>Ga0209039_10001094_pt1 | contig 26096 bp, 18 predicted proteins | sample BogFormECP12_OM1_FD_188238 | JGI IMG/M metagenome (GOLD analysis project Ga0209039, IMG submission 188238) | Bog forest soil microbial communities from Calvert Island, British Columbia, Canada - ECP12_OM1 (SPAdes) (version 2) | ecosystem: Environmental > Aquatic > Freshwater > Wetlands > Bog ... | reverse complement strand
CGGGCATTCGCCGCCAAGTGGGCAACGAGGCCCCACGCATTCGCCAGACCGCCGCCGTGCTGGCGGAACTTGACGTGCTCGCTTGCTTCGCGCATCTTGCCGCCGAGCGCGAATACCATCGTCCGGAGTTTTCAGGCGACGCCGAATTGCTCATTCAGGAAGGGCGCCATCCGGTTATCGAGCGCATCGTGGAAGAAGGCCAAACCGGCAAGTTCATCCCCAACGATCTCTATATGAATGGCGGCACAGACCTGCTGTTGATTGTTACCGGGCCGAACATGGGCGGGAAATCGACTTATCTGCGGCAGGCCGCGCAAATTGCGCTGATGGCGCAGATGGGCAGCTTTGTGCCCGCCGCTCGCGCCAAGCTTCCCATTTTCGACCGCATCTTTACGCGCATCGGCGCGTCTGACAACCTGGCGCGCGGCCGCTCAACTTTCATGGTGGAAATGACGGAGGCGGCGGCCATTCTGAACACCGCCACGCCCCGCAGTCTGGTGCTACTGGACGAAGTCGGCCGCGGCACGGCCACGTTTGACGGCTTGGCAATCGCCTGGGCGGTGGTCGAGTATTTGCTCACGCACACCCGTGCCAAGACCCTTTTCGCGACCCATTACCACGAGTTGACGGAGCTGGCGGACCTGCTCCCGGGAGTGAAAAACTACCATGTGTCGGTGAAGGAATCCGGGTCGAACATCATCTTCCTGCGCAAGGTGGAACCCGGGAGCGCGGACAAGAGCTACGGCATCGAAGTAGCGCGCCTGGCGGGTTTGCCCAACACGGTCATCGAACGGGCGCGCGAAATCCTGACGCGGCACGAGCAAAGCGAGCACAGCCTCAGCGAGCGCCTGGCAACCCACAAGGAGTCGCCGGAAGTGGGGCCGGTACAACTCACGATCTTTACGCCGCTCAACGCCGAAGTGGTGAATGCCCTGGAGAATACCGACCTCGACAACCTGAAGCCCATCGAAGCGCTAAACCTTCTGGCCGAACTGAAGAAGCAGATTCAATCATGAATTGTGGATACCCCAGCGTTCCCCACGAATCCCTGATGTTGCGGATTGTTGCCCCGCGCTGGGGTTCCTCGCTCGAGCGGCAGATTCGGACATTTGGGCCTGGGGGGATTCTCCTGGCAGGACCGTTGCCAGCCTCGCCGGAAGGCGTCCACGATCTCCTCAGGGACATTTCGTCCATCCTGCCTGCGACACCCATCCTCGCCGTGGAAGCAGAGGGCGGCGCGGGCCCGCTCAGTGCCCTGTTGCCCCCGCTGCCCTCGCCCCGGGCGTTGGCGCTAAAAGGTGCTCGGTTCGCGCGCCAAGCGGGCGAACTGAGTGGCGAGGCGCTGAACCTTCTGGGATTCCATGCCCACTTCGCCCTCACGCTCGACCTCGCGTCAGAGTTCGCTGAGGAGTCACTGGGGGCGAGCACCTTCGGCGCTGACCCGCGCGTGGTGGCGGAGTGCGCTGCATCTTTTGTCGAAGGACTCTCGCGGCATAAGATTCTGGCTTGCGCAGGGCATTTCCCCGGCCTTGCCAGCGTGCCACCTGCTGCCAGCAGTGAGTTGCCGGCCAGTGGGCGTTCGATGGCCGAGCTATGGCGCGCGGACCTTGTCCCCTACCGCACATTGCTGCCGCGGCTTCCCCTCATCTTGATGAGTACGGCTGCATATAAGGCCTACGATTTTGATTCCCCGCGGTCGGCCGTGCTCTCGCAAGTAGTTGTGGGGGGGTTGCTCCGCGGGAAGCTCGGATACCGCGGCGTGGTGCTAGCCCCGCAACTTGAATCCCAATCAGTGCGAGGAGTTCTGGACTTGGGTCGCTCGGCAGTTCAATCCCTCAGCGCCGGGTGCGACATGCTGCTGGTTGAGAAAGATGAGTCGTGGCAGTCCATGCGGCGAGGCATCGAGGAGGCGCTAGCATCCGGCGCAATTCGGCAGATGAGACTGGAGCAGACATTCACACGGATTCATGCGGCGAAAAAGGGATTGGCGCCGCCCAAAGGTCCGTTCTCGAAAAAAGCCTGGGAGCGGCTGACGCGGCGTTTTGAAGAGTTCAACTCAGCGGTTTGATCAAAGGGGAAATGGCGACAATCAGCGCGCGGCCAAGCGTTATTCCCTGTTTCGGGCTCGCCGGGCGAGGCTGTTTTTGCTCTCTCGCTGTGTTAACATTACCCTTGGAGGCAGACTTATGAGCGGAGTCTCGGGCCTGAACGTGCCAGAGGAACTGAAGGAGAGGATTGAGCAGGCCGCGCGAGAGCGTGAGCAGAATCCTTCAGCCTTAATTGCCAGTGCCCTGGATCTGTTGCTGGAGACCGAAGAGCTTCAAACAAAAGAGGCCCAGCGACGTCTTGCTTCCCGCGCAGGAAAGGCCGTCCCCAACAAGCGCGTCATGGCGTGGCTTGACACTTGGGGCCTAAGCGGAGAGATTCCTCCGCCCGAATGCGAATAAGATGGGATGCCCGTGCAGTCCGGGACCTCCAAGAAATCCGTGCCTTCATTGCGGCTGACAAACCTACCGCTGCAACCCATATCGCTGAACGAATCAAGACCTCCGTTCAGCGCTTGAGCGAATTCCCTCGTATGGGACGGCAGACCAAGCACCCTGACATCCGCGTGCTGACGGCCAGCGGAATTCCCTATGTGGTGTACTATCACCTACAGGCGGACGCAATCGAAATCCTCGGCGTCTTCCACGGTGCGCGCCGACGCTTCTCCGACTGACCTTCCGCTTTTTTCAGAGATGACTGGTGTTTTACTCCCCGCGAAAAGGAGCTGAACGGTGCCTGAAAAATCGCCGCGCGGATCACGCTTGGTGGTGGGGTTAATTTCCGGCACGTCGATGGACGGCATTGACGCGGCGCTGGTGCGCATCTCCGGCCCCGCAACGCGCCCGCGTGTGCGCCTGGTGGGGTTTGAGACGCTGGCTTACTCAGGGCCGGTGCGCCAATCGCTTCTTCGTATCGCCACGGGCGAACCAGTGACGGCGGGCGAAATCAGCCAGCTCAATTTTCTTCTAGGAGAGCTGTTCGCGGAAGCGGCGCTGCGCGTCTGCCGTAAAGCTCGCGTCTCAACCTCGCGCCTTGCGGCTGTCGGGTCACACGGCCAGACCATTTACCATCAAGGTGCGCCAACGCGCAAAAGCGGCAGAAGCATCACCAGCACAATGCAAATCGCCGAGCCTTCCGTGATTGCCGAGCGCACCGGCGCGCCCGTGGTGGCGGATTTTCGCACCGCCGATATGGCCGCGGGCGGGCAGGGCGCCCCGCTCGTGCCGATGGTGGACTATCTGCTTCTTCGCGACGCGCGCCAAGGAACCGTGGCGCTCAACATCGGCGGCATTGCCAACTTCACGGTGATTCCCGCGGGCGCGAAACCGGAACAGGTTTTCGGGTTCGACACCGGACCTGGAAACATGCTCATCGACGGGCTGGTGCGGCGTTTTACGAAGGGTCAGAAAGCCTACGATGCTGGAGGGCGTTGGGCGGCAAAGGGGCGAGTGATCGAACCCTTGCTCGACGAGATGCTGCGTCTCCGCTTTTTCGCCGAGAAGCCTCCCAAAAGCGCGGGCCGCGAACAGTTTGGCCAGAGCTTCATCACGCAATTCTCCCTCCTCTACCAGGGTGTTGCGGCATCGCCCTTGAAGAGACCCCTCACCCGCCCCGCCCCGGCTGGTGAAAACGCCGACGGCGGTCCACCCTCTCCCCAAGGGAGAGGGCTGGAAATCAAAAAGGGGGGTCGAGCACGGCCGGAGGATTTGCTCCGCACCGCCACCGAGCTGACGGCGCGGACCATCGCCGACGCGCTGGAACGCTTTGTGCTGGGCAAGATCGACATCCACCGCCTGATTATCTCAGGCGGCGGCGCCCACAATCGCTTGCTGGTAGCACGCCTCGCTGAACTCCTATCCAACCTGCGCGTCCATCGCTCCGACGAGTTCGGCCTCGACGTGGACGCGAAAGAAGCCATCGCTTTCGCTGTCCTCGCCGACCGTACGATGCACGGCCTGCCCGGCAATCTCCCCACCGTAACCGGCGCCCGCCGACCCGTGGTGCTGGGCAAGATTTCGCGGCCGTGACTTGACTTTCGCTTTTCGTTCGTCTAGGATTCGGTCAGTTGGAGCTTGGAATTCCGCTCCCGCGTGAGTTGGCCAGGAACAGGACGGAAGGACCTCTGCAGGAGAAGCCTCATGGGTACTACGAACGTTGATACGTGGTGCCAAAGACTGCGTGCCTCAAACAACAGGTCTGATGCGCTACTCCTACGCGAACGAAGTTTCTCCGATTCCCACAAATGTGGCAGAGCGAGATCCTTCGCTTCGCTCAGGATGACCGTGAAAAACTGTTCTCGGGTTACCAATAGATGGGGAACCCCGGTACAGTAACCTTACTCGAATTTCGGAAGGAGACGCGATGGCAACCAGTGAGCGGCGGTTGGAAGACCTGGTATCCATTGGACCGGCGATGCTGCGCGACTTCGAGCTGTTGGGCATTCGCTCGGTCGCGCAATTGGCTCGACAAAAGCCCGAGAGCCTTTACGAAAAACTCTGCCAGGTGACGGGCAAGAGCCAGGACATCTGCGTCCTTGACACTTTCAGCGCCGCCGTGGCACAGGCGCGGAATCCGCGGCTCCCCGCCGAGCAGCGCCCGTGGTGGTATTGGAGCCGCAAGCGCAAGGCGCGGGAGTGACGGCGGATGGTCGATTGCCGATTGCTGATTGCCGATTGAAGAACTGCGATTGCGGATTCAAGATTCAAGATGCGAGATTCACGAGCCCCGAAACCTGAATCCCGTATCCCGTACCCCGTGTCCCGTTTCACAGCCTCAACCCCAAATGCCAAAGTGTGGCAACCACCATTTCGCGGAGGGAATAGAGCGTTCGCAAGGTGGGATCGTCTTCGATGGGGCTATCGGGGGCGGGCGAGGCGTAGGCGGTGATTCCCTGGGCGCGGAACATCAGCTTGATGCGATAAAGGTGAAAGCCGTCGCTGACGGCGATGCAGGTGCGGGCATGGCGCTCTTTGAGAATTTGCGCAACGGCCCGCACACTTTCGTAGGTGGTATCGCTGCGAGTCTCGGATAGGATGATCGCTTCCGCCACTCCCTGCTGAATCAGGTAATCGCGCCCCACGCCGCCTTCCGTGAAATGCGGATCGCCGCCGCTGCCGCCCGTGGTAATGATGGCGGGCGCCAAATTGCGGTCTTCGAGTTCCAGCGCCTGGTCCAGCCGGGCTTTAAGCACGGGTGACGGCGTGCCGTTGTACTCCGCGGCGCCGAAGACCACGATGGCGTCGGCGGGGCGCGCCTCATCGTCCCCGGCCTGCCGGCGGATGGCCACGTACAGAGACCACTCCGCCCAGGCGCAAGCCAGCAGCGCCAGGATAAACACCGCCAGAAATCCGTACCGGAAGCGCGCAGAAGTCAGTCGAGATACTCCTTCAACTCAGACTCAGGGATACCGCCCTGGCGCACGATGTGGCCCGTTTCGCCCGTGAGTTCGACGACGGTTGAAGCCAGTCCTCCTCGGGTGAGGCCTCCATCCAGGATCAGCGGCAACACGTCGCCGATTTGGCAATCCACCTCGTCCGCGGTCGAGCAAGATTCCATATCCGAAAGGTTGGCGCTGGTGCCGGTGAGCGGACGCCCAGTCGCCGCGACCAAGGCGACGACGAAAGGCGCCAGCGGCCATCGCAATCCCACTTTGCCGGTGTTCGCGGTGACCTTCAGCGGGATTTGCCGGGAAGCGGGGACCACCAGGGTGAGAGCCCCCGGCCAGAATTTCTGTGCCAACGTGAAGAATAATTTGGGGGGATGATGGGTAAGTTCGGCAGCCTGATCGATGGAATCCACCAGGAGTGGAAGTGGACGATCCGCGGTGCGCCGCTTGATGCGAAAGATCTCACTGACCGCCGCCAGATTGAAGGGGTCAGCCCCCAGGCCATAAAAAGTGTCCGTGGGGAAGGCCACCACCTTGCCCCCCAGAATGAGGCGGACGGCGTATTCCAAAACGTATTGAAGGGAGCTGTTCTCTATCTTTAGGATTTCGGCCATTGGACCGCCGAGCGAGGCACCGTGCAAACTCGGAGACTGACCCTAGCACAAGCATTCCATGGGGTCAAGAACTCGCTTAGCGGCGGTGGGTAACGAGTGGTAGGAAAGGAACCGGTCGGCCACGCCGCCAGGAGTACCGGACAGTAGTGATCTTCTCTTTGTGTTTACAGCCGCCCGCTAATCTGGAAGGGAACCCCTATTGATTCCGCTGGAAAACGGCACCCTCCCCTCTGTCCCCCGAAGAATTGCAAGCAAGCTCATATAGACCACGTTTCCTGTCGAGGCTGAACGTGACGACGTTGCGCCCGTCAACGCGGAAAAAACACGTAACTAGCGAAGCGAGGCGGAGCCTCATTTGATTGTAGGGAATTCTTCCGTGCCAATCAACTGCCCTCCGAGCCCGAAAGCGTCGGCCGAGCGAACCGGGTCTCTTCCTGGCTGTCGGTCGCAGATCCAGGAGGAAATGTTTCCGACAAAATGTCAAAATCCTCTTGACTTATGCAAGCCAGTGGGTAACAATCTGGCTACCTGCTATTCAGGTTTATGCTCTCATTTTCCTCATTGAAACGGGGGTGTTGATCGATTGGCTGAGGTAAGGCTTCAGGACGGAGAGTCTTTGGAGAACGCGCTGCGACGCTTTAAGCGGAAGGTTCAGCAAGAGGACATCATCAAAGAAATTAAAAAGCATTCCTTCTATCTGAAACCGGGCGAGAAGAAAAGAGTCAAAGCAGCACTTGCTCGAAAAAGGGCTCGTAAAAAGGCCAGACACGAACAGGACTGATCGTTAGTGTGCTGAACTCAAGAGTGGGAAGGACGAGAACCCGCGCCCTTCTTCATCCTGCGGCATATCTATGCGGGTGAGGCCCTGTTCAAATAAGGGAGCGAGTCATGGAATACAGGGATAGGGACCTCAAGTGCATCGATTGCGGCGCAGATTTCGTTTTCACTGCAGGGGAACAACTGTTCTTTGCCGACAAGGGTTTCAAGAATGAACCCAAGCGGTGCAAGCCCTGCAAATCAAAACGGAGTCAGATGATGAGCGGCCAGGGCTACCAGCGCGTCGAAACTACCACGATGTGCTCGCAGTGTGGTAAGGAAACGACGGTGCCCTTTAAGCCGACTCAAGGCCGGCCCGTATACTGTCGGGAGTGCTTCCAACAGCGCCGGGCTACGGCTACAACGGCTTAGTCCTTCCCACTCACACTTAAGGGGCCTCGTTTGAGCGTTGAAGTGTGTCTTGCGGCCGGCGAAGTGCCTGCGGCGATGGCTCTGCACAGATAATTGTTTAGGCCATTTCTCGACGGCGTGCTTAGGTAAACACCCGCGGGGCAGAGCCGCCGCCGGGATTCATTGGCGGCCCCTTCCACCTCAGCTACAGTTCTCTTCTGAGCATGGCAACGTTTCACATCCTCAATTTTGGCTGTCGCGCCAGCCAAGCCGATGGCGCCGCGTTGAAGCAGCAGTTGCTTCAGGCGGGGCTTCAGGAAGTCGCGAGCGTGGATGAAAGCGCCGTGGCGATTCTGAATACGTGTACGGTCACTGCCTCGGCGGACGCGGAGGTGCGCCAGTTCGTGCGCCGAATCCATCGGCGGAATCCCCAATGCCGTATTCTGGTGACCGGATGTTATGCCCAGCGCGCGCCGGAAGAAATCGCCCGCCTGGAAGGTGTCGCCTGGGTGGTGGGGAATTCTCATAAGCACTTGGTAAGCACCATCGTGGCCCCGGATCGCGCGGAAGAATCGGGTGATCGGGTGATCCGGAGATCCGATGAGCAGCAAGAAAACGACCTCCCAATCACCGCATTTCGTCCGCAAACAACCACGCCGCTCGTGCAGATTCAGGCCGACTCTAGCCTTCGGACTCCGGACCCCGGACCTCGGACTTCGGACTTAGCGCAAGTGTTTGTGGGCGAGATCACGGAAGAATTCCATTTTGCGCCCGTCTTTGCTGATGATCGCACTCGCCCCACGCTGAAAATCCAGGATGGCTGTGACGCGCGCTGCTCCTTTTGTGTGATCCCCTCGGTGCGCGGGCAGAGCCGGAGCCTCTCACCGGAAAAGGTTCTTGAGCAGGTCCGGCAACTGGAAGAAGCCGGCTATCAGGAAGTGGTGCTTTCAGGGATCAATCTAGGCGGCTACGGGCGCGACCTGGACCGGCGCATTAATTTTCTGGGCATGATGGAGCGAATCCTGCGGGAGACTTCCATCGCGCGCATCCGCATCAGCTCGATAGAGCCCATGGACGTCGGCCCCGCGCTGATTGGCTTAGTGGCCGGTGAGGTCCGCTTGGCGCAGCATTTCCACATTCCGCTCCAGAGCGGTTGCGACCGCATCCTGCGGCTGATGAACCGCCGCTACTGGACCAAGCAATACGCCGAGCGCCTGCTGGCCATCCACGAACAGATCCCCAACGCCGCGATGGGCGCTGACGTGATGGTGGGCTTCCCCGGCGAGACCGCTCAGGACCACGCCGCCAGTCTGCGCTTCATCGAGTCGCTCCCTTACACCTACCTGCATATCTTTCCATTTTCGGCCCGGCCCGGCACTCCCGCCTCGACGGCCGCGGGTCAAGTGAACGGCCGCGTGGCGCGCGAACGCAGTCAGGAAATCCGCGCCGTCATCACCGCCAAGCGCCAGGCCTTTCTCGCCGCGCAGGTGGGACAACGCCTTCCAGCGCTGTCCCTGGACGAACGGGACGAAGGCGCCTGGGTGGCATTAACGACAAATTATCTGAAAATCGCGCTGCCGGGTTGTGAGGTTCCACCCAACCGGCTGGTCGATGTCCAGATCGCCCGTTTCGTCGAGGGCAAGCTGTATGGATACGTGGAAGTAAGCAGTAGGCAGTGGGCAGTAGGCAGAATGCAGTAGGCAGTAAGCCGTGGACCTACAAAGCTGGTCCGCCCTACGCCTGCTCCGCGCCAAACACCATTCAACCCCTTCGGGGTCGCCCTTTATTACCCAAAGGCACGATCACGCAATCGCCAGATCACCCAATGACTCAATGACCCGATGACTCGATGGCCCGATGGCCCGATGACTCGATCGCCTTACTCATACCTCAGCGCCACCATGGGATCGACCTTGGTCGCCCGACGGGCGGGGATATAGCTTGCCAGGAGTGCAACCGCCGTCAGCAACAAGGACACGCTGGCAAAAGTAAGCGGGTCGGTCGGACGAACGCCGTAGAGAAGGCTGGCCAGAACTCGCGTTAGCCCGAACGCTCCCAACAAACCACAGGCCACACCGATCAACGTCAGCCGCAGGCCTTGCCCGACCACGAACTTCAGCACGTCGCGTTCCGCGGCGCCGAGCGCCATCCGCACCCCGATTTCGTGGGTTCGCTGGGAGACAGCAAACGAAATGACGCCGTAAAGTCCAGTGATCGCGAGCACCAACGCCAGGGCTCCGAAGACCCCCAGTAGCAATCCCGTGGTGTGGGCGGGGAAAAGGGGCAGCGCCATATACTGCCCCATCGTTTCGAGGTCGATTGGGACCACGTTGGGGTCGAGGGCCTGAACCTCCCGCCGCACGGGGGCCAGCAAGGCCCTGGGATCGCCCTCCGTCCGGACCAGCAGCGTGGTCTTCCCGCTGGAGTCAGTCGGCAGGTAAATGACGGGCTGAGGCCCTTCGCTCAGGGTGTGTTGCTTCCCCGTTTTCACCACACCGGCGACAACGAGGCCACGGTGGCTCTTGTCATCGGGAACCCCCAAAACCTTTCCCATCGGGTCGTCGCCGGGCCAAAAGCGCTGCGCCAGGGCATCATTGATGATGACCGGCTTCGGTGAAATTGTGGCGTCGCCCGCCGTGAAATCCCGGCCGCGCAGCAGCGGGATGCCCATGGTCCGGCAGAAGGCCGGACCAACGTACATGACATCGAGGCCGGTCTTCTGCTGGCCGATCACGAAGGCCTGAGTCTCCCTTGCGGTAGCAAGTGGCAGGTAGGCCGTGAAGCTGACCGAGCTCACCCCCGGCAAGGCGCCGAGACGCTCGAGCATCTGCTGGTAAAAGGTTCGGCGTTTAGCCTCGGAGTACCCGAGGCTCCCGGGGTCAACCTCGGCGATAACCGTGTGCCGGGTGTCGAAGCCGGGATCGATGGAACGGGCATTCATCAGGCTTCGCACGCACAGCCCCGCGCCGATCAGGAGCACCATACAAACGGCAACTTGGGCGATGACCAGTGCGTGGCGCAGCCGCGACCGGCTGAGCCCGGCGAAGAAGGCTTCATCCTTCAAAGCCGGAACCAGATCGAGTTTTGAACTCCGCCATGCCGGAACCAACCCGAACACGACGCCCGTCGCGAGGGCGAGGAGGAACGTAAACGCCAGGACGCGCCAGTCAATGGGCACATCAATCCTGATCGGCAGGGTGGCGGGCTTCAGCGCGAGCAAGGGAGGAACAGACCATAACGCCATGACCAGGCCCACCGCGCCGCCCATCAACGCGAGCAGGATGCTCTCCGTCAGCGTCTGCCGAAGGAGACGCCACCGGCTCGCGCCCAGAGCCGAGCGGATGGCGATTTCGCGGCGCCGCGCCACTGCCTTCGCCAGGAGCAGATTTGCGGCATTCGCGCAGGCGATGAGCAGCACCAAACCAACCACCGCCATGAGCAGGCCGGTAAAAGCGGCCACATAGCCGCGGAAGGGGCCAGGGAGCAGATCAACAGGAAACGTCGCTGCTTCAATATCCTTGTTGCTTTCGGGGTGGTCCTGGCGGAGATGACTGGCAATTAAACTTATTTCGGCCCGCGCCTGCAAGGCTGAGGCCCCGGGTTTCAGGCGTCCTATTCCAAAGAGCCAGAGAGAATTCCAGCCCTCCAGATAATTTGGGTCGTGTGTAAACTCGAAGGTTGTTGCCAGCGGAGCCCAGAAGTCCGGTTGATTGCCCACAATGATCCCCGTGAAATTTGCGGGGGCCACGCCCACCACGTTGAAGTCCCTGCCGTTCAAGGTAAGCATTTTCCCCAATATCGCGGGGTCAGAACCCAGATGTTGTTCCCAGAAAGCATGGCTCAGGACAATCACGAAATGTGGCGCCGGAGCTTGATCCTCGTCCGAAAGGAACGCCCTTCCGAGAACAGGTCGCACGCCGAGGGTCGAGAAGAAATTGCCGGAGACAAGCTGGCCCTGGACCAAACCGCCCGCCGCCGTTCGGCTCCAGCTTACGGGCCGCATTTCTCCGTCAAAGGCGAGGAAATCGGAGAAGACCTGATTGTGATCGCGATAGTAAATGTAACCAGGGTAGGAGAGCGGCGAATATTCCTCGAGCCCCGACGCCTTCGCGTTGCGCTGCCACAGTTGCAGGAGCCGTCCCGGAGCTTCCACCGCCGGCGGGCGAAACAACAGGGCGTTCACGAAACTAAAGATTGTCGTGTTGGCGCCGATGCCGAGCCCGAGAGAAATCACCGCGACGGCCGTGAAACCGGGGTTCTTGGCCAACATGCGCAGGCCGAAGCGGAGGTCTTGCACGAGGTGGTCCCACCAGAGCCAGCGACTGGATTCGTAGAAGCGCTCCTCGGCCCGGGTGACGTTGCCGAAGGCGCGCCGCGCCGCCGTGCGAGCCTCTTCTTCGCTCAAGCCCTGCTCTTTCAATTGCTCCGTCTCGAGCGCGAGATGCGCTTCGATCTCCGCTCGGAAGTCGCTCGGTTTGCGCTTTCGCCAGAACATCGCCTTAACCCTCCTCCCAAGAAGCGTCGCGCGGCGGAGCCGCAGCTAGACGTGTAGGGGCCAGCGGCGCTGGCCGAGGCAAAACGCCGTTCACCGCCCGAGTTTCTACATTTTGAAGCGCGGGATTCGTTCCTCAATGCTCCAAGAGTGACAAAAAACCGTCGATTTCCGCAAAAAACCTGTGCTTTTGCATAAAATGTCGTTTTGTTTTGCAAAAGTGTCGCTTTTTTGCCGGGCAAATTGTCGTCGTTTTATTTGTTTTCATACAGATTCCGGCTTCGATCGTGATTAATTTCTTTTTCCCGGCTCCCCCGCCACTTTTTCCCCGCCGCCGTGATAATCGAACCTCCCGAGTGTCGGGTGATTTGTCCGCCATTTTTGCGCGTCGGTCTGGGCATTCGTCCTTTCTTCCGGGGGACCCGGCGAGGCCGCCGCGTTCCGCCCCCTCCCTACACACTAGGCTAATCACGAGCCCAAGGGTCCTGTCAACAAAATTCTGGGCCGTTTTCCTACCGGCAGGAAGAATTTTGCAAATTAACTTCACTCTTTCCTGCCGGCAGGAAATCCGGAGTTGCGGGTTATCGATATTCAACCCGCTTAGCGCCCTCGCACCCAGGCCGGCGCCACCTGAAAAATGTAGAAACCTCCAGCGTTACTTTCGATCGTTCAGGGATTTTTTCACGGCTTCGCATGCCCGTGCCACAGCGAGCGAGCCCCCCGCGCCATACCGGCTCAGGGGCGGCGCCGACCGTTGCCAGCCACTGAGCACTGTTCACTATTCACTGTCCACTATTCACTGCCTTACTCATACCGTAGCGCCACCATGGGATCGACCTTCGTCGCGCGGCGGGCGGGCACATAACATGCGCCGAAGGCCACGATCAACAGCAGGATCGTGACCGTAACGTACGCCACCGGATCAATCGGATGAACCCCATAGAGCAGGCTCTGGAGATACCGTGTCAGGCCCAGTGCCGCGCCGATGCCAATTACCACGCCAAGAGCCACCAGGCGAATACCCCGTCCGAGGACAAGACCCAGCACTTCTACCGGCGAGGCTCCCAGCGCCATGCGGATTCCCACTTCATGCGTGCGCCGCGCCACCTCGTAGGCAAGGAGTCCATAGAGTCCGATGCAGGCTACAACCAGTGCCAGCAGCGCAAAGGCTCCCGAGAGCCACGCTACCAACCGTTCCCGGTAAATCGCCCGGTCGATTTGCTCCCTTTGCGTCATCAGGTGAAAAATCGCCAGGTTACTGTCCACGCTCCTCACCGCGGCGCGGATAGAAGAAAGTAGTGCCTTGGGGTCTGTAGCCGTGCGGACTTCAAATATTCCGCCGCCTTGTTGCATCGGGAGGTAGAGGGTCGGTTCAATCCCCTCACGCAAGCTGTAATACTTTGCATCTCCCACGACCCCCACAATCTCCATATTGGGTGGCTCTCCTTTCGCCTGCCCGATCAACTGGCCGACAGGATTCTCCCTGCCAAAGAAACGTCGCGCAAAGGCGTGGTTCACAATGACCGAGAAACGCCGCCCGGTGGGGTGCTTCACCATTTCGACATTCGCCTTCTTCTTCGATGTGTATTCGAAATCGTGCGAGTTGTACGTTCGCCCGGCGAGCAGTGGAATGCGCATGGTCTCAAAGAAGTTCGGACCCACATTGAGAACGTCAACCGAAGGAGATTGGTCCGGTTCATTAGCGAGGTAAATATCCTGTCTCCCGTACGAGCCACTCAGCAGAGGGACCGCCGAATACCCGACCGAAGCAACGCCAGGAACGGCGCTAAGACGCCGCTGCAGTTCGGCGAAGAGACTCGCCAGCCGCTCGCCCTTGTAGCCGTTCAACTCGGGCCACACACTGAGGAGTACGAGGTTGCGCGCATCAAAGCCAATACTCATGGTGGCGAGGTTGATGAGCGTGCGCGCCAGCAGCGACGCGCCCACCAGGACGAGAATCGAAAGGGCCACTTGGACGACCACCAGCACGTTGCCCACCCCGAGTCTCCGGCCAATCAGGGCAGTCCCCGACGGGCTGAGGGCGCTTTCCTTCAGCGTTGAAGCCACGTCGATTCGCGTGCTACGCAAGGCCGGCGCAAGGCCGAAGAGAATTCCCGTGAGGGTGGCGACGGCCATCGTGAACCCAAGGACTCTCAAGTCGGGATGAACGTTGATCTCTAGAGTGGAATACCAGTTCGAGGAAAGAAAGGCGGCCAAGGAACTCGCCCCCAGGTAGGCAAAAACGATTCCCAGCAACCCGCCCGCCGCCGCCATGATGAGGCTCTCAGTAAGAAGCTGGCGAATAATTCGCCAACGCTCCGCCCCCAGAGCCAAGCGCATCGCCAATTCCTTTTCGCGTGCGGCAGTGCGCGCGAGTGTCAGGCTCGCCACGTTGGCACAGGCAATCAGCAGCACCAGCGCCACCGCTGCCATCAACAGAAAAAGCGCATCCCCGAAGCTCTGTCGAAGAGTAACTAAGCCGTGTGCGAAGCTGATTAACTCGAGGTGCGGCGCGTCTTCCTGTTTCAACATAGGACTTCCACCGCTCGTGACGCCCCGAGTGAAGATGACCTGAGCCGCCGCCTGCGCTTGTGCAACCGTAACTCGGGGTTTAAGGCGGGCGCCTGCCATACCCCACCAAGCAGCCGCATCTGTCGTTTCCGCCCAATGGTGGGCCGCCAGGTTTTGATTGGACAGTGGAAGCCACATGTCGTGCACGATTCCGGGGTCAAGGCCGAGAAACGCCGCCGGCGCGACGCCCACAATGGTGCAGGGTATGCCGTTCACGACCATCGACTTCCCGGCCGCGGAGGGCGCCCCACCGAACTGTCTTTTCCAATAGCTGTAGCTGAGCACGACGGCGGGGGAGGCGGTGGCTCCTTCATCGGAGACCCCCAGCAGGCGGCCAAAGGCGGCGCGAATTCCGAGTGCAGGGAAAAAATCTCCGGAAACAAATTCGCCATCAGCGAAGCTCGCATTCCCATCGATGCTTACTCCGAGCTGTGAGCCTGGACCGAATGCAAAGACGCCAGTGAAAATATCCTTCTCGGCTTGCATCTGCTCGAACATGGGGTAAGAAAACGAGCAACCCGTGTAGACAAGCTTTTTCGGATCACTGGCTTTACTTGGGCAGCCGCCCCACCCATAAAGGGAATTCGTTTTGGGGTCTTGGCGGGCTTCCCATGTGAAAATAACGAGCCGCTGCGGATCGGGAACCGGTAACGGCCGGAGCATAACGGCGTCGATCAGACTGAAAATAGCGGTGTTCGCGCCAATGCCGAGGGCGAGGGTAAGGGCGGCGACAGCAGTGAAACCGGGGTTACGACGTAATTGCCGCAGGCCGAAGCGCAGGTCTTGCACGAGGTGGTCCCACCAAAGCCAGCGGCCCGATTCGTAAAAGCGCTCCTCGGCCCGGGTGACGTTGCCGAAGGCGCGCCGCGCCGCCGTGCGAGCCTCTTCTTCGCTCAAACCCTGCTCTTTCATTTGCTCCGTTTCGAGCGCGAGATGCGCTTCGATCTCCGCTCGGAAGTCGCTCGGTTTGCGCTTTCGCCAGAGCATCGCCGTAACCCTCCCCAAAGAAACGTAGCGTGGGCGTCCCGCGCTACGGCTTGTGCCACGGCCATCTTGGCCGTGACTGAACGCTGCTAGCCACTAACCACTGTTCACTATTCACTATCCACTGCCTTACTCATACCTCAGCGCCACCATGGGATCGACCTTCGTGGCGCGGCGCGCGGGCACGTAACACGCGCCCATGGTCACGACCAACAGCAGAACCGTGACCGCAGCATAGGCCAGCGGATCGATGGGACGGACCCCGTAAAGCAGGCTCTGGAGGTATCGTGTGAGGCCAAGCGCCGCGGCGAGGCCGATGACGGCGCCCAAGGCGACCACGCGAACACCGCGGCTGAGGACCAAGCCAAACACCTGTCGCGGCGAGGCTCCGAGCGCCATGCGCACCCCCACCTCGTGCGTGCGTTGCGCCACTTCGAAAGAAAGCAGTCCGTAGAGTCCGATGCAGGCCACGACCAGCGCCAGTAGCGCGAACGCTCCGGATACCCACGCCACCAGGCGTTCCTGGAACATGTCTTGGTCGATCTGTTCGCTTTGAGTCATCAGTCGATCGATGGGGAGATTGCTGTCAATGCTCCTCACTGCTTCGCGGATCGAGGGGATCAGCATCTTCGGGTCAAGGGCCGTGCGCAACTCGAACGTCGCGCCGCCGGGCTGCATGGGGAAATACATGGTCGGCTCGATCCCCTCGCGCAGGCCGTAGTATTTTGTATCCCCGACTACGCCCACGATCTCCACGTCGGGTGGCTTGCCTTGATCCAAGCAGATCAACTGACCGACTGGATTGCGCCCCCTGAAGAAGCGGCGCGCAAAGCTCTGGTTCACGATCGCAACTTTCGTCGTCTTGGCCGAAGCAGGGTTGAAGTCCTGCGCATCGTAGGCCCGACCGGCCACGAGCGGAATCCGCATGGTCTCAAAGAAGTTAGGACCCACGTCGAGGACACCGGCCTGTTCGCCTGATTGGCCCGGGAAGTAAACATCACGCGCGCTGTAGCCGCCAGCCAGCAGAGGACCCGAAGAATACCCGACTGACGAGACCCCCGGGAGAACGCCCAGCCGGCGCTGCAATTCGGGGAAGAGGCTTGCCAGCCGCTCCCCTTTGTAGCCGTTCAGTTCCGGCTCCACGTTGAAGATGATGAGGTTGCGCGCATCGAAGCCGAGATTCATCGTTGCGAGAACGATCAGCGTTCGAACCAGCAGCGACGCGCCCGCCAGCACTAGAATCGAAAGGGCGACTTGGGTAACCACCAGCGCCTTGCCTAGCCCAAATCGGCGGGGATTCCACCACCCCTTATTCACCTCCTCGCTCAACAGGGGCGCGCTTTCTTTCAGCGCCGGGGCGACTGCGGTGCGGGCGCTGAGCGCGGCGGGCGCAAGGCCGAAGAGGATTCCGGCCAGCGCGGCGATGGCCACTGTGAACGCGAGGACTCTGAGGTCAGGGTGAACGTCCACGGCCAGCGAGGCCCACCAGTTCGCCGAAACAAACCCCGCCAGGGAGCGCGACCCCAGGTAGGCAAGCACAACTCCCAAGAGCCCGCCGGCGGCCGCAATCATCAGGCTCTCGGTGAGGAGCTGGCGGAAGATCCTCGAGAACTCCGCCCCCAGCGCGAAGCGCACTGCAAATTCCTTTTGGCGCGCCGCGGTGCGGGCCAGCATGAGGCTCGCGATATTGGCACAAGCAATCAGCAACACGAGCCCAACTCCCGCCATCAAGAGAAACAGCGGGTCGCCGAAGAACCTTCGCAGGGTGGCCAGGCCGCGGCCGATGCCGGGTAATTCGATGTGCGGGGCATCTTCCGGCTTTAACAGCGGACTTGGCCCACTCGTGACGCCACGCCGGAAAACCACTTCGGTCGCCGCCTGCGCTTGGGCATCCTTGACTCCAGGTTTGAGCCGCGCGCATATCATCAGCCACCAGGAAGCGGGATCTTCCGTCTTCCCCACATCCTGGACTGGACGGGGTTGCGCTGACAGCGGCAGCCAGAGGTCTTGTGTGATTCCGAGGTCCAGGCCGAAGAATCCCGGCGGCCCAACACCGACCACAGTAGAGGGAACGTTGTTAATCGTAATCAACTTTCCGATCACGGAAGGCGCGCCACCGAACTGCCTTTGCCAGTAGCTATAGCTGAGCACCACGGCGAGCGAGGCGTTGGCCGAATCGTCAGGCGGCCCCAGCAAACGGCCCACTGAGGCCCGCAAGCCCAGCGCCCGGAAGAATTCCCCGGAGACGTATTCGCCGTTGGCAAAACCGGCGTGGCCATCGATGCTCACTCCGAATTGGGGGGATGGAACCAAGGCGAAAACAGCACTGAAGATATTGTTCTGGGCGCGAACCTGCTCGAACATGGGGTAAGAAAACGAGCAACCTTCCGGAACCGGATCCTTAAGGCCAGTGGCTTTAATCGGGCAGCCACTCCACTGGGAACTGCCATTCAATTTGGGCCATTGTCGGGCGCTCCACTTCAATACCACCAACTGCTGCGGATCACGAACCGGCAAGGGGCGGAGCATGACGGCGTTGATCAAGCTGAAAATGGCCGTATTGGCCCCAATGCCGAGGGCGAGAGTGAGGACGGCGATGGCGGTAAAGCCGGGTGTTTTGCGCAACATCCGCAGGCCGAAGCGGAGGTCTTGCACGAGGTGGTCCCACCCGAGCCAGCGGCCCGATTCGTAGAAGCGCTCCTCGGCACGGGTGAAGTTGCCAAAGGCGCGCCGCGCCGCCACGCGAGCTTCCTCTTCGCCCAGACCCTGCTCTTTCAGTCGCTCCGTATCGAGCGCGAGATGCGCTTCGATTTCCGCTCGGAAGTCGCTCGGCTTGCGTTTTCGCCAGAACATCGATTTAGCCCTCCCCAAGAAGCGTAGCGCGGGCGTCCCCGCCCGCTGGGGCGTGGGCATCCTGCCCGCGCGTTCCTGGCGGGAGCGGGACGCTCCCCCCACAGCGGGCGAGACGCCCGCGCTACAAAGTCCGCGCTACACGGGCTCACCCCTCACCCGCCTCGGGCCCCAGAACCCTGCCGATGGCCGCCGCCAGTCGCCGCCACTTGGTTGTTTCCTTGACGACTTGTTTGCGGCCCAGTCGCGTGAGCGTGTAGAAGCGAGCCTTGCGGTTGTTCGCGGAGGTCCCCCACTCGGCCGCGATCCAACCGCGCTCTTCCAGGCGTTGGAGCGCGGGGTAAAGGGCCCCGTGCTCGACCAGCAGTTCGTCCTCGGACGTCTGCTGAATGGCGCGCCCAATGCCCTGCCCGTGCTGCGGGCCAAAGATCAGCGTGCGGAGGATCAGCAGGTCCAGCGTGCCTTGCAAAAGTTCCAGCCGTTCTTTTTCCTTTTGGGTAGACATATAACCCAAGTATCCATACTTTGGGTAAGATGTCAACCCAAAAAGCGGTGGACAATCGGCGAGGGTCACGCATAATAGGGAGGTGCAAGCGGCTGTCGCCCTCATTTTCGCAAGTTTTTTCCTATGGAGAAGTCCTCATGGAATGTTCACTCGGCTATTGTCCTGACGGTGGAGCGCGCCTGGAAAGGCTGCGCTCGCTTTATACGGAACGTCCGCAAGACCGGATCTTTGCGCGCATGGAAGTGGAAACCAACGCGCTGCGAAGGTTCGCGGCAAAGTATACGCCGGGTTACACCGATTGTCCGGACCTGGCGCAACGCGTGGCGTTCTGGGATGAGTTATTGGCCGAGCGGGCGGCAATTCAAGATGACTCTATTCCCTCTGCCTACCTGAGTGAAATGGACCAGGGGCTATACGGTGGCATGGTGGGCGGCGAAGTGCAGTTCATGGCGCATCCGGAAAATGGTTGGATTTCGTCGATGGTTCCGCCCATTTTGGAAGATTGGGCGGGCCTCCCCAAGCTGCGTATCGACCACCAATCACCGTGGTACCGTTTTTATCTCCAGGAACTGGAATTGTTTCGCGCGGCGAGCCACGGCAAATTCGGTATCAGCCATTTCATCCTCATCGACGGCCTTAACTTTGTTTTCGAGCTTTTCGGCGCTACGCAGACTTATCTCGAGTTGGTGGACCGCCCGGAGAAAGTGCGCGAGGCGATTGAATTCGCTTACCGGTTGAACCTGGATGTGCAGCGGACATTCTTTCAGCACGTGCCGCTGCTGGCGGGTGGAACTTGCAGCAACATGGTGGAGTGGATTCCCGGGCGCATTGTTTCCGAGAGCGTCGATCCCTTCCATATGACTTCCGTCGATTATTTCGAGAAATGGGGGCGTGAGCCGGTGGAGCGAATTCTGGGGGCTTTTGATGGCGGAGTGGTGCACATCCACGGCAATGGGCGCCACCTCTTGGAAGCCGTCTCGACTCTGCGCGGGCTCAAAGCCGTCTTCCTGGCCGATGATCTCCACTTTCCGCCGGCGTTTTCAGTCCTCGGCAAGCTCCGGCGCCGGATGGGAGACCTGTCCGTGGTGGTCAACGCGGAGTTTCCAGATTTTGCCGCGGCGCTCGAATCGCACCAGTTGGAAGGCGGCGTTCTCTATAAGGTCCAACATGTACCGGGCGTGGAAACGGCAAACCGAACCATGGATCGAGTGCGCGAATATGCGGTGTGAGTGGCCGGCGGCGAGCGGGCCGATTACGCCCGGCGTTTCGCGCGCTTCTTCAGGATCAGGTCCGAGTATGACTGCGGAACGATGTCCTTCGGGGAAATGGCGAAAAGCTCTTGGAACTTGGCGGCTTGGGCGCGCACTTTGCCAATGTCACCCGAGCGGGTCATGGCTTCGACTTCCACAAATGTTCCCAGGCCGCGAACCCGGTCGAGGTGGATCTTGACGTTGCCCACGAAATAGATCTCGCGCCGCTTGTCCACCACGGCCAAAACGCCCAGGGCGCGCGCGAGGATGGCCCGCACGGAGTTGCGGCGCGGCAAAAGCATCATCTCCACGGTGGAGCGCCGGGCGCGGGCGGAGTTGGTTCGCTGGTAAAAGATCAGGGAGTTTTCCAGGCGCCCTTCACGAATCTTCAAGCGCCCGGAGGGAACGCGGAAATAGGTGTCAACCTGGCGGTCGGTCCCGAGGAACCGCGCGCGCAGGCGCTTGAGGGCGGCGCGGACAGGCGCGGCGTCGTGCAGACGAGCCTTGAATTCGAAGTTGAGGAGCTTCATGAAATAAGGTTATTCTCTCACTATCGGCGCAAGATGAAAACGAAATTGCGAACCCGCTGGGACGTCACTCCGCGCGAGGCCGTGCGCCTGCAACAGACCTGGCGCGAGCGCGTGGAAACGCAAGACCGCTACGGCCCCCTGCACTACGTGGCGGGAGCCGACGTGGCGTTTGACCCGGAAACCAATCTCGCCTTCGCGGGTGTGATTGTGTACCGGTTTCCGGCGCTCGAAGAGGTGGAGCGGCGGATGGCTCGGCGCGAGCTGCGCTTCCCTTACGTGCCGGGGTTGCTTTCCTTTCGCGAAAGTCCGGTTCTCCTCGCCGCCTTCGCGCGGCTGCGGACTGAGCCGGACGTGATCCTGGTCGATGGGCACGGCATGGCGCATCCCCGGCGCTTTGGGATTGCTTGCCACCTCGGCCTGCTTCTGGACACGCCCACCATCGGCTGCGCCAAGTCTATCCTGGTGGGCGGGGAGGAGGAGCTCGGCGCGCAAGCGGGTTCCACCGCCGCGCTGGTGGACAAAGGCGAAAAGGTCGGGGTGGTGCTCCGCACGCGAGATCATGTGAAGCCGATTTACGTCACCATCGGGCACCGCGTCTCCTTGGAGTCGGCCGTCCGCATCGTGGCCCAGTGCCTGGATGGTTTCCGCATTCCCAAACCGACGCGCGAGGCGGACCACTGGGTGGGCGATCTGCGGCGAGCTTACCAAAGGTCACCAGTCGTCAGTCATCAGTTTTCAGTCGTCAGTAATAGCGTTCCTCATGATACTGTCACTGATAACTGATGACTGACGACTGACGACGGTTTGGTTTCTATGTCCTCAATCTCATTGGAAAGTGAGCGCATCGGCCTGTGCTTCTCCTGTCAGCATTCGCGACTTGTGCGCACCGATCGGGGTTCGGTCTTTTACCAATGCCAACGCTCGGCGACGGACCCGACATATCCAAAATACCCTCGCCTCCCGGTTCTCCAATGCCCGGGCTATGAGGTGAAAGAGAATCCGGCGGAATCGCATGGTTAGCCGGCTTTTCCCTCAGGTTTGGAAGGGCGGGGCCATGAGAGGTCCCCCTCTCGTAAGGCAATCGGGTACAATATGAGCCAAGCGGCGGCGGCACACCTGCAACCTGAGTAAGCGCTGTGAGGAGGAATGATGAACTTTCCAGTGGGAGCTGATGATGTCAAGGTTGTTCACGGACGCAGCACAGGACTTCAGGTCGTGTGCACATGCGGGTGCGTCAATTTCAATTATCTCGACCCGCAGGACACGCTTTGGAGATGCCGGAACTGCCGCAAGCTTCTGACGAATGACTTCCCCCGTTTGCTCGAGAGCGCCGTGGCCCGGCAAAAACAAATCGCAGCCACCGAAGCCGCCGCCGCGCCGCCCGCGAGCAGCCCTGCTTAGACCATCCTTTCTGTACTCATACCCTTCGCGTGATGGTTTCGCTCCGAGGCCGTTCACTTAGGCTTTCAGGTTGCGAAGCTTTGGAGTGCGGCAGCAAGCTGCCGCACTCCAAAGCTTCGCACCGTATTCCAGCAGTGAAGCGCTCTCCCGCCGGAAGAGGGCTTACTGACAACTGATGACTTCCCGCTAATGAATCGCCGGGGCGAGGGGCGGGATGAGCGCGTAGCCGGGGCGCGTTTGATACTGGCGCAGATATTGCCGATACTCCGGCGTGCTCGGAACCCGGTCGCTCGAACTCGGCGGGTAATTGGACATTGCGCTGAACGGCAAGGGCTCGACGGTCCAGGCGAAAGCGGTGTTGGGCTCACCGTCTTTGGCGTAGCCGCGCAGATCCAGGAAGAAGTCGCGCTTCCACCCGGGCTTCACGGCGGGCAGAGCGCGGGGACTGAATTCCACCGTCATCTCATCGCCCGTGGCCATCACCACCAATTGATCGTCGGGCCGCGCCAGCAATTCTTCCACGGCCCCGTAGCGCGTGTAGTGACCCCGCAAGGGGTTCCACGGCGCCGCGGTCATGACCTGCTGATAATCAAAAGCGTCAGGCTTCACGTGCTCCGGATCGCTCGCCAGCGCCGAGAAGCCGCGGTAGTGCAGGTCCGCAGCAATGAGGGGCAAAGCGATGGATGCGGGCGCCGGAGCTTCGTGGGTGGTGAAGAAGATCTGGTCCCAGTACACGCAAAGATTGGTCACAATCCGCACGTGGCGATCCGGGGAAAGGAATTTGCCTGCCAGGTCAACGCGCATGGTGCGATGGGTGCCGCTTGGCAATCCCATGTCGTCGATGACCGTCACCCACTTTCCGCTGGCGTCGCGAACCTGCAAATAGGGCGAAATCATTTGGAGTTGCCGGTTGGATTCGAGAGCGCGAGCGCCGTTCGAGTCCGTCCAGAAAACCCAACCGTTGAGCCACAAACTTACGGGCGCATCCGCGGGCAAATCGCCCAGGTCAAGCGTGAGCGAGTGCAAATCCGCCATGCCCAGAATGCGATTGCGCCCGAAGCCTGTCGGGTAGCGGCCGTCCTGTTCCAAAAGCAGGGGCAGCACGTCGTGGCCCTGGTCGTCCACGGCCGACACCGGGAAGCGCTTGTCGCGCACGGCGTAGAGCGAGGGCGGGCCGGGATTAGTCGCGTAAATTTCGTTCGCGTAGATCTCTTCGTCCGCAGGATGATCCACGGCGACAAGTTTGACCTGGTCGAAGAAGTCGGCCTCGCGCATCTCATCGGCCAACTGAAAAACATAGTCGCCTTTGGAATCCGGCGCCAGGTTGGGCAGGCGCACCAATTCCTCGGGAATAGGTTTGACGCGTGTGCCGTCCGGCGCAAGTTCGCCGAGCGGCCCCACTCCCAGGACGTCGGTGACGTAAACGAACCTCTGGCCATTCCACGCGTAAAGGAAGGGGCAGGAACTTGCCAGGCGCTCGGATTCACGGACCTCGATCTGTTTGTCGGTCGCTTGGTCAATCCAGTTCTGCACCACGGCATTCGGCCAGGTGACGCGGATGACATCGAGCTTCGTAAGGTCGCCGGTATAAACCCGCACGGGGCTGCTGGTGACGATCACCTTGTTGTAATAGTTGCCGGCCTTGAATTCCACCACGCTGCCGATTCCCCGGGTGTTGCTCTTGTAGCCGTCCATCTTCACTTCCACCCAGTGGGCGAGCGGGCCTTCCTTCTCAAAGGCGCGCAACTGGCCGCTATGGGTCATGGCGAGCAGATCGAGCTGGCCGGGATTCTCCAGCCAAGTGGGTATCAGGGAGGCGAGCGCCGCAGAGTCGCGTAAAGGAAGGGCGATCGACCCTTCGCGGAATCGCCCCTCGTGGTTCACCAAAAAGTGAAGCTTGCCCTGCGCGTCGGTCGCCAGAAGATCCGGAAAGCTATCGCCGTTCAGGTCAGCCACGGCTCCGCGAAAAGTGAAGAAGCCGGCCGGCGCGGGGATGGCCGGCGCGGGCGCGGGCGAGAATTTCCAATCACCCCGGTTGAGCAGCACTTGATACCCGTCCGAAGACCAGACGGCCAGGTCAAAGTAACCATCGTGGTTGAAATCGGCCACCTGTGCGTCGAGCACCACCGCCTTCGTCAGCGGCGCGCCTGTTTCCCGCTGTAACACGAACCTGTCCTCACCCTGGTTCTCGTAAAGCAAGGGGGGGCCATCATCGCGAAATAGAAAGAGGTCGGAGTAGCCCCGGTTATTGAAATCAGCAAACACCGCCCCGCGCATACGCCCCCGAGCGGAGTCGAGGCCGGCGGCAGAAGTCTTTTCCGTGAACGATCCGTCGCCGTTGTTGCGATAGAAGTGCAGCGCCAGACCGGAGAAATCGTTGGGAAAGGTGAAGGGGTCCTTTTGCGGAGGCTGATTCAGGTTGGCGTAGGCGGTGATGACGAGGTCCAGGAAGCCGTCGTTATCGGCGTCAAACAGCACAGCGCGCGTGTCCACTTCACCGGGCTCAGGCTTCAGCCCCGCTTTTTCCGTAATATCTTGAAACACACCGTCGCCCGAGTAGCGATACACCTTCACGCCGTCGAGGCCGGTCACAAAAAGGCTCATTTTACCGCTGTTATCAAAGTCGGCAAACGTGGCGGACAGGCTCGCGCCCGGCCCGGCGACTCCGGCCTTCTCCGTCACGTCGCTGAACGTTCCATCGCCGTTGTTGTGGAAGAGATAATTCCTGGCGGATGGCATCACCACATAAAGGTCCGGATGGCCGTCATTGTCGTAATCCCCCACGGTGATAGAGGGGCCGAAAAGCGGGATGAGATTCTGCCGGGCAAATTCGGGTGAATAATCAGCGGCCTTGATCGGCTGACGCGAATCAAAGGCCGGCGCACTTGAGGCAGGAAGGGCCAGATTGAGTTTTTGGCTGATCTCCGCAAACGTTACCTTTTCCAGGCCTGCGGAGCGCGAGATTTCCACGGGCGCCATGGACGGCGCCAGGATGACGCCATATTTGCCGCCTTCCAGCGCCGGATTTTGTTGAGAAATGTTCGGGACCTTGTCGTGCATTCCTTCCCACTGTTTCAGCACTTTCTCGGCGTCATCATGGCGTTTCAAGCGCGCGTAAGCCGTAAAGCTGCGGAAGAGCGCGGCGACGTAAAAGTTTTGACCTCGGCCAAAGCCCATCTCGATAACATGGTGGTAGGCGTCCAGGGACTCATTCAGTTTCTTTTCGGCGAAATTCACGGTCCCGAGATTGAACCATGTGGCGGGGTCCTGAGGATCGACGGCGATGACCCGTTCCAGGGCCTGTTCGGCGTCCGGATAGCGGAGTTCGCGCTGATAGAGGATGCCCAGGTTATAGTCGGCGGCCACGAGGTGTGGATCCATCTGCTTGGCCGTGGTCATTTCGCCCAGCGCGGCGTCCAGTTTGTTCGCCTGCATCAACGCCATGCCCAGGTTCAGGTGGTCCACGGCCGACACTTTCCCGGAAGCCACCACCTTCTGAAATTGTTCGATGGCTTCGACATATTTGCCCTGCTCATAATAGGCCTTGCCGAGGTTGCGGAAGGTCTGGAGTTGCGCGGACGGCGCCACAACTGGCTTCGCCGGGTGCGAACCTGACCTTGGGCCGGTGGGCCGGGTTTGCGCGAAGATCAAAAGGCCGGCGAGGATCACGGCCAAACTTATGACCACGCGAGTGCTGGATACGAAGGAGAATCGTTGCATTCTGTCTCTCAGGTTTGCCGAGCTCTGGACGCTCCGCAGGATTGCAAGCCAACGTGCATTATACATTCATTGGCGAAAGGAGATAGCAAAGAGCGCAAACGGAACGTAGCGCCGCCATCTCCGATTTCTGGAGTCCGATGGACTCCATCGGAGTCCGCAGATCGGACTTGGCGGCTCAATGCCGACTGGAAGCCGGCGCAACATCTGACAGCACCCCAAGATCATTGGTGTCGAAGGGTCATTCGTCATTAATTAGATAACTTCTTTTGCTTTCATCAACTTATACACAGGACAATTATAAGTAGCTTATTTTTCAATAAACTATACATAAGGTCAAAAACGGACATTTTTTCTACATTTGTTTTCAACAACTTATTCATACTTACCTTCATTTTTTAACCCCCTTTTTTCGGGGCCCCATGCCATCCGATCCCATTAACCGGTTTAATTTCAATTATTTGGGAACTTGAGTGAATCATCGCGAATATCGCTAACTGCCTTTTTTATCATCAACATATTCTGAGGAAATCTCTAAATGCCACGAACCTGAGCCACTGGTTTGACCCCTGCGACGCGAAGAG
>Ga0209039_10001093_pt1 | contig 26102 bp, 21 predicted proteins | sample BogFormECP12_OM1_FD_188238 | JGI IMG/M metagenome (GOLD analysis project Ga0209039, IMG submission 188238) | Bog forest soil microbial communities from Calvert Island, British Columbia, Canada - ECP12_OM1 (SPAdes) (version 2) | ecosystem: Environmental > Aquatic > Freshwater > Wetlands > Bog ... | reverse complement strand
GCACGGTCCTTTTGTTACTCATCATCATGAGCGTCGCTTCCGCAGTGGCGGTCGGGCAGGCCAGGAAGAAATCCAGGGGAGGTGCGGGCAGCGCAAGCCCTGATGACTACTTGAAGCCTGCGCTCCTGAATGCCGATGCCAATCCCACCTTACGTTATCCGGTGGCGAGCTTTTCCGGTTGGTCGGTTAAGAGCACGTCCTATGGCTGGTTCGATGTGACCCGGAACGGAATCCGCTATGGCGTGGTCCAACCCGCCGAAAAGATGAGCGAAGGGTTCGACATGTCCGTTGCGGAAATCACCGACCTCAAGATCGAACAGGCGTACCTTATGTTTCACCGGGGAACAGAAAAGAAAAGGTATGCGCTCTTTTACTTGTCTCAAGATCGCTGGGGGACGATTCATAGCGGACCGGGATCCATGCAGGCTTCCAGCGTGGGCGCCTTGGGTACGGCTTCGATGTTCCAAGCCATCCGGAACTTCGATAACGTGCTGGCCATGGTGAAGCCGCCCGCGCCCGTGGTGATTGCCCCCGTTGTGGCTGCGCCCGTCGTAGCACCTCCCCCGGAACCCAAGCCGGCCCCGCCGCCACCTTGTCCGCCCGCGATTGCGCTTTCATCCCCTCCCGGCGCTGGCGGGAACCAGACCATCGAATGGCAGGAATCCACCGTGGTCATTCGTGGCGTGGCCATGGACAGCACCGGCATCCCGGTGGTGAGAATCAACGGATCGCCTGCTAACATGAGGCCGCAGACTATGCAGGCGGCGGAATTCTGGTCGGACCCTCTACCGTTACAGGCCGGAAGTAACCACTTTCAGATTGTCGCCTCCAATTCGGCCCATGTGGAGGCCGCGCTCGACCTAACCGTTGATTACAAGCCCAAGACGGCCCCCGTAAACCCACGGGCTCTGGGCAAAGAGGAAATACTCTCTCTCCTCCAGGGCGGTGTGCCCGTCGAGCACGTGGCGGACCTCGTCAGGGACCGAGGGATCAAATTCACACCTTCCCCCGCGGACTTGAATGACCTACGAGCAGCCGGTGGCAGCGATGACTTGATCCAAGCCATCCAGCAGGCCGCCGCGGCGGGCAAATGAGACCGGCCCTGGCGTTTCATCCCCTTGCCCAACCGTGTTGTTGCCTTGGGTCCCGCCCAGCCGGCGCAGACCCCGACCAGGAAATCTCCCGCGGCATTTGACAGCCTGCGAGGATAAGATAAAATAAAACTTCCAAGTTCGTAACCACCATGCCAGCTTTGCGCCTGTCGGTCGTCCAGTATCTCAACACGGTTCCCCTCATTTGGGGCATGTTGCACGGCGAGCAACGCGGTCAATTTGAGTTGCAGTTCACCGTCCCCAGCGGTTGCGCAGATGCCATTGCCCAACGCCAGGCGGACGTGGGCATTGTCCCCTCCATCGAATATCAGCGGCTCGACGGAGTCGAGATTCTCCCTGGCATGTCGATTGCTTCCAAGCGCGAAGTGAAGAGCGTGCTGCTGCTCAGCAAAACGCCGCTGGCCAAAGTGCAATCGGTGGCGCTGGACGAATCCTCGCGCACTTCGACGGCGCTGGTGCGAATCCTCATGCACAAGTTTTATGCGCGGCGCGTCCATTTCTTGCCGGCAGCGCCTGAACCGGGCGAGATGCTGAGGCAGGCGGACGCCGCGCTGCTGATCGGTGATCCGGCGCTCGCTTACAGCGGACCAGCGAAGGTTTATGACCTCGCGCGCGAGTGGAGGAAGTTTACCGGCCTGCCCTTCGTCTTCGCGGTGTGGATGGGCCACTCGGACGCAAACCTCTCACGGCGCACCGCGGACTTCGCCGCTTCGCTCGAATTCGGGCTCGACCACCTTGATGATATTGCCGCTGAATATGCGCCCAAGCTTGGCCTGACGCCTTCCGCCGTGAAGGTTTACTTGACCCAGAATATCGATTATTCTTTGGATGAGGAGAATCGGCAGGGGCTGAAGCTTTTTTACAAGCTTGCGCATGAGGTAGGCATCATTCCCGTGGAGAAGGAATTGTTGTTCGCGTGAGTCTGGCTTTAAGGACGTCCGTTGTCCGTAGTCAGTGGTGCGTAGCTACACACCGCCGCCTGTGCTTACCTCGCTTCGCTACAGGCGACGGACTATGGACAACAGACTATAAGTGGCACCATGTCAATCAGCAAATCACAAGCCCTCGATCTGTTGCGCTCCGATGACCTTCTGGGCCTCGGCATGGAAGCGGACGCCGTTCGCAAGCGCCTTCATCCCGGCAACGTGGTCACTTACCAGATCGATCGCAACATCAACTACACCAACATCTGCACCGAATACTGCTCCTTCTGCGCCTTCTATCGCCCCGTGGGGTCGTCGGAAGGTTATATCCAGCCGCTCGAATCGATGTTTCGGAAAATCGAGGAGACCCTTGCTTTGGGCGGCACAGGCGTGCTGATGCAGGGCGGCCTGCACCCTGACCTGAAGATTGATTATTACGAAGATCTCCTCCGCAACATCAAGCGGCGCTTTCCGCAGATTCACCTGCACTGCTTTTCCGCGCCCGAGGTTTTGAACATCGCGGAAGTTTCCAGCCTCACCCTCCGCGACACCATCGTGCGCCTGATGGACGCCGGACTTGACTCCATTCCCGGCGGCGGGGCGGAAATTCTCGACGACGAGGTTCGCCGCCGCATCGCGCGCCTGAAGTGTACGACCGACGAATGGCTGCTCATGCACCGCACCGCGCACGCGCTCGGCATGCGCACCACCGCCACCATGATGTTTGGCTGCGGCGAGACCCTTGAGCACCGCATCAATCACTTCGAGCGCGTCCGCCAGTTGCAGGAAGAGACGGGCGGCTTCACGGCTTTCATCCCCTGGTTTTTTCAGCGTGCCTACACTTCGCTGGGCAACTTCATCAAGGAAGAAGTGACGGCGGTCGATTACCTGAAGACGCTCGCCGTCGCTCGTATCTACCTGGATAACATCGAGAACGTGCAAGCGTCGTGGCTGACGCCTGGCCACAAGATTTGCCAGATCGCCCTGCGCTTCGGCGGCAATGACGTGGGTTCGATTCTTATCGAGGAAAACGTGGTGCGCGCCGCCGGCGTTACCCGCACCTCCAGCGAAGACCAACTCCGCCGCATGATTAAAGACGCCGGTTTCCGCCCCATCAAACGCGATACGCTCTACCGCAATTATTTCTTGAACTAGTACTGCCCGGCTAGCCCGAATTTCTCGCCGTGCCGGGTCTTTGCGGCCGTCTGTCAGCGACAATTTGGCGTCCTGTCCCTCGGACAATTTACACCCCCATTTTCCATTTTTGGGATTTTATTGTAAGTGGATTTCTTTTCAGTATGTTGCCAGGTTTGGGAGGAGAAAAATCGCTCTTTCGACCCCTTGTTTTCAATAACTTCCCAGGATTGGGAATATTGTCCCGTCAGGGCAATAATGTCGTACTACTATTGCTACAATTTGTCAGCCTTCCTTGCCATCGACCATCGCACTTGCCGCCGATCCGCCGCGCACCTGCAGCCAGAGACGCGATTGGCCTCGATCCACACCCATCCATCCTCGCCTACAGTCGTGGGCCTGTCAAGAAGAAAATGAAGCGTGCATAAAGGGGAACGTCCGGCCATTTCTTAAGGACTCCGCAATCTGGTGAGAGAACCAGATTAGTCTGCCGTATACAACGTCATGCGCAGGTCTAAGGAAGCGGCAGCAACACGCCTTTCTGGGAAGTCCATTCCTTCAGATACTCCGTATACAGGTAGTTCACGCCGGCAGTGGAGAGCGTTTCCGGCAGGGTTTGGTTCAGTGTTTGATATTCTCTCCCGACCCGCGCACAGTTCTCGTTGATGAACCCTTGCAGCAGGGCGACGGCGGCGGCATCGTTTCCGCCTTTGACATCTTTCAGGGCCGCGGCTTCTACGCCCTCTTGCCGGTCCATTTCCCAATGTTCAGTTTGGTCGAACACGCCCCGGACGCTCGGGTTCAAGGCGCGGTAATTGAGGTCACAGAGCAACTTTACGCGGTTGGCCCACCACCACGGGGAGTCGGCGGAATACGTGCTGGTGCCCACCGCGTAGGAGGCAGGAATCGCGGGCCCGTGCAGATAAAATGGCTTGAACACATTGCAGCAAGGATTGGAAAAGCTCGCCCAGTAGACTTGGCGCAGCAAGGGAGGCATCTCCGCGCGCAGATGGACGACAAGAGACGCCGCGGAATGGTAGCCCGATTGGGCAGTGTCATGCATGCAGGGGGTGGCCCAAAAGGCTTCCGGCGCTCCCCAGCGCGGCTCCATAAAGGTTCCCTCCAGATGGCTGCGGCTGATCGCCATCATGCTGGCGGGGGTCACGTGAGTGAAGTCCCGGCGCAGGCACGACATCGTCATGTTGCGGCGAATTTGCATGGCGCCGGGATTCTTGGAGTCTTTTCTCCAATAGTCACCGTAGTCGCGCGCGAAGTTGAAGTCTTTGGCCGATTTGGCCCAGCCCATCTCGATGGCATGTTCGACCAGCTTGGGGTGCGACTCATCCCAGTCGTTTTCGATCAGGTAAATGTTGGAGATGGAAAAGACTCCGTGGGTGAGGTGCTTGGCTGCCCAGTAGCGGCCCGCAGTTTCGAGCACCCAGGCTTCGTGCGGATCGGCAAGGATGTAGCTATTGTGATAATTCGCCTTGCCCCAATCGCCCGCACGCTCGCAGTCGCCGCTCTGGCCATACTTTTCCAGCAAGTCGATCATCACGTGCATGGCTTCATAAGCCGTTTTGCCGCGCTCGAGTCCCAGCCGCAAAAGGTCCATTCCCAAGAGGCCATCTCCCCACTGTACGGGCTCTTTCGAAAACACCGCCTCATTGCCGATCGCCACGCCGTACTCGTTCATTCCCTGTTCGTAGCCAAACGCCCACCAGAGTTTGGAACCAATGTGTTCGTAGGTCTCGGCCACCTGAGGGATCTCGATATAGGTGCACTTCAACATCTCGCCGGGTGTATGGCGCTGGTGGGGAAACTGCACCAGAACCTGGGCCTCCATCGGCGGGCGGTCACTGTTCTTGGCCAGAATCACGGAATGGTCGGCAGTCGCATCCGGCAACGCCACCCAGGTGTCGCAGCCGAGCGCCGAAGTCCCCGCGCCGAAAAGAAATGTGACCGCCATGGCCAAAAATCCTACCCAGCGCGCCCGTGTGGTGCTCATTACCCTGCGAATTCTCATTGGACATCTCCTTCAGCCCAGACTATAGGGCAGCCACCTCATTGAAACAACATCAAATTACTCGGGCTGCAGTGAACATCTTCACCCGGAGGGCCGAGCCGGCCAGTCCAATGGTTTCCACACCCTTGTTGCCTTATTTACATTAGATGTACAATGTCATCGATGAATGAGGAACCGACTTGGGGGTTTGATTGGGACGCCTCAAACGTACGCCACTTGGCGGATCACCGAATCAGCCGCACGGAATTCGAGCAAGCGATGACCCACAAACCCATCCTCGTCGACTTCAGCGATGAGAACGGTGAAGAACGGTGGTATGTGTTGGGCGCCACCGACCGGCTGCGTGTCCTGTTCCTGGTTTTCACTTATCGCGGCGAACGCATTCGGCCGATTACAGGATGGGATGCCGGGAAGAAATTGCGAGAACTTTACTTTCGTAGAAAACCGGAGTGAGGAAAAGATGGCCAAGAAACAGTTGATCATCCCAAAGTTTAGCTCCGAGGCAGAAGACGCCAGATGGCACCAACGTCATCGGCGAACGCTCGAATTAGCCCTCGAGCGTCGCATCCAACAGGGTTCCACGCTGACCCTGCAGCAAGCTGCGGCCCGCGCGAAAACTCGGCCGGTTACCCTTCGCTTGCCGACAGCCGATATCGACACGGCGCGCGGGATTGCCGCAGAAAAGGGCATCGGGTACCAGACCTACATTAAAATGCTCCTGCGCGATGCATTACGCCGCGAAACCGCCAATCGGTAAGTTACGTCTATATCATGCCCTTCCTCAGCACAGGGATAGGATCAACTCCCGCCAGTCAAGTTCCTGCAGGAAGGTCCGCTATTACCGGGCCGCCAGATCGATAATTCCGATTGACAACAGTCGTTATAACGACTATCATAGGGACATGTCGGCCAAGCTCAAGGACGAAATCAAGCAGGGCAAGCCTTTTGAGAGCCTGGAAGCCGAGGTGTTCCTGAACTTGATGCGCACCGCCGACGCGCTGTCCCGCGGCGCTGAGGAGATCCTGAAGCTGGCAGGGCTTTCGCACACCCAGTACAACGTTCTGCGCATTTTGCGCGGGGCGGGTGAGCAGGGCCTCTGCTGCCGCGAGGTGGCGGAGCGCATGATCACGCGCGACCCTGATATTACGCGCCTTGTCGACCGGTTGGAGCGCCGCGGCTTGCTCGCTCGCAGCCGCGACAGCAGGGACCGCCGCGTCATCACCGTGCGCATTACCCCCGCGGGACAGAAGGTTCTGAAGGACCTCGATAGGCCCCTGTCTGAACACAATCGGAACTTATTGAGCCATATGCACAAGGCTGACCTCCGCAAACTGCTTGAGCTTTTGGAGCTAGCCCGTGAATCTTAACAGCTTTTTGTACATCAAATAGATGTTGTAACGACTATCGTATCACAGGCTAGTATGATGAGTACCGGGGAACAAGACCCTGGCAGACAGGAAAGAAACAGGAGGCATCATTTGGAAGTTGGGGCAGGGCCGCGACGGTGGTTTCGGAAAACCAAAATCAAGGAGCGTGATATGCTGAAGAAACTATTTCAAACCCCGGATGACAAGGTTTTTACCCTATTGCGGCTGGTGCTGGGCGTGGTGTTCTTCGCGCACGGTTCGCAAAAAATGCTGGGTTGGTTTGGCGGGTATGGCTTCAAGGGAACGATGGGCTTCTTTACCCAGACGGCACATATTCCGGCGGTCTTCGCCTTTCTGGCAATTGCCGCGGAGTTTTTCGGCGGACTGGGACTGATTCTCGGCCTGCTGACCCGCATCGCCGCCTTTGGGATCACTGTCAATATGCTCGTGGCGATCTTCGCGGTGCACATGCCCAATGGCTTCTTCATGAATTGGACCGGCCAGCAGAAGGGTGAGGGGTTTGAGTACCACCTGCTGGTGTTGGCCATAACCGTCGCGCTGATGATTCGAGGCGGCGGAGCCTTTTCAGTCGACCGCGCCATCGGCGGCGAGTGAAGCGCTCCGGACGGCGCCCAAATGGAGTAGGCGGGAAGTGTTCGCGGCCATGGGTGCGATGATTTTCAAGAGGGAAGACCTCGCCCGGCACAAACGCTGGGGGGCTTGCAGTGCGGGTGTCTCGCCCGCGCCCTGGAGTTTGTACAATTCCTATGGGACGGCCTCTCGATTCCCTCAAATGCACATCCAGGAGTGGATGTGCCACGGTGGCACAGGCACTCTTGCCTGTGCGTTCTTGCCCCATCAGAAAATGTAGAGACTCGAGAGCACGGGCAGGATGCCCGTGCCACAGCGGGCGAGACGCCCGCGCTACGTCAAGGCTCTGGCAGGGATTAAATCGCAAAAGCAATAGCGATCTCGGCGCACCACCTCCCCCACCGTGTGATTGATCGGATGCTTGAAGACCGGGCCGTCGAAGGCAAAGGAGTGGAACTCTCCGTTCTCGCCGCAGGGATCCACGTTGGGCGGAAGATCGCGGAGCAACTCCTGATCGTAAGGCCTTCCGGCGAATGAGGGATCGAGAATTGCAGTGTCGATGCAAACCAACACCGCTTTAAATCCGAGATCGATGAAGGTGCGCGCCAATTCCGCCGAGTCCCGCTTCCAGATGGGGAAGAGGCCCTTCATTCCGAGTTGCGCGAGATTTTTCTCCCGGTAGAGCTTGAGGTCTTCCAGAAAAATATCGCCGAACGCCACGGTGTCAATCCCTTCGCGCAGGCCTTCTTCCAGCAGCGCCCTCATGCGGGATTCGTAAACGGCATTGGTTGAATCTTTGGGAATAAGGATCTTCCTCAGCGGCAAGCCCAAAGCCTCCGCTTGCTGCTCGAGCAGCGCCCGGCGGACTCCGTGCATGCTGATGCGGTCGTAGTCTTCCGTGATGGTGGTGAGCAAGCCCGCCACGGTGTAGCTGTTGGCCTTCTGGATTTCGTAAAGCGCCAGGGAGCTGTCTTTCCCGCCACTCCAGGAGAGAAAAATGTTCTCTGACATGGTAGTTGGTCCCTCCAGAAAAAGTGAGGAGCTAGAAGTTAGAAGCCAGAATTCGCGGCCCACGCTCTGACTTCTGGCTTTTCACTCCTAGCTTCTCCCTTCTAGCTTCTAACTTCTCCCTCCTGCTTCTACCGCCCGGGGAAATTAATCCTTACCCCAGCGAGGAAGTTGAACGGCAGCGACGGGTACCCGAAAACTTCCTCGTACTTCTGATCCAATATGTTGTCGAGCCGGGCGTATATTTCCACCCCCTGCGGCAGGCGGTAGGAGAACCCGCCGGCAACCCGGACGTAACGCTTATTCGTGAAAAGGCAGGGCAGGCCGAACGAGCACGCATAGGTTCCATCGTTCGGTTCGGTGTCCAGATCCGACCCGCGGATGTAAGCATTGGTGTTGAGCATGAGGTTGCTATGGCGCCAGGTAAGATTGTACGCCCCGGAATTTCGCGGCCGTCGGAACAAGGGTTGCCCCACTTGCAGCGGCGCCAGCGCCAGCGACGATCCGTTGAGGGAGAGAACCTCGGCGTTGTCCCGCGTATACTCCACCGACATCTGCAACGACCTGAGGGGATGGACCTGGAAGGAGGCTTCCCCGCCCCGAGCGCGCGAGTTGCCGAGATTATCGGAAGCAAATGTACTCAGGTTGGTCAGCGAACCGCCCAGCGTCACAATCTGGTCCTTGAAATCGTTGTTGAAGAAGGTGAGGTCCAACACCGCTTTGTCTTGGAAGAATCGCTGCTCGAGTCCGGCATCGAAACTCGTGCTGGTTTCCGGCTTCAGGTGAGGATTGTTGGTGAAAGCCAGGTTGAACCCGTCGGGCGGGCGGATGCCCGTTCCAAAGCTCGCGTGCAGGCGGGTTCCATTCAGCGCGCCGTCGCGTGATTCCCGCAACGTATACGCCGCCGCCACACGCGGATTCACTTTGTCCACGGTGCTGGGAGGAAGCAGCGGGCGGGCGCCGTAGTCTCCGGCGGGCAGGGCGTTGGTGCGCAAATCATCCACGCGGAACCCCGTGGTGAGGTAGAGACGGTGCGTGGGGCTCCAACGATTTTCCGCGAAGAAGGCCAAACTGGTGCGGGGAAGGATAAAAGGCGCATTGTTGTTGTCCGCGATGTAAGTGTCTTCCACCTGCTCGCGATTGTATTCAAACCCCGCCACGAAGAAATCCTGGTTGGAGACCGCCACTTCGCTGCGCGTGTTCAGAACGCCGCGCAAATTGTTGGAGTAGGAATCTCCATAGGGTGAGCGGAAATAGTAATCATTGGTGGACACGCTAACCGAGGTGACCTGCTGGAATTTCGAGGTGATTTGTTCGGAGTAATTGCCCTCCCATCCAAACAGGTTTTGCTTGTCGCGGGAGTAAGTGTCAATTCCCGTGAAGAGGCCGTCAGGGTCAGATCCGTAAGGGCCGGGCGCGCCCGCGTCATTGGCGTTGCCGATGAAATGAAAATCCAAGCGGCGGCGCGGGCTGCGGTGATAGCCCAGGCTCAGGAATGCCGTTTGGTTGCGGTAATTGTCGTTCTGAACGCGTCCTCCGGAGTCCATCCGGGAAACATCGAAACCCCAGTTAAGGCCGTGGGTCAGGCCACTACCGTCCACAACAAAACGGCGAGTAGTAAAGCTTCCGCCTTCCGCCTGAAAAGTAAAATGCGGAGTGCCTTCACCATGGATGGTCACGATGTTGATCACACTGGTGACGGCGTTCGGGCCATAGAGGGCGCTTTCCGGACCGCGCGTCACCTCCACACGCTCCACGCCATCGGCCGGAAGCGGGGCGAAATCAAAAGCGCCGCCAAATTCGTTTAGCTCGATGCCGTCCACCATCACCAGATTGTAATTGGACTCCCCACCGCGAACGTAGACACCGGTCACACCTCCATAGCGGCCCGACTGGCTCACCTCGACGCCGGGAATCCCGCTCAGAACATCCAGCACATTTATCGCAGCGCGATCTTTGATGTCCTGCCCGGAAACCACGGAGACGGAGGAGCCCACTTCCGACGCCAACGCGTCTCCCAGCGAGGCTGAGACCACCACTTGCTGTTGGACGGCGCTCAATTGCAGGTGCAGATCGAGGGTTTTGACTCCCATTCCGCGAATTTCCACTTCCACTTGCGGGGAAGCAAGCCCCGGCGCACTCGCGGCCAGTTGGTACTTTCCATCGGCGAGACCGGCAAACCTGAAGGTCCCCAGGGAATCGGCTTGCCGTTGGTCCAAGACCACCAGGGACCTGAGCAGGGTCACGGATGCTTGTGGAACCGGACTGCCGCTGGGGTCAAGGACTGTTCCTGCCAGCGTTCCCGCCTGCGCGGCGGTTCCCAAGAGGAGCACCAAAAGCGCGCCCATCAGAAAGCGTGGCCAAGCGGCCAAATAAGAAGAGATCTTATTTCGAAAGGGAATGGCCGGGGCTCGCAAGCGCGCGTCCCGGTTCTTGAAATCAAACGGCATCACAATAGACTCCTTCTCCCCGTTCTTACGACGGGGGCAGGCGGAAGGAATCACCAGGAGGAGGCGAAAACGAAAAAGCCTTCCTATTCCTCAAGGCGGAACTGGAAGGCTTCGCAGTCTTCCCCAGGACTCTTTCCGTCGAAGAGTTAGGTTGAATGAAAGTTCCCGGGCAGGTTTCCTGGCTTTCGGGTCATCATCGCATCCTCAGCCTTCCCCTTCTGCGCAGGGCAGAACAGTGGCCGGCAACAATGCCTGGGAGGATGCGGCTCGCCGATCACAGTGGCGGGACCGCGGCCGATTTTAACGGCCTTTCCTTTTCCCCCGTGGTTCAAGCGGGGCACCGCAGGAACTCGTGTTGTCAAAAAACCGACAACGCACTGGAAATTAACACCATCGGAGCAACGCTGTCAATGGGGGTTATTTCGGCTGGATGGGGGGATTTGCTGTAGAGGCGGCTTTACACCGCCATTTGGCGAGGTAAACTCGCCGCTACGATTGCTTTGGCGGTATAAACCCCCCGCTACGTCGGTTTAGTTTACCCAGCGCCCGTGTTTGTCTTTCTTCTCCTGGTTGCGCATGTAAACTTCGAATTTCTTGCGCGTTTGGGCGCGCCGCCATTCATGATACTGAAGCTGCCAACGATAAGGGAGAGACCATCCACGCAGGTAAAGGTACCCAAACAGCATACCGCCCAAGTGTGCAAAGTGGCTGACGCCGGAGCCTGGACCGCCGAACGAGCTTACGAATTCGATGGCTCCCATGATGACCACGAACCACTTGGCCTTGATGGGGATAAACATGTAGAGATAAATGAGCCGTTCGGGGAAGAGCATCCCATACGCCAAGAGCAGCCCATACACAGCGCCGGAACAGCCGATGGTAGCGGACGGCATATCCGGCCGGAAGAGCGCGTTTAAAGTCACATCCAGAATTCCCGCGCCGACACCTGTAACGAAATAGTAGGTGAGAAATTTCTTGCCTCCCCACTGCCTTTCGAGGTCCGACCCGAACATCCACAACGCGAACATGTTGAAGATGATGTGGAACCATCCTCCATGCAGGAACAAGTAAGTGACCAGTTGCCAAACGTAGAACTTATGAATGACCTGGTCAGCTTGGAGTGCGAACAATGCAAAGGGGTAGGCAAAGAATTCCGAATGGAAAATCTGAAGTGGGACGTAAGTGAGAACAAAAACCGCACTCGTAATGATGATCAGCCTCTTGACCATCGGCGTGAGCGGCGGCCCGAACGAGTATGCGAATTGGCGATAAGGTGGCATCCTTAGAAGCGTACCACAAGAACCGGGATTAGGGGCTGGGGACAAACCAGCCATCCGCGCCTGGGACCAGGCATCTAACACCCAGCCCCCCGGAACCCGGCCCCCACCAGTTCCTAACACCTGATTCTCATCCCTGCGGCGTGCGATGCTTGGCTTGCTCCATGGCGATCTCGTTGATATGGGTGAGCGCCCTGGCTCCCGAGGCTCCCTCGATGGCTTTCACGGCGATCTCCTGTACCTGTCGCTTCGCCTCTTCGAGTTGTTTTTCGAGGGCAGCCATCTGAGCCGACTGCCGCGTCAGATTTTCTTCGAGAGCCTTGATGCGGAGCTCGGCCAAGCGTTTATCGGCCTCGCTGTCCTTGCTGAGAAGCAGTATTCGCTGTTCGAACTTCTGCTCAGTGGCCCGCACGGCCTCAGCCGCGGCACCCTCGGATTCCTGCCGGAGCCGGACCGGAAACTCTGCCGCTTCTTTGCGCAGGCGTTGGATCTCTTCTTCGCTGGCCTTCAAAGCCGCTTCGCGCTCGCGCCAACTCTTTTCCAGTACGTCCTGCTTTTCCTTGTTGGCTCTTGCCAGGAGCTTTGTTTCCTCCTCGTATTTATCCTGCGCCTTCTTGCGCTCCAGTGCTTTACGGTATTCGTATTCCTCCGCCTCGCGCTGCCGCTGTTTCTTGAGGGTTTCCTCCTGCTCCTTGCGTTCCTGCTCCGACTGTTTCTGCTCTTCCGCCCAGGTGGTCCGTTGCGCCGCAATTTCAGCCTCGAGTTGCTCCTTCTGGCGACTGTAGTCTTGAACGAGTTGGTCGATGGCGGTCGCGGCAACATCGATTTTGTGCAGCCGTTCCAGCTCCTTCTGTTCGAGTGTTACCGCGTCCCGGAGCGTCGCCAACCGGTTGACCTCCTGTACGAGTTGATCGGAAAGGACGGCCAGCGACTTGGAGACATCGAGCCCCAGGTTCGAAATCTTGACCACCACGGCTTCCACTGACACACCCTCGACCGCCTGTCGAGTTTCTGTCTCTCTCTGCATCCGCTGTTCTTCCGTTTTCGGCTCCAGCGCCTCGCGGGCGGTCGCCGCTTCTTCCCGGATTTCGGCAAACTCGTCATCAACCTCGGCCTTCGAACGCTTGGGCCGCGGAGCAGTTTTGGTTGTCTTTGCCATGAACACTCACCTCCCTTGGAATCGTTGGGCAAGTAGGTTAGCAGATTGGCGAGAGATCGGCACACCTATTCCGACCTGTTCCGACCGGGCTCGCGCAAAGGCGGAAATCGCGGACCCCAACGAACGGGGGACTGCGCCAGCCCGCCAACCGTAAGCTTGTCCCTGGGTCATCGCTGCTGTGCGATCCAGTTGATGACCTGTTCCTGCCGATCCACCATAAAGCGATTGAAATCGAGTGGGGTCTCAAGGCGCAGCGCCTCGGATCGCCCCAAAAGCTCGTAGACTCTTCGGGCTTGCTCCACCTCACTCCGCACCGCTTCGACGTGAACGTATCGATCTAGTGTGGGAGCCACGATCAGCGCGGGCCGGGGCGCCACCAGCGCCAGTACGCGATCGTAATCAAAAGGCAGCCGGGATTCCTCTCCCACAAAAAATCCTAGACGGGGGAGCAATCCGTGCAGGTGCGAGTAGTGCCGGACACCTTCCGTGCCATCTCCCGGCGCGGTATGCTGCAAGGGGTCAAATCCGCACACCGAGACCACGGTTTTCACGCGCTCGTCGAGGGCGGCCGCCACTAATCCTACCTTGCCGCCCAGCGCGTAGCCGATCATATAGATCCGGGAGTGGTCGATGCAGTCCAAAGTGGAGAGGGCATCGACGACCCCCCGCGTGTCGCACACCATCTTGCCCAGCAGTGACCACTGGGGATACTGATGGTAGAAGTCGTGGACATCGGGCCCGCGCGTGCCAAAGCCCAGTTGGTCAAACGCCAGGATGGCAAACCCCTTCTGGGTGAGGGAATCAAAGGCCGCATCCACCCAACGTGAGTATCCCGTCGCATACGCGTAAGCATGGAGCCAAATGACCACCGGCAGAGGGCCGGGCTGCATTTTGCCGTCCGGACCCAGAGGGTAGTAGAGATCGGACCGCAGGCCATCGCCGTAAGGAACGATGGTGGTTCCGGTGTTAGGCCGCTTCAAGGGTCTTTCAAAAAGCAGGGCCAGGGGGCTATCTTCGCGGGGATGAATCCAGTAAGGCGTCTCCGGCGCGGGCAACTTGCTCACCCCGGCAAAAGGCAGCCCCAGTGGTTCTTCGCCCAACGCCCAAAGGATTTCTCTTCGGATCTCTTCCTTCCGACGAGGCCAGGTGGATGCGTCCGCAGGCACAAAATCCGTTAAGGTCCGGGTTGGATGCTGCAAGGGGTCGACCCGTTCTCCGGTGGCGTTCAACCATCCCTCGAACGTGTAACCGTTGATCCAGGTCTCGGACTTGGGGTAATGACGCCGGCCGAAAACCGAATCAAAAAAGTTGACGAAATTCTCAACGTAGTTCGGAATGAAGTCATGTTCGCCGTAGCGCAAGTGAAGCTGCACGTTTTCTTCACGGCCCAGAAACCGATAGACGCTGCGCACCGAGCGATAGGCCTGCTCGTAACCCCAGGCGTTGCCTTCGTGCTCGCTGTAGGCGGCGGTCATCATCAGTCCGCGCGGGGCCACCAGCGCCATGAGCTGATGCTGGTCGACCGGAAGCTTATCTTCTCTCCCCGCGAAGTAGCGCAGCCGGGGATGAAACCAGTGAGTGTTGTGGGGACCGCTGGTGATCCCCTCGATGCTCCCCGTACCCCAAAAATCCAGGGTGCAATATCGCCAGGGGAGGCACTCACCGGTGGTGCCGCTGGAACCCACCACCGCCCCGATCCGTTCGTCGAATGCCGCCGCCAGCAGCGCCTGCTTCCCGTTGCGGGAATGGCCGGTAATTCCGATTTTGTTCGAGTCTACTTCCGGCAGCGTACATAAGTAATCGACGGTCCTCATCGCCGCCCACGCCCAGCGGGCAATGCAGGCGAAGTCATAGTCCGGGTAGACGTCGATGAACCTGTCGGAGTCATCCGTGGCGCCGAAGATGGGATCCGTGGCGTCATAGATACACGCGATATAGCCACGGCGAATCGGGGGTTGAACCCAACTGCTGGTCAGCGGCTGGTTGGTCAAGAAAACCGGATACGGTGCCTTCCCGTCGGGTATGAACAAATGCACGTGCAGAATCCCGCGGTGGTCAGGCCCGAATTCCAACCGCACTTCCCTCACGATCACGCCACCCTCGCGCCGCGTTTCCGTCACGACCGCGCGAAGATTGTCCGGTGAAGGGGGCATCTTTCCATAAACCCAATGCTCAAACTCAGCACGAAGCCTTTGCCGCTCGCGGGCCCACTGTTCCAGGGTGGTGATGGGCATACTCGTTGTCCCATCGATTCGCACCAGCGGATCCGGCAAGAAGTTGTTGGAGGGCATGGATTCAAAATCCGGCGGCAGTTCCCCCGTGCGCGCCACCCAGGCTTCCCAGTCCTTGTCGCCTCCGTTCATCCGGCCCGTAAGCTCGCTGGTTGTCGTGTGGGGAAGAATCTTTTGCAGGGTTTCGAGATAGCCCTTGCGCCTCTGCAAAACGGCGTCGGAATCCTTCAACACCTCTGTAGATTGGGTGTTTGCAGACTTCGGATCACCCGCCACGCTCATTCCCGCCAGCGCCGCGAAGCCGGCTGTTCCCCCCTGGATAAACTTGCGCCGATTGAGATTTAGACCATTTGCCATAACGTTGGTCCGCAATTGGTATTTAGCTCTTAGTCATCCAATCTACTCCAATTTCTTGCGCCCGATGGCGAACAGTCCCCCGGCCATGGCCAAGAAAATCAGCAGGCCGAAGGCACTGGAGTTGGAGAGGCCATTCCAATACCTGGTCCCGATTGCGACCTTTTGATCAACTTCGAATCCCACCAGCGCGGCGAGTATCAACCCGCCGATGGAGCCGCCGGCAATCAGGCCGGCAGCGAACAAGGCGCCGCTTGAAACTTCGCCTTCCTGGCGCTTGGTGACGACCTGGAGCAGCCAATTCACCACGCCGCCGGCGAAAATCGGGGCGGTAGTGGAAATGGGCAGGTAGGACCCTACGGCAAAAGCCAGCGAGCGCACGCCGCAAAGTTCCAGGGTTACCACGATGAAGACGCCGAGCAAGACCAGCCCCCAGGGGAGGCTCTGGCGTAAGATGCCGTTGATCACCGTGCTCATCAGTAATGCTTGGGGCGCAGGCAGGCGCTCCGAGCCGATGCCTTCGCGCCGCTGGTACTCGATGCGCTTTGCGGCAGGGTCGTAGAAGTATCGGCCGTCGGGTATCCGGTGCGATCCGATGACGTTGATCAGCTCGTAACTCTTCCCATTCTCGGTGACATCACCGACGATTTTCATTTCCGAAGTAAGCTCGACGTTTTCCACCACCAGCGGTTGCACCCGTGTGTAGGCGCGGTTCAACAAGACCAGGGTGAACCCAATGACCAGAACGGACGTAAGCGCACCAACGATCATGGCAATTTCCGCGCGCCGTGGAGTGGCGCCCACCAGGAAGCCGGTTTTCAGTGATTGCGAAGTTGCGCCGCCCACCGCCGCCGCAATGCAAACCATGCCGCCGATGGAGATTGCCACCGCCGGATAAGCGCCGGACGTCCAACCCGCGGCGACAAACAGCATGGCCGTCAGCATCAGGGTCGCAATGGTCATGCCCGAAATGGGATTGGCGGAGGCCCCGATCAGTCCCACGATGCGCGCCGAGACGGTAACAAAGAGGAAACCGAAGATCACCACGAGAATCGCGGCGATCAGGTTGCCGCCGAGGTGGCCAGGATTGATGCGCAGAGCGATCAGCCCCCACACCACCAGCACCAGCAGAATCGAGCCGCCAAAGATCACCGTGCCCGGCAGCTCCTCTTCGGTGCGAATCGCGGCAGGCCGCTCGCCTTTCGCCTGTCCTAATTGACGAAGCGAACTGCGTAGCGCGCGCACGATAGTCGGTACCGTGCGGCCCAGGGTGAATAGTCCCGCGGTGGCCACGGCGCCCGCGCCGATGGGCTTGATATAGGCCGCCCACAGGGCGAAAGCGTCCATGCCGCGAATGGGAACCGTGCCGGGGAAAATTGCTCCGGGTAACCCGCCGCCGAAGAACTTGATCATGGGGATGATGACCAGCCAGGAGAGGACGCCGCCGCCGAAGATCATTCCCGCCGTGCGTGGGCCGATGATGTAACCCACGCCCAGGTATTCGGGCGTCACCGAAGCGGCCAGCGTCGCCCCCGGGTACCAGCCGGGTTGATAGATGGGTCGTGGCTGCCAGAAGCGCCCTGCCTCATTCAGCAGCTTGTAAACCAAGCCGATGCCGAAACCGCCGAAAACTTTGCCGGCAAAGCTGCCGCCCTTCTCACCCGCGATCAGGACATCGGCGCAGGCGGTGCCCTCGGGATAGGTCAGCGCGCCGTGCTCCACCACGTTCAATTGATGCCGCAGCGGGATCATGAAGAGGATGCCAAGCAGGGCGCCGACCAGGGCCAGCACCAGCACGCGGGGAATCTCCGGCAAATCGAGCGAGTAACCGAGAAAGATCAGCGCCGGCAGGGTAAAGACCACGCCCGCCGCAATCGATTCACCCGCCGAGCCCGTCGTCTGCACGATGTTGTTTTCGAGGATGGTGGACTTGCCGATCCACTTGAAGATGCTGATGGAAAGCACCGCCACAGGGATGGAAGCGCTGACGGTGAGTCCGGCGGTCAAGGCAAGGTAAACAGTGACCGCCCCAAAGACGATTCCCAGCAAGGCGCCAAGAATCACTGCGCGCCAGGTCAATTCCGCTGTATGTTCTTCCGGCGGTATATAAGGACGAAACGTGGTTTCCTGGGTTTTTTCAGCAGATTCAGCAACCATCGTCATCACCTTTAGCGATAACACTCATTGCTTAGCCACGGTTTTGAATCCGGCCGAGAATTGCCTTGACACGGGATCCGGAAACTCGGAAGCCGTCATCCGGCGCCACGGGATTTCATTCTCGCGAGCCTATGCGCCCAACTTGGCCCGCACCTTCTCGCTCACGCGCTTGCCGTCGGCGTTCTTGCCGGCCAGCTTGGCCATGGCTGCTTTCATCGCTTTGCCAAGATCCTTGGCGGTGCTGGCGCCGGTGTCGGCGATGGCGGCCATTACCGCCGCATCGATTTCCTCGTCACTCACCGCGGCCGGGAGATAGGCTTCCACAATCTTGATCTCGGCCTCTTCCTTGTCCGCTAAGTCGTCTCTTCCGCCCTTGCGGAAGGCCTCGACGGACTCGCGCCGCTGCTTGGCAAGCGTCCGCAGCACCGCCAGCGCTTCCGGGTCATCAACGGGTTTCCCTAGTTCGACCTTCTTGTTCATCAGAGCGGCTTTCATCATGCGCAGCACGGAAAGCTTGAGCGTTTCCTGCGCCTTGAGGGCCGCCACTAGATCCTTCTCGACTTTTTCGACGATAGGCATAGGCGCTTTCCCTTCCGGATTTCCACGCGACTATACCATAAACACCACGCGAGGGGAGCGGGGGAAGAGGCTGGGGTAGCATCGTTTGGGTTAGAGGCGATCGGCGCTTGTCCGGCTTGGCCGGGGACCGCCCGAGGGCCTTGAGCCCTCGGCTTGGGAGATCAGGGACCGCCGCGGAAAGAATCAAACCGCCCCATGACCGGAGTGCGCACAGGATTGACAGGGTGCCGCACCCGTGCCAGACTATAGGGTAGGTGGGAAGCGGACGCTTTCCACGCCGGACCGCACCGTGTGCGCCCGTAGCTCAGCTGGGTAGAGCACTTGCCTACGAAGCAACCCAAAGCCGACAAGCAAGTTGAATGCCATCAAAGATATCCAGCCTGGAAACAATTACTTACGAAAAGTAGTTACATTACCACTCAATAAACAGGCCATTCAAGGTCCCCACAAAATCCCCCACAATCAATCTTCTAATAGAGCGCTTGCCTTCCCCAGCCATCCGCACCGGCTTCACGATATTTCCCTCCCTTTAAGCCATCAATTTCCGGCATCCCCGCAACCCATGATGTGAGACTTCAGAACGCCCAGCAGCAAACCTCTGCATTACGATTCAATCCCCGCGCGAAGCCCACTGCGTATTCAAAACCTGACCAAATCGTCCATTCACTCCCAAAACCCAACCCTCCCTGGCGGAGGGGAGGGGTAAGTGTGTATCGCGCGAGGGCCAGATTGGCCAACAACTGCATTCACCAGGTCGTGTTTGGATATGGGACCCATCTCCAAACGTTTCGAGGCCGGGGGGGTCTACGAGGACATCGCGGTTGAGAGACCCCGCTGGGCCTGTCCTGGAGGACAGATGGATACGAATTGCATCTTCACAAATCTGTTTAGTGGCTGGCTCACAGCAGCCGACAAGGCTGCGGCCGCCACAATCAATTACACCAAGTCAACCGTCATGCCCAGCTTCTCGGGGCTGACACGGAAAGCCACACTGGCAACAGGCAAGACCCTACTCGCGGTCGGCTTCAAGCTGGTCGATTGCTGCACCCGCAAGTGACCGCATTCTCACCCGCATTAAATCTCAACTCGCAGTAGTCAAGATTCCTTTCAATTCACTTCATTTCGCATTACCACACCGGAGGTGTGCCTTGAGAACGTATCAACCCGAACGTGCTTTGCTTTTTCGTGAAAGCCGAAAAGAGAATCGTCAAGAACTGGCCGACATGCTCGGCCAAATTGCCCTGGAGCGGGCAGCTCGACTGCCACCATCAATTCCACTTGTTCCTCTCGAAGCGCAGGTCCAGGAAAGCATTCGCAAGACTCGCCAGGATGTCCAGCGCGCCAAGGACCTTCAGTCCGCCCACATTCTGCGCTGGTTGCAGAGTTAATTCCCTGTACGCCCGGAAAGCCCCGGCTCGTTGCCGGGGAGCAAGGGGCTCCCGCCTTCGCCCCCGCATTCCGGAATCCCACCTTCTGCTCCTCTCGTCCGAGGGGAGACCCCAATCGTGAACACAAATCCCAAGCCCGTCTGGGGCCCATACCAGACAACTGGAGGCATTGTGAACTACCAACATCTGCACTTTCAGTTTCCCGCTAAGCCGTTTCAGCGGTGGCATGTGATTGAGGACAGAACCGTCCCTCGCGGTATGCGCTTCCGCCATGCGCGCCAGCCAGGAGAGAAGCCCGACCCCAAGGTGAACTTCGGGGTCGAGGAACTGTCGGCTCGTCTTGAGCATGCCGGGGTGGAATACATGCGCATTGCGCTCGGTAACGATTCGAAATCGTTTGCTTTGGCGGAAGTATTACTCACCTTCGGGATGCAGGGAGAAAGTCCCGAAGATGGGAGTTGGTATCCGGTCATTCCCTGGGTCCGTGACGACGGCTTCTACGCCGTGTGCTTGCGTGAACGTATGCCGTACCTTGACGCCTGCCGTCTGTTTGGCTTCGACGTCCCGGCCGGGAAGCCCAGCGTCCCCAAGCGTATCAAGCGCGATGTGGCGCGGGGCCGCACCAGCCTGTTCGGCGAACTGCTTGAAACCCGCGAGCTAAATCAGTGGGACCTTCTCCACACCGTACTGCTTGCCGATGGTAAGACCACGTTTGAAGTGGCCACCTACAATCCCGGCAATCGTTGGCCGGAGGCCTGGACTTCCGGAGCGGCGCTGGCCTCTCCGCGGGGTGGCGCCATTCTGACCGGGCATCCGGTCAAGGTCGGTGACCTTATCCAGATTACCGGCGCCATGCCCAACGGCCAAATCAAAGGGAACTGCCTGATTTGGGATATTGACCATGATTTGGTGGTCTGGGACGTCAAGCCGGAACTACGTGCGTGGCAGGGCCAGATTTATCTCAGTGTTCTCAATGAACTCCACGGGAGTCCTGCCAACCTGGACGTCCAAACCGCGTCCAATCTCGACCTGGCCAAGGTGCGGGACCACAAACTGATTCAGCACCTCTGCCAGCAATATGCCTGCGATGTGTTCGACCTGATGCAGGACGACGAGCAGGTTAAGGAGGAAATCGGTTTTTACAACCCAGCAGCCTGGGTTGATGAAGACGGCAATCCGGTAATCAACGAGAATCGCTGGAAACTCTGGCGGATGTACTCCGCGGGCTTGCCGGCAATGCAGTTCCGGAACTGCCGTGATGCCTTTTACCGCACCCAAATGGAATCCCCTGAGAACAACAATCCCGACCGCTTTCGGATTCGATTCAGGGAGCCTCAAGACCTCATGACGGTCCAGTCGAATGAGCTGGCCGGAGCGGCCGTGCGAAGATATCTCTTCCCCGAGCCGTTCGTCTTTGACAAGCAGGGCTACCCGCACTGGGACCGTTCAACGTTACCTGATATCAACTCTGTCTATCTGGGCGGGTTTGACGGCGAGTTCATCTCGCTGAGGAACCCAAATGCCTCGCATAAGGAATCTGGCAAGCTGCGGGGCCGTAAGCTGCAGCGCTTTGCCGACATCGACCGCGGTGCAGCCATGTTTGTGCATCTTGGTTTCGCAGCGAGCCCGGAGGGCACCCCAGGTATGGCAAAGAGCTTCAACGGCGCTGACTTCGACGATTCCGTACTGGCGCTGCTAGACCCGGAAATAGTCCAGCATTGGAACAACCTGCCCGCGTATCCGTGGGTTGCGGCCACACCTACCGAAGTAAAGGTCATCGACGACGGTGATGCCCTGTTCCAAAGGCATCCCCGAGTCAGGTCTTACGACGGTGATTATGTGTACTGCATGCTGTTCGACGCCAAGCGGGGTCAGACCGGCATCGGATACGTGGTCAATGCCATCACCTGGTTCAACCTGCTCTGGCTCCATCGGGAGAGCATCATGTCCGAGTTGCGGGCGATGCAACCGAGCACACAGGTCGCAGAAGCCATCCGTTGGATGGAGCAAGAGCTGCCCGAGAGCCGGATGCCGATGGTTGCCTCACGCCTGGAGGAAATCATCGACGCCATCAAGCTGAACCGGAGTTCGATTGATTGGGCGAGCGGCATCATTACGGAGTTCCGCGAGACCTGCCCCGTAGCTCCGAAGTTCTGGTGGCAGGGCGGATACCAGGGCCAGGGTCGCATTCCTCGTGACCGCATCGAGACCGGCAATGAGCCCATTCCGGTGACCACGGCCATGGACGTTGCCCGGGAGCAATGGATTGAACTCTTCCAGAAGGCACGCCGGTTCGCCGACAAGGAAAGCTGGAGAAACTGCTGGCGAGTACCACCAGAAATCCGCAGCTTCCCAACTCGCCCAGAGGCAGCGGGTGCCGCACGGGACTTCTGGATGTTCTACAACCGCACCCGCGAAGCCAAGAAAGCGGAATTCCTCAAGGAGGGCCGGGACCATCGCGGCAAGAAAGTCACGAGCGAGCAGGACGCCGGGATTGCCGCTTATCTCTACGCGGAGGAGGACATTCACGACCGTATCAAGGCCAGCGGGATGTATCTGGATATCTACGCGGAATTGGTCAAGCTGGTCTTTGACCGGGGATTGACCCTGGAGCCACCACGCAATCCCGATGGCACGGTGAAGCCCATAGCGGATGGCATCCTTGGTGGGCCACACACCCTGGACGGGCTTCTCGACATCGCCAGAGCCGCTGGCGTGACTCGTAGCCATGTGCCCTTGACCTGGGAGTCCGCGCGAGTCCGCCAAGACTATGGCGACCTGAATCTCGATATCGTCGTGGAGGACACACTGGTGCGGATGGCAGGGACTACGGCCAACTGGATTGGCATTGTAGACCTGCCCGACGGCCAGTATCGGATGGAGCATGGCCTGGTAGTCACGGAGGACACGCGTGAGGCTTTGCCCCAAGAACCCGCAGTAGCTCTCGTGGCCGTGAATGGCTTTGAGCAGAGGTTAAAGGACCAGAGACTTGAGCAAGAAGACCGCCAGAGAATCGAGGCCGAACTCAAAACCTTCCGGGCTCAGGTCTGCAATGGAGTGACCATCAAGCCTGCCACCTATCGTAATCCCGAGACCGAGGAAGACGAGGCGGGCGCTGAGGTGTTCCTTGAGGGCGCCTTCGAGCCACTTGGCTGGATTTCCCAAGAACACTTGGCCGCTGTCACCGGCGAACTCAAGGGAGTGCTGGTCTCGGGTGGCCAGTACAGTCTTAAGGTTCTCTGCCCGTTGCCTGAACAAGGCGCCCAGGGCTAACGCAAACCATCATCAAACATGCGCTCCTGGATTCGAAGGTCCGGGAGCCGGGAGGAAATATGCAGAACTTTATCAACTTCGTGAACGAACAGCTCCACTGGGAGCAGGAAAGTCCTCACCGCCATGATTGCCACGACCCACCACATACCGTCGGCATCGGATTCCTCGATGACCGCTCCCCGCAGCGAAGATTGCCTGCGGTGGCAAGGTCAGACCCCTGGAAAGCACCGCCTGCACAGGTGGGATTCCCAGGTGACGCAACTTGGAGGCGAAGATTGCCTTGGGTTGTGGGCTGGAACACTGGCAGGGGTGAGAATTACCTGCGGAGGGATTGGCGTGGCGAAGATGGCCATCCCAAGCAGGAAATTTATGCCCCTTCGCCAGGTTGGGGGTGGCGAAGTTTGCCCTGGGTTGTGGGCTGGAATACTTGCATGGGCGAGGATTTGCAATTCGAGTCAGTAAATCATATGCTACTGGTTGGTCGACAATTAAAAGCGGAAATCTCGGGATTAGAGCCTCATGCGCTGATTAGCCTCCCTGCGGACCTGTCTGGGGTGTACCAGACCACAGGTAACACTACCGCGACCGCCTTGTGTCCGTGCTTAGAATCTTGCCGACGAGAGTCACTATTGATGCTCGGTAACGTGCTTCTCTCAGGACGCTACGCTCGTGGCATACTCTGTGCCGGGATCGCACTCTTGGTCATCGCGGGTTATTACGTGCGCGCATGGCGCGAACTGCAAGGTAGGTCTGCGGCATCTCTTATCTCTGGTACTCCGGACTCGCCTGGAAGCCAACCATGGTCGGAGATTCTTTACTTAGAATGTGGGGTCGCATTATCAGTTCTCTTCTTCATGTTGGGCGGGGCAGCGGTTGCTGATTATGACTGGCTGGATCGGCTTGTCGGCTGTCTGATGGGGCTCTGTGGAGCGATAACCTTCGCCATGTTCGGAGCGGGATTTGTCTCCCTGACTAATCTCTGGAAGGAACTGGTTCCGCAAGTCAGAAACGCCAAAACTGCCTCGTTGCTTATATCCATTCCGCTCGCTGTTCTCTATCTCGGGCTGGGGCTGGGAGCATTCGGTTTCATCGGTTGGCTCATCGAAAAGATTCCTCAGTCTTGGGCATTTGTATTCAGGAGGCCGGTCTGGGCCTTAATTGCCATCGCGTTCTACGGTTTATGGAAGGGCCGGAGCCATGCCGCTCTAATGTTGCGCGTGATTCTATTAGTCTCATTTTCTGCAATCATTGTTGCTGCCGCAGCGTTCAGTTTTTGGTGGATGACTTCCCAAACCAACCCCCTGCTGGTCATTTTCCTGTCCGCAATGGGATCGTTCAGTGTCCTCTTCTATTCTCGCTGGGTGCCTGTCGCAGGTTTCAAGTATTATCCGAAGTGGGGCTCGTCGCCACCTCCGCAGGAGGGACAATCATGACCATCCATCAGATCAGCCTCCTTCCATAAAGTGATCAGTGACGTCGATGGATTGACCAATCTCCTACGTAAAAACTCAACTTTCAACTTCGGGCATTGCCCGAGAAAGGACATGTGTATGCCAAAGACCGTAGCAATAGTTCAACTTCCTGAGATTCTCAGAAAGAGATCAAGCCATTTGGTAAAGCTTGCGGGAAAGATTGATTCCTTTTCCCTCTTACTCCAGGAGACTCCAGAGGGCGAATTGAAACGCTCCATCGAATGTCAGTTCCACACAATGGTGTTTGCAACCCGCAAGGAGATACGAAAGTATTGCCCTCGCTACCGCTCTTTGCCAGGCGAAGGGATATTGGACTTCAATACGGATTGCGCCTCCGGCCAGCTTGAGCCTGGCGATATCGGCACCGCCCCACCACCCAAGCGGGGCAAGCTCTGCGAGACGTGCTGCTTCTTCGTTGGCATTCCCGAGGAGCGATCTTCTGAAATGACTATGAGCATGGCGCCGCAAGACCTCGTGCTTGTAGTCTAAATCTCGCCTATTTACCTTCTCCATTCCTACGCCTGTCGTCAATCATAAGGTCCACCCTTCGGCCTTTCCCATCACAGGTCAACCGAACTGCACTCTTTTGTGCCCGAAGCCTTCGCAGGTTACAAACCAATCAGAAAAGGAGATTCGCTAATGGACAAACCGAACGCTGAATATACGAACATCCCTGGTCATTCCTGGCCGGGAACCAACGTTTACAAATCTCTCAAACTCGGCTGGCAGTGGCGCCGACTGAGGTGGGCCGTCGTGGCCGCTTCCGAGGCTGCGCAAGGTCACGAAGCCAACGGTCTGCCGCCAGGCTCGCGGGAATTCAAAACACTTTTCACCGAGGTCGCCGCCAAGATTCAGGAGTATTCCAACGCATCGGGCGAGCCTCTCGACGCACTCAAAGCCCGGTTGCCGGCGTTCTGCGCTCTGGAGCGGCTGGCAAATCCCGCTGCGACAGCCCCGCGGAACAAGGCTGGGCTGACGCTCGGTGTCCTCATCCTCGCTCTCCTGGCGCCAATCGGAATCGGTGCGCTGATTGGTCTTGGGACCGGCATGGCCCATTGGATTGCGCACCTGTTCGGATAAGGAGGTGAGGCATGAGCGGAATACTGGAAGTGTTCCTTCTTCTGAAGGCTGGTAGCGGAATCGGCTTTTTGGTCACGTGGCGCAACCGGCTCCTGGCCAGCAAGGTTAATTATTTCCACCCGCCACACAACCGAAAGTCTCCCATCGACAAGCTGGTTCGCGGCCAAACCGGACCAGTTGTTACCCGCCAGGACCAACTCTTTGTGAAGTTGGCCGATGGCCTTACCACCCTCGTTCGCAGGTTGGTCATGCTCGACGCCTTCCGCCAGCTCATGCGGGCTCTGGCTCTGCCGGGCTCGCCTTTGCGGCGCAAACTCTCAAGGAGGAAGCGGCCATGAAACTCAATACGAAAGGCCTGGAATGGTGGCGATGGCTGTACCTATTCGCCCTCTGGTTTCTCATCCCAGGCGGCACGCTAATTGTTTTGGCCTGGCTGCTGATGCAGGAAATCCAGCTTGATAAAGACCTCTCTGCGTATTACCACGCCAGCTTTGGCGAGTTCATGGAACGCAAACGGAAACAGG
>Ga0209039_10001092_pt1 | contig 26146 bp, 24 predicted proteins | sample BogFormECP12_OM1_FD_188238 | JGI IMG/M metagenome (GOLD analysis project Ga0209039, IMG submission 188238) | Bog forest soil microbial communities from Calvert Island, British Columbia, Canada - ECP12_OM1 (SPAdes) (version 2) | ecosystem: Environmental > Aquatic > Freshwater > Wetlands > Bog ... | reverse complement strand
AGCCATCCCCGCGTGGTGAAATCGCTCAGCGTCAGCATGAGCAGGATCACCAGCCACAGCAGCCCGCCCACCACCACCAGCTTCGTGAGCCTGGTGCTGTGGCGCACGTGCATGAAGAACAGCGCCACTAACAGCATCTTGCACACCGCGATCGCCAGCGCCACTACTACGCTGAACGCGCCCAGGTCCACAAACGCCACCAGCGTGGTCGCTGCGGTTAGAACCAGCAGCGCCAACAGCACCAGTGTGTAAGTTCTTATGGAATCGATGTGTTCGCTCATGACTATTTCGGTAAGTGCCGGTCAATCAGATACAGCAGCGGAAACAGGAAGATCCAAATGATATCGACAAAGTGCCAGTACAGGCCGGCGATATCGACGGGCGTATTGTACTCGGGCGTGAACCTTCCCTTGCCCGCCATCCAGATCAGCCATGAGAGGATTCCAACACCGATCACCATGTGCGCCGCGTGCAGGCCGGTCATGGCGAAGTAAAGCGAGAAGAACAACTGCGCGTGGCCCTGCTGCGGGACGCCGTCTAAGTGGAACGAGGGTCCCGGCACGTGGTGCTGTTCGAACTTCTCATTCCATTCGTACGCCTTCACGCCCAGGAAGATGCCGCCGAATACCAGGGTCAATACCAGGAACAGAACGATCATCCGGCGCTGGCCGAGTTGCGCGGCCCGCACGGCCATCACCATGGTGAAGCTACTGACCAACAGGACCGCGGTGTTGATGGCGCCAATGGTCACGTTCAGGCTTGCGCTGGCCACTGCGAACGCGTCCGAATACGCCCGGCGGTAGACCGTGTAGGCGGTGAACATGCCGCCGAAGAACATGACCTCGGTAATGAGGAAGATCCACATCCCCAGTGTCGAGGCGTCCTTCTGCTGGGCTTCGGTGTCGAACTGCACCTGCAACGCTTCGCTAGCCAACTTCGACCGCCTCCCCGACTACCGTGCTGTAGTCGTAAGCATCGTATGTGACCACCGGGGCCTTGTCGAAATTGTGAAGCGGCGGCGGCGAAGGCGTCTTCCACTCCAGGCCGGAGGCGCCCCATGGATTGGCGCCCGCCAGTTTGCCGTAGCGCAGCGACCAGGCGAAGTAAATCATGGGGATGGCGTAGCCCACCGCCAGTATCGAAGCGCCCGCGGTGGAAAGCACGTGCAGCACCTGGAATTCGTCGGGATAGGTGTGGTAGCGCCGCGGCATCCCCAGGTACCCGAGAATGAACTGCGGGAAGAAAGTCAGGTTGAAACCCAGGAAGATCACCAGCGCCGAGAGCTTCGCCCACCCTTCCGGATACATGCGCCCCGTGATCTTGGGCCACCAATAATGCAAGCCGCCGAGGTAGCCCATGATGGCGCCGCCCACCATGATGTAGTGAAAGTGCGCCACCACGAAGTAGGTGTCGGTGACGTGCACGTCGATGCCCAGCGACGCCACGAAGAGGCCAGTCAGGCCGCCGATGGTGAACAGGCCGATGAAGCCGAAAGCGTAAAGCATCGGCGTGGCGAAGGAGACGGAGCCTTTATACAGCGTGGCCGTCCAGTTGAACACCTTGATGGCCGACGGGATGGCCACAAAGTAACTCAGGAACGAGAACACCATGCCGGCAAAAACCGATTGGCCACTGACGAACAGGTGGTGGCCCCACACCAGGAAGCCGAGCACGGCGATGGCAACGCTGGAGAAAGCCACGATTCGGTAGCCGAAGATCGGCTTGCGCGAGAAAGTGGAAATCAACTCCGAAACCACGCCCATGGCCGGCAGAATCATGATGTACACGGCGGGGTGCGAGTAGAACCAGAAGAGATGCTGGAACAGGACCGGATCGCCGCCCAGCGCGGGGTCGAAAATCCCGATGTGGAAGACGCGCTCGCAGAACACCAGGACGATGGTCACGGCCAGCACGGGCGTTCCCAGCACCTGGATCAGGGCGGTGGCGTAGTGCGCCCACACGAACAACGGCATGCGGAACCAGGTCATGCCCGGAGCGCGCATGCGGTGGACGGTCACGATGAAGTTAAGTCCGGTGAGGATGGAGGAGAATCCCGCCACGAAAATGCCCAGCGCGGTGGCAATCACCCACGTGTTCGAGTAAGTGGTGCTGTAAGGCGTGTAGAAAGTCCAGCCGGTATCCACGCCGCCCGCCAGCATGGCAAACAGGGCGAACAGGCCGCCTATCACCAGCAGATACCAGCTCAGCAGGTTGATTCTCGGAAAAGCCAGGTCGCGGGCGCCGATCATCATGGGGAGAAAGAAGTTACCCAAGACGGCGGGAATCGACGGGATCAGGAAGAAAAAGATCATGGTCACGCCGTGCATGGTGAAGAGCTTGTTATAAGTCTCCGAACTGACTAAGCCGCCGCCCGGTGTCAGCAGTTCGATGCGGATCAGCGTGGCGAAGAGGCCGCCCAGAAAGAAGAACAGGGTGATGGTGGCGAGGTACAGCAGTCCGATGCGCTTATGGTCCTTGGTGAGGAGCCAGGACTTCAGACCGTGACTGACGTTTAAGTAATCTTCCCGTTCGTGTACATCTGCCGTATTCATAGAATTCTAGTGAGTCGCCGCCGGTGCCGGCCCTAGCGACTTGATGTATTCGATCAACTGCATGACGCCTTCTTCGGTGACCAGTCCCTGGAAGGTCGGCATGATCGGCCCGTAGCCGGCCACGATCTTGGCCTGCGGTTGCAGGATGGATTCGCGGATGTAGCCTTCGTCCGCCTTCACCGTGCCGCCGCCGGCAAGCTGGACGGTTTTGCCGAACAGTCCGGTGAGGCTGGGGCACCGGCCGGAGCCATCGGGCTTGTGGCAGTTGCCGCAGGCCAGCTCGTCGAACAGCTTTTGCCCGCTCTCCGCCAGCGACCCGCCGGAAGCGCCGCCGCTCAGCCAGGCCTCGTAATCCCGCGGCGCCATCACATAGACCCAGCCGCCCATGCGCGAATGGTTGGTGCCGCAATACTCGGCGCAGAAGAGGTGGTACTTGCCCACCTTGGTAGGCATGAACCAGGTGGTGGTGTAGCGGCCCGGGACCGCGTCCTGCTTGGTGCGAAACGCGGGCACATAAAAACTGTGAATGGCGTCTTCGGACGTCATGGTGAGCCGCACTGCCCGTCCCACGGGAATGTGCAGCTCGTTGATTTCCCTCTGGCCCCCCAGGTGTTCGAGTTTCCACATCCACTGCTTGCCGACGACGTACACATCCAGGGCGTTGTCAGGGGGCCGGCTCTCGTTGAAGTAGATGCTGGCGCCCCAGGTGAACATGACCATGGTGAGTCCGAAGGGGATCACGCTCCATACGATCTCGAGCGCCGTCCCGCCATGGATCGCGCGCGGCAATTCGTTTTCGGAACGCCGCCGGTAGCGGATGGCGAGGTAGAAGATGGAGCAGAAGATTGTCAGCGTAAAGAACGCCGCAACCGCCAGCAGAAAGTACAGCAGGTGGTCCACATCGGGCGCGATTGTGGACGCCTGTTCCGGAAATAAACCTAGCGATCCCATTGCGAATTATCCGGCGCGTAGCTCGCGCCGCCAAACGACGAGCAGTAAACCGCCGCAGATCAGAATGAAACCGGCGCTGGCGGCGCGCAGCAGGTTGACGGCGACAGCGCCGTACTTGCCCGTGGCCGGGTCGTAGTGGTAACAGAACAGCAGAATCTCGTCGACCGGGTTGCCGATCTTGCTCTGCGAAGCCTCCACCAGGCCCAGGCGCACATCGCGCGGGGCGTATTCCACGCCATAGAAGTAGCGCGAGACGCGTCCGCCAGGGGTCAGAATCATGATGCCGCTGGCGTGCGCGAACTGGTCGGTGGCGGGGTCGTACTTGTAGTGGAAGCCCACGGCGTCCATGAGAGCCTTGATGTTGGCTGGGTCGCCGGTGAGGAAGTGCCACCCGGACCCAGGGGGTACCCCCGTGTTCGGCCGGCCGTAGCGCCGCAGGTAGGTCTGCTTCTTCGCAGCCGCCAGTTCCCAGGTATCTTTCGGATCGAAGCTGACGCTCAGAACTTCGAAATCCCGTCCGGGGTCGAGCGAGACGGCCTTCAGGCTGCTCACAACGCCGTTCAGAATCTGCGTGCACAGCATGGGACAGCGGTAGTAAACGGGCGCCAGAAGCACGGGCTTGCCGGTTTGGAAAAAGCTCGAGAGCGGGACCGCGCGGCCCGATTCATCGCGGAAGATTGCATCCAGCGGCGCCTGCTGGTCGAGCCTCTGGTCGATGCCCACACCCAGAAGCTCGCTGGGAAGCGCCGGCTTCAGGTTGGAATTCTGCATGGTCAACGAGGGCTGCATCGGAGCCGGTTGGCCCGGCTGCGCGAATGCGGCGGAACAGGTGAGGGCGACAAACAGCAAGAGTCTCATTTCACTTCTCCCGCTTGCACCCGCGACGGCAGACCTCGCTTGGCCAGCAGATCCATGGCGCGATCGATGGGAATCCGCACCACGCCCTTTTCCGGATCGATCCACGCGTAACTGTTCAAAACCTGGTCTTCCGCCGCGCGCATGGCCTTCAAATCCAGCGCCTCACTCTGTTGCAGTTGGGGTTGGGGAAACGCCTTGGTCGGTTCGCTGGCCGCCACCTGGGAACGTCCCACCGGCGGGCCCCCTTCGCGTGAAAGCAAATAACGGAACAGCCCGAACAGCAGAAAGAGCACGGCCACGACAACCAGCGCCAGCGCGACGGCGAACTTGCCCACCGCCCACTCGTTCACGTCGGTTTCTTCGTGACCAGTCCCGGTATGGTGCTGGTTATTCTCGTCCATGTTCCAAAGCCCCGGCCAGGTGCGGGTCGTTGACCGGCATCAGTGGGCGCTCACCTAATTGGATGAGGAAGTACGCCAGCCAGATTCCACCCATTCCGGCCGGCGCCGCAAAATCCATCCAGTTCAGGCCGAACGCCCCCTTGCGGAAGTCCGGCGCCACCATCCAGTAGAGGTCCACCATGCGCATGAACAGAACGAAGATTGCGATGCCGGCCAGCAGCTTGAAATTGCGCTTGAGGTCGCGCGAAAGCAGCAGGGCGAAGGGTAGCGCGAAGTGGCCGACCACCAGCGCCAGCGCCACGTACTGCCAGCCGCCGCGCAGCCGCTCCAGGTACCACGGGATCTCGTCGGGCAGGTTGCCGGCCCAGATGATCAGGAACTGCGAAAACGAGAAGTAGGCCCAGACCATCACCAGGGCCAGCAACAGCTTGCCCAGGTCGTGCAGATGGCGCGGCGTGAGGATCTCCGACATCGGACGGCGGCGGGAAAGCAACACCATCAGCGCGATCAGAAACGCCAAGGACGAGAGGGCCTGCCCCGCCATGAAGAGCATTCCGAACATGGTCGAGAACCAGTGCGGGTCGAGCGAGAGCACCCAATCGACCGCCATGAATGTGACGCTGAAGCCCCAGAAAACCAGGCTTGGCCCGGCCAGGGCGGCCATCTTCCCATGAACCCTGGCGGGCCCTTCGCGGTCTTCCCTGGCCGACCAGCGATTGAAAAGCCAGGAAAGCAGAATCCACCCGGCGAAGTAGATCGCTGCCCGGATCAGGAAGAACGGCACGTTCAGATACACCTGCTTGTGCCGGAGGATTTCGTCGGCCGCCACCACCCTGGCGTGCGACCACGAATACAGGTTGGGGATGCCGATCACGATGGGGACGAACATCAGCGCCACCAGCGGAAGCGTGCGCGCCGCCGCCTCGCACGGCCGCCGGATGACCACACCCCATGCGCCTCCGGTGAGATATTGCAGCATCAACCAGGCCAGCGACCCTACACTCACGCCGACGATAAACACGTAGGACCACAGGTAGGAGCGGTAGAACTGGAACGGCGAAATGAAGAAGCCGATGGCGCACAGAACGGAGCCGGCGATTCCCACGGCCAGCGCGCGCGAGCGCCACCGCTTCAAGTCGTTCTCAAGTGTCATTTCCCGCCTCCCAGTTGCGCGCGGGCTTCCGGCGGAACGTCGTTAATGGAGGCATTCTGGCTCAACTGCAGAGCGCGAACGTAGGCCACAATGGCCCATCTGTCGCGCGGCGGAACCTGCGCGGCGAGGTCCGGCATGGCGCCGAATCCCTGCGTGATCACATCGAAAATAAATCCATTGGAAAGCTGGCGGATCTTGTCGGTGTGGTACGACGGCGGGTGCCGGTAGCCGCGCTGGACAATCATGCCGTTGCCGTAGCCGGTGTGGTCGTGGCACGGCGTGCAGTAGATGTTGAAGCGCTCCTGGCCGCGCACGATCGCCTCTTTGGTGACGGGGAATGGAAAGGTGTCGACCGGCTTGCCATCGGGGCCTTTGCCGGTGTAGAACACGGTGTCGTCGTTCAAGTGGCCGCGGGCCACGGTCCCTTCCGGGAGCGGCCGCGCCGACCGGCCATCCTCGAAGAACTGGCTGGGACGAAGCGGAATGTACTTTGGCTGATCGTGCATGTCCTGCCGGCAAGCGGAGGTGGCGGCTAGCGCCAGCACGACCAGGCCGAGCTTGAAATTATTCCGCAACTTCCGACACCTCTTTCGCCTCCAGCGTTTCCAGAAACTCCGCCGTCGCGCGCGCGTCGAACAGCGGGTCCGCGGCCTCGATCGACAGGAAGAACCGGTTGCGCGAGGCCAGCGCGAACCGCGGCACATTGAACGCCGGATGGTAGAGCATGGGCAAACCGCACAGCGCCAGCAGGCCCATCACCGCCGAAATCGCCGCCAGCAGAATGGTCATCTCGAAGGTGATCACGATGTACGAGGGCCAGCTATGCAAAGGCCGGCCGCCAATGTTGATGGGGAAATCCCATACCGTGACGTAATACTGCATCAGGTAACCAACCATCCCCCCCACAATGCCGCCCGCCAGCACGATCAGCGGCAGCCGGTTCTTATGCAGATCGAGAACGTCGCTCAGCTCTTCGATGGGGAAGGGCGAATAGGCGTCCAGCTTGCGATAGCCCTTTTCGCGAGCCGCCCGCGCCGCATTCACCAGCGCGGTGGGGCTATCGAACTCGGCCATCACTCCATGGATGGATTTCAACCTTGCGCCTCCTCTCCGACCTTGGCTTGAGGCAGCAGCGTGCGGACTTCAAAGATGGAAATCACGGGCAGCAGGCGAATGAATATGAAGAACAGGAACAGGAACAGCCCGATGGTGCCGAGATACGTGCCCCAATCCCAGCGGGTGGCATGGAAGTTGCCCCACGAAGACGGCAGGAAGTCCTGTGCCAGGCTGCTCACGATGATCACGTAGCGCTCCAGCCACATGCCCACCAGCACCACCAGCGAGAGGCAGAACAGCAGCGCGGGGTTGCCGCGGACCCGCTTGAACCACAGCGCTTGCGGCGCCGCAATGTTGCAACTCAGCAGCAGCCAGTACGAAAAGGCGTAGGGGCCGGTCATGCGATGCCATATCGCCGCCTGCTCGTAGACGTTGCCGCTGTACCACGCGGTGAAGGTCTCCATAAGGTAGGCGTAGGCCACAATCAGCCCGGTGGCCAGCATGACCTTGGCGGAATTGTCCAGGTGCTTATCGGTGATCAGGCCCTGCAAGCCGTAAGCCTTGCGCAGCGGTATGGCCAGCGCCAGCACCATGGCAAAACCGGAATAAATGGCGCCCGCCACAAAATACGGCGGGAAGAAAGTGCTGTGCCAGCCCGGCACGATGGCGATGGTGAAGTCGAAGCTCACCACCGTGTGGACCGAAAGCACCAGCGGCGTGGCCAGCCCGGCCAGCAGCAAGGTCGCGGTTTCATACACGCTCCAGTGCCGCGCCGAACCGCGCCAGCCCATGGCCATCACCCCGTAAATCAAGCGCGCCAGGGGATTCCGCGTGCGGTCGCGCAGCGTCGCCAGGTCGGGCATCAGGCCCACGTACCAAAACAGCAGCGACACCGTGGCGTAGGTGGAGACCGCGAACACGTCCCACACCAGCGGGCTGCGGAAATTCGGCTGCACGTTCATGGTGTTGGGGTATGGGAACAGCCAGTAGAACAGCCAGGGACGGCCCAGGTGGAGCAGCGGGAACATGCCCGCGCAGGCCACCGCGAACAACGTCATGGCTTCCGCGAAGCGGTTGATGGAATTGCGCCAGCGCTGGTTGAGCAGAAGCAGAATGGCGGAAATCAGCGTCCCGGCGTGCCCGATTCCGATCCACCACACGAAATTCGTGATGGCGAACCCCCACATGACGGGCGTACGGATGCCCCAGATGCCCACCCCCTTGGCCAGCAGGACCGCCACCGACCACAGGAACACCAACAGCAGCGAGAACCCCACCCCGAAACCGGCCATCCAGAAGAGCGGAGTCTTCCTGGTGAGCACCACGGTGGCAATCTGGTCCGTGATGGTGCCGAAGGTGTAGCCCGGGGCGATGATCTTGGGGACTTGTTGTTCCTCTACCATGCCCTAGTCCTCAATCTCCGCATTCGGGTTCCTCAGCGTAGCCAGGTACGTCGTCCTGGGCCGCGTATTCAAATCCGCCAGCAGCCCATAGTTCGCTTTCTCCGCCTTCATCTTCGACACCCGGCTATTGGGATCGTTGATATTGCCGAAAACAATGGCCTCGGCCGGGCAGGTAGCCTGGCAGGCCGTCTGGATCTCGCCATCCCGCACCTTGCGGTCCTGCTTTTCGGCGTCGATTTTGGCGGCGTTGATTCTCTGCACGCAGTACGTGCACTTCTCCATGACGCCGCGGCTGCGCACCGTGACATCCGGGTTGTGCAGCAATTTCAAACTGGGAGTTTCGTAGTCCGAGTACAGGTAGAAATTGAACCGCCGCACCTTGTAAGGACAGTTGTTGGAGCAGTAGCGCGTGCCCACGCAGCGGTTGTAGACCATGTCGTTGAGGCCCTCGGCGCTGTGGCTGGTGGCCTGCACCGGGCACACCAGCTCGCACGGGGCGTTCTCACAGTGCATGCAAGGGACCGGCTGATTATAGATTTCCGGGTTGTTGACCGCGCCCTCGTAGTACGAATCCACGCGCAGCCAATGCATGGCGCGGCCGCGGCGCACCTGGTCTTTGCCGACCACCGCGATGTTGTTCTCCGCCTGGCACGCCGCTACGCACGCGCCGCAGCCGGTGCAGGCGTTCAGATCGATGGCCATGCCCCACGCGTAGCCTTCGTATTTCCACTCGGGATAGAGCGTCAGCCCCTTGGCCGGCGTCTCGGCGCCCTCGTGCACCGATTCCGGATTCTTCCTGTAATCCTCGATGTCGCCCTTGTGAATGATGTGGCGGCGGGAATCCAGCACGTGATCGTTCTGCGTGGTGGCAAACTCGTACGTGCCGGAAACCTTCCGCGCCTCGAGCCGGGTGTCGTGCCACAGAGCCTTGGATGTGCGCAGGCCGTAAGGGTTGAATCCCATGCCCGTGCCCGCGCGTCCGGCCCTGGTGCGGCCGTAGCCCAAGTGCAGGGTGACCGCGCCATCGACATGGCCGGGCTGGATGAACACCGGCGCGCGCAGCGACCGGCCCTGGTAAGTCAACTGCACCATATCGCCGGTAGCGGCGTTCAGGCGGTGCGCCGTGGCGGGGCTGAGAATTGCGGCGTTGTCCCAGGTCAGCTTAGTGATCGGCTTTGGCAGTTCCTGGAGCCATCCATTGTTGGCGAAGCGGCCGTCGTAGATGGTGGGGTCGGGGCGGAAGATCACTTCCAGTTTGCCGCCCAGTCGCGGGGCTTGGATGCGGGCCGTAATGGCTTCGCCGTGGATCGCCGGCGCCTTGGTGGGCAGCGCCGTGCCGGGCACCACGCCATCGTGCACCGCCTTGCGCCACCACGCTTCGAAATCCGCGCCCTGGTGCTGGCTTGCCCAGTAGCCTTTGACAATCTCGTAGGGGCTGGTGTCGGGCTTCTCCGTCAGCATTTGCAGGAATTGATAGGCGGAGCGGCCGCCGTACAGCGGCAGGATCAGCGGTTGCTGGATGGTCGCCGTGCCATCGAAGGCTCGCGCGTCGCCCCAGGTTTCCAGGTAATGCGTCTCCGGCACGTGCCACTGACAGACCTCGGAAGTCTCATCCTGGTACAGACCCAGGCGCACCCGCAGCCGGGCCTTCTGGATGCGGTCGCGCATCCCCCATTCCACCGGCGCCGTAAAGACCGGATTTCCGCCGACCACCAGCAGCAGGTCGACCGCGCCCGCGTCGAGGTCTTTCACCAGGTCCTCGAGCGAAGCCACCTGTTCTACCGGGTTGGCCTCGATCGGATCGGTATAGAAGACCGTCTTGCCGACGTTGCCCAGCGCGGAGTTCATCACGTGCGCCAGGGCGTGAACGGCGGCGGGCTGATACTCGCCGGCGATCACCAGGCTGGCCCCCTGGTTGGCCTTCAGGTCGCGCGCGATGGGGCCGATCCACTTATAGATGTCGTGGTTCTCGCCGTTCACCGGCCCCTTGGCCACGCCCAGAGCCGTGGCCAGCGCTCCGGCGAATACTTCGATGTCGGCGGCGCGCAGCGGAAGGCGGTGATCGGCCTTGGCGCCGGTGGGCGTCGGCATGGGTTCCACCACGTACAGCCGGTTCATGGCGGTTTGATTTCCGCGCACGCGGCGACGCGCCGCAAACTGCCGCGCGTAACGCAGGCTGGCCGCGCCCGAGGCCAGAAAATCCGAATCCAGCGAAACAATGGTGTTGGCGTTGGCCAGGTTGTGGTACGTGTTGGTGGGCTGGCCGAACGCCAGGCTGGCTCCGGCGCGCGCGCTGTGCGGTCCGGCCGGTTCCCACTGGTGCCACTTGGATTGGGGATACGCCTTCTGGATTGCGCGAAGCTGGTTGGCCAGGGTCGGCGATGTCACCGTCTCCGTGAGGATGCGCAGGCCCGCGCCGTTCTTGCTCTTTTGCGCGCTGAGCGCATCGCGCAGGGCGTTCGCCAGGTCGCCCCACGAGCCGATTTCACCTTCCTGAGTGAGGGCCTGCGAGCGGTCCGGATCGTAGAGTCCCAACACCGATGCCTGCGAGAAGACGTCGCACGCGCCCAGCGTCGCCGGGTGGTCGGGGTTGCCTTCGATCTTAGTCGGCCGCCCTTCGTGGCTCTCCACCAGCACGCCGCTCGCCACGCCGCCCAGCGTCATGGCGGTGGCGTAGTAGAGCGGCTTGCCCGGAATCAGGTCTTCCGGCTGCCGCACGTACGGCATGATTTGTTCGGTAGGCTGGCGGGTGCAGGCCGTCATTCCGGCCAGCGCCAGCGACGCGCCCATCAATTTCAGAAAATTGCGGCGGCCTTCCTCCGCGTCTTCGTCGTCGCTCCAGCCAATGGCCTGCGGCGGGAACTCGTTATCCAGTAAGTCGCTCATCGATGGCAAGTAGAACAACTGGTTAGTGTGCGCGCATCTTGAATCTGGTATTCCTTCACCAGCCGGCGTCCTATCTCCTCCTGATCGGGCCCAGAGGGCACCCCCGGCTGGTAGCCCATGGTGGTAATGAACTCGCGCGGCCTCACGTGCTTTTCGGGGTGGCGGTGACAATCCAGGCACCACTCCATCTGCAGCGAGTTCTCCTGCCACATGAGCGGCATCCGGTCCACCCTTCCGTGGCAGCTCTCACAGCCGATTCCCTTATTGATGTGAATGCTGTGATTGAAATAAACGAAGTCCGGCAGATCGTGGACCCGCGTCCAGCGGATGGAAGCGCCGGTGCGGAAACTGGCGCGAACCGGCTCCAGCATGGGGCTCGTGAGCCAGATCTCCGAGTGGCAATTCATACAAGTCTTGGTGGGAGGAATGTTGGCGAAACTCGAAGTCTCCACCGTGGTGTGGCAAAATCGGCAATCGATGCCCAGGCCGCCCACATGGTGCGCATGGCTGAACGGGACAGGCTGTTCCCGCGGCTGCATGGCGCGTGTCGCGTAATTGGACCGGTCCAGCTCGGCGACCACCCACGTCATGAACCCCAGAATGAAGACAGCGCCGAAGATGACGACCCGAGCAAGAGCGTTCGTGCTGCGGTGAAAGATTTGGGCCATCTCGTGACTAGGTTACATCTTACGGATGCAAATCTCCGCAAGTTCGTCGCAACTAAACGCCCAACCGGGGGCGTGTGGAAATTCACAACAGGGACTTGCGTTCGTAAAGATATACGGAGTTCTCGCGATGGCTCTGGCCATCGGCGGCACAAACCGCGAACTGTGCCCCGGCCGCATTTGGGGACCGCGTGTCCCACAGCGAAGCGCCCGCATATTCCCCATCCTTGCGCAGTGCGTAAAAGCTCAGGTCGACCGCTTGCAGGCGCTTCCGATCATTGTCAAAGTTTCGAGCAACACGTTTCAATGCGTCGAGCACAGCCTCTTTCGGCGCCATCCCCTGCCGCATGTTCTCGACGATGGTATGCGCTCCGCAGACTCGCAGGTTCTCTTCTCCGCGCCCCGTGGACCCGGCGCCGCCGACATCCTGATCCAGCCACAGGCCGCCGCCGATGATGGGCGAATCCCCCAGGCGGCCGGCGATCTTCCAGGCCAGGCCGCTGGTGGTGGTAACCGCCGACATCTCGCCCTTTTCGTTCAGCGCCATGCAATTGATGGTGCCGTGGGGCGGATTTGTGGCGACTTCATAGGCCCACGCGAGGGTCTCTTCGTCGTACCCCGGAAAGGCTTTCTTCAACTCGGCCATCTTCTGGGACTGGGGCGGCCCGTCGATGCCCGACTCCCAGTTGGAATGCCCGCTGCGGTCGCGCATCTCCCGTTTCCACATGCGCCATGCCAGCCGCGATTTGTCCGTGAGCAGATCCTCTTCCGGGAAGCCGTAGTCCTTGGCGAACCGCAGCGCGCCTTCGCCCACCAGCATCATGTGGTCGGTCTCCGCCATCACCAGTTGTGCGATCTTCGAAGGCGTCTTGATGCCCCGTATGGCGCCCACCGCGCCGCCGCGGCGTGTCGGCCCGTGAATGCAACTGGCATCCAGCTCGACTACCCCGTCTTCATTGGGAAGGCCGCCATACCCCACACTCGTGTCGTTGGGGTCCAGTTCGACGATGTTGACGCCGGCGATGACCGCATCCAGCGTGTCGCCGCCGGCCTTCAGAACTTCCATCGCCTTGGCGCAGGCGGCCACGCCATTGGCGCTCGATATGACGATGCTCTTAGGACGCGCCTGGGCTTCTGCGGCCCGCACCATGGGGAGCGCCGCCGCGCCCAGCAGCGCGGCCCTCCGGGTGAACGTAATGTTTTTCAAGCGCTTGACATTATGCCACAAGGCAAGCCGGAGCTTGTACTCCGGTTCTGATAAACTGACGCCTGTGAGGTTCTTTCTTCTGGCAGCCGTCCTCTTGTCCCTGTGCGCCTCGGCCCCGGGTCAACGGAAGAAGAAACCCGCGGATATCGAGGTGGTGGAAACCAAGGCGCACCGTGTCGATGACAAGATCACCCTCGACGGGCGCGTGCGTTTCACGGGCGAGAAACCCGCCCACGGTCTGGTGATCGTTTTCGACTTCCTCTCTGCCGAGCACGAAGTGGTCACCAGCCAGAAGACGCAGGTAGCGGAGGACGTGGTCCGCGCCGGCCAGGAAGCCTCCTATCAGACGGTATTGATGGACCCGGCGCGCGCCATTTCGTACCAGGTACGCGCCTCCGACGCTGGCGAGCGCGACTTGCGAGTCGCCAATCCCGGGCCTTATCCCATCGAATAGAAAGCCAGCGGCTGCCTTCCGCCGCCGGCGCTACACTATTAGACTAATCGCATGTCGAGCAAAGTCTTGTACTCTTTTCTCTTCCTGGCCTTGGGCGGTGTGCTATCCGCCCAGCCGCGGGCCGGCGATCCGAAGCTCCCCTCCACCTTGCGTTTCCGGCGAGTCGCCGAGCCCAAGGAAAATGCGTTCACCGTCCTGGTTCCCGAAGGCTGGCAGACGGCCGGCGGCATCGTGCGGGTGAATCCCTTGACCGGCGGCGGCGCGCTCAATGCCATTGAGGCCAAGGCCGATTTCTCCGTCAAGCGCGACGCCCAGGGCACCGCCATGATTCGCTTTCTGCCGGACACCAGGTTCGTGGACGTGCGCGGCACTCCGGTCGGCAACGTGGGCGTGTTCCGGCCCGGAAGCAATTACAATGGCGCCACCGTCTATCCGGTGATGGATCCGGCCACTTTTCTGGCCTCGGTGGCGTTCCCCTACGCGCATCCGCAAGCGCGCCCGCCGCAGGTTCTGGAGCGCAAGCCCTTGCCCGCGCTGGTCGAGGAATTGAAGGTTGGCGCCCGCTACAACCCGGTCCTCGCCAGCTTCCAGTACGCCGCCGGGATGATCACCATCTCTTACGACGAGGGCGGAATCCGCTACCGGGAAAAGATGGTCACCGGAATCGTGGCCATGGGCCCCAAATGGGCAGGAGGGTGGAACAACACGCGGGCCTTCCTGGTTCGCGCTCCGGAAAACGAGTTCGATTCGCTGGCGCCGATCTTCGCCATCATCCAGAACTCGGTGAAGATCAATCCGCAATGGCTGGCGGGCGAAATCCAGGGGCAGATCTATCGCGGGCAGAAATCCCTCCAGATCCAGCAGGACATCCAGCGCATCGAGCGCGAAACCGTCGAGCACCGGCAGCAATCCAACGCCGAGATCCATAACGATATGTATCTGACGCTCACCGGGCAGGCGGACTACGTCAACCCCTTCACCCACGAGGTGGAGCGCGGTTCCAACGACTGGAAGTATCGCTGGGTGACTCCGTCGGGCGAAGAAGTGTACAGCAACGCCGACAACTACGATCCCAACTTCGATTCCAACACCAACCGCACGGACTTCAAACGCAGTGCGGTGCGGGAGCATCCATGAACCCCAATCCGAATCTTGTCGACCTGAACCTGGCGGGCCGCGCGGCCGTGGTCACGGGAGGATCGAAAGGTATCGGGCGCGCCACCTGCCTGGCCCTGGCGGCCCACGGCGCGGCGGTCGGCGTGCATTACTCCGCCAGCCAGGCGCAGGCCGCCGAGGTGGTGGATGAGATCCACCGCGGCGGCGGCCGGGCGGTCGCCATCGGGGGCGACCTCCGCCAGGCCGATGCTCCCGGGCGCATTATCGCCGAAGCCGCCGCGGCCCTCGGCCCCATCGACATTCTGGTCAACAACGCGGGCCAGATGACGGATGTGGCGGTCGAAGCGATGTCCGATGAAATCTGGGAGGCGGCCCTGTCGCTGCACCTCACCGCCACTTTCCGCTGCTCGCGCGCGGTGATCCCCATGATGAAAACGCGCCGCTGGGGACGCATCGTCAACGTTTCCACGCAGGCGCTCTACACCGGGTCGAAGAATCACGCGCACTATGCGGCGGCCAAGGCGGGTTTGCTTGGCTTTACATTTTCGCTGGTCAAGGAGGTGGGCGAACACGGAATCACGGTGAACCTGGTGGCGCCTGGGCGCATACGGACCGGCCTGCTGCTGGAGCGTTCCGCCGGCAGGGAAGTGGAATGGATGGGGCAGACACCCATGCGGCGCTTCGGCGAGCCTGAGGAGATCGCCAGCGCCATTGTCTTCCTGGCCTCCCCCGCCGCGGGCTACATCACCGGCGCGACCCTCCACGTGAACGGAGGCCTGGTGATGGATTGACGCGCTCGCTCTCGCGCCAACCGGCTATATTGAATTTGTGAGCGAAACGTGGCGGCGCACGCTGGCGGTCGGTCTCGCCTTCGTGGTGGCGATCGCGGGCACTTTTCTGTTCGCCTACAGGGTCGGCCGGCAAGTGCGGCATATCCGCACGGAAAATGAGCCTATCCATGCCTGGATGTCGGTCCCATTTATCGCCCATGCCCACCACCTCCCCGCCAACGTGCTGTTTCAAGCCATCGGGGTTCAACCGCGGGAGCCGCATGACCGGCGCTCCGTTCGCCGCATCGCTCGCGACCTGAACCGTCCCGTTCCCGACCTGATGGTCCAACTGCAGCGCGCCATCGATGCCGCCGCGCAACCACCCGGTGGCCACCCGCGATGAACGATCAACTCCTGGCGGCGGTTTCGCAGTACGGCGCGCCGGCGCTATTCGGAATCGTGGCCATCGCCGCCATCGGAGTGCCGCTCCCCATCACGCTGCTTCTGATTGTCGCGGGCTCCATGATTTCGCAAGGCGCCATGAACCCGTGGTGGGCTATTAGCGCGGCCGGCGCCGGTTCCATACTTGGCGATCAGGCCGGCTACGCCATCGGCCGATGGGGAGGGCCGGCGGTCGTCGAAAAGATCGGCGGCCTGTTCGGGAAGCGCGCCAGCTTGCGGGCCGCGGAGGCCAAAGCCCAAGCCTGGGGCGGACCCGGCATCTATATCACCCGCTGGCTGCTCAGCCCGCTGGGACCTTGTATCAATCTGGCCAGCGGCACGGCCCGCTACCCGTGGCATCGATTTCTCTTCTGGGACATTCTCGGCGAGCTCACGGGCGCGGCCGTCTATATCTCTCTGGGACGGTTCTTCAGCGATCGCGTGATGGCCCTGTACGCCGTTCTGGGCGACCTAACCTGGGCCATTGCGGCGCTGCTGGTGGCCGTCTTTCTGGGATTTCAACTGGTGACGCGTCTGCGGCGGCCATTGGCGGAATAGGCGTGTTAGACTCCTGGGGATGAGAACCCTTATCGGCATTCTACTGGCTACCGCGGCTTTTGCGGCCGAGCCCAAGGAGATCCCGCTCTACTCCGGCGCCGCACCGGGTTCGGAGAACGCGACTTATCCGGAACAGGAGACCATCGGGCCGCAGGATCACATACGGCGCATCTCCAACATCACCCATCCGGTGCTGCTGGTGTACCTTCCCGAGGCCGCCAAAGCCACCGGGACGGCCTGGATCGTCGCTCCCGGCGGCGGCTTTCGATATCTGGCCATCGATTACGAAGGAACCGATCTGGCGCGCTGGCTAAACTCCAACGGCGTGGCCGCGTTCATCCTCAAGTACCGCGTCGCGCGCACCGGAGACGATGGCGAGAAAGACCCCGCCACGGCGCAGAACCGCCGCAATACCGCCATGGCCTGGGCCACCGCCGACGGCCAGCAGGCGGTGCGCGTGGTGCGTTCCCACGCCGCCGAGTGGGGCATTGCGCCGGACCGCATCGGCGTCATCGGCTTCTCGGCCGGCGGGTACCTGGCGGCGACTGTGGCCCTGCATCACGATGCCGCCAGCCGCCCCAACTTCGCGGCGCCGATTTATCCGCTCATACCTCCCGACATCACCGTCCCGGCCGACGCGCCGCCGCTCTTCCTGGCGCACGCCGACAACGACACGACCCTTTCCTCCGTGGACAACACCGTCCGGCTTTACACCGCCTGGAAGAAGGCCAACGTCCCCGCCGAAATGCACATCTACCTGAAAGGCGCACACGGATTCGGCATGAAGAAACTGGATCTGCCGACTGACACCTGGGTGGACCGATTCAAGGACTGGCTCGGGCTGGAAGGGCTGTTGAAGGCTGTCCGGTAAGCCCAGGCGTTCACGATCCTCGGAGGCTCGTGCGGTGCCCCCCTGGGCGCGACGGGGCGCGCCCGGCGCACGGAAACATAATATTGGGATCTCTTAGGTTATGATACAATTCTGCTCAGGGCCGGTCAGAGGAATCTCGCCAGCCTCGCTATTGCGGAAACGGGAGACCCGATGGTGGATTTCGAATCGGAACTCGTCAATACGACATTGCGCGGGGTGGTGCTCCCACCGTCTGTGCCGGGCTTCGACGCGCTGGTGCAGAGGGTGGATCGGAAGCGGATTACAGTGGTATGCAAAGATGCGCTGCCCGTCGGGGCCGCTATCAAACTGGACGCTCCGGATCGGATGCTCCTGGCTGAGGTGCTTGCGGTAGAACGTACTCCAGAGGGCGTGCTGGCGCTACTCGATGTTCAACATTCGTTGCTGCACGCAGATGTCGAGCGGATCCGGTCGAACTTCGGGGCCCTGGGGTGACAGACGTGAAAATAGATGCGGTCGGGGTTTGACGCGCTAAAGGCGGATGAATCCGGGGCTCCATGGGTACTCTGATATGGCTGGGATTGCGGGCTTTTGTATTCTCGCTGATTCTGACGCCCATCATCCGCGATATCTTCCGCGTTTTCGATCTCGTTGATCGGCCCGACTTCAGCCGTAAGGCCCACGCGTATCCCGTTCCCCGGGTAGGTGGGATCGCGGTACTTATTTCTTACCTGTTGGCCTCCTATCTTACGCCGGAGTTGCGCGCGGACAGCAGCCTCTCGCTCGTGGCGCGGTTGCTTCCGGCGATTTTGATTATTTTCACCACCGGATTGATCGACGATTTCGTGGGCCTCAAGCCCTGGCAAAAGCTGGTGGCGGAAGTAGTCGCGGCCGCCTTGGCCTATTGGGCCGGTGCGCGGGTCATGACTGTGGCCGGGCAGCCCACGCTAGGCTGGTGGAGTTTTCTGATCACTATTTTCTGGTTGGTCGCGTGTGCCAACGCGTTCAACCTGGTGGACGGGCTCGACGGCCTGGCGGCGGGAATCGGCCTGGTTTCCACGCTGACGATCTTCGTCGGCGCTCTGGTGGAGGGGAGCACGGCCCTTTGCATCGCCACGCTCCCTCTGGCGGGATGCCTGCTGGCTTTTTTGTGCTTCAATTTCAACCCGGCAACCATCTTCCTCGGGGATTGCGGAAGCTTGCTGGTCGGCTTCCTGCTGGGCTGTTATGGCGTGGTCTGGTCGCAGAAATCCTTGACGCTGTTCGGCATGACGGCCCCGCTGATCGCTTTATCGGTGCCCCTGCTGGATGTGGGACTGAGCATTTTCCGGCGCATCCTCCGCAGGCAGCCGATTCTTTCCGCCGACCGCGGTCACATCCATCACCGGCTGATCGATCGCGGCCTGTCTCAGCGGCGGGTGGTGCTGATTATTTACGGCGTCTGTGGATTCGCGGCCGTTCTCGCGCTGGCGCAGAGGTACACCAGCAGCTACTACCTCAGCGTGCTGGTGGTGCTGGCGTTCGCTTTCGTCGCGTGGATCGGAATCGGCTATCTCCGCTACAGTGAGATCACGCTTATCGGCCGGCTCTTTCGCGCCCGTACGATTCAGGGGCTGTTCGATACGCAACTGGTGATCGAGAGATTTGCCATAGCGCTGTTTGGCGCCAAGACAGTCGAGGATTGTTGGGACGTAATTCGGCTCTATTATCCGAATCTCGGGTTCGCCGCCGTCCGGTTACAGGCCAATGGCGTCCTCTACCGGGATTGGCCTTCCCACGTGATTGAGCCGGATTATTGGACCGTCCGAATTCCATTTGGCGATCGAGACTTCGTCGAGTTGGCGCGCCCGTTCGGTTCGGAAGACCTTCACTCGATCGTTCCCCCGATCGCCAACATGTTACATCAGACTCTGGCCAGGCATCTTCTGGAGAAGCCGCGTGAAGCCGATGCGCGCGCGGCCGTCGCTTCATAATATATGAGCCGCGGAAATACTTCGCGCAGATCGGGTGCTCTAGCGATCTTCGAATTCCTATTGCTGATCGCCTGCTACCTCCTCCCCACTTACATCTCGTTGGGAGCCGGTGCCTCCACCTACCTGTTCTACGACAACGGCTTGAGTGCCGATGTGTTCACGGCCGGCACCCTGATCGCCTTCATGTACTTTCAAGGATTGTACGGCGCTCACCGGCGCGTGGGAATGGACATGGTTTTCCGGCTGACGACAGCCATGGGAGTGGGCTTTCTGCTGGAAGGCACGGTCTTCTTTGTCCAGAAGAGCCTGGTTTTGCCGTTGACGCTGATGCTGGCCGGTAGCGGGCTGGGCTTTGTGGTTCTGCTCAGCGGCCGGTTAATCTACGCTGGTCTGGCAGGGCGCGGATTGGGCCCCGAGCGCATCCTGCTTGTGGGCGCCACGCCGGTGAACCGCAAGATCGCCGGGTATCTCCGAACTCATCCCGGGTCTGATTTTTGGGTGGTAGGCTTTCTGGACAACGTGTTGGAGCCGGGAACTGAAGTGGAAGGGCGCAAGGTCCTGGGGCCGTTGTCCGCCCTCCCGGAAATCTGCCGCAACGTTACCTGCCACCGCATACTTGTGGATGTCTATCGCGACCAACTTCCCCTGCCCCTGATGGACCGGGACGGGACAGGGGACCGGATGGAGAGGCCGGACGAGGTGTACGAGTTGCTGTTCTCGCAGGTGTGCTCGCTACGGCCGGCGAACTTGCTGTTCGATACCGATCTGGCGCCGCCTCGTTTCCGCCTGGTGCTGCAAAGCGTGTGTACCAATCTTTTGGCCTTAGGCGCGCTCCTAGTCGCCGGGCCGGCGATCCTGGTTCTCGCGCTCCTGATCCGCATCCGCGGCGGCCCGGCGTTTGAAACGCAGGCCGCCACGGGCTGGAACCTGACGCCCTTCACGCGATTCCGTTTCCGCTGTCATAGGATTGTGAAGACGGAAGCGGGAGAACGGCGCGAGCTGACCGAAATCGGCAGATGGATCGAGCGTTTTCGGTTGCGACGCCTTCCAGAGCTGATCAACGTGCTGCGAGGAGAGATGGCACTGGTGGGGCCTCCGCCGATGCGACCGGAATTTACGGCCGCGCTGTTGGAGGTCCTGCCGTATTATCGTTTAACGCTCCTGGTGAGGCCGGGACTGGTGAGCTGGAGCCGCCTGAACGGAGCCGGCGACGATGTCGTGGCGGCGATGGAATTCGATCTTCACTACATGAAATCCTTGTCCCCCATCCGGGACCTTTCCATTTTTCGCCAGGCACTGTCACAGCTACGCTCGCAGCAAGAACCAGACAGCGTAGGCCGCTAGCGGCTGTCCACGGCTGCCCTTCCCGCCTCATCGTCTCACTCTTTTCCTCTCCTCGATGAGTTGTTACACCCCGGCAAGGACTCGCCACGGACGCGATGCCTCTGGGGGCCGGTTTTTTCAACAAGGTCCTGGAGCGCCGCATGTTATCATACGGCCATATCTGCTTTGTTTTCCGGCAGAAGCGATAACCGGCGCAAGACTTACTCGACGATTGCTTTATGGCGGCTCTGCTTCTTCTGACGGTAGGAACGGCGATTGTCTTCTACATCCTCATCGGATATCCGCTTCTGCTTGCCTGTTTTTTCCGGCGCTCCGCGCCGCCGGTGCGGAAGGATATGGGGTTCCGCACCACGGTTTCGGTCCTGCTGGCAGTGCATAATGGCGAGCAGTTCATACGGAAGAAGCTGGAATGCCTGCTCGCGTTGAACTACCCCGCCGAGTTGATGGAAATCCTGGTGGTGTCGGATGGATCGACGGATGCCACCGAAGCTATTGTGGGGTCGTTTGCAGACCGCCGTGTTCGCCTGCTGCAGCAGGCTCCTCGGGGCGGCAAGCCGGCAGCGCTGAACTTGGCGTTGCGGCACGCCTCCGGTGAAATCCTGTTCTTCACGGATGTTCGTCAATGGTTCCACCCCGATTCACTGGCTCACCTGGTGGCGAACTTTGCCGATCCAACCGTCGGCGCCGTAACGGGCGAGCCTCGGTTCCTCGATCCGGACTGCACGGGCGCACAAGCCGACATGGAAGTATACTGGCGTTACGAGCTCTGGGTCCGGCAGCGGCATGCCAAGATCGACTCGGCCTGCAATGCCACCGGCTGGATCTACGCTCTCCGCCGCGGTCTCGCAAAAGCGATTCCCGGCGACACCCTCACCGACGATGCCGTCATCCCCTTGGAAGCTCTCTTTCGCGGTTATCGCGTCATTGTCGAGCCGCAGGCAGTCGCGTTTGATTATCCCAACATCAAGGGCGGGGAATTCCGCCGCAAGCTGAGGACCTTGGGTGGGCTTTGGCAGGTTCACGTCCGGCTGCCCAAGTTGTTCACCCGCGCGAACCGGATGCGGTTCCATTTCTTTTCGCACAAATCGTCCCGCCTTGTGCTCCCCTGGGGAATTCTGCTGATATTGGCTGGGACGGCGGCCCTCGACTCCACCCCAGTCCGCAGTTTTCTTCTGTTGGACGAACTGCTGCTGCTGGTTCTCGCGCTGGGCGACTACCTGGTACCGAAGAGATCCGCTCTAAAGCGGATTTCGTCTCCGGCCAGGAGTTTTCTCGCCATGAATGCCGCCGCGCTGCTGTCTGTTATCGTCTTCGTTGTTCCGCCCGGGCGTCTGTGGCCCCCCACGCGGGTGATTCTCGGGGACAAAACTACTGAGTAGGCTGTCAGGCTTCCCAAACCGCCGCCTAGTGCTGGCGCCGCTCCTAATTTCTCCGTTTCGGCATCTTCCTTGACCGAATCGAGGACCATGCAGACTCTCAATCGGGTGTGATAGCCAATGTTCACGTCTTGTCGCAAACTTGATATTCATCGGGTTCTGATCTCGTCCGCTCCGACGAGAAAGGGGTGCGCGAAACAGGACGGCCTTGGCAGGGAGTCGTGAAGTTCAGTCCTTGGAAAACGAACGGGGTCAAACCGTCGATATATTCGTTCACAAAAATTTGTTCTTTTTATCTAATTGAAAACACTATCTTTCACTCCGGCCACCGGACGGCGCACACAGTCCGGCGTGCTATTAAGGTGGGTGAAGGTGGAGGCGATCGAATGTTCAGAACGTTATTCGCGGCTTTTGTTGTGTTCACTGCCGCGGCGCAAACCCAGGTGGATCTTCGGACGCAGGCGAAAAGCGTAGATTTCACGGCGGCTACCGCCACCAAGCCGGTCAAGACCGGTACGGCGCTCCCGAACACGTGTACCATAGGCGAAATGTTCTTCAAGACAGACTCTCCGGCCGGAGCGAACCTGTATGGGTGTACGGCGGCGAATACGTGGTCGGCGCAGGGCGGTATTCCCAGCCAAAACTGCTGGTACGATGTCCCCGACGGCACGCTCAAATGCACGGACGCGAGTGGAAACGTCTTCGCGGCGGTGAAGACGTCCTCCGGTCCGACGCAGAACCAATGGGTGGATTATATCTCGACAGCCGGTGTTCCGCACACGTCCCAGCCGACCGCGGCGGCGATAGGTGCACTGCCGGATTTGGGGGGGAACGGCGTCGCGTATCGGAGCGGACTGGGAAGCGCGTCGCCGGCCAATGCCGACCAACTGAGCGCCATTTTCTCCTGCCAGGACACGGGAGCGATCAACGCCTATGCCTGCAACCTGGCTCCGCCAATTAGCGCCTATACGGCGGGAACCACTTACTGGTTCAAGGCCAACACCGCGAATACCGGCTCGGTAACCGTCAACTTCAACGGACTGGGCGCGAAACAGGTCGTAAAACAAGGCAACCGGCAGTTGGACCCAGGCGATATCCAGGCCGCCCAGTGGGTGATGGTGACCTACGGAGGACTCGCGATGCAGATGCAAAGCCCGATCGGGAACCCTCCCAGCGGATCCGTGGCGAGCGTGTTTGGCCGGACGGGCCTGGTCGCGGCGCAGGCCGGAGATTATACGACCGCCCAGGTAACCGAGAGCGGCAACCTGTACTTCACAAACCCCCGGGCGCAGGCGGCCTTCAGTTTTCCTGGCGTGGTGACTTTTTTTGCGGGCGCACTGGACTGCCCGAGTTGTGTTACTAACTCGACGCGGGCGGATACAGACCTCTACGGGACTTTCCCGCATTTGAGCGTGGTGAAACTCCAAGGCCGGCAGGTATCGGCAACCCAGCCGGCCGACCAGCAGTACCTGGGATGGAACAGCGCTGCGGGCCTGTGGGAGCCGAAGACTGTGCCAGCGCCTCCAGTGACTTCGATCTTCGGGCGAAGCGGAACGGTGGCGGCGCAGAACGGCGACTACGCTTTCTCCCAGATCTCTGGGACGCTGGCGGCATCGCAGCTTCCGGCGACGGCAATGCGGACCGATGGCAACAACACCGTGACAGCCGGGACGCAGGACATGAGCGGGGCGGCGCATACATTGCCCATGAAATCGGGGACGACGGCGAACCTTCCATCCACTTGCCGGGTAGGCGAGACATACTTTGCCGCCGACGCGCTGGCTGGGAACAACGTTTACGGCTGCACGGCGGCCAATACCTGGTCCGCGCAGGGCACGAATCTCACCGTCGCAAGCGACGGCACGGTGGTCGGATCGAGGTCACAGGCAAACTTCACGACAGGCCCCGGGCTGCTGTCGTTGATGTCGGATACGGGCTCGGAGATCGATGTCCTTTGGGGTCTGGACACATCCGTGGTTGAGACCCAACCGGGAGAGCAAACCGGCCGTGCTCTGTTTTGCGCTTCAGCCAGCGGCTCGGCCAGTAGCTACCAGTGTTCCCTCACTCCCACGCTGGGGGCCTACGCAGCCGGTATGACGCTGCATTGGAAACCGGATGTGAACGGGATAGGGGGCCCGACCAGCCTGAACGTAGATACACTGGGAGCTATGCCCGTCAGGTTACGCGATGGAGTGAGCGATCCCGCCGCGACAGACATTCTGGCGGGGGCGCTTTACGATATCTGGTACGACGGAGCGCAATTCCGCATGATGACGCCGATGCCTAGCATGGCTTCGGGGTCGGTGGTTTCGGTTTTTGGCCGCCAAGGAGCGATTGCTCCACGGGCCGGAGACTACACCACCGATCAGGTCACGGAAGGGACGTCCAACCTGTTCTTCACCGCCGCCCGCGCTCAGAGCGCGATGGCCGGCCTTTATCAGACACCCATCTCCGGAGCGCCATCGAGCTGGCCAACGCTGGGGACGGCGGCGGGGCACGCCTCCACGGATTTCGAGCCGGCCCTCGGCAATCCGTCTTCGAGCGGCTATGTGCTATCATCGACCACCGCTGGCGCGCGGAGTTGGGTGGCGCAGAGCGGTGGTGTGACCTCGGCATTTGGCCGCACAGGGGCAGTGACGGCGCACAGTGGAGACTACACCACCGATCAGGTCACGGAAGGCGGGAACCTCTACTATACAGACCAGCGGGCGCTAGCCGCGGTCACTTGGGGCGCGCTGACGGGCAAACCTTCCGCGTTCACCCCGTCTCCGCACGCCGCGTCTCACCAAAACGGCGGCAGCGACGAGATTGCCACCGCCTCGCCGGCGGCGAACGCGATCCCGAAGGCCGGAGCCGGCGGCAAGCTCGACGCCGGCTGGCTCCCGGCGGCGGGCTACAACCCGCTGGGGTATACGGCCGAGAACGCCGCAAACAAGGGGCAGGCGAACGGGTATGCGCCGCTCGACCCTTCGGCGTATGTCCCAACGGCCAATACCCCGGCCTTAACGGGGGACGTCACAAAGGCCGCCGGGAGCGGCGCGACCACGGTGGCCGGAATCCAGGGGCGCGCGGTGGCTTCCACCGCTCCGGCAGACGGGCAAGCTCTGATCTGGAGTCAGTCCGGGTCTCAGTATGTCCCGGCGAGTGTGGCGACTGGGAATGGCGGGAGTAACACCAACGGCACGAACGGCCAGCCTCTCACGAGCAATGGGGCGGGTGGTTTCGGCAATCCTCTTACTCTTGTGACCACTGTAGGCTCCCCAGGGGCTGACACCAGCATCCCAAGTGAAAAAGCGGTGCGCAGCGCCATACCAACTTCACGCACCTGGAACTACAATTTTCAAGGCGCTAATTATGGGGGCGTGCCGGCGTTCTCCGGGAATATCCCCGCGACGGGTGCGCCGACCGTAAAAGTCAATGCCGGCGGCGATTTGGCTGTGCTTGACTTTCCTTTATCGCAGTCAACGTACTACTGGTATGGGAGCTGGCGCATGCCGCCCAGTTATCCCGCGAATGGGACGATTTCGTACATCCTTTCCTCGATGTGCGATCCGGCAAACTGCGACTCGACGCACGCAGCGAATGTCTACATCAGCCTCGCGTGCAGCGGGACCACGGCGCGGTCTGACTCGACCTCATACACGGAACTGACGGCTCCGATTGCGATCGCCAACAGCGCCTCCGGGTATCAGATCGTCACGTCCGGAACCATCACGCCGGCAGCCGGGACGCCGACTCTTCCGGCGTGCGCCACCACGAACCGGGCGACGATCAAGCTCCGCGTGGACACCACCGATGCCCTTCACAGCGGAGCAAACCCGTTGACCGGCTCGTTCCAACTGGTAGCGGTCACCTTCTATGTACAGGGGCAGATATGATGCGCTCAATTCTTCTTGCTGTTTTTTTCTCTGTTTCTATTTTTGCCGCTGGGCACACCTGCACGCTTGCAGATGGCGGCTCGGGCGCCGCGTGCCATTCCAAGACCTGTGCGCTCACCGCGATTACCGCCGATACCGGTCATGCAAACTGGACTGGGACGGGATGCACGGCCAACGGATACGTGCCGTCCTCCGATTACATCGTCATCCCGGATACGTTCACGCTGACAGCAGATCAAGCGTGGGTCGTCGGC
>Ga0209039_10001091_pt1 | contig 26156 bp, 18 predicted proteins | sample BogFormECP12_OM1_FD_188238 | JGI IMG/M metagenome (GOLD analysis project Ga0209039, IMG submission 188238) | Bog forest soil microbial communities from Calvert Island, British Columbia, Canada - ECP12_OM1 (SPAdes) (version 2) | ecosystem: Environmental > Aquatic > Freshwater > Wetlands > Bog ... | reverse complement strand
TAACGCCGTAAAGGTTGTCCGAAGAGTCGACCACCAGCGCTGCATTCGGTGCCAACCCGTCGCTGCTGGAACTCGGGAAGCTATAGAGCTCCGTGTATGCAAAGCTCCCAGAGGGCGAAGATGTTGAAGGGGGGGAATACGTCAACTCAAACAAGGTCCCGCAACCGTAGAAACAGGTACTCGAAGAACCGCCATATTCCGTGGCGCCAAATAAGTTGCCCGATGAGTCCATGACCAAGCCTAGGGGCGTTCCACCATCGCCGTCTGTCAGGCCCGTGAACGTGTGCAGCAACGTCTCTGTATAACTCCCGGAAGTGGAGGGCGGAGAGGGGGGGGAGTAGACCAACTCGAATACGGTCCCGCAACCGAGCTTGGTGCCGCAAGCCTTCGAAGTACCGCCGAATAGGGTGGTTCCGTAAAGGTTTCCCGATGAGTCTACAATCACACCGGCTATGGGAGATTGCCCATCGCCGGTGAGCTTAAAGCTGTACAGCGTGTTGAATGTAAAGTTCCCGGAGGAGTTGGCCAGTTCGAATACTGTACCTTGGTTGGAAACGCCCCCCAGCGATGCGGTACCGAAGAGGTTCCCCGATCCGTCCATCACCAAACCAGCGTACGGGAGTCCTCCATCGGTGGTGGTGGCCGCGAAGCTGTGCAGCAGGCTGTAGCTCCTGGAGGAGTTGATCTCGAACACGGTCCCGAAACCCGAAGCCCCGCCCAATAACGTAGTGCCGTAGAGGTTGCCCGATGAGTCCATCACCAAACCCGCGGTGGGTTGAGAACCATCGCCGTTTAGCTCGCCCCCGAAATTGTACAAAACCTCCGGTAGGTAGCCCTGCCCGGGTGAGGAGGGGTAGTGCAACTCGAACACGGTTCCGCACCCACCCAGGCTGGTGCAGTGCACTGCCACACCGCCAACCGAAGTAGTGCCGTACAGGTTGCCATTTGCGTCCATGATCAAACCTGCGGTGGGCATTGCGCCGTCTTGCGATGTCGTGGTTACGCCCCTGAAACTGTACAGCACCTGCTCTTTATAGTTCCCTGGAGAGACGTAGACCAGCTCGAACACGGTTCCATTCCCCGAATCGCCGCCGGATTCGGTAGTGCCGAAAAGATTGCCCTGCGCATCCCTAAGCAGAGGGGCGCCAGGATTCGATCCGTCGGGGCCGCTGGTAACTGCTCCGGTGAAGGCGTAGAGCACGGTCTCCGTCTGCGCCTGAAGCGGGAGCACGGCAAACAACAGAACCGCCGCGGCGGCGATGCCAAGCCGAGCTGCACTTGCGAACTCCCTTCCCCACCGGGCCGCCACTTCGCCTCGCGTTGCGCTCCACTGTCCTTCGCTAAGCACGGCCATTTTCTCTCCGCTGCTCATTTTCCAGTCTCCTGTGTCTTCACGCTGTTACTGCTCTCTGCTACCGAATGGCCCGAATTTGGAGGTGTGCGCAACTGTGCCAACTGCTCTGCCCAAACGGCAGCAAGCAATTCTTCGAACTCCTGCTTCGCCTTGTCGGCCTCAACCAAGTCCACTGGTGCGCAACTCCTGAGGAATAGTGCGCCACAGTGCAGCAAAGGCCCTTCGGAGGTCAATGGACGGAGGCCGGACAGTTGCTGAACTCTTGCCGGACGGCCAAGTTGCTGGAGTAACACCAGTTACACGCTCGCTCCGACAGAAGGAGTGCTAAACTTGCGCAGGGCCGGACCGGGTGGTAGCATGCGCAGCGCGTCCCCGGTCACGGGTTTAACCACTTCCATGGACTCGCTAAAAGGGCCTCAGCCCTCATTTGCGTTCGGTCCGTACGAAGCAGACCTCCCCTCCGGAGAGCTGCGCAAAGGCGGCACGCGCGTCAAGATCCAGGACCTGCCGCTACGGCTGTTGATTGTGCTGGCTGAAAAGCCGGGGCAAGTGGTCACTCGCGAAGAACTTCAAAAGCGCCTCTGGCCGCAAGATACTTTTGTTGATTTCGAAGATGGATTGAATACCGGCGTCAAGAAGCTGCGCGAGGCGCTGGGCGACGACCCCGAAAAACCACGTTACATCGAGACGATTCCGCGGCGCGGTTACCGCTTCATAGCGGAAGTGAAGCAAATACCGGCGCCCGCATTGGCACCTGTTTCTTCCACGGAGCCGGCTGCTTCCGAGGCCATTCACAAGCCGACGGGAGCAATTCGCGGGCCGCTAAGGCGGTCGAAAAGGTGGGTTCTTGGGGCGGTAGCGGTTCTACTCCTATTGAGCGCGTTGGGCTTCTGGCTTTTGTATGGAAGACCTGCGTTTTCCTTCAGCCCGCGCGATTCCGTTCTCGTCACCGATTTCGAAAATCAAACGGGAGACCCGCGCTTTGACGAAGCCCTTCGCACGGCCTTCACCGTCAGCCTCGAACAATCTCGCCACGCCAATGTCTTCCCCCAAGTCCGTGTTGGCACGGTTCTTCCGCTTATGGGCAAGCCCGCAACGGAACGTGTCACTCCCGCAGTGGGACGCGAGATTTGCCAGCGCGAGAATATTCGCGGGCTGATCGCCGGGAGCATCACGCGCACCGGCCAGGAGTTTGCGATTTCCGCCCAACTGATCGATCCGCAAACCGGCGCGACGGTGCGCTCTTATACGGAACGCTCTTACGGCGAGGACCACGTTCTGGATGCCCTCGACGTCATCGCCGCGGATATTCGACGCGACCTCGGTGAATCGCTTTATCAGATTCACCGCTCAGACCGCCCGCTCCCGGAAGTGACCACCAGTTCTCTGACTGCTCTCAAGCAGTACGCAGATGGCACCGCACTCTGGCATCAGGGAAAGTTCGAGGATGCGGTAACTCTGCTGCGCGCTGCGGTCCAGAGCGACCCAGACTTTGCCATGGCCCACGCAGCCCTCGGCAATGACTATTTCAGCTTCGTCACAAATGCGCCGGTCGAGGGAAAACAAGAATACGAAAAGGCGCTCGCGCTCTCCTCGCGCACCACCGAACGCGAGCGCCTGCTTATCCAAGTCAACTATGCCGATGATCTTGAGCATGTCAGCGACGCTGACGCTCTTTATCGTGCGTATCTGAACCGCTATCCCGACGATTGGACCATGCTCTCCGATTATGCGCGTCTGTTGCGCAGGCACGGACGCGCCCCCGAGGCCATCGCGCAGTACCAGGAAATCATCAGGGTCGCCCCGGACGACGCCAGAACTTATATCGAAATGGCCACTGCCTACAAGACTCTAAATCAGTTGCCGGAAGCGCTCACCGCCTATGCCGAAGCCTTTCAGCTGGACCCCCACTGGCTCGCTGCGGGAGACGTTGGCAGGGAATACGGTTTTGCCCTCATCCAAAATGGCGAGGACCAGAAAGCGGAGCAAATCTTTTCAGGCATGCTGGAAAAGTCAGAAACGCGCGAAAACGGCATGCGCTCTTTGGCAATGCTGGACTTGTACCACGGCCGCTACGCGAGCGCACGGAAGCGATTCGACGAGTGTCTGAGCATCCTGCGAAATCAACAAGCTGCTCTAAGCAGGGCCCGTGTCCATCTCTGGCTCGCCATCCTCGCGGATGGCCAAGGGGACTTGCGCGCCGAGCGGCGAGAGTTCGACAACGCTTTCGACAACTTCGCGGCGATCGGACCAAAGGTCATCTTTGGCACGCGGATGGGCCGGCAGTACGTAAGCGCCGGTGCTCTGGACAAAGCAGAAAAGTTGGAGAGTCTCGTCGCCCCGCTCGCCGACTCCAAAAATGCTGAGCAGACTGGCTATTTGCATCTCCTCCAAGGAGAAATTGCACTGGCTAAGGGACAGACCGACAAGGCGATCGAACTGTTCACCCTTTCAAACACGGAGAACAGCACGCCCTTCAGCGTCGAAGCTCTCGCAAGCGCCTATCAACAAGCTGGAAAAACGGACGATGCCATCACTTGGTACGAAAAACTTCTTAGTCTCCAGAACCGTGCAATGGGATGGGAGACCCAACAGTTGTGGCTGGCGGCTCACGGCACGCTCGCGGCCGATTATCTCGCCAAGGGCGAGCGAGAAAAAGCCAAACAAACCATCGGCCGCCTCCTCGAATTGTGGAAGGACGCCGACCCTGATCTGCCTCTGCGCAAAAAAGCCTTGGAGCTGCGCGCTCGGATTTCCTAGAGCGCCAAGACTGGCGATCGGCGTCGTTGAACTACACACAGTTCCTGCTGACTGTTACTCCGTCGCAGTAGATAACGGAAGAAGTAGTCACATTTCCCATCAATTTCCAATTCGGTGTCGCTTTGCTGAGTATAAGTGCCGCCAGATCAGCGTGTTAGAGTTTAGTAGAGGGAGCTTGGGAAGCTTCTATACTGCCATTGCACGACGCCCGCTCGTTTCTCGAACTTTCCGATTATACATAACCAGGCGACTGCTCGTACAGTCCGCGAATCGCGCCGATAGCGGCGCAAGCTGTTCCCACAGTTCGCAGACGATTCGCGGCGCCCGGATTCGTCTAGATTCATCCACTTCTATTCGGATTAAGTCGGTTTGACATAACGGAATGAAACGTATTGAATTATCTAACCGCGAAGGCGGGTGCCCCGAATGCTGTGAAGCGGCACCCGGCGCGCGCAAATACTGAATTCCCGGAGGATTCGCGAAATGGGTTCAGGCCGAAGATTGACTGCGAGGTCCAACTTTCCCGGGGGCACTGAAGATTGTGCCAATCGCTGCGGCGGATTCCCCTTGCATCTGGTGTTATGGACGGTGCTCCTGGGAATCTATCTGGCACCCGCAGCCCGCGCGCAAGTTTCGGCGAGCATCAAGGGGAGCATCACGGATCCTTCCGGGGCGCCAGTGCCATCGGCGACAGTCAGGGCCAGGAATCTGGAGACCGGCGCCGTTCGCAACACGATCACCGATGGAGAGGGCGGGTACCTCATCCTGGCCTTGCCGGTAGGTGACTATGAAGTGCGAGTTGCGAAATCCGGCTTTCAAGATGCGCTACGGGCCGGCCTGCACCTCGTGATCGCGGAAGAAGCCAATGTTGATCTGCGATTGCAGGTCAGCGGGGTGACCTCCGCAATCAGCGTCGTGGGCGATGCGCCCATGGTAAGCGCAACGACCAGCGACATCAGCGGGCTTGTGGGAGAACAAGCGGTGAAGAACCTCCCACTGAACGGGCGCAGCTACGATCTTCTCCTCCCGCTCAATCCGGGTATTGTGAATTTCACTTCCCAGAAAACCGGCGGGACGGGGATTTCCAATTCGAGCACCGGCAACAACTTCGCGGTTGCCGGAAATCGCCCGCAGCAGAATCTGTTCCTTTTGAACGGGGTGGAGTACACGGGCGCGGCCGAAAACAATATGCAACCGGGAGGAACGAGCGGGTTGTTACTGGGGGTGGACGCGGTGCGAGAATTCAACGTGCAGCGCGACTCTTACGGCGCCGAATTCGGGAAACGGCCGGGCGGCCAGGTAATCCTCGTGACGCAATCCGGCAGCAACGAATGGCACGGAGCGGTCTATGAGTTTTTGCGGAACAACGCGCTGGACGCGCCGAATTACTTCGATCAGGGTTCCGCTCCTCCCTTTCAGCGCAACCAGTTTGGCGCCTCCTTTGGCGGCCCCATCCAGAAGGGCAAAACCTTTTTCTTCGCGAATTATGAGGGTTTCCGGCAGAATTTGCACCAAACCTCCGTGGCGTTCGTCCCGGATCTGCAATCGCGAGCCGACGCGGCGCCAAGCGTCACGCCGCTACTGAATCTGTGGGTGACACCCTCGCCAGCGGATAAGGACTTCAATACTCCCACAAATCCGGACGGAATTGCCCAGGTGTTCAGCAGCCCGCTGCAAACGATACGCGAAGATTTTGGAACAATCCGAGTGGACCATACATTTTCCGAGAAGGATTCACTTGCGGGCATTTACACCGTGGATGACGGAAATGACTTCACGGCAACGCCCGTGAATCCCTACAGCACGGACATTATGACGCTGCGCGAGCAGGTTTTGAGTCTGGAGGAAACGCACGTTTTTTCACCCACGTTTTTGAATACGGCGCGGCTGGGTTTTTCGCGCGCGGGTTATTTCTTTACCGGCGAACCCACGCCGGGAACACCGGCCGCGAGCGTGCCGGGTTTCCTTTCCGGACTTCAGGTGGGAGCGGTGGTCGTCGGCGGAAGTGCGGCATCAAACCCGCAAGCTTCCATCGGCCTCGCAGGAAGTAACAACGGCAGCAATCTGCATATCGCGCGGAACCTGTACACGTATGAAGATCGCGCCACGATCGCCAAGGGGCTTCACCAGTTGAGTTTTGGCGCGTGGTTCCAGCAGTTCCAGTCGAATGAGATCATCGCGCTGAGCCAGTATGGTCAGGCCACGTTTTCGAGCCTGGCGAATTTCCTGCTAGGCACCACATCCACATTTCTCTATGACCCGGCACCGACTGAAATGAACTGGCGTTCCTTGTTTGGAGCGTTCTATGCGGAAGATGTCTTCCGGATCAGCCGCAAGCTGTCGCTATCTCTCGGGCTTCGCGACGAATTTTCAACCGGGTGGAACGAAGCGCACGGCCGCGCCGCGAACTACACATTCACGAATGGGGTGATTTCGAGCCAGCCACGGGTGGGTGGTTCGCTTTTCACCACGAACAATGCAAAATTTCTGCCACAGCCGCGAATCGGCCTGGCGTGGAGTCCCTTTGACAGCAAAACTGTTCTGCGCGCGGGATTCGGGATGTACAACGATTTGCAAGATGCGCTAGGCTATCGCACGGATCAGAATGCGCCGTTCAACCCGGTCTATAGCATCGCTTCCTTGCCCGTTTCCAGTTTCCCGATTGACCCAACAGCTCCGGTGCCATCGAAGGCGAAACTTGTGCCAGGTGGAGTTCAACCGGATCTGCAGACGCCCACTCTGATTTCATGGTCGCTGCGGCTCGAGCGGGAGCTTTCTCCGAACACCGCCTTGACGGTTGGCTATGTGGGTTCCCACGGCTATCACGAATTGATCGGGATTGATGCGAACGAACCCATCCCGGTAGTTTGTCCAGCATCACCCTGCCCTGCGGTCTATCCCGCGAATTTTCCCGCGGGAATTGCCGGGACTCCTATTCCTAAAGGAACCTACTACATTCCGGCGGGAACGCCGAAAGCGAATCCTGCTCTAGCCAATACATGGACGTGGTTCTCTGAGGGTACGAGCACGTACAACGCGTTACAGGTGGACTTGCGGCGGCGATTCAGCCATGGCCTTTCGATACGAGGGGTGTATACCTTCTCGAAGGCCCTGGACGATGGAGACTCACTGAATCAGACCACGGCGGGCAATGCGCCAGGCTTGGCCTCGAATCCGTTTCATTTGGCGGCCGATGAGGGGTTGGCGACGTTTGACGCGCGGCACGTTGGCGTAATCAACGTGATGTATAACCTTCCGTTTGGCCACGGACAGTCGTTCGCAAAGAATCTCGAAGGTTGGGGCAATACGCTGGTAAGCGGCTGGTCCATCTCCAGCATCATCACAGCGCAATCGGGATTCCCGTTTACTCCGCAGCTCAGCTACAACCCATCGAACAATGGCGACACGCGAAATCCCGTGCGGCCTTTCCTGAATCCCGGCTTCACGGGCCCCGTGATTTTGGGTAAACCGAGCCAGTGGTTTAATCCCAATGCATTTCTGGCGCCGCCGGCAAACAGCGGCTTTTATGGCAACGTGGGCCGCGACACTTTTATTGGCCCGGGACTGGCGACTTGGGATTTTTCCGTGCTTAAAGACACGCGGATTCGCGAGCGCACGAGCCTCCAGTTTCGGGCCGAACTCTTCAATCTGCTGAACCGGGCGAATTTCAATACGCCGAACCTCATCGTGTTTACGCCGCCCACGGCGTCCAATCCGACGGGCTTGTCGGGCACGGCAGGGGCGATCACGAGCACGTCAACAACCTCACGGCAGGTGCAGTTTGGTCTCAAGGTGCTTTGGTAGGGATCTCGTCGCACTTCAATAACTAAACAAGGTTTATGGTTTTCCCGGCGTTCTAAGGATGTGGCTTCGCGACCGCGGAGCCCACTCCCACTGCGGTGTGCGGGTGTTGATGGCAGGTCAGGTTGCAGGAATTTGTCGCCTTGCTATAAGTGATCGGAATCCCGCCGTTCGGGGCGACCACGTTCATATCAAAGTTCACCAGCCGCTCGCCTGAGATGCTTCCATTCACTGCGCCCATGCCATGCGCCGTATGGCATGTGGAGCAGGAGAAGCCGTCGTTGATATGCCGCGCGTGCTCGGTGAAGCTGGAATTCGTCATGATGATATTCAAGTCGTGGCATTTGCCGCACAGCGCATAGGGGCCATTAACGCTGAGATCGGGATTGGGAAACAGATTGGCGATCAACTGACCGGGCAAGGCTACCTGACTGAACTCGTAGCGGCGTTCAAGGATATGCGTCCACTTCGAGCCGTGCGGTCCGTTCGGCCCCTGACCACCAAACTCGCGGTTGTCGTCGCTGTTGTGGCAGTCTGTGCAAAGAATCCTCACACCCATCGCGCGCCCCGGGGTCAGTCCGTCCTCATTCAGCATGAAGGGACGCAAACTTGGCTGGGCATACCCGCTCGAACGGTCGCGAAACACCGGATGACTGGATGTCGCCGTTAGCGCAAATTGTGGAATGACGTTCAGCGGGTCGCCCGATGCCACCGTTCGAATCGGCAGGTACCCGAAAATGGTGGTCATTGCGGTCTTCCCCGTGCTTGTTCCGTGGCACCGCAAGCAATTTTCATACTGATTTATTGCCGGGTTCAGTACCGTCAACCCGTCCGTGGCACTGATTCCTTCCGCGCCATTCTGGGAAACGCGGATCCCGGGCGCCGGTAGGAACGCGGTCACCTGGTTCGCCGCATGAGGATTGTGGCAATCCACACAGGTCGCGTGGCGATTCAAGTTCAGCAAAACGCTCTCCGCGGCGTCGTGCAAACCCCCGGCCGTGGAAAATGGATGGCTCGACTTCGCGAACTCCGCGTATACATTGAGGACGGCGGGCGACAGATTACCTGAGGCGCCGTGACACGCGGAGCAATCATTCTCGTTCTTCCCCCGAAGCAACCGCGCCCCTCCCGGCGCGTTGTGCGCCGTATGACAACTCTCGCAGGCATTCAGCGCCACCGTCGGGTATGCTCCCAGGTTCACTCCCGATTGACTCGCGATCTTACTGCCCGAAGTCGCGTGCACGCCCGTCGTCCATCCGGCAAGGTAGTTCGACAGATTGTTCACCGTCCGGTTTCCCGACGTGTGACATGCAAGACAGAGTTGTCCGCTGGAGCCATCTCGAGCCAGGAAACTCATCGCCAACTTGTCCGTGGCTTCCACATGCGAGTTATGGCAGGTCGTACACTCGATGTTGCCTTTGATCAGTCTGACCGCCCCCGTCGGGTCCGACGTCACCCCTGAGTTATAGAGCGAGGGCACCAGGTTGGCCGAATCCTTGAGCGGCAGCACCAGGTTGAAAGGGTGCGAGGTGGAAAGGTTTGACCCAAAATTATCCATGGCCGTCATGCTTCCACTCATGGGGAACTTCCCGTAGGCCACGGTTTGGCCGGGGGCGACACTCCCGTCGTGGCAACTTAAGCAGAGATTACTGTCACTTCCCAGTAAGGGCTGCGTCCCGCCTGTCTCGGTGTACGTGCTACTTGTGTAGACCGTATAGTTCTGTGTCGTCAGCGTTTGATTCCACAATGGCGCTTGGGCGCCAACTCCGGAGTGAGGTGCGTGGCAATAGAGGCAAGGAGCGCTCAAACCGCCTTTCAGCGGTGAAGTGCCGGCCGGGCCCAGATTGTGCTGGCCCAGCACGTCGCCACCGATCTGCTGGCCCGGAGCGATGCTCCCGGCGAGCAGCAGAACACCGCCAAACCAGCGCGCGTTCACCGCGACCCTCCCGCAGCCTGCTTGCCAAGTGCGAAATACTGGAACATTTGTACCCGCTGGTTGTACGAATCCACGACGTAAACGTGGTCCTGATGATCTATGAACAGTCCCGTGGGCAATTGGAACTCGCCAAACCCTGTGCCTCTCTTGCCGAAGTAATACAGCAACTGCCCTTCCCGGTTGAACACTTGCACAATCCCCGACTGCCCTTCGGCGGTGTACAAATGCCCTTCCGAGTCAACACCCAGTCCTTTCGGCCGGAACATCTCTCCCTGTCCATCGCCCAGTTCCCCGGTGGCGTATTGAAATGTCCCCGACCGGTCCAGGACCTGCACGCGGAAATTCATGGCGTCCAGCACGATCAGCTTTGTCCCATCCAGCCGTAGATCTGTGGGAAAGTTGAACTCGCCGTTTCCCGCCCCGTTCTTCCCGATTCTCTGCAGCACGTTTCCTTGCATGTCCATCATGAAAATCTGGTTTCTCAGGGTGTCGGTCACATAGATTCTCTGCGCCGCGGAATCCACCGCAATTCCCGTGGGGTGTTTGAAGAAACCTTCTCCATGTTTCAGGCTGCCGATCACCCGGTTTAACTTTCCGTCCGGGTCAAACACGAAGACCTTACCCAAATCCGAATCTGTGATGTATATCCTGTCCTGCGCGTCCACGGCCACGCATTGCGGCGTGGTCATGGCCTCCTTGCCCTTGTCTTTTCGGGTAATGAACTTGTACTTCTGTTCCTTCAGATCAAAGATGTGCACGCCGCCGGCGCCGGGATCGGTAACGATTATGCGTCCCCGGGAATCCGTCACCACGCTGAACGGACGCACCATCATGTGCACGTCCGGTGCGCCCACCACCACGTCCAGCACTCTCTTGAAAAATCCGCGTTTTGGTTGGATGTCCTTTTCTGACCTGAGGCTGCCCTCAAACACCAGCTTTCTTCCGCCGTCCAGCAGCAGCACTGGGACGTTCACCGTGCGCCCCTTCGAGTCAGCCGGAAAAGACCAAGCTGGCAGCAGTGGCCAAATCAATGACATGGCCACTACCCAAATACTGATTCTCATCCCATTGTGCTTCCCGTGCCCTAGAAGGCTTTGAACCATCTTGATAAGCCAATATAGTACGTTGTCAGCAGCGTCGGCGGTACCCCATTCCCGCTGAATCCCTGAAGCAGCCGGCTGTATCCCGCATTCAAATATACCTTGCGGACTCGATAGGTCAAATATGCGTAGGCCTGCTCCGACTTGCCGTTCGTGCTGAGTACTTCGCCCCCCGTGTTGCTTCTTGTCTGAATGTAGGAACCTGTCAAGCTAAGTCCGCGTACCGGCGTACTTGCCACGCTTGCCGAGTACGTTGTACCGGCGTACAGGATTGTCGGGACCAGCGAGGGCGGCACACCGGGTGGCAGCGGATTGACACCCGAGGCTGTCATCAAACCACTTCCACTGGACTTCCCATACGCGCCACTGACACTCAGCCATCGGCCTGAGAGTCCCATCGAATAGGCCTGACTCTTGCTGGTAAGGTCGGACGCCTGGTTGATCGAACTTTTCGATGCGCTCGCCGATCCATTCCAATGCAGCCGGCCGATCGGACGCGACGCGGTGGCCGAATAGCTGTAACCGGAGCTAGTGTAGGCGAGGAGATACGTCTGGGTGTGTTGTGAATAGCCGAAGGATCCGCTCACGCTCCACTCGCCGATTCTCCGAACATACATCACGCTACCTAGCAGGCTATTTGTGGACTCGCCCGCGGAATTAGAGGTGCTGTGAGTCGCGGTAAGCGAGGAGGAAAACTGTCCCGCAAACAACTGATGACCGAAACCTACGGACCCGCCATAGGATGTTGCATCAAATGAACTGCCTTCATATAACTGTTCCCTGTAGGACATGATTCCATCAACGTATAAACCCTGGATGATCGAATACTGAGCATTGCCGACCAGGCCCCACGAATGGGATGGCTGACCGCTGAGGGAAACGGGAACGATTGCGCCCGTGCTGGTCACTTGCTGAAAGATAGTTCCCGAAAGATTGTCATCGTAATCCGCGCTTATTTGCGTGGAGAGCTTAGCTACGGGCCGCAGATTCAACCCCCCGGTGACGATATCGGTAGACTGGTTGTCGCCAACGTTCAGGAAATTATAACTGCTGGTATTCCTTGTGAAGTTGACCCAAGTATTCCCGCTGAGATCAACAGCCCGCGACATTCCGGCCGTGTAGGTTGTGGAATCCCCGCTCGCCCTTTCATGAACCTCCCCGGATACGATCCCCGGGATAGCTGAATCGCTATTTGTGTAGTGAATCCCACCGGTGAAGTGGTAACCATCGATTAAGTAGACTGCCGTACCGAAGAAGGTATGAAAATTGCTCGAACTTTCCTGTTGCGTTCCGTAGAGTGAGTAGTTGTTGTCTCCTTGCTCGTATCCGACGGTCACGGAGGGGAGCGTCTCCAGATTGGCGGACCAACCCACGCCGAAGGTCTGGGTATTCCCATTGGTCGCGTAATTGGTCAATCCCGGCACTACAAAGTTATTCGATTCATTGTTGAAGATCTTCGAGAAACTGACCTTGCCAGGGAACCGGCTACCTGAAAAAATGTCCGTCGTGGCGGTTACACCCGAGCTTTCTGTGATCGACTGGTAGCTCGAGTTATTGCGCGATTGATTGAAAAAGGGCGCAACATTGAAGGAAAGGAACTGCGGGCTGTAAAAGGAGCCGCTCAAATCTCCGACGCCCCCATACCCAAGCCCATGGGTATCAGGCCCCTCATTCGATATGCTACCGGAATATCCGGCACTGACGCTGCCGTCGAGGGTCAGCTGCGTGTCATTCCCCAACTGAACTTGGGCCCGAATGGCGGGGGCGCAGCACAGCAGCCCCACAAGCGCTATTCCGAATGCCCGCGATCCAGTTCTTATTGGGTCCATCGCACATCCCACTACAATTCCTCGATCTTCGCGTACTTTCTCAACTTCGCATCGAGTTCCCGGCGCAGCCTTTCTGTCTTCTGCTGGCGCATGAGAGCTTGCAGACTCTTGGACGATTCATTGAAAGACTGCATTCGCGCAGGATTGTGTGCGTTCAAGCGGATGATGGTGTAGGCCCCTTCCGCCTGAATCAGGTCGCTGACCTGCCCGGCCTGTAATTTCGACGCAGCCTGCAATACTTCCGGCGGCAGATTCTTTGCGTCCACCGCCTTGTGGTTTCCCATCATCACGCGGTAATCGTCTTCGGAAATCTTTTCGGCGAGGACTCCGAATTCCTCATAGTTCTTGGCAGCCTTTGCTTGGCCTAGTGCCGCATCCGCTCGCACCTTCATCTCTTTCCACTGTTCCGGGGTCGGTGGCGGCGGCGTAGGTTGCTGGGGACTCGGCCTGACCGGAGGCATAATGGTGATGGTCTGCAACGCGTAGGTCTCGGGCAACTTGAACTTTTCTGGGTTCTTCTCGTAAAAGGCTTTACACTCCGCCAAGGTGACTACGGACTTGTCGGTTACCTCAATCTTCAGCAGGTCCTCGATTAACAGCGACCTCTTGATCTTGGTCCGGATCACCTGATCCGAGCCGTTGCCTTCCACCTGCACGAACTCCTGATACTGTTGTTGGGTTCCAAGCTGCTTGCGGAGCGCCGTCTCTGCTTTCGCCAGGCGTTCAGGGCTGATCGTCATCCCGCGCCGCTTCGTTTCCTGGTACACCAGTTCCTCGAACTCGATCATCTTCAGCGCGCCCCGGCGGATATCCTCTTCCATCGCCTTCGGAATGCCCCCGTTGTGTTGCTTGGAGTAGGGGAAAATCGTGTATATCTCGTTCAGCAAATCCGTCTCCGTCAATACCGCTCCATTTACTCTCGCTACCGGCTTCGCCGTATTCATCTTGGGCACATTTGCGCTCGCGGCCGGAACTTCCAGAGTCGGCGCGTGCGAGTCCACCATTTGCGCCCTTGTGGCCGTCCCCATCAGCCCGAGACCCCCTAGAATCATCCCTGCCACAACCCTCTTCATGTTTCCTCTTTTGTAGGACCCGCCATCTAAGGCGGGCCGTCTCTTGCGCCAATTGTTTCTTGTTGGAATGTTCCTCACTGACCTCTGCCTGGGTTCTTTTGGGGGAGGAAGCTGTCCTCCCCCAAAGAAGAAGAGAGGACTTATTGTGTAACCACACTCTGACCGTGCATTTCGTTGGATTCGCCACCATGGCAGCTCCGGCAGAACTGCGCCGCGCTGTTGCTGGTGTTGCTGTTTCCCGGATCGTACCAGCCGCGCACAAAGAAGTGGGTCGGCTTGATAACCGTTCCGTCACCCTTGGTGTCGAAATACTGCATATTGTGCTGGTCGTGGCAAGTCGTGCAGGTAATCCAGGAGTTGGTGTAGTTGAACGTGAGGCTGGTGCCCGGGATCGTAAAGCTATGCGATCCGGCGACCGGAACCAGGGCGCTGAGGGGGCCCGTTGCTGTCACGTCGAAGTAGTTCGAGAAGAAGGTCTTTTGGTTCGCGGAGGGCACGATATTGCCACTGGCATCGAGAGTGCAGTCCCATCCGTACGCGCCGCACCAAGGATTGGCGCTTGGGCCCACCGGGTGGTCGTTCAGGTAGTTTCCGGGGGTCGAGCCGTCGTTCCCGAGCAGCGTGGGAGGATTGAAGGTCTTACTGGCAATTGTCACCGTTTCCACGGTGTTGCCCTTCATCATGCCCACTTTGGCAAGGTTGCCGTCGTGGCAGCTCAGGCATGCGGCAACAACGAACGTTCCGTCAGCGGAATCACTGGGAAGTCCGGTGGGACCTATGCCGTTAACAGTTGGGTCTTTGGGCCCGCCATAGTTGGGGATGCTGACTGTGGCCCCGCCGGCAAACGTCAAGGTCTGCCCGTAGAGTGGTGTGAGATCTTCGCCCCACAGCGCAAGGTTGCCGCTGTTGGAGCTGGATGGTCCGCCGTTCCCGGGAGCGCCGCTGTGTACTGCGTGACAAGCTTCACAACCACGCCCGTACACGTTGTGCGCGCCTAAGACATCGGCAGTTGGAGATGTGACCTGAGCCGCGGCGAATCCTGCCACCGCTAGGGCCACGATAAGTGCTACTACGATTCGTTTCATTGCTGAAACCTCCTGTTTGTGTTGCAACACTTCACTTCTCTTTCACTTCGAGGAGCGATTAGCTTGCACCAGAGAGGAGCAGGCCGGCCGACTTGCTCCTCCCCGTAATGGCTGTCTTCCGACAGCCAAAACTCTTTGCCGTTCATGGCGCACCCGTTCCTTGCGTCCTATCCGGCGTAATTTCGTTCTGCGTCTTTGAATTGGCGGGCGCCTGTCCGTTGTTTCCGGGCTCCGCTTCGCGCCTGGCTTTTTCCGCCGCCGCTTCTGCATCCGTCACGTATCGAAACACCTGCACACGTCCAGGAAACTGTTCGCTGGTGATTACCCGGTTGTTCTTTTTGTCGTAGGCCAGTCCATACAAGGCCTGAAATTGTCCTGGGAGGACACCCTGCTGACCGAGGTAGATCAGGAGCTGGCCCTCTTTGTCAAAGACCTGCACCCGGCTTTGCATCTCGTCCGCAACCCAGATGTGACCGTCAGAATCAACGGCAATGCCCTTGGGCCGGGCAAAACGGCCTGGGCCGTCACCCCCCTTGCCGAATTCGCCGATGAAACCCCCGTCAGCGTCGAAAATCTCCACTCGGTTATTGAGCGTATCCGTCACGTAGACGTTTCCTTCTTTATCCACGGCAACATGTGTGGGCAAGGAGAATTCCCCAGGTCCGGTCAGCGTGTGTTTCTTTCCCGCCGTGCCTATGCGCCGGAGCAGTTTGTAGCTGTCCGCGTCAAACACCAGCACCTGATCCTGCTGTGTATCCACCACGTAAACGAAGCGGTTCTCCGTATCTAGCGCGATTCCCGCCGGCGAAACCAGGACATCGCTGCCGAAGACGCTCTCGACTGCATGCTTTTGGTTGAAGACCAGTACATGGTGCAGTTTCGAATCGGCCACAAATAACCGGTCGTTATCGTCCATGGCCAATCCGGTAACCATGGGCAGGTGGGCATCCTGTCCGTTCTTGATGAGTTGCAGTGGCTGGTCTTTTGCGCTCGGAAAGATGAAAATCGCGCCAACCGCCTGATCCGCCGCGTAGATGTTCCCTTGCGAATCCGCGGCCACACCGTATACCCGGATCAACTGGAAGCCAACTTTCGATGCCACATCTTTGATCTGAGCGTCCGGCTGTGCTCCAGCCAACCGATCCATCCAGGACTGCTTGGGTTTCTTGTTGCTCTCCAGACCCGCCCAGTCGATTGGTTGGCCGGTCAGGATGTTCTCGAACTTGATGCGCGCGACCGCCGGCGGGTTTGGCCAGACAATTTTGCTGATATCGAATGTGATTCTCTTTGTCTTCGGGGACTGCTCGGCAGTCTTGCCCTTGTTCTTGGAGACCTTTTGCGCCTTCGCCGGAAAACCGCACAGGCCCAAGGCTATCAGCGTCGCAACAACCCGGAGGATCCTTCGGGAAGGCGTCAAGTTCGAGCGATAGAATGTCATTTCATCCTCCCCTTTACTTCACCTGCAGCGTCCCTTCGGTGTGGCAGGTCTTGCAGAATGCCATGTTGTTTTCCCGGTCTTTGGCCAGCAAGCCGGGCTTGGCCGAAGCGTGCGGCTGGTGGCAGCTCAGGCAGCTCAGCGACACTTGAGTTTTAGTTTTTATGTCGAGGGTGCTGGCGACGGGATGGCCCTTTGTCGGGTGTCCCGTTCCGTAGCGCAGCGGCAAAACTGGTACGTTTCTGAAGTAATTTTCCGGTAGCTGCACCTTTCCGCCGAAAATCGTGACCAAGTGCTGGTCCTCGAGTCTCGCCGGCTGCGGCCTATCCGGCCCGTGGCATTCCAAGCAAAGCGTGTTGATATCCTTTACGCGCAACAAATGCTCGTTATCGTTTCCATGCGCGTTGTGGCAGATAACGCATCCGTCCACAAACGCCGGCTGGTGGCGCACTTTCTTTTTGCCCTGTTCCACGATGTCGGCGTGGCATTGCAGGCAGATGTTCACCGCGTCGGTCTTGGGAAGCCCGGGCGTCCTGCTGGCATGCGGCGAATGGCAGTCGGTGCAATCCCCTCCCGCTCCCGGATGCTGCACTTTCGCTGCAGCGATCTGCTTGGCCTGCGCGTCATGGCACATCACGCACAATGTCTTCGCGTCCGCCTGCGTCAGCACCACTTTCCCCTCCTTCGCTGGTGCATGGCATACCTCGCACTGCTTGTCGGCAAAGGGCGGGTGCATGAACTTCGCCATCAGCTTTGGCGCTGCCGACTGGTGGGGATCGTGGCACTGCAAACAATTCGCGGTGCCGAACGGTTGATTCTGGTGCGCCTTCTGCAGGTCGGCGTCCTTTGGGTCGTGACAATCCACGCAAAGTGCGGGTGCGGCTTTGGTCAGGTGGTTCAGATTTTCGGGGGTGGGATCCTCGCCGGTCTTGTGGGTCACGTGGCAGGTCTCGCAACCCATATCCAACGCGGCGTGCCGGCTGCCCTTTTCCGGAACGTTTAGGCCGGTCGTGTGGCAGCCTAAGCAGAGGTTTTCCTTTGCGTCGCCTGACGTCGGCTTCAACAATTGAAATTTGTTATCCGAACTGTGCGGGTCATGACACTTCAGGCAATCCCGCACCGCCGGCTTGTGCACCAGCCCTTTGAGCTCCGCGGCGTTCTTGTCCGCGTGGCACGTCAAGCACAGCGCTCGCGGCGTCGTGGTGGTCAGCTTCACGCGGGTGACATCCTTGTTTATGCGAATCTCGTGACACGTGGTGCACCCCATCGAAATCGCCGTGTGCACCGCTTTCCCTTTGGCTTTCTCCGCATGACATTCCAAGCATTTCGCCGAATCCGCATTCTTCTCGAGGGGTACCGGGTGGATGTCCGCCTTGGCTGGCGCGACGCCCAGCAACAAAAACACAACCGCACTCCCTAGCGTCAAGGCCAGGTTTCGTGCAGCGGTGGCTAGGCCCATGGACATCCCATGCACTCCGCCCTCAGGTTTGTGTTTTGTGTGCTGGCAGGGATGCGCTGGGAGACTACCTTCTTTTCGCTGTTCGCGCTGCGTTCCCCGGCTAGAACCAGAGCCGAGGTCAATGCCACGGCCACTACCAACAGCAATACCAGATACGCCACGCGGCGGGAGCGATTTGTCGTTTTCACCGTCATGCTCTTCTCCCCGTCAAGCAGTACAGGGATCAACAAAATTCATCCAATCCTCGTTCCCCGGGAATTGCGCTTGTCTAATCTCCTGAAGGCTTATGGAGCGAATTGGAAGAACTGCACCCTGCGGATGCCCCAACTGCATCAAGAAAGCCTGAACGAGGGAAGCGCTCATTCATTGACCCCAGATTCTGTGTTCCTATGTGCACCCTCTGTGCCGAACCGGCTCAAAACGATAAACTGGACCTAACCCGTTCAATTGCTATTACTTAATCATCCCTAACCGGTCGTTGGAACTAGTTCTGGTTCTGGTTCTTGAGTGTTTTCCCCCATTCTGTGATGCGAAATCACACAGACAACCGTTGAAATATTAAGCTATCACCATAAACCCTAAGATTTTCCTCCACTTGCCTTCTCCGCTCCCCAACCCCATGCCGCACCTGATCGAGAAGCCTCGTCCGTTCATGCCCCACTTTGGCACCTGCTGTTTCCGCAGGATGACGCCGCGCGCAATCCGCGTACCGCCCCCCTCGCATTCCGTCGTGTATTGGACCTTGCGAAATGACCGTTGGCAGGAACTTCTTTCGGCTATGCCACGCACCACTCTGGCAAAAGGAGCTTCCTCAACCCTTGATCGTGCCTGGAAAGAGGAGTCAATCGTTCACCCGCAGGACTGCTGCTCCGGGTATCGCATCGTTCTTCAGTGCATTCAACGCCTGGTTGGCCGCTTCCAGGGGGAACACCTGCGCGCGCGTCCTTACGGGTATCTCCGCGGCCAGGCGCAAAAACTCTTCGCCATCCTTCCGCGTATTGTTTGCAACACTGCGAATCATCCGCTCCTCGTATAGCAACTCATAGGCAAAGGAGGGTATCGCGCTCATATGAATGCCGCCGAGGATCAAGCGCCCGCCCTTCCGCAAGGCTTGCAGAGCTGCGGGCACGATTTCACCCGCGGGCGCAAACACGATGGCCGCATCCAGTTTTGCCGGAGGAGCCTCAAGCGTTCCTCCGGCCCAGCTGGCCCCCAACTCTCGCGCCAACCTCTGGTGCCGCGGATCGCGCGTCGACGCGTACACCTCGACTCCCCAGTGTCGCGCCACTTGAATCGCTACGTGCGCCGCCGCGCCAAAACCGTATAAGCCCAGCCTCTCGCCGCCCTGAATTCCGCTCAACCGCAGGCACCGGTAACCGATGATTCCCGCGCACAGCAGCGGCGCCGCCTGCTCGTCTGGAAATCCCTCCGGCATCGCGTACACAAACTGTTCCGGAGCAACAATGTATTCCGCGTACCCGCCATTTACCGTATAGCCGGTGAACACCGGCGCATCGCACAAATTCTCTGCGCCGCGGCGGCAATACTCGCACGTGCCGTCCGTCTTGTGCAGCCAGGCGATACCCACGCGCGTGCCCGTGGCGAATCGCTTCGCCCCAGCACCTCTCGTCTCGATACGCCCCACCACTTGATGCCCGGGAATCACCGGCGAGCGTTTCGCAGGCAACTGACCCTCGATGACATGCAAGTCCGTGCGGCACACGCCGCACACCTGTACGCGCACCAGCACTTCGCCAGCGCCCGGCTCCGGCGTTTGGAATTCCCCGTATTGTAAGGGATTGTTTTCGACGGCCGCGGGTGTGCTAAGGAAGCAGGCCTTCATCGTAAACTCTCAAGCGATCTTCCTCAGCACACCAGAATAAGGCGGCCAACACACTGATTGCCTCAAAGATACCGTAAACTCCCGTTTCTGCCTAGACCATTCCTGCGTCTCCGCCGGACACCCCAATTCCACCTGTTCCTTGCGCTTCTTGCGATGGATTCCCTCGCGAACCCCGGAGGATGGACTGTATTGGCTCGCACTTCCTCGTTTCTTTGTCCCGGCCTTCCTTGCATTCGGCGGCCTGACACCCTAACCTAAGTTCTCTATGCCCGACCTCTCTCCCGAAACACTGGCTCTCGGCTTCCTCTGGTATGTCGCCTTTCTTTTCTCAACCACGTGCCACGAAGCGGCGCACGCTCTCGTCGCCAAACTTGGGGGAGACAGCACGGCCGCCCTCGGTGGTCAACTCTCGCTGAACCCCATCCCGCACATCCGCAGAGCACCGTTTGGCATGGTGGTGATCCCGCTCCTGAGCTTCTTTGTATCGGGAGGCATGATCGGCTGGGCCAGTGCTCCTTACGACCCTCTCTGGGAACGCCGTCATCCCCGGCGCTCCGCCTGGATGGCCTTGGCGGGACCTGCCGCCAACTTCACGTTGATGCTCTTGGCCGCTCTGGCGCTGCGCATCGGGCGCTCTTATCAACTCTTCTCGGTCGACCCGCTTACGGGCAAACCCGGCATTGCCATGCTTACACTCTTCATCCTCTTCTCCCTGAATCTCCTCCTGGGTACCTTCAACCTCATCCCGGTACCGCCGCTGGATGGCAGCACGGGCATCATGGTCTTCATGGCCGAGAATCACGCCCAGCGTTATCTGGACTGGATTCGCGGCAACAGCTACGCTCTTGCTGGCCTGCTCGTGGGCCTGGTCATCTTCCAGCGTATATTCCCCATGGTGGAGAGGATGGCGTTCCGTATCTTTTTCTAAGGCTTGCGGAATCCTTGTGGGCGCACTGCTTCACTCTGAACCACATCTGCGCGGTTCTGTTTCCAACCCGCACATTGCTTCCTCCTAATCCCCTGTAAATGCTTGTCCTGCTTTCAGTTGCCTTCCCTTCCCCTGGCAAAAAAACTGCTCTTCCTTTCACCGGAGGAATTCCGGTGCTCTCCGAAACGCTGCCGATTGCGAGCAATTACCGCGTGGAAGTCTCCGGCTGGGACGAGGATGAAATCTTCTTCGTCGAGAAATCCGAGCTTTCCTGGGACGACTTCGCCGGTAAGCACATTTCGCTGAAACACATGCTCGGCGAGGGCGCCCTTGTTTTCATACGCATGCTGCAGCCGACTGCTCTTCAGCGCTCCTTCCCGACCGCTTATGAAGCCGAATTCATCGGGTGCGACACGCAGGGTTGTCACGAATTTCGTTTGAATCCCGTGCAACCTCGCCACGGTCGAAATCGCTTCCCGGTGAACTAGGATTCCCTGCCGTTTTGGAACAATGGCCCGATTTGGGAGAAGGTTTGATTCCCTTCTCAATGTTTTCTTCTTCCCTTTCCTCCTCGTTTTCTAATTCTCTCCGCGGCACACTCCACCAGTTCATTCATTGCACAGTACTTAAGCTTGCTGACCTTTTTGTTCCTTCGTACTGGCGCAAAATCTCCGGCGCGAAACACTCCGCGTCGCGTTTGGCACACTTGTTGCCTCTTCCTTTTTCATGGCTTACGCAACTTACAAATCCGTGGAAGTCGCAACCCTTCACACCTCACTTACCCCTTGCGTCTATGACGACGAACCCCTCGAGCGCGATTCGCTCTCCGCGCTGATTTCCGATTTCGGCTATGAGCCCATCCCCACGGGCGATCCGGAGGAAGCTCTCCGCCTTATCCGCTCCGGTCGCTGCCGCCTGGTCCTGGCCAGCATTCATCTGCAGAATGCGGAGCCCTTTGAGTTTCTGGACCGCGCGTTGCGCTGCGATCCCGGCCTGCACATCATTGTCATGACCGCCGACTACACGCTGGACAACGCGCTGGAAGCCATTCGCCGCGGCGCCACCGACTTTCTGCCCAAACCCGTGGATCATGTGCGCCTGAAGCGCACCCTCGACGATGTTGCGGCTCTCTACGATCAGCGGCGCCGCGTCCGCGCGTTGGAGGAGCAACTCCTGAAGGACCTGGAATTCCACGGCATCATTGGCAAAAGCCCGGCCATGCTCGAAGTCTTCGATTTTACCCGCAAGGTTGCCCGCCACTACACCAACGTTCTCCTCGTAGGTCCCACCGGCGCGGGCAAAGAGCTCGTTGCCCGCGCCATCCATCAGATCAGCCCGGTGAGCCAGCAACGCCTGGCAGTGTGCAACTGTTCCGCACTGGTTGATACGCTCCTGGAGAGCCAGCTGTTCGGCCATGTGCGCGGCGCCTTCACCGGGGCCACGGACACACGCCCGGGATTGTTCGAGTACGCTAACGGGGGCACCGTGTTCCTGGATGAAGTGGGGGAAACTTCCCTGCCCATGCAGGCCAAGCTGCTGCGCGTCATCCAGAACCGCGAGATTCAGCGCGTCGGCTCTCCCGAGATCAAGCAGGTGAATGTCCGCCTGATTGCCGCCACCAACCGTGACCTGCGCGCCGAAGTTCTTACCGGGCGATTCCGCGAGGATCTCTTTTATCGGCTGAGTTCCATACAGATCCGTATTCCATCGCTGGCCGAACGTTTGGAAGACATTCCGCTGCTGGTACAGTTTTTCCTGAAGAAGTATAACGATGCGTACGGCAAGACCATTGCCGGGCTCACGCGCCGCGCGCAAACGCTGCTGCTGCAGCATCCCTGGCCCGGCAACGTCCGCGAACTGGAAAACGTGATTTCCACCGCCTGCATCACCGCCACCGGCGATTTCATTGACATCAGCGATCTCCCCGAGCACCTGCAACATCGCAATACCCGCCTGGCCAACGACGAGGAGTGGCATCCGCTTTCGCTGGACGAGGTGCGCAAGCACCACATTCAGAAAGTCCTGCAGATGTGCAACGGCAACCGCCTGCGCGCCGCGCAAATCCTGGGCATTGGCCGCACCAGCCTGTACCGCTATCTGAAGCGCGACGGCCTGGACATCCGCCCGCACACGCATACCACGGGCGCGGCCGCATAATTACGGATCGTTTCGTATCCATCGCAATTCCCGTTTCCTCCTGGGCGCGTTCCGGCGATCCTGAACCCCGACTCACTCCGCCGGGACGCGCCAGTTTCTCTCTCTACTCTTCCTGCTTACTCTCACCGCACCACGCTTCTGCAGTTCCCGCTTTCCTCGCTATACTCACAGCAGAAGCCGGCTGTCCCTGAAATGGAGCCGGCTTTCTGACCAGGGCCTGCCAAGTCAGTTGGTGGAGGTGTTTTCCAATGAAAACGTTTTTCACGCTTCTGCTTCTGTGCGCCTCTTGCCTGTTCCTCTGCCCAGCCACGCGCGCACAATGTACTGCCGATGAACGCAAGGAGCAGGCCGCCGAGGCGGAGTTGCACCGCGAGGAACTCGTCAATCTGGTGCGGGAAACCGCCCGGGCCGTGCAACTCAAGAATCCCTCCTTTTTCCACCGCGTGTATGGAGAGGACTTCGTCGGTACGGCGCCCAATGGCATGATGATGGACAAGGCCGCTCTGATGGAGTACATCGAGCATGCCCCCGCAACTTACGAATCCTTTGTGGTGTCCGACGTGCGCATCCGAATCTTTCAAGACACGGCCATAATCACTTCGGTCTGGTCGGCGCGCGGCACGCAAGCCGGCCGCATCTTCAGCCGCCAGTCTCGTTTGATGCAGGTTTTCGTCTATGGCCAGCGTGGTTGGCAGGCCGTGGCCAGCCAGGAAACACTGCTGCCCGGCTAAACTCGCACGGCGCTATTCTCCTTTTCCCCCGTGCCGCCCGTTGGGCGCATGCTGCACTTGCGTCTCTTCCCGGTATCCACGGGTTCCTGCGCCATGCTCGCCGTTCTTTTCAGGCAACACGCGCTTGAATTCTTAAACACCGCCGCTTTTCCTCGGCTATCATGAAACCAGCAAAACTCTTGGCCCCTTCCCCAGGTTGCCAAGATGACCGACCAAAGCGCCCGCCGTAGCGGACGCATCTCCAAGCAAGTTCCCATCCTCCTGCTCGGCAGCGATTCCGAAGGCCGCGTCTTCTCCGAAGTCACCAAGACGGTGGTTTTGAGCCTGCACGGCGCGGGCATTGTCTCCTTGAAGAAGCTGGTTGCCGAGCAGGAACTCACTCTGCGTTCGATGGTGACCAATCGCGAAACCGAGGTCCGCGTGGTCGGCGAAATCGCGGAGAGTGAAGGAGTGCACACCTACGGCGTGGCTTTTATGGATGAGTCGCTGGACTTCTGGCAAGCCGAGTTCCCGCCGCCCCCGCGGCCCGAAGAGCGTCCGCTGGTCCTCTCCCTGGAATGCTGCGGTTGCCGCGCGCCCCTTACGGTAGAGAATGGCGATTTTGAATTCGATGTGTGCGCGATTCATGGAGGGCTGGTGCGCCATTGCGACAACTGCGGCCTGGCCACGGTGTGGAAACAGACCACGCACCTGCCATCGCTGCGCCCGGTGGTCGCGGCGCTCTCGTCTGCAGCAGTGCGGCCGCCGGCGGCAACGGCGGTCGCTGTCCTGGAATTGCCGTCCGCGCCGGCCGTTCCGATTGCCCCGCCTGCATCGCTTCTCGCGAAGCCGATCCCGGCTTCTCACGCGGTGGGCCCCCCGGCTCCCGCGCCGCTCCTCGAGCGGCGGCAACGGGTGCGCGCCAAGGTAAATTATTTTGCGTGCGTGCGCAGCGGGGCCTTTGGCGACGACATCGTGGTGTGTATTGATATGTCGCGCGGGGGATTGAGCTTCAAAACGAAGAATTTCTATCTGGTGAACATCACGGTGATGATTGCCGTGCCTTTTTCGCCGGAGTCGCCGCAGGCGCCAGCTATCTTCGTTCCTGCGCGGATCGCCAGCGTCTCTGACTTCCCCAACGGCAAGCTCTATCGCTGCGGCGTTGAGTTCCTGGCTACGACGTCCGCTACTTCATTCAAGTAGCGCCACGAACATGGACGCTGAAAATACGAAACGCCCGCCGGACAAAGTTGGCGGGCGTTTCGGGGAGCCTGGCAAGCGCCAGGGGGTCTGCAGCAATGGAAAAGCGGCCTGGGTCTAGAACAGGTTCCAGAGGAACTGGTTATAGACCTCGTGGTGGAACTGGACTTCGGGAGCTTTGACGATGGTCCCGAGGGAGCGCGCACAGCGATCCGCGGAAGCCCTCTTCAAATCGGAATAGCGAGCCTTGACGTCGGCACCGAGCAACTCGCTGGTCCACTCGACCTTGTCGAAGTTTTCGATGGCCGTGTAAATGTTGTCCGGAAGGTAGCGCTCGGCGGAGCGCAGGTTCTTGATTTTCGCGGTTTCTCCTTCGAGGCCGGTTTTGAAAATCGAGTACATCACGAGATACGGATTGGCGTCGGGCGCGACGGCGCGAAATTCGACGCGCATGCTGCGCTCGTTACCGATGGGGATACGGATCATAGCGCCACGATCCACTGCTGAAGCTTTAAGCTGATTGGGGGCTTCGAAGTGTGGATCCAGGCGGCGATAGGAGTTGACGCTCGAATTCATCACCAAACAGAGGTCGTTGCCGTGCGTGAGAACGCGATCGACAAAAGCCCAGCCGAACTTGCTGAGCTTTTCCTCGCCCTTGGGATCCCAGAAAAGGTTCTTGCCTTCCTTGCTGACGGAAACGTTGGTGTGCATGCCGCTGCCGTTAACGCCAACTACGGGCTTGGGCAGGAAACTCGCCGTGAGCCCCATTTTGTTGGCCACCTGGCGGCAGATCAATTTGTAAAGCTGGATCTGGTCGGCAGCGCCGACCACGTCGGTGTAGCCATAGTTGATCTCAAACTGCGAGGGCGCGACCTCGGGATGGTCCTTCTCGTTCTGGAAACCCATGGCGCGCTGCACTTCGGCAGTGGTGTCAATGAAAGTGCGCAGGGGATCTCCGGGTAGCGAGTGGTAGTAGCCACCGGTATTGACATACTCGAACTTGCCGGTCTCGTGATAAAGACGTTCGGCGTCGGGGCCCTTAAAGAGGAAGCCTTCGATTTCGTTTGCCGCATTGAGAGTGTAGTCTTCCTTCTTATTGAGCGAGTCGGCATAACCCTTGAGGACGCCGCGGATATCGGCGCTGTAGGGCGTGCCGTCCTTGTCAATGACATCGCCGAAGACGAGGACCTTGCCGCCGCCGAAAATGTCCGCGGGCGCCCAGTAGAAGGAAGCCCAATCCATGCCGAGGCGAAGATCGCTTTCGCGCTGCGCCGTGAAACCGCGGATGGAGGAGCCGTCGAAGGTGAGGTTGTCATAACTCTTGATGAGGAATTTCTTGTCGTAGTCGAGCATGTGGAGACGGCCCTCCAGGTCGGAGAAGAGGACCGTGACCGCTTTAATGCGCTTTTCGTCGGTAAGGTACTTCAGGCGTTCTTCCTGGATTTTGCCGAAGGGAATGCGTTTCTTGCGTTGCTCTTTCGCTTTC
>Ga0209039_10001090_pt1 | contig 26159 bp, 22 predicted proteins | sample BogFormECP12_OM1_FD_188238 | JGI IMG/M metagenome (GOLD analysis project Ga0209039, IMG submission 188238) | Bog forest soil microbial communities from Calvert Island, British Columbia, Canada - ECP12_OM1 (SPAdes) (version 2) | ecosystem: Environmental > Aquatic > Freshwater > Wetlands > Bog ... | reverse complement strand
AAGGGTGACATGAACGAGCTTCGAAGAGCCCCTGCCGCTGCCCGGTGGCATGTGGTACTGCCGGCCGTAGCTGCCGTCGCGATGCAGGGCAGCATCGCACTGCGGGGCGAGGTTGCCCCCAAATGTGCGCCGCTGCCGCCGCCATGCGAGGAGTACGCGCACACGCAAGTGGTCTTCCTGGGAACCGTGACGGAAGCGCTCTTCACCCATGACGGCGTCGTATATAAGGCGCTCATGCGAATCGACCGGGCGTACAGGGGAGTTGCCGGGGAGAAGGTGATGGTTGTCGATTGGGGGTTCGGCGACAGCCCGAGTCTGAAAGTGGGCGAGCAATACCTGATATACGCCGCTCCCCTGGGAATTGGCTCGGAACTGGCTTTCCGCTGCTCCCGGAGCAGGAACGTCAAAGATGCGGCTGAGGATCTGAAATATCTGAATGCCCTGGGCACGACTGCGTCCGCCGGAACGGTTTTCGGCCATGTGACGATAGACCCCGATGGCCTTCGGGACGGGCATCGGCCAGCGGCGGGCGCGGTGGTGCAGATCCAAGGCGCCGGCAGGACGCTGAAGACCACCGCCGATGGCGAGGGACACTACTCGTTCGATGGCCTGAAGCCCGCGGAGTACAGCGTTACCGCGAGTCTGCCCGGATTCGTCCTGCTCGACGATTCCTCGGACGATTCGGCCACCGTGCGGGCTGGCGTCTGTGAGGCCGCGGACCTGACCCTGCGCAGGGATTGGCCCGGAACGATCCGAGGGCGCCTGAGACGGTCCGATGGTTCGCCCGCCCCGGCCGGGATCCCTCTCACGCTGATCCGCGTGGAGGGGGAGGGGAAAGACGAGAAGTCAGGTATCGAGGATACGGCCCTGACGGACGAGAGAGGCGGGTACTCGTTCCATCTGGTTGCCCCGGGGCGATACAAGGTGGAGGCGAACCGGATGGCCCCCCCAACCCGGAAGCTGCCGTACCCGCCCAGCTACTGGCCTGGAGCGAGCACGGAAGCAGCCGCTTCCGGGATCGAAATCGGCGGCGACGCCGTCTCGCGGAAATGCGGCTTCCGGTTGCCGCCGGAACTGAAGAGCACGGCCGTAACGGGGACCGTTCTGCTGCGGGACGGCAAACCGGTCGAGGGAGCCAGCGTCGACGTGAGTGTGGTGAAGGAGCCCTCGCTCAGTTCCTTCACGCAACCCGTGTCCAGCTCCGACACCGATGCGGCCGGCCACTTCTCGTTTGTGGCCATGGAGGGATACGAGTACAACCTGAGCGCGGAGAAGACCGGGGTAGGCGGATCGATCGCTCTGACTCTCCGCTTTCCGTCCGGCCAGGGACCGCAGACCGTCACCCTGACGCTGTGGCCACCGCCGGTTCAATAGCCGCCCGCCGCCGCTACCCTACGGAGCTCCACTTCAGCAAGCTGTTGCACGGCCGCGCCAGCGGATCGTCGAAGTGGTTCGGGCTCACCCGCAGGGCGTAGCCCAGCCGGCCGGTGCGCTCCGGCACGATGTCGCGGGCGAACACCGCGACCCGCTCGTGCCGCTCCACCGGAGGCAGCACCACCACTTCGGTCTCCTCCAGGTGGCCGTTGTTGTCCACGCTGCCAATCACCACTTCCACCTGCACGTCGCTGGGCTCCAGTCCCGCCAGGTCGATGGCCGCCCGCACCGGAACCGGCCGCCCGCTGATCACCGGTCCCACCGGCCCCGGCCCCGCTTCCAGGAACCTCACCCTGTCCCAGGCCTCGTGGATCTTCCTGTCCCACGCCGCTTTCTCCCGCAGCAGCGCGTAGTCTCCGCTCAACAGCCGCATGTGCTGCTCGTGCGCCGGATCGTACAATTCGGACATGTACTCGCGGACCATGCGCCGGCAGTCGAAGTGCGGCGTGATGTACGTCAGCGACTGTTTCATGCGCCGCATCCACTCCCGCGGGGTCTGCTCCTTGCGCTCGTAGAACATCGGCACGATTTCGTTTTCCAGCAGGTAATAGATGGCGCTGGCATGGAGGGCGTCCTGATCCTCGGAATACGGCTCGCGCTCGCCGATCGCCCATCCGCCGGAGTTCTCGTAGGCTTCGTCGAACCAGCCGTCCAGAATGCTCAGGTTCAGCACCCCATTGATCGCGGCTTTCATCCCGCTGGTTCCGCAGGCTTCCTCGCCGCGCCGCGGGTTATTGAGCCACAGGTCCACGCCCTGCACCAGTTCGCGCGCGATCTTCATGTCGTAGTCTTCCACGAAGACCACGTACTTCCACAACTCCGCGTCGTGCGAGAACTGCACCACCTCGCGGATATAGCTTTTCCCCGGCTGATCCTTGGGATGCGCCTTGCCGGCGATCACGATCTGCACCGGCATCTCCTTGTTGAGGATGATCCGTTTCAACCTCTCCACGTCGCGGAACAGCAGCGTGGCGCGCTTGTAAGTGGCGAACCGCCGCGCGAATCCGATGGTGAACGCATTGGGATCCAGCACTTCGCTGGATCTCCGGATCTCCGGCGCCGAGGCCTGGCGGCGCACCGCCGCGGAATGCTGCCGCGCCCGCACGAAACTGACCAGCCGCCGCTTGCGCCGCCGGTGCACCTCCAGCAGTTCCTCGTCGGGAATCTCCATTACCTGGTCCCAGATGCCCTTGTCGTTGAAGCGCTGCCGCCAGTCCGGCTCCAGGTACTGGTCGTAGAGCAGCCCCAGGTCGCCGTTCAGCCAGCTCGGCACGTGGACGCCGTTGGTGATGGAGGTGATGGGCACCTCCCAAACCGGCAGTTGCGGCCACAGCTCGTGAAACATCTCCTGCGATACCTGGCGGTGCAGCCGGCTCACGGCGTTGCGGTACACCGACAGGTTCAGCGCCAGCACCGCCATCGAGAACCGCTCGTCGCGGTCGTTGACGTTGCGCCGGCCCAGCGCCATCAGTTGCTGGAAGTCTATCCCCACCTCGGCGCAGTAACCCGAGAAATAGTGGTACATCAGCCCCGGCTCGAACAAGTCGATTCCCGCCGGAACCGGCGTGTGGGTGGTGAAGATGTTGCTGGTCCGCGCTGCCACCAGGGCTTCGTCGAAGCTCAGACCGTGGTCGCGCATGTAAACCCGGATCTGTTCCAGGGCGAGGAACGCCGAGTGGCCTTCGTTCATGTGGAACACGGTCGGGCTCAGGCCCATGGCCTGCAGCGCCCGCATGCCGCCGATGCCCAGGACGATCTCCTGCCGGATGCGCGTATCGATATCGCCGCCGTACAGCGAATCGGTGATGTCCCGGTCCTGCGGCAGCTCGTTCTCCGGAATGTTGGTGTCCAGAAGGTACAGCGCGATGCGGCCCACGCCCAGCTTCCATACCTGGATGTGCACGTCGCCTGTCGGCAGCTTCACCGACACCTTCAGGTCCTTTCCGCCGGCGTCCTTCACGGTCATCAGGGGCAGCGTGTAGAAGTCGTTCGTGGGATAACGTTCCTGCTGCCATCCGTCGGGATTCAGCATTTGCCGGAAATACCCCTGCTGATAAAGCAGGCCCAGCCCGATCAGCGGATAATCCTGGTCGCTCGACGACTTCAAATGATCGCCCGAAAGAACTCCCAGACCACCGGAATAGACCGGCAGGCACTCTGTCAGCCCATACTCGGCGGAGAAGTAGGCCACCAGCTTGCCGTCCGGGGAATGCAAGGTTTTGCGCACCCGCGCGTCGTAGGTCTCGCACGCCGTCCGGTAGAGCGCCACGAAGCGCGGATCCGACGCCGCCCTCTCCAGGGTTGCCTGCGGCACCCGGCCGAGCATCAGGATCGGGTTGTATCCGCAATCTCTCCACAGCACCGGGTCCAGGCGCCGGAACACCGAGCGCACAGCCAGTTCCCAACCCCAAAGCAGGTTGTAGGCCAGTTCCCCCAGGCGGGACAGGGATGCCGGCAGCGCCGGCCGGACCAGAAACTCGCGCAAAGGCTGAATATGGAAGGGCATGGCAGAGAACTACCTCTACGATAACAGATCGGCGTTTACAGGCTGCCGCTTCATGGCCCCACAAGCGGCTTCTGAACTCGTTCGGACCCACAGACGGAGTGGTTGAAAGGACTGGAGTTGCGGGGAAGCCAGCATCGGCCGCGGGCCGGCCTAGCCTTCTTTGTACATGTACTTGATGGCCGGCTTATAGAGCAGCAGATTCGGCCCTTCGGTGCGGTTCACTTTCAGGCAGCACTTGTCGTACCACTCAATCACCCCGTGTAAGGTCTCGCCGTCGCGCAACACGAAGACCATGGCTGTCTTCGCCTGCATTTGCTTCACGTAGTAAAAGTTCTCGGCGTTGGTTTGATCCGGTGGAACCGGCTTCTTCTGCTGCGGCGCACGGCGCGGAGGCGCCGCCTGCTCCTTCATTTCATTGAGAGACGGACGGATGAGTTTTCGATTGACAGCTTCCACGAGATGCCATCCTTTTGAAGAGACCTATGGTTGACCGTCGCTACGCGAGCAGGGCGGCTTCTAGTTGGATCACAGGGTCCGACTTGAACCCATAGATAGCACAACGGGCGCGCCGTCGCAACATGGAACCCGTCCGCCAGGCAGATCGGCGCCTGCGCGCCGGCTGCAAACCCCAATCGGCCCGCGGAGCCGATGGCGTCAACTCAAGGGCCGCCCGAAGTCCTCCGGCTGAAGGGCGACCGGTGGGACGCGGCGCGCCCGATCGCCGCTCGGAATCGGCACGGCACGATCGATCTTGGGACCCTCACGATACGGCTCATACCGGGGCGCTGCGCGGGCACGTGGTCTCCAAACACAGCGTCATTTCTGTCCGTCACGCTTGTTCAACTCGGGATGGAAGATAAAATCCTGGGTTCTGCCAGACTCGTTCTCGAAGGTCTTTCGATCGATAGCTACGTAAACATAGGCGGCTTGCCGGCTGCCTGTTCTGGCATCGATGGTCTTCTTGATTTCCGTCAGGTCGCGATTGACAGGCGTTTCCGAGTCCTTCCAGAGAAGGAAGACCGTGCCGCGGTAGGCGAAAGGGGTTATGTGAAACGGGTTTGTTTCAGGATCGCCGGGATACTTGTGCTCCTGGGAAAACAGCGTTATCTCCCCAGCGCTTCCTTGCACCCAGGCGCCATGATCGATTTCCTCGACGAACATATGCTCCCGGCCAATCCGCCGATAGGCGCCACTCCTCTGCAACTGAAGGTAAGATGTCCCCGTATAGCAGTAGTTCTTGAAAAAGACGTCTCGGTCCTTGGGCATCTTGAACACCGCTTCCTTCGCAGGGTTTTGCTGCGCGGATACGGTATCCATAGCCGGGGCTGTGACCTCCTTTCGGGTTTCATCCGCCCGCGGTTTCTCCGTCTGACCGCCGAAGGCGCCGATGCCACAGACGAGCGCGCCAACAAGCAGCCGCCCCAGGAGCGGTTGTTCAGCATGCGCCCTACAGAGGCGGCGAAATGGTCCGGCGGCGGTTGCACTGGAAGCCGGTTTGGGCCGTTCGCGCCTATGGGAAACGATGTTCACTTGGGTTGCCTGCCTGCCACGGCATACAACTTGTGGCTCGTGCCGCTCCACGGTCGAATTGAACGGAACCCTCACTGAAATGCCCGGCGCGCCGTCCCGAGTTTCCAGCCGCAGGGTTCAATTGTCGCCGCTCCATGGCAACTTTACGTTCGCCCCCTACGCCAGCCCAGACCGCACCAGCAGCGCCTGCGGGTCCGGCTCCCGGCCCATGAAATCGCGGTACAGCACGGCGGGGTCCTCGCTGTCGCCCTTGGCCAGAATTCGCTCGCGGAATTGCGTGCCCACTTCGCGGCTGAAAATGCCCTCGGCGCGGAAGCGCGTGAAGGCGTCGGCGTCCAGCACTTCGGCCCACTTATAGGAGTAATACGCCGCGCCGTAACCCACCGGGCTCGAAAACAGGTGCGTAAAGGCGGCCACCATGGCGTGTCGCGGGGGCAGCGGCGCGGGGCTGAATTCCTGGATCAGGCGCCGGCTGTAGGCCATCGGGTCCCCGTCGCGCTCGGGCTGGTAGCGGGTGTGCAGCATCAGGTCGACGAACCCGAAGCCGAGCTGGCGCATCTGGGCGTTGGCGGCGCGGAAGGTGCGCGCCCGCTTCATCTTCTGGAACAGGTCCTCCGGCAGGCGCTCGCCGGTTTCCCAGTGGGCGGCGAAAAGGTCCAGCGCCTCCCGTTCCCAGCACCAGTTCTCCATGATCTGCGAGGGCAGCTCGACGAAGTCCCAGGCCACGCTGGTGCCGGCGAAACTGCGGATTTCGACGCGGCTGAGGAGGTGGTGCAGCAGGTGCCCGAACTCGTGGAAGACGGTCTCGACCTCGCGGTGAGTCAGCAGCGCGGGCCGCTCGCCGATGGGCGGAGTGAGGTTGCCGCAGATCAGCCCCAGGTGCGGGCGGAATTCGCCCGGGGCGGGGCCGCCGGTGATCAGCGCGTCCATCCAGGCGCCGCCGCGCTTGTTCTCGCGCGGGTACCAATCGGCATGGAAACCGCCGAGAAGGGCGCCATCGGCGTCGTGGACGTTGTAGTAGCGGACCTGCGGGTCCCAGGAGGGAACGCCGGCTTCCTCGGTCACGCGAATGCCGTACAGGCGGCCGGCCAGCGCGAAGAGGCCCTCCACTACGCGGTCCAGGGGAAAGTACGGGCGGAGGGCTTCTTCGTCGAAATCGTAGAGCGCGGCGCGCTGCTTTTCGGCGTAATAGGCAACGTCCCAGGGCTCCAGCTCGGGCGCTTCGGGGCCTTCGAGGGAGCGGCGGAACTCCAGCAGCTCCCGATTCTCGGCGCCGAAGCGGGCTTCGGTTTTGGCTTTGAGGTCTTCGAGGAAAGCCAGGGCGCGGGCGCCGTCGTGGGCCATGCGGTCTTCCAGCACCAGGTCGGCGAAATCCCGGAAACCGAGAATGCCGGCCTTGGCGCGGCGCAACTCCAGAACGCGCGCCACGATCGGCCGGTTGTCGCGCTCCGGCTCGGTGGCGCGGGTGGTGAAAGCCTCGTAGAACTCGCGGCGCACGGCGGCGTTGTCCAGGTAAGTCATGACCGCGAGATAATCGGGAGCCTGCAGGGTGAAGCGCCAGCCATCCAGGTTCTTGCGTGCGGCGCTCTCGCGCGCCGCGGCCAGGGCGCTGGCGGGCAGCCCGGCCAGATCGGCCTCATGGGTGAAAACGCGCTCGAAGGCGTTGGTGGAATCGAGAACGTGCTCGCCGAATTTGGTGGTGATGGTGGCGAGATCGACGTCGATCTCCTCCAGCCGCTGCTTGCGCGCCGGGTCCAGGTCGGCGCCGGCGCGGCGGAACGCTTCGATGGTCTTGACCAGGTAGCGGCGGCGCGGGCCGGTCACGGAGGCGCTTTCGGAAGTTTCCGCGTAGGCCTTGATGGCTTGCCAGAGTCCGGCGTGCAGGGCGATCCCGGAATAGAACGCGCTGATCTCGGGCTGCACCGCGTTCAGGGCGGCGCGCAGCTCGGGGTAGGTGGCCACGGATTCCAGGTGGCGCACCAGGCCGAAGGCGTAATCAAGCGGCTCGGTGAGCGTGTCGAGCGCGCCCATGGTGTTGTCCCAGGTGCGCTCCCCGGCCCGCGCGGCGATGGCTTCGAGGCGCGCGCGCGCGCCGCCAAGCAGACTGGCGGCGGCCGGTTCCACAGCCTCGGCGCGGATGCGATCGAAGGGGATCCGGAAGCGGATCTCGAGAAGCGGATTGGTGTCTGAGGTGCTCATTCACTTGAGCGTATCAGGCGCCGCGGCCCGCCCGCGGGAGGCCGTCCGGGGGGCGGCTGGCTGACGGGTCCGCCCCCCGCCGGAAGATTCCCCTGAGCGGACGGCCCGGAAACGGCTACCATATAGGAGGATGGCTTTGGATCTGAAATGGCAACCGGGCGTAATTCCGGTGGAGGAACGCCTCAACGTATTCGCGCTGGTGATCTACATACCGGGTCCCCTGGGGTTGTTTCTCGACAATCTTCGCAAAGACCTGGTGCCGGATTACGATCCGCACGCGCACGTCAGCGTGCTGCCGCCGCGAACGCTGGCGGTGGGCTGGCAGGTTGCATCCGAACAAGCCGCGGCGCTCACCGCGTGCCGGGCGCCTTTTGAGATCGAACTGACCCACGTGTCCGTCTTTCCGGTGACGGGTGTGGTCTACATTGAGATCGGCCAGGGCGGCGACGATCTGCGGCGAATGCACGCCGCCATGAACGCGACGGCTCTGGGCTTCGAGGAGCCGTTCGCCTACTATCCTCACGTCACCCTGGCGCAGGAACTCCCCCCCGAGAGCGTCGCCGGGGTTCTCGATCTGGCCGCGCGGCGCTGGCGGGAATACCGCGGCAATCGCGCCTTCCGCGCCGAACGCGCGGTTCTCGTGCAGAGCACCTTGAGCAACCGCTGGATCGATCTCCGGGCCTGCGTGCTGGGGTCGAACAACTCCAAGTAGCCGCCGGCCATCCCTCCGCCGGAACCGAATTCTTGAGACATCTGGTTCCGGGTGCCACTACTTAATTCCAACGTACATGCCGATAGAAGACAAGTCGGGACGATGCGAGTATTGGTGGACCAGTGGAAACTATTGCGATTTGTGATACGGAAGCGATCGCTATCGAGGGGCTCCGCAGCATGCTGGAGCAGACGGAGGGGTTGCGCGTGGTCGCCGCCGAAACCTCGCTAAACGATGGCATGGACGCGGTGCGCGACTTGCGGCCCTCGATCCTGCTGGTGGATAAGGCATTCGGCGCGCACGCGATCATCGATTGGCTGGCCGCGATGCGATCCATCGGGCCGAAGTCCTCGGTGATCGTGTGGAGCGGCGCTATTTCGCAGCCCGAGGCCTTGCGCTTTTTGCAGGCAGGGGCGGCAGGGGTGGTGCGCAAGACCGCGCCGCTCGCGACCATTCTGAAGTGCCTGCGGACGGTGGCGTCGGGCGCCAACTGGATGGAAGAGGAACTGCTGTCCGAGAACGACCGGCCGGTGCGGATGGGGCACTCGCCGCTCACATCGCGTGAATCCCAGGTGATGGAACTGGTGGAGCGCGGATACAAAAACAAGGACATCGCCACCAGCCTGGGCATCCGCACGGGCACTGTGAAGATTCACCTGAAGCACATCTTCGAGAAGACCGGAATCCGCGGCCGCTATGGCCTGGCGATTTCGGGTCTCAAAGAGAAGGGACTGCTGACCAGGGTTTCTCCCGATTGACAGGCTGTGGGGCGGACCCCCTGGTCCGCGGCCGGCGCCCCCGCCGGCCTGCTCGTGGCCTGCAAGATGCCGATATCGTCGTTCGGATGCGGGACGAGGGCGTCCCGCGCGGACCAGGGGGTCCGCCCCACATCACACCAACACCCCACTTCCAAGCCTCTGCGCGGTTTGACACCCGTCAACCGCCAGTGATAAATGTAAAGGTCTTCGTCCTAGAGGAGAACGAATGGCCGACGAGCAGAAGCCGGGAAGCTCGGAGTCGCCTCAGCCCGGAGGGGGAGAGACTGTCCAATCGCCGGCCATACCGGCGGCTGCCAGGCCGGCCCCTCCCAAACCGGCTGCCGCCGCGCCGCCCAAGCCGCCCGCAACCATGGCGGCAACCCCGTGGGATGGCGGCTTGCCCCGCGAATTGCGGGACCGTTTCGGCGGCGATATCGCCGAAACCTCCACCTACCTCGGGCAGAACTTCGTGGCGGCGAAATCCGGCGCGGTCGTCCCGTTGCTCGAGTATCTCAAGCTGGAAGCCGACTTCGACTACCTGGTGGACATCACCGCGGTAGACTGGCCCAAGCGCGCGGAACGCTTCGACCTGGTTTACGTGGTCTACAGTTTCCTCCGCAACGAACGGGTGCGGATCAAAACCTGCATCCCCGATGGCTTCCGGCCGCAGACGGCCGTGGGCGTGCACCTTACCGCCAACTGGCTGGAACGCGAGACCTTCGACATGTTCGGCATTACCTTCGCCGGCCACCCGGACATGCGGCGCATCCTGATGCCCGACGACTGGCAGGGGTATCCGCTGCGCAAGGATTACGGCATCCTCCAGCAGGACGGCCGCTGGGTGCGGGAGAACCTGGGAATCGAAAGCGGCCAGTGACGCCATGCCGGACAACACTTTCCTAGACTCCACCGAACTGGTCCTCAACATGGGGCCGCAGCACCCGTCCACCCACGGCGTGCTGCGCGTGATCCTCAAACTGGACGGCGAAAAGGTCCTGGGGACCGACTGCGTCATCGGCTACCTGCATCGCGGCGTCGAGAAGATCGCCGAGAACCGCACCTATGCGCAGTTCAACCCTTACGTGGACCGCATGGACTACGTGGCCGCGGTATCCAATGGCCTGGGTTACTGCCTGGCGGTGGAGAAACTGCTGAACGTCGAGGCTCCGCCCCGCGCGCAGGCGGTCCGCGTGATCCTCACGGAACTGAACCGCATCGCCAGCCACCTGCTGTGGCTGGGCACGCACGCCCTCGACATCGGCGCCATCACGCCGGTGTTCTATTGCCTCCGCGAACGCGAGGAAGCGCTGAAGATTCTCGAGAAGTACTGCGGCGCGCGGCTCACCACCCACGCGTTTCGCATCGGCGGGCTGCAGTACGAGACCTACGACGGCTTCGAAAAGGAGTGCGCGGCCTTCTGCGACTGGTTCGCGCCCAAGGTGGATGAGTACGAGGAACTGCTCAGCGACAACCGCATCTGGGTGGGCCGGCTCGAAAATGTGGGCGTCCTGAACGCCGCCGAGTGCAAGGAATTCGGAGTCACCGGGCCGGTGCTGCGCGCCTCCGGGGTGAAGTGGGATCTGCGCAAGGCGCAACCGTACTCGGGTTACGACAGGTACGAGTTCGACATCCCCACCCGGGAAAACGGCGATACCTACGACCGGTACGTCGTGCGCATGCAGGAGATGCGGCAATCCGCCCGCATCATCCGCCAGGCGGCGGCAGCCATTCCCGAAGGGCCCATCATGGCCAAGGTCCCGAAAGTGATCAAGCCGCCGGTGGGCGAAGCCTACGTCTCCATCGAAGCGCCGAAGGGCGAACTGGGCTATTACGTGGTGAGCGACGGCTCGACGCAGCCCTACCGCGTGCGCGTGCGGCCTCCCTCGTACGTGAATTTGCAGGCATTGGACCGTATGGTCCGCGGCGGCCTGATCGCGGACGTAGTGGCGGTCATCGGGACGTTGGATATTGTGTTAGGCGAAGTCGACAGATAAGAACAATGGCCACGGATGAACACAGATGAACACAGATGAAGCCGGAGTCAATCGTTCTTATCGGTGTTTATCCGTGTTCATCGGTGGCTAATGAGTTGGTGTTATGGTTAAGTTTCTCAAAAAGATCTTCCTGGTCGACCTGTTTCAGGGACTGTGGGTCACGTTCCGGAACCAGCCGCCCAAGTACATCTACACCGAACAGTATCCGGCCGAGCGGCCCCTGGTCGCCGAGCGGTACCGCGGCGCGCCGCGGCTCAACAACAACCCGGAGAACGGCGAGACGCTGTGCATCTCCTGCAACCTGTGCGCGCTGGCGTGCCCCGAGGCGCTTATCGTGGTGGGTTGGGAGCGCAACGAACAGACCAAGCGCAAGGACCTGACCACCTTCACTTACGACACTTCGCGCTGCATGTTCTGCGGGCTGTGCGAAGACGCCTGCCCGGTGGACGCGCTGGAACTGACGCAGGATTTCGAGCTGGCCACCTACACCCGCGAAGGCCAGATCTGGGACCGGCAGATGCTCGAGGAAGGACCGCTGCCCACTCGATACAAATGCTGATCGACACGGTATTCTTCTACATTTTCGCCGCCATGACGCTGCTGGGGGCCGTCCTCACCATCACCCGGCGCAACCCCGTGCACAGCGCCATTTCGCTGATCGTCTCGCTGCTCGGCGTGGCGGGGTTGTACCTGCTGCAGGGAGCCGAATTTCTGTTCGCCGCGCAGATCGTTCTGTACGTGGGCGGCATCATGGTCCTGTTTCTGTTCGTGATCATGCTGGTGAATCTCGATGCCGCCGCCAAGGAGCGGGAGTTCAGCGGCCAGTGGCCGGTGGCGCTCGCGGCCGTGGCGGCGGTTGCGGCATTGGCCGGCTGGTTTCTGTCTCGCGGCAAAGGCGCGTTTCAAATCGCCGCGCCGGCCTACGGCGCCGTCGTGGCGGGCGGGGCGGGAAACACCGAACGGGTGGCCGACTCGCTCTTTCAGGACTACCTGCTGCCGTTCGAGATCGCTTCCATCCTGCTGCTGGTGGCGGTGGTCGGCTCCGTCATAATGGCGAAGAAGAGGATCTGAGTATGCACCCCATAACCACGGTTCACTACCTCGCGCTCAGCGCGGCGCTGCTGCTGATCGGCACCGTGGGCGTGCTGACGCGGCGCAACATCGTCGTCGTGCTGATGTCCATCGAGCTGATTCTGAACGCCGTGAACATCAACCTGGTGGCCTTTTCGCACGCTTTTGGAGCGGACCACGTGCACGGGCAGGTGTTCGCCATCTTCGTGATCGCCGACGCGGTGGCGGAGACCGCCGTCGCCCTCGGCATCCTGATCGCCCTGTTCCGCAATAAGGAAACCGTGCAGGCGGATGAAATCGACTTGCTGAAGTGGTAGGAGAACCGTGAACTTCTTAGACCTGATCTGGCTGATTCCGCTGACGCCGCTGTGCGGGGCGGTGCTGATGCTGCTCGTGGGCAAGAAACTGGATCCGCAGCCCACATCCAGCGTGGCCATCGCCCCCGGCGTGGAACCCGTTGGCGGCAGCCACGCCGGCGGCGGGCACGATCGCGTCCACCCCCATGCGCCCCTCAAGTTCCTTATCGGCCTGATCTGTCCAGGGACCGTTCTGATTTCCTTCCTGCTCTCGGTGGGCGCCGTCTGGCAGCTTTCCGGCTTGCAGTACAAGATTCACCAGGTGATCCAGTTCTCGTGGATCGCGGGACTGCCGTTCCACCTGGCCAACGGCCAGATGGGCACATTCCAGGCGGATTGGGGCTTCCTCCTCGATCCGCTCAGCTCGGTCATGATCCTGGTGGTTACGGGCGTCGGCTTCCTGATCCACGTCTACTCCATCGGGTACATGGCGCACGACAACGGCTACTACCGCTTTTTCGGCTACCTCAACCTGTTCGTGTTTTTCATGCTGATGCTGGTGCTGGCCAACAACTACGCGCTGCTGTTCGTGGGCTGGGAGGGCGTAGGGTTGTGCAGCTACCTGCTGATCGGCTTCTACTATCACAAGAAATCGGCGGCCGACGCGGGGAAGAAGGCGTTCATTGTGAACCGGGTGGGCGATTCGGGGTTCATTCTGGGCATGCTGCTCATGATGTCGGTGCTGGGCTCGCTGCGCTTCACCGACGTGGCCACCATGCTGCACAGCGGAGAGTTCCCCGCCGAAACCGCCGGGTTCGGCGTGTTGAGCGCCATGGCGTTGCTGCTGTTCATCGGCGCCACCGGAAAATCGGCGCAGATTCCGCTGTATGTCTGGCTGCCCGACGCCATGGAAGGTCCCACGCCGGTCTCGGCGCTGATCCACGCCGCCACCATGGTGACCGCCGGCGTCTACATGGTGGCCCGCTCGGCGCCGCTGTTCCAGTTGACACCCGCCACTTCCACTATCGTGGCCGTGATTGGCGCCGCCACGGCCATCTTCGCGGCCTCCATCGCCCTGGTGCAGAACGATATCAAGCGCGTGCTGGCGTACTCCACGGTTTCGCAGCTCGGCTACATGTTTCTGGCGCTGGGCGTGGGCGCGTACTGGGTGGCCATTTTCCACCTCTTCACGCACGCCTTCTTCAAGGCCCTGCTCTTCCTGTGTTCCGGGTCGGTGATTCACTCGCTCTCGGGCGAGCAGGACATGCGCTACATGGGCGGGCTGAAGAGCAAGATCCCCATCACCTACCGCACCATGTGGGTGGGCTCGCTGGCCATCTCCGGCATTCCCTTCCTGGCGGGCTTTTTCTCCAAGGACGAGATCCTCTGGCAGGCCTACAGTTCCCCGCTGGGATCCAAGGCGCTCTGGGTGGTGGGCATCGCTACCGCGGCCATGACGGCGTTCTACATGTGGCGGCTCATGTACCTGACGTTTTACGGCCGCTCGCGGGTGAAGCCGGAAGTGGAAGCGCACATTCACGAATCGCCGCCATCGATGACCGTGCCGCTCACCGTGCTGGCCGCCGGCAGCGCGCTGGCCGGCTGGCTGGGCACGCCCAAGCTGTGGAACCTGCCGGAGATCTTCCGCGGGTTCGAAAACTGGCTGGCTCCCATGTTCGGCGCGGGCGAGGCCGCCAAGGAGGCGGCGCACAGCTCAGGCGCCGAGTGGGGCCTGATGGGTCTCTCGGTGCTGATCGCCATCGCCGGAATCGCCCTGGCGCGCTTCCTGTACAACACCAGGCCCGGGATTCCGGACCGCATCCAGGCCTCCGTGGGGCCGCTGTACAAGCTGCTCTACAACAAGTGGTACATCGACGAGCTGTACGATTTCCTCTTCGTCAACGGTCTGGGCAAGGGCGGCGGCCGATTGTGCGGCGCCTTCGACCGCGACGTGGTGGACGGCGGCGTGAACGCCGCGGGCTGGTTGACGCGCTTCAGCGCCAGCGTCTCCGGGTGGTGGGACACCTGGATCGTGGATGGCGCGGTGCGCCTCGGCTCCTTCTTCGTTAAGATGCTCTCCTATCCCGTCTGCATTCTGCAAACCGGCCGCGTGCAGACTTACGCGCTGTTTGTGGTGCTGGGCGTGCTGGCAATCTTCGGGTACTACGTGACGCGGTAAGCATATGGACCGGCATCTACTCAGCGTCGTTCTGTTCACACCCCTGGCCGGGTTGGCCGTGCTGCTGACCCTGCCGGCTGGGAGCAAGCTCCTGATCAAGATCTGGGCCAACCTGGCGAGCCTGGCCGGGTTCCTGGTGTCGATCCCGCTGGTTACCCGCTTCCAGGCCGGCGCCCCGGGCTTCCAGTTCGCCGAGCGCGCCAACTGGATTCCGGCGCTGGGCGCGCACTACGCCATCGGGATCGACGGCATCAGCCTGCTGCTGGTCATGCTCACCACGCTGATGGGCTTCATCGCCGCGCTGTGCTCCTGGCGCGCCGTCGACGACCGCGTCAAGGCCTACTACGCCATGTTCCTGCTCTTGCAGACGGGCATGATCGGAGTGTTCGTCTCGCTCGATTTCTTCCTGTTCTACATTTTCTGGGAACTGGTGCTGGTGCCCATGTATTTCATCATCGGCATCTGGGGAGGCCCGCGAAAACTCTACGCGGCCATCAAGTTCTTCCTTTACACCCTGGCCGGTTCGGCGCTCATGCTGCTGGGCATTTTGACGCTCTACTTCCGGCACTACGATCAATTCCATTTCTACACCTTCGAGATTTCCGAGCTGATGAAAGTTCAGCTTCCGCAGGGTTGGGCGTTCGGCTCGGAGCAGTGGGTCTTCTGGCTGTTCTTCATCGGCTTCGCCATCAAGGTTCCCATGTTCCCGTTCCATACCTGGCTGCCGGACGCCCACGTGGAAGCGCCCACGGCGGGTTCGGTGATTCTGGCGGCGGTTCTGCTGAAGATGGGAACGTACGGGTTCCTGCGGTTCTCGCTGCCGCTGCTGCCGCGGGCCTCCTCGGACCAGGCCATCGTGCAGATTCTGGCCGTGCTTTCGATCGTCGGCATCGTCTACGGCGCGCTGGTGAGCCTGATGCAGCAGGATTGGAAGAAGCTGATCGCTTACTCGTCGGTGAGCCACCTGGGTTTCTGCACGCTGGGCATTTTCTCGCTCAACCCCAACGGAATCGCCGGCAGCGTCTTGCAGCAGATCAACCACGGCATCTCCACCGGCATGCTCTTCATGATCGTCGGCGTGATCTACGAGCGCCGCCACACGCGCGAGATATCCGAATACGGCGGCCTGGCGCACGTCATGCCGCGCTTCGCCGTCATCTTCGCCATCGCCATGCTGAGCTCCGCCGGCCTGCCGCTGCTGAACGGGTTCGTGGGCGAGTTCACCATTCTGCAAGGCGCATTCGAGGCCAGCCACGCCTGGGCGGCGTTCGCCGTTTCGGGCGTGATTCTGGGCGCGGCCTACCTCCTGTGGCTCTATCAGCGCACCATGCTGGGGCAGGTGACCAACGGCAGCAACCTGGGGCTGCGCGACATGAATTTCCGCGAAGTAGCCATGTTTCTGCCGCTGATCGCCTGGGCCTTCTGGATCGGCGTTTACAGCAAGCCGTATTTCGACGTTCTCCGGAAGCCGGTTGAGCAGATCGTGGAGCGCGTCAATCCGGGCTACTATGCGGGGCTTCCGCCGGGTATGCGGATTGGCGACAGGGCTTCCCTGGGAGGCGGACAATGAGCCAGTTCTTCACATCCACCGACCAGTTCGCCATCGTCCCGGCGATCATTCTGGCCCTGTTCGGATGCGCTTTCCTGCTGTTCGATTTCTGGGTTTTCCCCGAGCCGCGGCAGAAGAAATGGCTGGTGGTTTTCGTGGCTCTGGCGGAGGGGCTCGCCGGCTGGGGCCTGTACAATCAAGCGGCGTACCTGGGGGGCGGCGGCGATACCGAACTGACGGCTTTCCATGGCTCGGTGACGGTGGACGCGCATTCCATCTTCTTCAACTGCATTTTTGCGATCGCCGCCCTGATCGTCGCCGCGGCTTCGTATAAGTATCTCGAAATCGCGGGCGAACACCACGCCGAATACTACGGCCTGATTCTTTTCGCGCAGTGCGGCATGTATTTCCTGGCCACCGGCACCGACCTGGTGACGCTCTTCATCGGCCTGGAACTCATGGCGCTGAGCTTCTACGTGATGGTGGGCTTCCTGCGCTCCGACCGGCGTTCCAACGAGGCCGCCATCAAGTATCTTCTGCTGGGCGCGTTTTCCACCGGCTTCCTGCTGTACGGCTTTTCGATGCTCTACGGCATCGCCGATTCCACCAAGCTGAGCGAGATTGCGGTGAAGATCGCCGAGCGGCCGGCCTGGGACCCGATGGTCCTGCTGGCGCTCGCCACCACTTCCGTGGGCCTGCTCTTCAAGATCTCCGCCGTGCCGTTTCACATGTGGGCGCCCGACGCTTACGAGGGCGCTCCCACCACCGTCACGGCGTATCTCTCGGTGGCCTCGAAGGCCGCCAGCATCGCGTTCCTGCTGCGCATGTTCCTGGGACCGCTGGCCAGCGCCCGCGCCGTCTGGGAACCGCTGCTCTCGGTGGTGGCCGTGGCCACGCTCACCATCGGAAACCTGGCGGCCATCAACCAGACCAATATCAAACGCCTGCTGGCGTACAGCTCCATCTCGCACGCCGGCTACATGCTGCTGGGCCTGATCGCCGGCAACGACCCCGGCGTCGTCGGCGTCACCGGCATCCTGATTTACGTAATGGTGTACACCTTCATGACCCTGGGGGCGTTCCTGACGGTCGTGGCGTTGCGGCGGCAAGGGATTATCGGCGAGGATCTGGAGGACATGTCCGGCCTCATGCACAAGAGCCCCGGCTACGCCATACTGATGCTGATCTTCCTGCTTTCGCTGGCGGGCATTCCGCCCACCGCCGGCTTCTGGGGCAAGTACTACATCTTCCTGGCGTTGATTCAGACGCGGCACTTCACGCTGGCGGCCATCGCGGTGCTGTATGTGGCCGTGGCGATCTATTACTACTTCAAGATTGTGCGCAGCATGTTCATCGGCGAAGAGCTGGAGAAAGCCCCGCTGGCGGCCAGCTTCGGGCTGCGGCTGGCCCTGGGCGTCACCGGGTTTCTGACTCTGGCGATCGGCGTCTATCCGCAGCCGTTCCTGATGTTGGCGCAGGCGGCGCCGGCGCTGGTGCGGTAAGAACCATATGGACAAGATCCTCTCATATCCGCTGTTTACGCCCATCGTGCTGACGCTGGTCATCATAGCGGCGGTTCCCCTGATTGCCGGTTATCTCTCGCTGGTGGAGCGCAAGGTCCTGGCGGACTTCCAGGTCCGCCTGGGCCCCATGCGCGTGGGGCCGCACGGGCTCCTGCAGCCCATCGCCGACGCGCTCAAGCTGCTCATCAAGGAAGACATCATTCCCGCCGGAGCGGACAAGGCCATCTTCTGGATGGCGCCGGTGGTTTCCACCGTCACCGGCCTGACGGCCTTCACCGTGCTCCCCTTCTCCGCCAAACTCTACGTGGCGGACGTGAATGTCGGCCTGCTGGTGGTCTCCGCCATGTCGTCCGTGGGCATCCTGGGAATCATTCTGGGCGGCTGGGCCTCCAACAGCCACTATTCGCTGCTGGGCGCGCTGCGCAGCGCGGCGCAGTTGGTGAGCTACGAAGTGGCCCTGGGCTTCGCCCTGCTCTCCGGCGCCATGGCGGCCGGAACGCTGAGCATGCAGGGCATCGTGAGGTCGCAACTGGACCGCGGCGTGTGGGGCGTGTTCGACAACTACTGCTTCATGATCGTGCCTTTCGCCCTGTACTTCGTCGCCGCCACCGCCGAAACCAACCGCGCCCCGTTCGATCTGCCGGAAGCCGAATCGGAGCTGGTGGCCGGATTCCACACCGAGTACAGCGGGTTCCGCTTCGCGCTCTACTTCCTGGCGGAGTACGCCAACCTGATCGTGGTTTGCGCCGTGGCCGTCACGCTGTTCTGGGGCGGCTGGCTGCGGCCGTTCCCCAACGTGGTTTGGCAGGATCCGTGGCTCAAGATGGAATGGCTGGATGCGGCGCTCAACGTGGCCTTTCCGGTGGCGCTGTTCGTGGGCTCGGCCGGGCTGACCATTCCCATGGCGAAGAAACTGAAAGACCGGACCCAGCAGTTCGTGCTGGTTCTGGTGGCGCTCGCGCTGGCGGCGATGGGTGGGCTGTTCATCGTCCCCGCCGTCAATCACGCCGTGATCGGCCTGTTCTGGTTCTGCCTGAAGGTGTCGGCGCTGATCTATGTGCTGATCTGGTTCCGCGGCACGTTCCCCCGCTTCCGCTACGATCAGCTCATGAATATCGGATGGAAGATCGCCATCCCTGTCGGCATGGCCGCGGTGCTGATCAACGCCGTGCTGGGAACGCTGCGCCACGCGTGAAGATCCTCGACCATCTCACCCCCGCCGCGCTGCTTCCCAAGGTGCGCCGCCTGTTCGATCTCTCCGCCGGGAAGATCCGGTCGCTGGAGAAAACCTGGGAGCCCTCGCAGGGATCGCCGGTGTGCACCGTGAACGGCCGCTACGCCAGCCGCGGCTGGACCGAATGGACGCAGGGCTTCCAGTTCGGCGCGGCCATTCTGCAGTTCGACGCCACGGGCGACGCCGGCTTCCTGGAAATCGGACGCTCCCGGACGGTGGCCGCCATGGCGCCGCACCTCACCCACTCGGGCGTCCACGATCACGGCTTCAACAACCTCAGCACCTACGGCAACCTGCTCCGCCTCATCGACGAGGGCCGCATCCCCGATAACCCCTGGGAGCGGCGCTTCTACGAGCTGGCGCTGAAGTCGAGCGGCGCGGTGCAGGCCATGCGCTGGTCGCCCACGGCCGATGGCGGCGGTTACATCTATTCCTTCAACGGCCCGCATTCGCTGTTCGTCGACACCATCCGCTCGGTGCGCTCGCTGATCGCCGCCCACCGCCTGGGCCACGTGTTGATGGGCGAGCGGGACCGCCCGATTTCGCTGCTCGACCGCGCCGTCGCCCACCTGCGTTCGACCGCCCGCTACTCGGTCTACTACGGCGAAGGCCGCGACGCCTACGACGTCCGCGGCCGCGTGGCGCACGAGAGCATTTTCAACCGCAACGACGGCGCCTACCGCTGCCCCAACTCGCAGCAGGGCTACTCGCCCTTCACCACCTGGACACGCGGCCTGGCCTGGGCGATGTGCGGATTCGCCGAAGAGCTGGAATATTTCCGCGCCGTGAAGGATGGCCCGCCGGACCTGCCGGCCATGCTGGAGAAGGCCGCCCGCGCCACCTGCGATTACTACCTCGAGACCACGCCCTCTGACGGCATCCCCTATTGGGACACCGGCGCGCCGGATCTCGCCGCGGGGACCGAACCGCTGGACAGTTCCGCCGCTTCGATCGCCGCGCAGGGCCTGCTGCGCCTGGGCCGCGCGCTCGGCGACGCCCGCTACTGGCAGGCGGGCCTCTCGGTGTGCGATTCGCTGTTCGACGCGCCGTATCTCAGCCAGGACCCCGCGCACCAGGGCCTGATTCTGCACTCGGTCTACCACCGCCCCAACGGCTGGAACTGCGGTCCCGGCGAATCCTCGATGTGGGGCGACTACCACGCCCGCGAAGTGGCGTTGTACCTGCTGCGCGTGGCGGAAGAGAAGCCGTACCTGAAGTTCTGGGTGTAGGGGCGCGTCGGCAACGCAACACTTGTGTTGACAGCACAACAGATTGGTTGTATCGTCGCAGTATGACGAGCGCCCGGTTCAAACGGTGGCTCGAAAGGAAAGGCTGCACGTTTGAACCCGGCAGGGAGGCCATCTGACCGTGCGCCGGGGCGCCGCCATCACCTCCTTGCCCATGCATGGCGAGGGCAAGGAGATCGGCAAAGGTCTTGAGCACAAGATCAAGAAGGTATTAGGCCTGAAGTAGGGCGAAAGGACCACCGATCATGCTGCACTATAGCGTCAAACTGTCCAAAGACACCAATCAAACGATTCTGGCCGAGGTCCCAGATGTTCCCGGGGCCGTCACTTTCGGCGAAGATCGGGCGGAAGCACTGGCCCGCTCGGCCGATGCGATTGAGACCGTTCTCCTTGGCTATATGGCGGACCGCCGCGACATTCCCATGCCCCGCGCCGGGCGCAGAGGACCATTCGTCGCTCTTCCGGCATTGACGGAGGCCAAGCTTGCCCTCTACACGGAGATGCGCGCCGCAAAAGTGGGCAAGGCGGAACTCGCCCGCCGGCTCAACTGGCACTTGCCGCAGGTGGACCGCCTTCTCGACCTCCGCCACGCTTCGAGACTGGACCAACTCGAGGCGGCTTTCCGCGCCCTCGGCAAACGGATTTCGGTGGAGGTTTCCCCGGCGGCTTGAACCCCCTTCGGCGCGCCAAAACCGCCACGCCGTGGCGGTTCGCTATTTGTTGCCTTTTAGAATCAATCACTTGCAGCAGGAACCGCCACGCCGTGGCGGTTTTATGCGATCCCCCCTCGCAGGAGCGACGCGGCAGTTGGCGGTAGAGCGGCTTTGGGCGTCCCCGGCTGGTCGCCCTCTTCCGGTCCCTGGTCGCACTCTCCGGGGGCCAGGAAGAGATTTGCGTCCAGGCCGTGCTGGCGGGTGTAGAGGTCGTAGTAGCGGCCCCCCAGAGCATACAGCGAATCGTGCGTGCCGCGTTCCACGATGCGGCCTTCTTCCACCACCAGAATCTGGTCGGCGCGGCGGATGGTCGACAGCCGGTGCGCGATCACGAAGGTGGTGCGGCCCTGCATCAGGTAGGCCAGGCCCTGCTGGATGGCGGCTTCGGATTCGGAATCGAGACTGGAAGTCGCCTCGTCCAGTATCAGGATGCGCGGGTTGGCCAGGATGGCGCGCGCGATGGAAACCCGCTGGCGCTGCCCGCCGGATAGCTTCACGCCGCGCTCGCCAACGATGGTGTCGTACTTCTTCTCGAAGCGTTCGGCGAACTCGTCCACGCGGGCGATGCGGCAGGCTTCCATCACCTGCTCTTCGGTGGCCGCCGGGCGGGCGAAACCCACGTTCTCGCGGATGGAGCCATCGAACAGAAAGGTGTCCTGCAACACCACGCCGAGCTGCGTGCGATAGGCGTCCAGCCGCAGCGTCGAGAGATCGAATCCGTCCACGCGGACCACGCCTTCGGTGGGCTGGTGAAAGGCCGCGATGAGGCTGATGATGGTGGATTTCCCCGAACCCGACGGGCCCACCAGCGCGGTCACCGTGCCGGGCCGCGACTCGAAGCTCACGTCGCGCAGCACCGGCTTGCCGGCGTCGTAGGCGAAGCTGACCTGCTCGAAAGCCACGTCCCCCGAGAGCGCGTCCACGCGTTGGACGCGCTTCGCATCCAGGTCCTCCGGCCGCTCGGCGAGGACTTCCTGCGTGCGGTCCAGCCCGGCCAGCGCTTCCGTGATCTGCGTGCCGATCGCCACCACCTGGAACATGGGCGCCACCAGGAAAGCCAGGAACGCCGTGAAAGCCATCATGTCGCCCATCGTCATGCGCGGCGGCACGGAGAGGATCTCGCTGGCCCCCACGTACATCACCGTGGCGCCCACCACGCCCATCAGAACCGTGGCCGAAAGGCTCATCAGCGAAATGGCCGTCAGGCTTTGCAGCACGTTATCCAGCAGGCGCTTCACGCCGCCCGCGAAGACCCCTGCCTCCTGAGCTTCGGCGTGATAGCCCTTCACCACGCGAATCCCCGCCAGCGATTCCGTGAGCCGCCCGGTGACATCCGCGTTGATTACCGAGCGTTGGCGGAAGATGGGGCGGATCTTCTTGAACGCGGTGCGCAGCGTGAGCGAGAACATGCCGATGAACAGCATCGCGAGGCCGGTGAGCAGCGGGCTGATGCGCAGCAGAAAGAAGATCGATCCGACGGCCGTCAGAATGCCGCCGGCAAACTCCACCAGGCCGGTGCCGATGAGGTTGCGGATGCCTTCCACGTCGGTCATGATGCGCGACACCAGCACGCCCGATTTGTTGGCGTCGTAATAGCCGATGGGCAGGCGGCCGACGTGTTCCTGCACGCGGCGGCGCAGTTCCGCGATCAGCCGCTGCGCTTCCTTGGAGAGCAACTGCGTGAGCGTGAAGGACGTGATGCCCTGCACGATGGTGGCGCCCAGCACCGCCAACACCAGCGGCTTGAGCAGGTCCGCGCGTGGTTTGCCGATGACGGTATCGATCAGGAACTTGGTGGACGCCGGCAGCACCAGCCCGCACAGCCGGTTGACCACCATGAGAACGAAGCCCAGCGCCAGCAGGCCCCGCCGCGGGCGGATCAGCTCCTTCAGCAATGGAAGGACGCTCTTCAGGTGGTCGGAGGTCTTCCCCTTCGGTTTCGACGCATCCGTGCGGCTGCCATGGGGGCGGTCGCCGCGTGATTGAAATGGACCCACTATTTACAGAGTACAACGCTCCGTAACAGGCCCGGGACCTCGGCCGGGCCGCGCACGCACAGCACTTCAAAGCCCGCGGCGCGTCCCGAGGCGATTCCCGCTTCGGAATCCTCCACCACCAGCGGGGCGCGCGCGCCCAGGCGCGAGGCGGCCAGCCGGTAGGGTTCCGGATCCGGCTTGTGCCGCGTCACGCTGTCGCCGCCCACCACGGTGTCGAAGCGATGGCGCAACCCTCCGGCTTCGAGCAGCGGCTCGATCTCCGAAACCGCGCTGGAACTGACCACCGCCAGCTTGTGGCGCGCGTGCAACCCGGCCAGCAGGCCATCCAGCTCCGGATGGAAGGCCGGCGCCGCCGCCATGCGCCGCTGAAACAGGCTCTTCTTGGCGGGATACAGGGCCCAGAGCGCGGTCCAGTCGCGCGGCGGGTCGGAGCGGGCGGCCAGCATGCGCACCATCTCGCGGTCGTCCACGCCGATGCAGTGGCCGCGATAGAACTCCCAGGTCAGGCGGACGCCCTCGGTCTCCAGGACGGCGGCCCAGCACTCGCAGTGCACCGGTTCGCTGTCCAGAAGTACGCCGTCGAAATCGAAGAGAATGGCGTCGAAGGCAGGCATGCGGCGGGAACAGACCAGCGTAGCATGTCGAGGTGTGGTATCACTGGAGCTATCGCTATGTCTGCCGAAGAAGATCTGAAGAAGGAAATTGAGAGGCTGCGCGCCGAAAACGAGGCGCTGAAAAAGCCGGCGCGGGGGCAACTATCTCTGAAGGTCAGCGAGAAGGGCGCGCTCTCCCTGTATGGCCTGGGCCGCTTTCCGGTGACCCTGTATCGCGAGCAGTGGGTGAAGCTGCTGGGAATGGCGGACGAAATCCGCCGGTTCATCCAGGACAACGACGCGTCGCTGAAGAAGAAGGAGTAGTGCACGCCGTTGCGCCACGCCGTTCCGCTGGCCGCGTTGGCGGCCCTCTTCTGCCAATTGATGGCGCCTCCGGTCCCCGGCATCGCCGATAACGGGGACTTCGGAAAGATGATCGGCCGCTTCGGGCTGGGCTCCGGCCAGGTCTTCGAGTACGCCAACACCAAGTTCCACTTCGCCGAAAAGTACCGCTACCATCCGGGGTACGAATCGTCGGAGATCCTGCTCGTCGCGCCCGCGGTGGCCATCGGCAAGGCGATCTGGCGGGACGGCTCCTTCGACCTGCGCGCGATGGGCGCGGTTCACGCGGCGCTGTTCCTGCTGGCGATCTGCCTGGTGGCGCCGCTCCTCGGTCGCGCCTGGCTGGGCGTTCTCCTGGTGGCGTTGTTCTGCGATTTCATGTATGCGGGGTTCCTGAACAGCTTCTACATGGATGCCGCGGCGCTGCTGTTCACCTGCCTGGCCGCGGCCTTCTACCTGCGGGCCATGCGCCGGGGCCGGGCGCGGGACTCGGCTGCGCTGGCCGTTTCGATGCTCCTGGCCGTCCTGGCCGGGCCGCACTACTCCGTGATGGCCCCGTGGTTCGCCGTCCTGCTCTGGGCGGAACGCGGCGCGTTGTTCGGCGGGCGGAAGGCGGTTGCGGCCCTTGCCGCCGTGGCCCTGCTGGCGGCCGCGGCGACCGAGTGCCGATATTTCGTGCCGGCCGATTTCGCGGGCCGGGACCCGTTTAACGTGGTCTTCAGCCAGATCCTGCCGAATTCGGCGAATCCGGAGCGGACCCTGACCGAACTGGGCCTCGACGGCTCCTACCGGCGCTTCAACGGAATGACCGCGGACTGGCCCCAGGCGCCCTGGGCTGACGCCGCATTCCGCAAGGAATTCACCCGCAGAACGTCGTATGCAACCGTCCTCCGTTTCTATCTGCGTCATCCGGCGGACGCCTGGAACGCGCTGCGCTCTTCGCTGGCCGTGTCGGGGCGCTTCCAGTCGCCGCTGGGGAACTTCGATTCCGGATCGGGGAAGCCACCGGCGGCCTACTATGAGCGCTTTCGCCTGGCCAGCCGCGTGAAACAGTGGCTCTTTTTCGGGCACGGCGCCCGCTTGTTCGCGGCGTTCGCGGGGATGGCGCTGCTCGCGCCGGCGCTGCTCTTGTGGAAACGCCGTCAACTGCCGCGCGGCTCGGTATCGGGCGGCATCGTGCTCGCGGGGATGGCGGAAACCATGCTGGTGGCCTCGGCGATGGCCGACGTGTTCGACCAGTTCCGGCATGAACTGGTGGCCTTCGCGCTGTTCGACATGCTGCTGCTGTGCCTGTTGTGGGTGGCGGCGGCCGCTTGCGCTACCATCAAGACATCGCCACCGCAGACTGGAAAGACAACCTTCGCGTCGTGATGGTCTCCACGCGCAACCCCCTGAACATCGGGGCGGCGGCGCGGGCCATGGCGAATTTCGGGTTTACGCGGCTGGCCGCGGTCAATCCGTACGATGTCGCCTTCCGCGAAGCGCGCTCGGCGGTGGGTGCGGCGCCGCTGCTCAAGCGGGCGACGGACTTTACGAGCGTGGCCGAAGCGGTGGCGGAATGCCGCCTGGTGGTGGGAACCACGTCGCTGGGCCATCGCGAACTGCACCATCCCATCCGCCGCCTGGAGTACGGAGGGCGGCTGATCCGCCGCATGCTGCCGCAGGCCAAGGTGGCGCTGCTGTTCGGGAGCGAGAAGTTCGGGTTGTCGAACGACGATCTGAGCCATTGCCACTGGCTGATGCGCATCCCCACCGTGGACCAGCGGCTTTCGATGAACCTGGGCCAGGCCGTGGCGCTGTGCCTTTACGAACTGGCGCGCGACCCGAAAGCCGCGGCCGCGCGGCCGGAGAAGACCCGCGCCGCCACGGCGGGCGCTACGGAACAGATCGCCGTGCGCCTGGTGGACGCGCTGCACAGGAGCGGCTACGTCAACCCGGCCACGGCGGCGTCCACCGAAGAGAAGATCCGCCGCCTGGTGCTGCGGCTCGATATCGGCGCGCGCGACGCCCCGGTGCTGCTGGGGATGTTGCGGCAGATTCTGTGGAAGCTGGGTGCGCCGGGCGGGTGAGCCCGCTACCGCGCCAACGCCGGAATGCCCGTGGCCAGATCCTCGAGCCCGCTCCCGTCGGGCTTGATCGCCTGGCATTGGGCCGCCAACTGGCAGGCGGGCGCCAGCGCGGCCGCCCGGCCCGAAGTGCCCGCGGTGAAAGCGTCGTCCGTGATGCCCGTGGTGAAAACGCCGCCGCCCGAGGAGAATCTGGCGCGGTGGTACGTGGCAGCC
>Ga0209039_10001089_pt1 | contig 26165 bp, 28 predicted proteins | sample BogFormECP12_OM1_FD_188238 | JGI IMG/M metagenome (GOLD analysis project Ga0209039, IMG submission 188238) | Bog forest soil microbial communities from Calvert Island, British Columbia, Canada - ECP12_OM1 (SPAdes) (version 2) | ecosystem: Environmental > Aquatic > Freshwater > Wetlands > Bog ... | reverse complement strand
GCAAATTGGTTATACCAGCACCTTTATTGCAAGGAAGGAAGAAATATTGACGCAGAAGGCTTGGATTGCATAATGTAGTCAAAATTCAAAAACTCAAGTTTAGCTACAAATAATTTAAGATATTTGGAGGATGTACTTTTTAAGTTGGATATTTATCCGGATTTAAATGTTTTTATGAGACGAAGAAATCAAGCACGCGGATTCACGCGGACGTGAATGGTGCGTGTAATATCGTGCAGAAAGCGTGCCCCGGTGCCCGCATGGCATGGCAAGCCCGTGAAACTGTATCCCCGGCGAATCGACGCGAGTATTTTCGATCATCGCGAGAAAAGCTCTGAAATCTTCGGATAGAATGGAACGGGTGTTCGAAATCACCTGAGGCTTGTCAATAATCCCGCTCCAAGTTGATCTTACTTTAAATCGACATTGCCGATATTTGCCCGAAAATGAAGAAACGAATACACTTTTTTTTCATTAAAATGGAATCCAGCTCCAATCAACCGCCAATTTTTTTAATAATAGAGTATTATTGCAAACTCTCCCACAAGTTCTTGAACATCAATTTTGAAATGAATCCGGTGGACGCATGTGAAGTGCTTACGCCGACCATGTCCTCAGACACGTTTTTCAAGTAATCACCTGCTGCTACTTGAAGCACGTTTTGCTCGTCGGCGATGATCATGTTTGTTGGCGGCAATAGCATGAACTTGAAATTTCCCGCATCATTTAATGCAACCACGTCGTCGTCATTTTCATGTTCCGTGGGTAAGATCACTTGCGGAAGCACGTGCTTGAGTTTGAGCAACTTGAGCTCGTCCAGGATATCCGAAAACAAGATATCGAAATTAAAAATCACGATGGAAAGCGAGCGCACGGAGTTCTTGATGAGATTTTTCATGTGAACGATGTTGGAGGCCTTGCCGTATGTGATCGATATCTGCGCGTTTTGAACGCTGCGAGTTTCGCTGTACAAGTTCATGAGGGGTTCCTTGACGATCGCCGAGTTTTCCGTAAGTTCTTTTTCTTGCTGTTGCTGAATTCCCTGGAGCACGTCAATGGGTGACTTTGGCACGTACGTGGATGGCCTGCCTTCCAATTTCGTGATATATCCTTTTTCAATCATTTCATTGAGAATCTCGTAAACACGACTGTACGGAACCTTGGTCTTCGTGGACAGGACTCGAGCATCCAGTTCCTTTTCCGCCAGGAGCGTTTCATAGATGGTGATGTTGTAATCGGAGAAACCCAGTTTCCGCAAGGCTTCTCTCACTTCAGGTTTGATGCTCATGCTAGTCTCCTTTTGTTATCAAGCTTCTCCAGGCGGAAAGAATTGTTCCAATTTCTTCTCCAGCCGTTCCATACCATATTCATAGGTTTCCATGATGATTTTAAGCATGTTCTCTTTTGCAATGGGGACTTCCACGGAAAGAATTCGCGGAGCAATCAAGGCGTCCTTGTTATTAGACAAGAGATCTATCCATTGATCAATAAAGATGAGTTGAATTTCCAGCACCCGTCGCACTTCTTCCTTGGAAGCGAACGTATTTTTCACGAGCTCGTCATACGTGTTGCCCGACGAGTGAATCAACGCATGCAGGATTGGCACGCGGGAATACAAGTTATTTATCGTGATCTCTTGCAATTCTGCAAAGATCGGGTGATCTTTGCGACAATGCATGCTGATGAGATCGTTTTTCAAGTAATCATTTTTATACTTCTCGACGAGGGTTTCCAAGTTTTCGCCATCGTAGTCCATTGCCATGCGAAGGGATATCTTGATCTGGTTTATAATGTTATAGCGAACGCTACCCTTGCCACCCCTGAAATAGAGATAGTAAAAAATGTTGGACGGGACATTCAAGAGCAAGCTGGAATAAATGTGGCTAATCAATTTCTTGATCTTGCCAAGTCCGTGATCAAGTTCGCGTATGAACTCGCGCTTGATTAAAAACACGTTTCTTTTTTCTTGCTCGGAAAGATCTTGGCGATATTCCATCATGGATCACGTTTTTGCAATCGATGGGGTGAACCCATCTTTATTAAGAATCGCACCGGAATTTCGTGTTATTAAGATTTTTAATGACTAAAATCAACTTCTACTTTGATAAACCGAAAGTGAATCCTAATCCGTATTGACTATACATGTTGATTGAACATGAACCGAGTTGATATTTACATCATCACCAAGGATGAAGGTGCTAATCTTACCAAGTTTAATATTTTAGGGGAATATGACCAGGAAAAAGACCAGCTCATTTCCGGCTTCCTTGCTGCTTTAAACACCTTTGCCAAGGATCTTGATTTTCCTGATGGGGTTTCGTTGATTCGATCTGGTTCACTGGAGGCACGTTATGCCATGGGCAAGCGCATATTCACGGTGCTCATCATCGATTATTCCATGCCCCTTGGGGGCATGATGACCGAGCCAATCTTGTCTGGCATGGCCAATGAGATCACCGAGCGATTTGAAGCCCAATACGAGCAACAATTGATCGAAGGCCAAAAAAACAAGTTTTACAAATCAGCTAATTTTATCGAATTTAATAAAGAAATTGAAGACATCATTGCGAAATACATGCAAGAGACCTTCGAACTCTACCAAAAATTGGTCTTGATCGAGGCCATGTACGCAAAGGTCCCCCAAAAATGGTGCTTGCCACTCTTGGAACGTGCATCGGAAGGAGAAAACATCATTCCTTCACTCAAGGATATCCCTGCTCAGTATCAACCCCAGCTGAAAAAAGCCATCGATAAGGTGAATTCCTCGGCAGCTCCTGTTTGGGAAATCTTCCAAGTTCCCACGACCGATTTTCAGCCCTTCGATTAGATCCGCTGGTGTTGTTTCCGTTAAAACCATTTTTCTAGTAGGTAAATTCACATACACAGCCGGTTTGCCATACCTTACTAGGACGCGCACAAAGAAATCGAGGGGCTCATGCAACTCAAGAAAGAAGGAAAATTCGTCGTCTGTAAAAAATAAATGGAATGTCTTGATGCAAATTCAAACCTTTTTTTCCATTCCCTATTTTCTTTCTATCATCGGGGGATTGATGAGTTCACCCTTGCATTTCGGGCATTTGGAAGGAATCTTGACTTCCATTTTTGTTGTTTTGAAAGAAAAGTCGCATTTCCTGCAAGTGGCGGGCAATATCCGAAACGTGATACCTTTTACTTTCAAAGATTTCAAGACATGATTGATATCATCGATCAAGCTTTCTGGATGCATGGTATCCGAGCTCACTTCCCTGACGATCTCCGCGATGCCCATGGGTTTATCTAAATTGGCGAGTAAATCCGAGATCTTTTCCCGCATGGTTTTTTCTTCGGGTTGTTCTTCGTTAGATTCTTCCATTGGAATTCACCTTATCATGTTCCTCAGTGGTAGGATGAATAAGACCATTTTTTCCTAAAAACCCGGCGTTTTCAAATCATCATCCATAGAAGGCTCTCCATATTCGGTGAAAAGGAATGGTTCCAAATCGCAGAGCTGGCTAGTGCCTTCTATCTCGCGATTAAGCAAGGGAACTTTCGTGATCGAAACATCATTGAATTGGTTCACGATTTGCGTCACCATTTCTGCTTCATGACGTATCCGTTCCGCGCAAAACGGACAATGCACGTCATTCGTGATATCCGTTTCATGGATCTTGTTGATGATGATATTCTTGACATTTATGCCCAGGGTTTGCAATTCACGAAAGGTCCGTTCTGTTTCCATCAAAGCCATGGTTTCTGGAATCGTGACAAGGACCATCGTCGACAGTTCTTCATTCGACAAGACATTCATGATGACCTTCAATGCATCCACCAAAGCCTCCTTCCGTTTCAAGAAATCACGCTTTCTCGGATCAAATGACAAAAGCCGCTTGAATTTCTCGAAAATCCCCGCGATTTTTCCAAGATATTCATTCATTCGAAAAGGAAATGAGAGTGCTCTCAGCATGTGCCCTGCAGGAGCTCCATCGATGTACATCTCGTCAAATTTCAAGTCTTTCCAGTATAACACTTGTGACATGCGCAGCAAGCTTTCCAGCATGCTCATTTCCTCGGACATCACGGGAAAAAAGATATCACCGAGCAACCTTCCCGCGTCGATACGATCGCTGTCATCGCTACCATTTATCGTGCCATGCTTTCCCAACTTGATTTTTAATTCAAGAGCGCTCAAATTCTTGACTGATTCCACCGGATGGATCTCGTTATCGCTCAGATCCAATCCCAATGAATCCCCGAGGGAATGCGCGGGATCGATCGATATCACGAGCACTCGCTTGCCTCCTCGAGCACGGGCACATGCCATTGCCGCCGTCACGGTCGTTTTTCCGACGCCACCCTTGCCGGAGCACAAGATCATTTTCGGCATTGCCTGAAATCGGTGCTCGACAGGCAATTCCGTGTTCTGCGTAAAAGGAAGAACGACAACCATGTCATCGTATGTAATATAATCTTATAAAAAACGAGAATTTCCCTAAAGGAAAAAATTGGCCTTCTTCTGTTTTATCAAACCATAAGTTGCAAGGACGGGTTTGGTGTCGCAACGAGATACCGGTCACCAAGCCGCGCGATCGCACCGCCGAGTTTCTTGCAACTGGCCTTGATTTGCTCGATGGCACGCTTCAGTTCAAGTACCGTGAATTCTCCAGATGTGATGAAGCCGGCCACGTCGATGATAGTCAAGTTTCCTTCCGAGATCTCGCCTTGGATGGCTTGGATATCATTGATAGTATTTAATTGCATTTTCTTGATGAGGGTCACGCGTTGGCTCATTAGCTGGCTCGCGAGGTCAAACTTGGTGCCAATCAAGCTTGTTTCGGTGATGTCATCATCATCTTCCGGTGCATCACCTTTCTTTTGTTTCATCCAGGAAACCATGTCACTTCCACCAGGCAAGTTTTCGTTTTTACTTGAATCTTGGTTAAAACCACGCGGAGCCCGCTCATCAATTCCGGTATCACGCCGGTAATCCGCTATGAACTTGAAGCAAAGTGAAAAAAATCAGGGAAAACAACCAAGGTTGCAATTATCTTTTTGCGTTCTTGGACAAGGCACGAAACTTTTTTTCATAATAAATAACAAGCAATTCATTCTTTATTTTTGACGCCATTGAAAGCAAATCCTTTGCGCGCTTCGCCGCTATCTTCACTCTATTTTCCGAGATCGCGACGTTGATATCGATTTGAGCTTTGAATAATTTTGGCTTGATTTTATTGAACTGTAAATCGTCATCATCAATCGATTCTGGTTCATCATCCTTCCGCTTCTCATCCAGGGCGAGATGCATGTCGAGATCCTCGACCATGTCGTCGAAATCCATGTCCTTGGACTGCGATTCGATCGAGGGAGGAATGCTTTGCAAGGATTGCAAGCTCGACTCGAAGCAACTCAACTCTCCGGTGAAATTCTCGTCGAGCGCGTCAAGATTGGCAAGGATGTTTGCCTGGGCTTCAGTAAAAAATCGCAACGTCTCGGAATTTCCTTTCGCGATGAGCACGAGGGAATAATTGTTTTTTATCGGGTAAAACGTGATGTGCAAGTTTTCCTCGTGCGTCGTGCCCTTTACTTTCAATTCAACCTCCCGGATCATGGTCTTCGCGATGGATAATGACGAGGTGACGATCGTGCTCAACTGGGCTGATATCAAGTTTTCAACAATCGAGCTCACGGATGTCGTGTCCGAATCGATGCGAACCTTGAAAAAACTCTCCATGTTCTCGAAAAACCGGCTCGCACATGGGACGCTGCTGTGCATGACCGATGCGAACAAGAACGTGCAGTCTGGCTCGGGCGTTTCGCGCTCGATCTGCGGGTGCATATCCCTGAAAATGACCTGACTCGCTTGAGCAATGTCATCATGTAAATCGTACATGATCTGGTGAATCCCCAGGATTTGTTCTTGGGTGTAATTCTCAAGAACAATATTGTCAAAATCAATCGAATTGCTTATAATTTCCGCGAGTGCATCGAGAAATGCCCGTGCTTGTGCCCTTAGTTGTTCCGGGGTAAGATCAACGATGTCAAGATTCTTCAAATCTTCATTTGACGGGTATGTTGTGCAAATGAATATGGTTTCTCCCGCCTTGTTCGTGAGCTCTTTAAACAACACGTGTTCACGCGTTATTAAATTCAGCTTGCCTTCTGCATGCGCTCGCTTGACATCACCTTGCTGGAGCGCCATGCTTGGTTCATGAATGAATTCTGACAGCTGCGAATCACGCACGAGATTTTGCGCGAACGACACGGAAAACTTTGCAAGATCAAAAATCGGCCGGAGATCGAGATCTGACGTGTATAGCACGTCATCCTTGAACAAGATGCCGAAACTTGCAGGTTGCTTTCTGAGTGCCATGTGTCGTCATACTTTCGATGATCTATTCATCACGTTATCGCGATTAGGGCCATTCCAATGGAATAGGCATCAATATTCAATGATCACTAGGTTACTTGACCTATTATGGTTTTTTTGCGAGTCAATTGCTTGCTTCCTATTCTTGTCGCGATTCAAAATAAATCACAATCCCCGGAAGTATTCAGGCCGGAAATATCGTGCCGGGTTCGCCAGTGCATTGTCGATGGTTGCTAACAAGGCTTCCTTGTCATCGGCGAGAACTCCCTTCAACACCAGGTAATTCGATGCATGATTCGACCGGAAGACGCAATCGTGCAATCCATCATCGATGTTCTCGATCATTAGCCTCACCTCGCTCACGATTTGCATCTCGTCCATGGGTTCGAATGTTCCAAGCTGTACATCCTTGGCAATCGCCGTGGATGGCGGGATCATGAGCGTGAGCACACCGATGTACCAAGTCATGGGATCATCGGGGCACATTCGATTGATCATCAGCGCCGTGTTGATGGCGTGGTCACGTGACTTGTTCTCGTCTTTACCAGCGATGCCACTGATGATCGTGCCTGAGAACGTGATGCCATTTCGCATGAGCTTGCGCGCTGCCTCGACGAGCTGGTCCGCGGTGATGTTTTTCTTGATGCGTTTGAGGATCTCGTCATCACCCGATTCGAGTCCCACGTAAGCTATCCCGAGGCCTGCATCAGCGAGGGCGCGAAGCTCGTCGTTCGATTTATTGAGCACATCCTCGCCACACGCGTAAACCCCGATTCGTTCGATACTTGGGATCGTTTTCTTGGCATGCGCGGTGATTTCTAGCAGGGCTTCGAATGGCATGCTCATAGCATTGCCGTCAAGAAAAAAGAGTTTCGTGAATCTTGAACCATAGATGTCGTGGGCCGCATCGATGTCGAGTTTGATTTCCTCGACTGGTCGGACGAGGTATTTTTTTCCATAATTCGAGATGCAAAACGTGCAGCGGTGGGTGCAACCTTCCGTCGCTTGAATGAGCAATGAATACGCCTCGGACGGAGGCCTGAACACGGGTTCCTTGTAATATGGACGTTTCATAAAAATGATGCCTGTTTTTTCGGGTCATGTCGCGCCGATTTATAGCGCCGTTGGTTCACGGTCAATAATGTAGCACCATTTAAAATTGGTGGCGAGAAATGCCTTTCCACACGGATAGAGCCTGGGAGATCATCTGGTCAAACATCAGGGGTGCCGACCTGGTCCTCGAGATATTGGATGCGCGTAACCCACAAGGGACGCGATCGCACGAGATCGAGGATTACATGAAAGACCTTGAAAATAAAGGCTTGATCCTTGTGCTCAACAAGATCGATCTCGTGCCCCGGGACGTGGGCAAGGCGTGGCAAAAGTTGCTCCAGAAGGAATCTCCAACCATGCAATTCAACGCGCTGCACCCGTTTAACTTGCAAGAATTCCTTCATTTCATGAGAGAGAACTTGAAACGCCATCCGTTGTGGAGTAGCAAGGAAAGCAAGTACACGATACTCGTCGTGGGATATCCGAATTCGGGAAAATCGACATTCATCCAGGCATTGACCAGGAAGCGGAAGAAACTCGGCACGTCGCCCTTGGCAGGGTTCACGAAAGTCATCCAGAAGATCAAGCTGGATGAAAAGATTTATCTCATCGACACGCCGGGGGTCATTCCCGTGGAAAAATACGACGAGGAAGTCTACCAAGCGCTGGACACGGGATCCATCCGGCCGCAACTAATCCAAGACAAGGAATCGGTCATCGACGAGATCGTCAGGCGCGTGGGCGTTGAAGGATTGAACGCCATTTATAAAACATATGCAAGCGATCAAGCCGAGTTTATCGAGCAACTCGGGAAAGCCCGTGGTATCCTGGCGAAAGGCGGTGTTGTCCGGGAAGATGACGTGTTTTCGGTACTCATCCGTGACTGGCAGACCAATCACATCGCGTTTTATTACGCGCCCGATCCCGCCAATCCATCTTCCAAGGGCATTCCTTATGCGGGTATGCCAAAGCGCGCTCCGGTTGAACCCACGGAACCTTCTGGAGAAGAATAAAAGATATTAATCATGCAGTTCAATAAGAAATGATTTATACCATAGGTAAAAGTGAGCTTAGAAAATACCTTGATAACTTGGATTAAAAAACAATGATAAGCTTCTTGCTTTATCGTTTTTTTAAGCTTTCAAGGAGGATGCGAAGGATTTCCATTCAAATTTGTACTCCTCAAAGAAAAATGAATATTGAAAGTTCAAGATTGAAATTTTTATTTTAATCAAATATGAGGAAGGAATTCGGAATTGACAAGAGAATCATTTACTTACAAGGTTGACAACATTGAGCCTAAATCGCATGATAACGGAGGAAAAAGAGGGCACATGGAAGTGCACGTTCGATATGCGGAATCCGAGAGCGCAAGCAACGCTTTGGATCATCATCGTGATCTTGTGGGGCATCGCGGGCTTGATCGCAGCATTCGCACCGGCGCCCGCTGGGTTGGCCGTGAACGAATGGCTAATACCATTGATCTTCTTGCCCCTGACCCTATTTTGCATAAATGGATTGTTCGTGTTTGGTCGCCAGCTCGAATATTCCATCGAATCAAGGAACCGAATTGTAACTTTTTCGACCACCGGTCCGTTCAGGACCACAACCTCGACTTACATGTTCGACGAGATCGCAGACGTCGTGATCGATTGCACTCCGAAATCCCCGCCACCATGGCTTGTACCGGATCTAGGCATAGCCGTGTTCCTGGCTATCAAGCGGTTCTCTGTATTCACAATATCTGGAAAGAAGTATCTCATTGCCCGCATCTTGATGAACCCAATGGTGGGCCAGAAAAAACTCAGCTCCGAGGAATTCGATAAAAAATTCCAAGGCCTCCACGACGCGTTTGTGACGCACATCTTTGGTGGTATCAGGAAGCCGGTTACCCGCGTCGGTGATGAAACCGAAATCCTTGAAGCTAACTCGACCCGCCTCGTTGCGAGGCACACGCCGATGCACGATGCGAGCCATATGTGGTTCATGGTACTCTCGATTGTGTACATTATTATGCTCGGGTTAATTGGGGCGTCCTTTTCAGGTGCAGAGGTCGGAGTCAATGGTTTGTTACCAAAACTAATGAATCCACTCGAAGCAGGTCTACTAATTGGGCTATCTGCATTTTGTTTACCGCTCATCGTCATATTCCTCTTGCAAACCGCGATCCGGGCCACCTCGACACTCATCAAGATCGACAGTGAGGCCAAGGAACTCGTATTCGGAAAATCACGAAGGAGATCTACCGAGTTTGCAGGAATATCATATCCTTGCAACGAGATTCAATCTGTGACCGCTAATGGTATATCACACGTCGACTGGGGGAATGGCAAGATATCAATCAAGTACGATGTGATGCTCACCTTGACCGACAGCCGGTTCGTCACGCTGGTCAAGACGCCTCATTACTTCGATGCCGCGGGGCTCGCGACTTTAATCCATCGTCACTTGATTCACGCTAAAGATTCCGCAAGCATTGGCGACATTGCTCTGCTTGCTCCGACTTACGACGATCTTTCGGTGCTCGAAGATAAGAACGTGTTGAGGGTGGCCTTGACCAAGATGGACGTCTCGAGAATGGCGAATCCACTCGGCAATCTGAAAAGTCCCCCGCCGCAGGGCATTCCCGGATCAATGGCACGAGCACTCCTTCGGCGCATCGAAGAGCAAAAAAAAGCCGAAGAAGCGAAAAAGGCCGATGAAGAAAATCAACATGGTTCTTAATTGCTATATTTTAGGTTAAACTTTGTAATGCATAATGTTAGATTTAAAAATCTCATCCTCATTTCCAACCCGGTGGATACCCGGCGAGATAATCTAGTGGTGCGCGTGAGTTATGACGAGGCACGTACGTGGACGTATTCAAAAGCTCTCTGGACAGGACCAGCGGGCTATTCGGATTTTGCGATAACCAGCACCATGCAAATCTGCACGCTTTTTGACCGGAGCTTGACGCCGTGCTCGGATTATTTCGGAATCATCACGTTCGCCCGCTACAACATGACTTGGCTCACGGATGGGGCGGATTCGTCCTTGTAATTATTTTAAAAAAAAAAAATTGACTTTTTGATTATTCGTGGGGTCCAAGATTTCAATATGGAGAGAAAATTAGTTAATGCCGTATCACGAATCGTTATCAGGCACTACAACGGATGAAAGCTTGCTAGGGTCCCAGTCACTTTCGAGCTCGACTTCAAGGCCTTCGAGGATGCGGGCGATCATCCCGTAATAGCCAGCGAGTATTGTCAGCTCGACGACTTGCTCCTCGGTGAAAAATTCCATGACCGCCTTGAACGTTTCTTCCGAAACGCGGATGTTCGACGTGACCTCATCAACATACTGGAGGACCGCTCGTTCTTGATCGCTGAAGGCCGAGGAATCTTTCCATTGGCTCAAAATGCTTTCTTGCTCGTCGGTGAGCCCGCATCTCAGCCCGATGGGAGCATGCTGCGTCCACTCGTACGTGGACCCTGTAAGATTGCCAACTCGGAGAATGGTAAGTTCCCTAAGGCTTGGAGGGAGGCTCCCGTTAAAAAGGAGGGCGTTTCCCGCCTTCATAAATAGGCTACCGATACTGGAGCAATTAGCCACGACCTTGAATATATTGAGAATTGGAGCGTTATGGTCCTCGATGTATTGGTAAATCTCTTGAAATTCTGGACCAACTTGATCTTTAGAAAGAAGTGAAACTCTTGCCATGAGTGCATCTTCTCTTTTTTTTTCGTGGCCTTATAAACAGTCCACTCGATTTGAAGAAATATTTTAAGATTTTATAAAGCTTGCGAAAAAAATTTCTCCCTCTGGATCGGTCTTGCAAGGGTAGAAAAAAGATGTAATGGCATGAAGGCCAATTAGAACCGGACTTTTCGATATCCGGTGCATACGGACCCATTAAACTATGAACTTTAATTGCCGAATGGGATAATGCAAATTAAAAAGTGAATTGATAGAATGTTAATCATAGAACTCCGATAACGGGAGGAAATGAATACTCGGAATTTAAATGGTCTCATATTGGCATTAACAGTAGCGATCTTTTTTATCGTGATGGGTATATTGCTAATGGTTCTAGGGTATCTATTCCTCGGGATAATATTTTTTCCAATTGGCATTATTTTAACCATAATCGCTATTCGATTTACAGTTCGAAGAATTATATCTGAAATGGCATCGGGAAATTTAATATATTTTGGAGAAAAATGCCCCGTGTGTGAATACCGTTTCAGGAATAATATAATGCCAATGTTCTCCCCGCGTTGTCGTACTCAACTATGGAGTGCATCTCCAGTATCGATAAAGGAAAAGGAAGAAGAAACAGTCGGCAACGCTGAACCCGGGAATATTACCGATGAAAATATCTTGAATTTTATGCCCGTCAGCAAATGGGTCACCATGGATGATTTATTTAAGATGTTTGGAGTCAAGGGATTCACGGATTTGAAAGCTATAAGCGGAAAGTTAAAGACGATGCGGGAGCACGGTTTGATCGAAATTGGACCCCAGAACGGGAAGATGTGTTACAAAAGAATTTAAATTACTCAAATTAAATCGTAGTTGTTTAGGCTTAGTTTATGTTTTGTATCATTACTTTTCACATGTAAATTCTCCCGTGTTGATTGCAACCAAAAACTAGTCGAAAGGTTTTCTCGCGCCGGTTAACCCAACAAAGCCCGCTAGTGAAGAATAAATGGCGTTGAGAGACGGGGTCATATTTTTTTATTGGCCTTGATTCAACAACCATAACACAAACTCGGTGAGCATATCACGATAACAACTGGCTCGCCGGGAGCATTCTGGCTTCAAAATATTGTGCCGGAATACGCAGCTCGATGGTGTAGTGGCCCAGCATCTCGGACTCTGATGCGAAAAACCGTGAGCTTTTCTGCAGAGATATCCGGGGACCCAGGTTCGAATCCTGGTCGAGCTATTCCTTCCTTTTCACTATTTCCGCATAATTTCAAGCCGATTATTGCAAGAAAAGGATTATTAATTGATACGAAGAGTGTCGATCATCATGTCAATCGATCCAAGCAAGATACTCGATGGGAAGGCGTGCAGCGCGCAAGTCAGGGAATCGCTCAAGCCCCGCATCGAAGAACTAGGGGACAATGGCATCCAACCAGGCCTCGCGACTGTCCTCGTCGGCGATGACCCGGCGTCTAAAACCTACGTTACGAACAAGCACAAGGCATGTGCTGACCTCGGCATGAAATCGGTACAAATCGAATTGCCCGAGGAAACAACCGAAGCGGAACTGCTGGAAGCTGTCGCGCAACTCAACGCCGATCCGAACGTGCACGGCATTCTCGTACAAGTGCCGTTGCCGACCCAAATCAACGTGGAAAATATATTACCCGCGATCGATGTCAAAAAAGACGTCGACGGCTTCCACCCGCAAAATCTCGGCAATCTTTTGCGCAACAATGGCAAGGAACTCTTCACGTCTTGCACGCCAGCGGGCATCATCCAATTGCTCAAGTTCGGCGAAGTCGAGCTCAAGGGGCTTGACGTGGTGATCGTGAACCGCTCCAACATCGTCGGGCGGCCGCTCATCCCGTTATTCTTGCGGGAAAACGCAACCGTGACCGTGTGCCACACGTCGACCCGCGATCTTGCATCGCATACAAGGCGAGCAGATCTCGTCGTGACTGGGGTGGGAAAGGCGAAGATGTTCAATGGGGATTATTTCAAGGAAGGTGTCGTCATCATCGACGTTAGCATGAATCACACTGAAGAAGGTGTCCTGGTCGGAGACGTGGACATGGAGAGTGTTGCCGATATCGTGAGCAAGATATCACCAGTGCCGGGCGGTGTGGGGCCAATGACGATTGCTCTGCTTCTATCGAACACGGTCAAGGCGGCCGAGCTGCAATCGTGATTCATGGCATCTTGATTGCAATCGAGATCGACGAATTCTCTCTTTTTTCCATTTCTTAGAACTTTTTTTGCTAGCTAATTGCTAGAAGAAAATAGTTCGATTGTAGAAAAGCAAGTAATACATCACCAGAAGGGCGATGGCCGTGCTCATGAGGCCCGCGAAGACGCCCTTGCTCCAGTGAAAGATCTTCCTACCATCGAAAATCCAGGCAGGTATCAGGTTATAGACCGCGATCCATGCGTTGATCAAGAATAACGATTGGAGGAACGTCGCGATCCACCATATAGACACGAAAAACCGAATCAAGAGCGCGCTCGTGGCTATGGCAATGTTGGATAGCGGCCCGGCCATGGAAATGATTCCATTTTCCTTTCTATCATATGACCCCTCGATCACGACAGCGCCGCCGATGAAAAACAAGAATCCGCTAAGAGACATCGCGAGGCTTATGAGGAGCATCATGATATTAGCCTTGTAATGTGCTTCGAGGCCATAATGCTGGGCAGATATCTTGTGGGCGAGCTCGTGCAAGATGAAGGTCAGGAATGCCGTGAGCGCCACCCACGGGTAGATGAACAAGAAAAAGTACGTGAAATAGAAGGGCATGAAGATGATAAACCGGTATTGCGAGAAGCTATACGCGAGGGTTAGAATGCCCCAGGACTTGAGCAAATCGAGCTTCTCTTCCTTGGTGAAATACACGACGCTTTGACGCCGGCCACGTCGTGCTCGTGACCATCGGCTCACTTTACTGCTACGTTCAAATATCGGCTTATCTGGTGCCTTTGCATCCTTCACGATTTGCCAACTTGCCGGGGTTGGACGCAATCCCGTGCACGCATGGTTCTCGGGCAGCCGGTGCTGTCCGCAAAGCACCATCCCGCAACGCTTGCAAGTGAACGGGAAAGCAACGTCTGTGCCGCAAACCGTGCAATAAATGAAACATCACCAGTTCATGATCATTTTATGCATAAATAAGATTGCTATCATAATTGCGAAGTACCATCTTGTCGAAACGTTGGGTGTTTAGACGAGGTGGATGGGTTATTGCTCTTTAAATAGATAGATCATGTTACAGTGCTATGCGAGAAGGATTGAATAAGAAGAGTTTTGAAGCCGAAATAGCTCAGATTAAAGAATATAATCAAGAGTCTGAAAATCGTGGAGAATTCCGAACTGAGGATAGGATCGATGAAATCAAGAAATTATTTAATGATATCGGGGTTGATACAAATAATAATGATATAAAAAAAAGCGTAGAGCTCTTTAATCCTCGCCACGAGGAGTTAAAAGAAATAAATCAACAAGAATTAAAACATAAAGACATTTTAAAGAGTGAAGTGACTGCCGATCAAGATCATTCAAAAAAACGCCAACCATTGAAGGGAAGGACAGGTCATCATCTCGACGAGGGAATAAGGTCTGTAGTATTAAGTGGAAAGGAATTTTCGGCAGAAGAATACAACAATATTGCCGAACGACGAAAGAGTGGTGATCGTATCGCTGACATTGCACGAGCCATTGGCGTTACATACAAAAGCTTGTGTTCTAAATTTGATCAACAAAATATACACCCGGTGCTTCAGAAAACACCCGAACTGAGATCAATAGGAAATATTCGATTTTCACGGGAACAAATTGAAAATATCATCGACCGTAGAAAAACGGGAGAACGGGTAAAGAAAATTGCATTAGATCTTGGAATAGACAAGTCTAGGTTATTTGAGTTTTTTATCCGAGAAGGAATTAAGCCTGAATTAGAAAAAGATTCTGCCATGATTGGGAAAATGAAATTTTCTAAAGAAGAGTTAAACTTAATGATAGATCGAAGGAAAAACGGGGACTCCCTGGTTGCGATTGCTAAAGATAATGGAATTAAAAAAACGACACTATTGAGGTTCTTTACTTCTAATGATATAAGACCAGAAGTAAAAAAAAAAGCAGATCCTCCTAAAGAGAAGAGAAAATATTCATTTTCCTTTGGTGATATCTCAAATGGACGGATTCCACTAGAGATTATGGGGCAAATAAATGATATGCGGAAATGCGGCGAATTTATTGAAGACATTGCGAAAAGATTTAATATTCAACCTAGAGCTCTTGGAAAATATTTCTCGATGTTTGATATCTCCATCTTTGATAATGATGTTGTTCAAATTGGTGCAGATCGCGTTCCAAATGCATTAGTAAAGGAAATGATCGAAGCGAGGAAAAATGGAGATACTATCGTTGATATTGCTCGTAAAAACAATCTTAAAAGTTATTCGCTAAGGACTTTTTTCATAAAAGAAAAAATTGTATCATTACAGAAAGTCACTCCTGTATTTCTAGCGAAGAGAGAATTTTCCAAAAAGAAATTAGATGAAATTTGTGAAAGAAGAAGAAATGGCAAATCTCTTCGAGAATTAGCTTCTGAATTGCAAGTTAATCAAAGCTCGCTTAGGAATTATTTTCATAATAACAATGTGCGCATTGCTGAAATTCTACAGCGAGACATAAACCGGAAATATGAGATCGATCACAATTTCTTTAAAGAAATAAATTCCAGCAAAAAAGCCTATCTCCTTGGCTTAATCATGGCGGATGGTAATATTCATAGGCAGCATTATTCATTACGTTTCGATTTCCAGAAAAAAGATATAGAACTCTGCGAGATAGCACGAAACTCTTTGTCATCTAACGCGCCTATCCATGAGCGGATTGATTTGAGAAATAAACCACAAGTGTACATTCAATTTAATAGTAAATCATTATGCGAAGATTTGCAAACTTTAGGTATAGGACGAGGTATAAAGATATATCATAATACATTTCCTGATGAATCAAAGGTTCCAAAGATATTCCAACGCGATTTAATTAGAGGGTTGATCGATGGTGATGGCGGTGTTTCAATATCCCACATAAATGGCAAACATTCGATATATATTGCGTATGGTGTGAATCTCACAGGAACACATGAATTATTGAGTGGCGTGCAAAAAGTTCTAATCAGGGAAGCAAACCTAAATGAAACAAAAATAATTCAGGTAAAAGGAAAACTCAATACTTATTCATTACAATATGGTGGTTCAGGGAACGTTTCAAAAATATTCAGATTTCTTTATCCTCCTGGCTTCAATCCCGAAGGACGTTGCTTGCGACGAAAATATGAACGTATGAAAGAGGCATGGGAAAAATATCAATCGCACAAGACTCATTGAAATTCTATTAATCATGATAAAATGAAAAATCAAAGATATCATTATTTAGTCAAGAAGTCCTTTCCAATAATCTGGAACCCAGACCGTCTTGTTGGATCGAGAGCTTTCCAAACATGCCATGGTTACCGCGAATGATTTGAATGCCTCGCAGAAATTCGTGGGAGGTTGCATTTTACCACCTGAATCTATGCTCTTGCTCATCAAGTCGAGCTGGACCATGTGGCCCGTGTATGGCGTGCCTGCCACGGGACCGGCGTCGGCGATTAAGTAACCATCTTCCTCGAACTTTGTCGTGTCAATCTTATCCTTGTATATCTTGAGTTCGATGCCAAAATCCGTTATTTTAGCCTGGCCCTCCTTTCCAAAATAAATAAAATCGTTATACGTCGAGCCGCCTCTCTGGAAACCTCCGTGAAATTGACACCATACCCACTCGTGACGATTATCATAATCTTCAGGTCGCGCAAGTGCAAGGTTCGCGTGTATTTCCGAGCTTCCTGACCATTCCGAATACCGAGGCATAAAGACGTCTGCTTTCACTTGTACAATGTCCAATCCTGTCGTGAATCGGATCAAATCGAACCAGTGAATGCTCATATCCTCTAAGTAAATATCCGACTGAGCCCACCACCATGGCTTGTTTACTTCACCACGGAAATCCGTTGAATCCCATTTAATCATTCCAAGTTTACCTATAGGGACTTTTTCTTGTTTGAAAAATTGATGTACTGTAAAATAGTTCGGGAGATATCGATATTGAGTATCGATTCCTGTGCACAAGTTGGGCTTGTCCTTGGCGCACTGAACCATCTGTCGCCCGCCATGGATCGTGGCAGCCATGTTTTTCTCGCAAATGACGTTGATGTCAAGGTCCATCACGTTTTTGGTTATAATGTGATGGTAATAGATCGGCACGGCGACGATGGCGAGGTCTGGTTTTTGCCCGTATTGAACCGCAGCCTCGATACTCGTGAACACCTGGTCATCACCGAGACCAAGATTCATGGTGGGAATATGCTGCAGCAATTCCGTGTTGGTATCGACGATCCCGATGAGTTCCCAATCAGGATGCTGCCGTATACTTTTCTCCCATTCGTGCCCAATGTTTCCATAACCGATCAAAACGATTGTTTTCTTACTCATGAAACTTCACGGATGATGATTGATTGAACCTATGACGCCCGATGCTTAATTAGCCATGCTACCCGTTGAACGTGGCTTTCTAGCTCCATGGCCATCGAAATTGGAAGGTGCAATGAAATACATGATTACACTATCCATGCAACGTGCGGATGGTTTCACGAGACTCAAAGGAATGCGGTTTAATGGCAAGATTTTTTTATTGGTATTTATTTTATTTAAATAGAGTTTTCAGATTCATTGTAAGTTCAAGATTGAAGAGATTTTCTTTCATGTCTGAAATTGAAAAAATTTGCGTTCATTTCAAGGATGCTAATACAGTTGGTAATTCCGGACAAACTTTATTCTATTGCGACGCGCGTGATTTTGTTCTCGGTGAAGACGCCAAGGTTTGCTTCGTGTGTGATGAATACAAGCCAGGAAAGAACGAATATGATGAGCAAGTCAAGCAGTCGATCGTTGATTTCTTGAGCGGCAAAAGAAAGCGAGAAGGGAAACGCTGGACAAAAAAGAAACCAACCGGCAAGAGAGCGTCTTCTCGCAAGTCCAGCGATGATTACGACGAGGACGAAGACGAGGAAGAACCCGAAGCCGAGGAAAAAGAAGAAGCCGAGGAAGAAGAAGCCGAGGAAGAAGAAGGCGAGGAAAAAGAAGAAGCCGAGGAAGAAGAAGGCGAGGAAGAAGAAGAGGGCGAGGAAGAAGAAGGCGAGGAAAAAGAAGAAGGCGAAGAGGAAGAAGAAGGCGAGGAAGAAGAAGGTGAAGGAGGAAAGAAGAAACCCGCCAAGAAAGCCGGAGCCGCCAAGAAAGCTGGCACAGCCAAGAAATCTGGAGCCGCCAAGAAGCCTGCTTCCAAGGAAACTGCCGCACCAGCCAAAAAACCTGCTTTAAAGGAGAAAGCCAAGACCACGGCTAAGCCTGCTGCCAAACCCTCTCGACCAGCAAAGGAAGTCGCGCTTGATAAGGAAGATACGGAATTGCTGGAATTGATCAAGAGCAAGGGCGATGCGGGCATCATTCAGATGTACCTGAAGGACGAATCAAAGCTGCCCTCATCGAAAATTTCGAAAATCGTGCTCAAGCTCAAGGATGCGGGCTTGATCATGAAGGAAAAAACCAAGGTGAAGGACGACAAGGGGAAAACGACCATCACGAACTTGCTCAAGGCCGCGAAATAACCTTTCCCCTCATTTCTTTTCCATTTTTCATTCAAATATCCCGCATTTCAAGATAACTACCTAGAAACGCGTAAAACGGGTGCTTTTTAACGGCATCTTTTACTTTTTCTTTCAAGGCTTTCAAGTACCTGTAATCGGTGCTCGTTAGCGGCTTTCCATTTTTCTTTTTTGTCAAGGCAGTGAATTCTTGTTTGGCGAGAACCGGGTCTTCGGGATGCAGCGAATCATGCTCCTTGACTGCACGAAGGAACTCGGCGAGGTCGGGAATCCGATCGCTCGTGGAAATTTTATCGCTAGCGGATGGTGGCAGGAGCGAAGGATCGAGCACGACTAGATTCGCTATCATCTGCTTTGCCGTGTCGATATCGCCACGCAAATAGGTGCGGCCGCGAATCCACTCGGCAAATCGCTCGAGTGCTATTAAGAAATCCCCGGGTTCTTGCTTTGAAGGAGAACTTTGCGAAATCTTCTGAGTCGCGCGCTGTTGCGTGATGGTGACATTTTTCTCTTGCAGTATCTTCTTGAGCAAGGCGATCTTTTGCCGGTCTGGCATGTTCGCGGTGTCTTCTTTTACGGATGTTCCGTCCTTGCTCGGACCTATCCTTTTACTAGTGGACTTTTTTATAGGCGGCTCATCCTTGAGAAATTCTTCTAATGGCATTGCAGAAATCAACCCATCACGGTCTAAAAAAAGTGGGTATTAACCAGATGATATGTAAGACGTGTCTCTATGGGCTTCGACCTTCTTGCTGGAGATTGGCAAGAGTGGATCAAAGACACCAAGACATCAGCGTAAGTTTCCATAATCTAAGAACATTCTCGATGGCTATCCATTAAAGACGATGAAGAAGAATACTAAACCAGCTCCTAAACCAGTTCCTAAGTCAGCTATCATTTCTGCAATAGCACTTGTTCGTCACGGTAACGAGTTATATGATAAGAACGATATTGACGAAGCCATTGCTGACTATCAAAAGGCGGTCGAGCTTGTCCCCAATATAAATTTTACTTCACAGAATGACTTTCAACGAGCAATATATCCAAATTTGCTGATGATATACTTCATTTCTTGCTCTTGAGGACTTTACATCAAGGGTTTCTCCAAACTTTTATCGATGGAACACTAATAGGTTTTGGCTGCTCTGGGCTAATAATGCGACGATACAAGGTTGTCCACCCTTCCTCATCTCGATCTCTACATTTAACAACATCCCCAACTTTAAAGCCAAGCGCAGTGGCCACCGATTCATCAAGATGAATTTTGGTGTGATCGAAAATAATTTCCTTCCCGGCGATCTCCTTCTTGGAAACTTTTTTCCATACCGACATAGCTTTGGGCAAATTCTCTCTCGCAGCCTCTCGTACCTCTGCATCAGCATCATTCAGACCTTTTTCAATCAAAATTATGGCCCAGGCATCGACGAAAATACTTCGGGCCTGCACGGCGGCCTTACGAACATTTGGATCGGGATCATCCATCAGATACATTATCTCAGCCCCAATAAAATGTGGAGGCAATTTATAACGAATATCGACAAGTGCCATTGCTGCTGCCTTGCGGAGCTCTTCGTCTGGAACGCAAAGTGCTTGCACGAGACCCTTGTAATCTATCGCATCTCGCATATCCATGATTTGCTCCCTACTTATGTAGCGAAGGAACGGGGGAAGAGATCGAGGAGAACTCGCTAGTCCTTGCTCGGATAGTGGTCTTGGCAAGGTAAACCCATCATCCACGCGCGTTGCGCTCACGATTTCCGTTCCAAGGATCGTGGCGAGATGCAATTCGAGCTCGGCGAGTTCTTTATCGGCAAGAAGCTTAGAACGCAACGCTTCTTCATAATCGAAAATAGAGTAATCAAGAAATTCATCGTCGTCGCTTTCCGACCGCCTGAATTTCATTATATCAGTGTTATCGATGCCATCCCAATCGAACTCGGTGTTTTCCGCCAGCTCAAACGAAGGGCTTTCCTTATCTCCTTTGTGAAAGCGGAAAAAATGGCTTTCATAATGGGGAAATTTCTTTGCCCAATATTCTATTTCAATGTCATCGCCACGCACCTTGACACGTCCATCGGCGTCGGTGGGCAACTTGTCGAATTCCACATCAAGCAAGCCCCGCGTTTCCTCGTCGATAAAATCGCGCGATACAAGGAAGTCAGCGAGGGCGTGCAGTTGCGAAATCGTCGGCAAGAACGACGTGTCACGTGGACATAACACGCTGGATAGTTCACTCGTCATGCTCGTCACGTTTATTTTTCTTTGGCGCGGTCGCAAAGCTGTGTCCGTGCACTAATAATGACCTCGCAATCTCGGATGTTTAAAGGTTACCATTTAGCAAGGGGTCAAATACCTTTACTTGGAATCAATCACTTTACAGCGGGGCCAGCCGAGGTCAATTTTCTACCTGCACGATGTTTCCGAGAATCGTTGCTCGAGACTTGCGGTGGATCGCGACAACCCCAACGACGGCGACCGCACCACCGGCGATACTGATGCTGACGACGGTAATCATGGTCGAGGAATAATTTGCAGGGGGAGGTATCGTGATATTTTTCAATTCTGTGATAAAAGCAATTTGCGTGAATGATGGAAGAACAAATGGATAACAATTATATCCTCGGACGAGCAATCCCTCGGCGTTATAGAAATCCCAAAAATCGTAAGATATCGGTTTAGCCAATGTTAAATTAAACCCGGCGGATGTTTTGTCGTGAATTATCCGCCCGTTCAATTCGTCTTTTGAATTATTGAACACATAACCTTGCGTGAGCGAGTTGTTGATAAACAAGGATGTCAATGTGATGTCTTGCGGGGTCGATTGCTTGTAACACTCCCTTCCCGTTTTCGACACGACTTCCGGATTATTGAAATCAAATGAACCACTGCTCTGGGTCGTCGAATTTTCATACAAGAAATAATTCCCGTAATTTTCGTTGACCAATGACCCATTTTCCAACACGAAATCGACGGTCTGGTTCATGAGAAACCACGATGCATTGGCCGAGTCATCACTAAACGTGGATTTCACGCTTATATTAGAACTTTTTCCGATAATCGTTTCCGAAGGGAGGATGTTGCTATATAGGAATCGCCAATAATAATCGGAGTTACTCTTGACGAGATAATAAGGGCCGGTAAAGATCGAACCATTTGCCCACGTTAGTTCTAGTCGATCGGAATATGTTAACATGGAATTCAAAGATGGATAATATTGGGTGGCCGCACTCGCAGGTTTCGGAAAAAATGCTAAGCCTACCAAGCCACAAAACAGAAGCAGAAACGTAAACACTCGAACTCTTATTTTGATCATGTTAAATATCACTCCGAACTAATCCATTCATTTCCAACATATTATTTCGGTTTGCTATCATTAAAGCAATGTTCTATCATCTGTCCATAACTTCTCTATTTTAGTATTATAAAGGTTGACTTTTGGATCAAACCAAAAAATCTACTTATAATTGTTCAAATCAAAAGTGTCTCCATTTTTTTCCACATCGATTCATTGTCTGGAATCTCCACATTGGTCTCCACAACCATGGGCTTTCGTTGTCCGACGGGAAATAATTCGCACGAACCTTGCCGCTTCCTACAACGATGACGAAGCAATGAACCAGTGATCTTGCAACGGGTGCGGTACGGGCATCGAGCGGTTCTCGAGTACCCGTGCGAGCATTGCTTTGTCATCAGCCATGCGCCTCGATGCTAAGCGCGGTCTGGAACACGCTTGCCTTGTGCTTTTTCTGCTTCGACACGGGTCTACTCTTGAGCCAGACGCATATCTTGTGATCCCCCGTCAGGCTTAATTGCAAGTCCAAGTTCCAGGCCTCGACCCAGAGCTGGACATCCTCGGGCGTGATTGCGTCACGAATGACCTGGATGGCGTAATTGCCGGGAATGGCAATGATGGTCGCGGGCTCGTGGCTGAGGTCGAACATGAACTTCTTGGCCTCGGCGAGGGCGTTGAGGGTTACTTCGTCTCTCATGCAAGTTTCATCTCACGCGTATTGATTGAATCGCAATTGCTCGATCTCGGCCGGCGTCAAGCGGCGACGGCGCGCTTTCTTGGCTCGGCTGGATTTCTTGCCAGATCGACTTAAACCAAAACTTCCGGTTTCGACCCTTGATGAGGGGGGGGTGATTTGTAAATGCATTGCACGAGTAGCTAAAGAACAAATCAATTATTGTCGAAAGATAAAGTAGAATTTGATTAAGTGACTATTGGCTCAGTTTTGTCCATATTTTTTCCCGAGCTGCACTTGATGCGACCCGGGCTTTTTTTAATTCATTTCTATATGATTCATAATCCTATTCATTTAGCAAGATTAGCAATCCATCAATAGACCGGGAAACGGGTTGGAACGGGATGACACGGCCTAGAACGGGCAAGGAATTAAAAACACGTCGTATCCCTGAAATGATCGGTCGAGCCTCAGTTGCCGGTCCGCGAGAATCCTTGGCAGAATACGGGGTTTCCCTTCCGCATCATCCGATTCGAATAGCGAAAGGTTCTCCAAGACCTTGGTAACAATATCTCTTGTTTTTCGGATTAAATTTTCCAATGTATATATGCGCTTAATATTGGCGGTAATAAAGCATTATGTAACCAAGCATCCCGGCATCACGTTAGATGAATTAAAGGAGGCATTTCCACAAAAACTTGTCAAAGGAAGCCGGCTAATCTTCATGAAACCAGAACTCGTGGAAGATAAGAAAAGATATTTCACAAAATCGGATGATCTCTTTTATTTGAAGGATGGAGTTTATGCGCTCACGACGCAATCATGGGGTTCAACGAATTTCGAGAAATTCCTGGATTACGTGCGCACCAATTTCGATAGAGCAGAAATCCCTGATGTATATGAGAGTAATTCTTGATTGAATCAATATGGACTTCAAGATAAAGAAAGAGGTATAATTAGAGATAATTCTTTCAGAACGGGTACTTTCAGAACGGGTACTTTCAGAACGGGTACTGGAGACAGACAACTATTTCGATAATGGGGTTTATAAAAATTAAAACACCTAGCAAATCTGTTAAAATGTAATCAAATTGATGAGTTAAAGATTTCCCCAGCATTCCTTTATGAGTTATTCTCTAGATATGAGCAATTTAATCAAGACTTTACAATATTGTAAACCTTACTATAAAAGCCTCATATTGCACTTAAAACACGGTTTCCAAGCAATTTCAAAGTTGTAAATGCCACGGCATTGCTGCATTGGAATGGAAACACCAGACTCCAATTACTATCAAGCTCGGGAGAAGACACAAGGTCTTTAAACGTGAAAAAAAATTATGAAAATCAGTCGCCAGAGTTACAAACTGAACGATTTTTACTCATCAAGGTTGATGATAACGAGCACGAGATTAAGGATTTGTTAATTCAGCACGGCATTACATTCGAGGACTTTATTGTTCAGTCAATCCCTGATTCATGAATATAATCTCTTTTATCTTTCTGCACTCGTTAAGCTGATGTATTCAGAGCATGCCTGCTGCAGTTTTTCATGGGAGTAATTTTCATGGAATTGCGTCGATGTTAAAAAAAAGACAAATGACGACGATTTCTTGCATTTCGTGGCCATCATGGTCACCGTGCATTACCCAATGCCCAGTTCGACGCGATCTTGTCCAAACCATTCTCTATCGATGCGTTGTTTGCCATTATCGATGACGCGCTAGGTGTTCAACAATAAACCCACGAGGACAAGCAAAAAAGAATTTCATTGCGTGATCTGGTGATTCGATGATACTTATCTTATATCTGATATCTGATTAATAAAATCCTCTTACCAACGAATGAATTGATGACATTCTGGACAAATGAGTGAATTTAAGTATCGCAGAAATTCATGGCTTTGAAGAAGATGCGGTCGAAATCAGAATGCTGAAAAAGGTAAAGTCTTTTTTTAAAGAGCGATCGACTTGCACCTATATTTTAAAGGGTGATGAGGCGAAACGGTCGATTTCGTTTCGCGAGAAATTTTAATTCCTTGTTTTTTGTGGAAGAATTGATATCAATGCAAGGAAAGCAAAAAAATGGCATTTTTCATCATGATCGATAATTTTGATTCGAGCGTCTTCAACGTGAAAGATCCGGTGTGCGCTAAATGCCGTTCCTCCGTGCTGGATTTCAAGCTTTATGAAAACTATAACGGGGCGGGCACGGATTGGTTGCAATGGTTCTGTACGAACCACTGCGGTTACTTTATTAACGTGGAAATCGTGTGAACCGGCAATCTTGATTTTCGAACAGAAAAAAATGATGTCGTCTGATGACAATTACATTTGATTATATCTGGAAGATCCTCATTGCCGGTGCTGGTGGCGTTGGCAAAACATCGTTGTTGCACCGCTATGTTCATCATGAATTCCGAGAAGATATGAAGATGACGATTGGTTGCCAATTTCACGATCAGCAACTGGACAGGCAAGGCAAGAAAATAAACATGGTCATGTGGGATTTAGGCGGCCAAGAGAGGTTCCGTTTCGTGCAAGGAGATTATTGCCGCGGCGCGACTGGTGTTTTTCTTCTCTTCGATCTTTCGGATATTCAAACCTTGGAGAACATTCGTGACGAGTGGATCCCGCTCGTGCGGAAGAATGCGGACCCAACCATCCCCATCGTGCTCGTCGGGACGAAGATGGATCTCGTTGAGGAGGGCCAGCTCCAAGCAATGCAATTGGAGGCACGAAACTTGGCGCAACGCTCCGGCCTTGTTGCGTTCACCGCGACGTCGGCCAAGTGGAACATCAACGTCGAGGAAACCATCTTGTACCTGGTGGACTTGCTCATCTGGCAAGCATTCATGACCGAGCAAAGCGTGGGAATGGTCCCTTCCTGAATTACCTGCCAGGTAAATCCTGGATGCTCGTTTTTAATCGTCCAAGCCGATTAGATTCACCGAGTTGTTCGAGTATTTGCCATTACACTCATGATACTTGGGGCGGATGGAAGGGAAGCTTATCTTATCTCTATCACGAAAGAGATCGTTGAAGGTTATGGAGGTACAATCGATGTCGAAAGCCAGGTTGATGTTGGAAGCACATTCACTATCAAGATGTCAGTTCCTACCCCATAGAAACTTGGACATCTCGCAGCAAAGAGTTTTATTGCGGAGGCACAACCCGCGTGTCAGTTGAACCACTCTTTTCTCGGAGCAAATTTTTCAACGGATCCGTGAAGCATCGCAAGCATGCGAGGCAATACTCAAGGTCATTTTCTTCATATACAAGCGACGATGCCACCTTGCACCATGGGCATCGAACGCCCGGTGATTTTTTCTTTATTGTTGCCATCATATCATTCCTCCAAGTATTTTCTTGATCCTTGGTGTCGAGCAGGTTCTCGGATTTATCAGCAGCGTGCTTT
>Ga0209039_10001088_pt1 | contig 26177 bp, 19 predicted proteins | sample BogFormECP12_OM1_FD_188238 | JGI IMG/M metagenome (GOLD analysis project Ga0209039, IMG submission 188238) | Bog forest soil microbial communities from Calvert Island, British Columbia, Canada - ECP12_OM1 (SPAdes) (version 2) | ecosystem: Environmental > Aquatic > Freshwater > Wetlands > Bog ... | reverse complement strand
CGCATCCTGGACGTCAAATACCACATCCTTCTCCCGAGCGCGACCGATGTCGGGGGCGCGCTCGACACGGCGCAGTGGCAGGCGGTGCTGCGCTCGGCAAGCGCGCTGGATGCCTACCGCCGGTTCTACGTCCGCGAGATCCTTCCGTGGAAGGTGGCCGAATTCCTGATCTTCTCGGACTCGTTTCCGCGCTCGATGCACTTCTGCGTCGCGCAGATCGACGACTTCCTGCGCAGGATACTGGGCGAGGTGGGCGCCCGCCCGCGCACCGAGGCCGCGCGGCTCTCGCGACGGCTCCTCGCCAACCTCCAGTCGCTGACGATTGACGAGGTGCTCAGCGACGGGCTACACGAGTTCCTCGTGGAAACCGGCGAAATCCTGGACCGCATCAGCGAGGGCGTCGTGCAGACGACGATGTTCTACCCGGCGGAGTCCACGCAGGAGGACCAGCAGCTCCAGCAGCAGCAATGACGGCCGCCGCCACAGGCACCCCCGACCGGATCCCATGCTGATCAGCCTCCTGCATCGCACGACCTTCGTCTATGCGGGCAAGGCCCTGGAGAGCTTCAACGAGGTCCGCCTGAAGCCCCTGGACGACGCCAGCCAGGCCTGCCGCAGCTTCGAGCTGCGGATCGAGCCGGCCGCGCAGCCGCGCGACTACGTCGACTTCTACGGCAACACGGTCCACTTCTTCGACATCGCCGCGGAGCACAACAGGCTCATGGTCGAGGCCGTCTCGGAGATCGAGACGACGCCCAACGCCTCGAGGCCGCCCATTCCCGTCGTCCTTCCTTCGGAGCTCGAGGCCAGCCCCGAGCTCGAGCTCCACGCGGAATTCCTCACGGATTCGCACTACGTCCCGCTGGACGTCGAGCTGTGGAGGGAGTCCCAGGACGCGCTGAGCGGCGGCCGAGGCGACGTGTGGGGGGACGTCCAGCGCATCGGCCGGCACATCTACAGGAACTTCGCCTACAAGCCGCGGACGACGGGGGTCGGGACGGACGCGACGGCCGCGCTTCGGCTGCGCTCGGGCGTGTGCCAGGACTTCGCCCATGTCGCCCTGGGGCTCTGCCGAAGCGCCGGCATCCCCGCCAGGTACGTGAGCGGCTACTTCATCAATTCGGTGAGGCGCGCCGGGGAGGACGAGGCCTCCCACGCGTGGATGGAGGCCTTCGTGCCCGGTCACGGCTGGGCGGGATTCGACCCGACCCACGACAGGCCTGCCGACGACCGCTACATCAAGGTCGCCTCGGGCCGCGACTACGCCGACATCAGGCCCGTCAGCGGGACCTACCGCGGGGGCAAGACGCGCTCGCTCAGCGTGGAGGTGCGCGTCCGCGAGGCGGAGGCCGCCGACACACGGTAGGAGGCGGCGTCCCGGGGCGCGGGCCGGCCCGGCTGTGAGCGCCGGGTCCGCAGGATTCGCCTAACGAACAAGCTCCTGGTTGAACGCGACGACCCTGTCGTCGCGGAACTCCACCCGGAACCGGTCATAGGCGCTCACCGGCCCGACGGGATACGGGCCCCCGTAGGCGCCCCAACCCCATCCCCGGCGGCCCCACCCGCCCCATCTGCCCCATCCGCCCCAACCGCCGAAACAGAATCCGAGGTTGATGGCCGGACCGAATCCAAACCCGTATCCGTAGTAATCGAGCGGCGGATAATAGCCCCACGCCGGCGGTCCCCAGACATACATGGGGTCGTATTGCGGCACGTAGATCACTTGCGGATCGGCCGGCGCGATGGCAATGGCCGTCTGCCCGCCCTGTGTCTCGGTCGTGACGGTCTGCTGCGGAGTGGTGGTGAGCTTGCCGTTGGCTTGAGCCCGCGCGCGCATCCGCTGCACCGCGGCCATAACGTCGGCTTGCTGCGCCAGGAAGGCGTTGCCCAACGCGGTCGTCCATGCGACATCCTGATTCAGGGTAGTCAGCACGTCCGGAAAGGCCACCAGGGCTTGCACGCTGGCGTCCCAACTCTGCTGCCGGGCCGCATCCATCAGTTGCTGGCCCTTCAGGCTTCCATTGTGTTGCAGCCATTGCTGCGCCTCGACAACCTCCAGCGGGTAGGTGCTGGCCACCAGAACCTGACTCACCAGCGGATCGGGATACAGCGCGATGGGCGCCACCAGGGTGTCCAAGCGGTCTGCCGGGAGCGGCTGTGCCGCGGGCGATGGCTGTGCGGCCGGCGCGGTCTGCTGTGCCATGAGCACGCCGGTTGGGAACGCGAGCAAGAGCATCGCGCAAGCGATGCCCAGCGTCTGCCGGACTACCGGGTGGTTTCTCATATCCTTCATTCTTCTACCCCCCTTGGCGCGCCGTAGATCATTCAAACACGCGTCTTGCCTTCGAAAGTGCACGTTCCTGACCAAACCTCAAGTGCCTTAAGGTCAGCGACTTACTCCCTTCTCCCGGCTAGGTTCACATGGCTGAAAACCACCATATCCGCTGGATTCCGGCCAACCCTCGCCCGCCGTCCGCCTTGTGTCCCGCGCGGTTTCGCTGTACCATAGCAAAGAAAAGGCGAAGACCAGCATGGACCAATCCCTCAGTTTCCCGGAGTTCTCTCACGAGCTGTCCGAGCGTTCGCAGCCCTCGCTCGAAGCCGTGGTCTCGCATTTCCGCGCCCGGCACCAGGACCCCGATTCGCCCGTGCGCGCCATCCACCATCAGCCCGCTTCGGAGGGCAGCTTCGCCCCGATGCCCGCCAGTGTCGATGCGCGCCTCGCCGCCGTGCTGGCGGCGCGCGGCGTTACCCGCCTCTACTCCCACCAGGGGGAAGCCTTCGATTGCATTCAGGCCGGCCGCCATGTGGTCATCGTCACCCCCACCGCCAGCGGCAAGACGTTGTGCTACAACCTGCCGGTGCTGAACCGCCTCCTGGCGGAGGAAAGCGCCTGCGCCATGTACCTGTTCCCCACCAAGGCGCTGGCCGAGGACCAGCTTCACGAATTCCACTCCACGGTGGAGGAGATGGGCGCGGGGGTGCGCGCGTTCACTTACGACGGCGACACGCCCCAGGACGCCCGCAAGGCCATCCGCCAGCGCGCGAATGTGGTGCTCACCAACCCCGACATGCTGCACAGCGGCATTCTGCCGCACCACACGCGCTGGGCCCGCTATTTCGAAAGCCTGCGCTACATCGTGATCGACGAACTGCATTCCTACCGCGGCGTTTACGGCAGCCACCTGGCCAACCTGCTGCGGCGCCTGAAGCGCATCTGCGACTTCTACAACTCCAAGCCGCAGTTCATCTGTTGTTCGGCCACCATCGCCAACCCGCGCGAGCTGGCCGAAGCGCTCACCGGCTGCGAGTTCGATCTGGTGGAGCGCAACGGCGCGCCGCGCGGCGAGAAGTACTTCATCTTTTACAATCCGCCGGTGGTCAACCGCCAGCTCGGCATCCGCCGCAGCTACATCGCCGAGACGCGGCGGGTGGCGCTGGAGTTCATCGAACGCCACTTACAGACGCTGGTCTTCGCCAACAACCGCCTGGCCACGGAGATCCTGGTGACCTATCTTAAGGACGCCTGCGACCGCGGACGCATCCCCACCGAAAGCGTGCGCGGCTATCGCGGCGGCTACCTGCCGCGCGAGCGGAGGGAGATCGAGCGGCGGCTGCGCGACGGCGGCATCCGCGCCGTGGTGGCCACCAACGCGCTGGAGCTGGGCATCGACATCGGGTCCCTCGACGCCGTGGTGATGGCCGGATACCCCGGCGCCATCGCGTCAAGCTGGCAGCGCGCGGGCCGCGCCGGACGACGCCAGGGAGCCTCGGCGGCGGTGCTGGTGGCCTCCAGCGCGCCGCTCGACCAGTACATCGTGGAGCATCCCGATTACTTCTTCGAACGCTCGCCGGAGCACGCCTACATCAACCCCGACAATCTGGAAATCCTCATGGCCCACCTGAAGTGCGCCGCATTCGAACTGCCGCTGGCCGGCGGCGAGGATTTCGGCGGGCATCCCACCGCCGACATCTGCGGCTACCTGGAGGAGTCCGGCTTCCTGCACCACTCCGCCGGCGCGTGGCACTGGACCCAGGACACTTACCCCGCCGACGCCACCAGCCTGCGCAGCGTCTCGAGCGACAACTTCGTGGTGATCGACATTACCGGCGAGCCCGAAGCGATTGCCGACGTGTCGTTCACCACCGCTCTGACTACCTTGCACGAGAAGGCCATCTATCTCCACGAGGCCCGCCAGTACCACGTGGAGCGCTTCGATTACGAGGAGCGGAAAGCCTACGTCAAGCGCGTGGACTGCGATTATTACACCGATGCCATCGACTACACCGAGGTTCGCGCGCTGGAGGAGCTGGAGGCGGACGCGCTGCCGCACACGGCGCGCCGCGTGCACGGCGACGTGCGCGTCAACCGCCAGATCGTGGGCTTCAAGAAGATCAAGTTCTACACCAACGAGAACGTGGGAGCAGGCAAGCTCTCCATGCCGGGACAGGAAATGCACACCACCGCCTTCTGGCTGCACTTCCCGCCGGCGTTTCTGGCTGGCAGTCTCCCGGAATTCACGCCGGACGAGCGGCGGGCCGCCATCTCCGGCCTGGGCAATGCGCTGCGCACCGTCGCCGCGCTGCTTCTGATGTGCGATCCCCGGGACCTGGGCGTGGCGCAAAGCGAGGAGGTCAACCTCTATCTTTACGACGCGTACCCCGGAGGCATCGGGCAGAGCGGTCCGCTTTTCCGCCTCGCGCCCGATCTCCTGGCCAAGACCGCCGAACTCCTGCGGAGCTGCGCCTGCGAAGCCGGTTGTCCATCGTGCTCCGGCCCGGTGGGCGACGTGGGCGAGCACGGCAAGGCGGCCGCCCTGCGCCTTCTGGCGGAGGTCGGCGCCGGCGTGGGGTCCGCCGGTTGATGCCGTGTGCGCGCCCCTTCCGGGCGGGCATGGGAGTAAGCTGGTAGAGTTTGGACGGGAAAGGAAGTCAATTCGCGATGATGAAGAGGTATCGAGCGGTTTCCCTGCTGGCGGCGACGGCCTGGATCGCCGGGGCTGTGTTGCCGGCGGCGGCGGCGGACCTGACAGTGTACTTCGGAACCCACACGGCGGGGCCGGGCAAGGGCTTCTCGGCCGCCCGGTTCAACACGGAAACCGGCGCGCTGAGCAAGCCCGAGTTCCTGCTGGAAACTCCCGCGCCGGCCTACTTCGTGATTGCGCCGGGCGGCCGCCGCTTGTACTCCTGTAACTCGACGGGATTTGTCAGCGCGTACGCCATCGATCCGGCCACGGCGCGGCTGTCGCTCATCAACCAGAAACCGAGCGGCGGCGGCGACCCCAGTTACATCAGCCTGGATACTACCGGGCACTATGTTTTCGTGGCCAACTACGATGGCGGCAACATTGCGGCATGGGCGCTCGGTCCCGACGGGAGCCTGGGAGAGCGCACCGCCTTCGTCCAGCACACCGGCAGCAGCGTCAATCCGCAGCGGCAGAAGCACGCCTTCGCCCACTCGATTCGCGTGGACCCCACCAACCGCTTCGTCCTGGTGGCGGACCTGGGGCTGGACAAGCTGTTCGTCTACAAGTTCAACGTGGCTGACGGATCGCTAACGCCCAACGATCCGCCGTTTGCCCGGTCGGCGCCGGGCGCGGGGGCGCGGCACGTGGTGTTTCACCCCAACGGGCGCTGGGTGTACCTGATCACGGAGATGGGCAGCACCATTATGCTGTTCGATTGGGACACGCGGCGCGGCGCCCTGTCCGAGGTGCAGACGGTGTCCACCCTGCCGCAGGATTTCCATGGCGAGAACATGTGCTCGGAGATCGTGGTGCATCCCAACGGAAGGTTCGTGTACGCGTCGAATCGCGGGCGCGACAGTATCGCCGTCTTCTCGGTGGATGCGGGGACCGGGCGGCTGACATCCATCCAGGACATGCCGTCGGGCGGCAAGACGCCGCGGAACTTCGACCTGGACCCGACGGCGCATTGGCTGCTGGTGACCAACCACGGAAGCGATAATGCGATGGTATTCCGCATCGACCAGCAAACCGGAAGGTTGACGCCGGTGGGCCAGCCGGTGGAAGTGCCGTACCCATTCTGCCCGCGCTTCCTGGCGCGGTGACGGGTGTGGGGCGGACCCCTGGTCCGCGCGGGACGCCCTCGTCCCGCATCCCGGCCAACGGTATCGGCTGCTGGGGGGCACGACCTGGCCGGCGGGGGCGCCGGCCGCGGACCAGGGGGTCCGCCCCACAGTTTACGCGGATGTCCGGCAGCGGGAATAGCGCGCGCCACTGGGTTGACAGCCAGCGGCGCAACCGTTCCCCGCACGTTACACTGAGGAAGATCGATCATGGCCGCCGAAGAACAAGCAGTACTCAATTCCGAGGGCGAACCGGCTCTGGAAGACCTGCCGGTTCTGACGGTCCGCGACACCGTCATTTTTCCGGGCTCGCTGCAACCCATCACGGTGGGCCGGCCGAGCTCCATGGCGCTGGCCCAGTCGCTGGGCGAGAACCGCACCATGGTGGTGATCTCGCAGCTCGACCCTCACGTGGATGCCCCCAAGCCGGAAGATTTGTACCAGACCGGCACGCTCTGCGTGATGCACAAGGCCATCCGCATTCCCAAGGACAACCTGCTGCTGTTCTGCGAAGGCACCGCGCGGGTTCGGACGCGCGAGTTCACTTCCACCGATCCGTTCCTGCGCGCCCGCGTGGAACGGATACCCGACGCGGAGCCCGCCGTCACCAGCGAGATCGAAGCGCTGCGGCAGAACGTGATCGGCCTGTTCCAGCAGATTGTGGCGGCGTCGCCGAACCTGTCCGACGATCTTTCGGAAAGCGCGTTTCACATCGCCGAGCCGGGAAAGCTGGCGGATTTCGTGGCCGGCAACCTGCCCTCGCTCTCCCATCCGGACCGGCAGGGGCTGCTGGAGCAGGCCGACGGGCAGGCGCGCCTGGCCATGATCCACCGCCATCTCACGCGCGAGCTGGAACTGCTCGACCTGCGCAACCGGATTCAGTCCCAGGTGCAGGGGCAGCTTTCCCAGAGCCAGCGGGAGTTTTACCTGCGCGAGCAGTTGAAGGCCATCCAGAAGGAACTGGGCGAAGGCGACGACTCGCAGCGCGAGCTGGACGACCTGCGCGCCAAGCTCGACGCCGCCGGGATGACCGAAGAAGTGAAGGAGGAAGCCCTGCGCGAGCTGGGCCGGCTGGGGCGCATGTCGCCGGCATCGCCGGAATACAGCGTGACGCGGACCTACCTGGAATGGATGGCGAGCCTGCCGTGGAACGTGTCCTCCGCTTCGCGGGTGGACGTAAAACGGGCGGCGGAGATCCTGGACGAGGACCACTACGACCTCGAAAAGGTGAAGGACCGGGTTCTCGACTACCTGTCCGTGCTGCAGCTCCGGCCCGTCCTGAAGGGCCCCATCCTGTGCTTCGTGGGACCTCCGGGCGTGGGGAAGACGTCGCTCGGCAAGTCGATCGCGCGGGCGCTGGGCCGCAAGTTCGCGCGCGTCTCGATGGGCGGCATGCACGACGAAGCGGAAATCCGCGGCCACCGCCGGACGTACATCGGCGCGCTGCCGGGGCAGATCGTGCAGGCCCTGCGGCGGGTGGGAACCAACGACCCGGTGTTCATGCTCGACGAAGTGGACAAGCTGGGGCGCGACTTCCGCGGAGACCCGGCGTCGGCGCTGCTCGAAGTGCTCGATCCGGAGCAGAACGCCACCTTTCGCGACAATTACCTGGACGTGCCGTTCAACCTCTCGAAGGTGCTCTTCATCACCACCGCCAACGTGCTCGACCCGGTGCCCGACGCGCTGCGCGACCGCATGGAGATCATCCCGCTGGAGGGCTACACGGAGCAGGAGAAGCTGATCATCGCGCGCCGCTACCTGATTCCGCGGCAGACGCTGGAGAACGGTTTGGATGCGGCATCCGACATTCAGTTCGAGGACGGCGCCGTGCGTTTCATCGTGCGGCGCTACACCCGCGAGGCCGGGGTGCGCAGCCTGGAGCGCGAGATCGGCACGATTTGCCGGAAGCAGGCGCGCAAGATCGCCGAGGGCACGCGCGAAAAGGCGGTGGTGACGCCCGAACTGGTGGAAACCCACCTGGGCGCGCCGCGGTACCGCACCGATACCGAAGTGGCCGAGCGGACCGAGCGGGCGGGAGTGGCCGTGGGTCTGGCGTGGACGCCGGTGGGCGGCGACGTGCTGTTCATCGAAGCCGGGCGCATGCCGGGGGGCAACAAGGGCCTGATCATGACCGGCCAACTGGGGCCGGTGATGCAGGAATCGGTGCAGGCGGCGCTGACGTGGGTGCGCGGGAACGCCTCCGCCCTGGGCATCGACCCGGAGCTGTTCAAGACCATCGACATTCACATCCACGTGCCGGCGGGCGCGATTCCCAAGGACGGCCCGTCGGCGGGCATCACCATGGCGGCGGCGCTGGTGTCGATGCTGACCGACCGGCGCCTGCGCCCCAACCTGGCGATGACGGGCGAGATCACGCTCACCGGGCAGGTGCTGCCGGTGGGCGGCATCAAGGAGAAGGTGCTGGCCGCCCGGCGCAGCGGCGTGCGCGAGGTGATCCTGCCGTGGGAGAACGAGGTCAACGTGAAGGAAGACCTGAAGAGCGAGCAGGTGGGCGACGTGACCTTCCACTACGTGAAGTCGATGGACGAAGTGGTGGAACTGGCGCTGGAAAAGGCGGGGGTGGGGTAGCTTTGAATTCGAGAGTGCGCTCCTTGATCATGGGCTTGCTGCTGGTAAGTCTAGCGCCGCATGGCTTCGGTCAGCCTGCCGCGCCCACCTTTGAAGTCGCGTCCGTCAAAAAAGCCGCCGACCCGGGCCCGTATCATTGGAACGTGAGCCCCGGCACGCTGCGGCTTCGCGGCATTAATTTGAGGCAGACCATCCTGACGGCGTACCATGTCCAGGATTTTCAGGTCGAAGGCGGTCCCGGCTGGGCCGACTCGGACTGCTACGATATCGACGGCAAGGCCGGCTATCCGGCCGGGCGCGACGAACTCCTGCTCATGCTGCGCGCGCTCCTGGCGGAGCGTTTTCATCTGACGCTGCGAAGCAGGCCCAGCTCCACCTGGGGCTACACGATGGGGGTGTCCAAAGGCGGCCTCAAGATCCACCCGGATACCTCGGAGGGTTCGCCTTCGATTCAGGTAAATCGCGGCAGCATGACTGTGGCGCGATTTCCCATGGTCGGTCTGGCGGGCGCCCTGTCCAACATACTGGGGATAACGGTATCCGACGCTACGGGGCTTTCCGGCGCGTTCGCTTTCAGCTTGGAATGGACACCAGAGGAGAACCGCGTGAGCGAATCCTCCGTGGACAGCCAGCCGGTGGTGATTTCCCTTCCGGAGGCGCTGGAGAAAAAGGTGGGACTCCGGCTGGAACGGGGCAGAGTCTCCATCCCGATTTACGCGATCGAGCATGCCGAGAAGCCGTCGGAAAACTGACCCCCTACGGCGCGGTCCGCCATCGCCTCGAACGGCGGGTCCCGCGCGATCAGGGCGGTGAGGTCAGCCGCCGGATCTGCACCCGCGAACCTGCCGCGGCCCTACGCGGGCCCCGGCCAGCAGCAGCGCCAGCGCAGCCAGGCCGGCGCCGAATGTGGCGGGCTCGGGAAGTTCGGCTTGGGCGTAGCCGATGGCGTAACCGTCCGGGCCGACGCCGCTGAACCACATCTGATTGCCGATCACCATGGGCGTGTAGGTCCGTTCGTCCCGCCAGGTCACGCCGTCGGAAATGGAAAAGATCGGATTGGAGGCGGACTTCACCCAGTCGATCCCGTTCGTGGAGGTTGCGAAGCCGATGCCCTGGTTCAAGACCGAGCCGACGCCTCCGCTGTAGTAGAGGTCGAACTCGCCAGGGCCCACCTCGATAACGGCGCCGTATCCGACATAGCCGCTGTCCCAGGTTCCCAACGCGCCGTTGGTCAACACCGGAGCCACGCCGCCGTTGTAACCCTCCCAGTTGACGCCGTCATTCGAGACAGCCAGACCCATGTCTTCAGCGCTTCCCGTGGCGCCGTCGTAGTACATGACATACTTGTTCGCCCAGACCGAAGCCGCGTCGACCGGCGCGACAAGCGTGGGACTGCCATTGGGATTGTAGAGGATGTCTTCCGGGCCGTACGACCCGCGGTTCCAGGCGGAACTGGCGCCGCCGGCGATGACCGTGGCTCCAACCTGCGTGATCGCCTGATCGTCGTTCCAGTTCAGACCGTCGGTGGAGGTGGCCGTTCGAATCGTATTGATGGTATACAAATTGGTCGCATCGGAATTCCAATACCACATTCGATACGTCCCGCCGATGTCCTCGACTACGGCATGGGCGGGGTTTAGCAATCCAGTGACCTGGCCCACGGTGGTCCAGGTGACTCCGTCGGGGGACGTCGCCAATTGCTCCCCAGTACTGTTGTCCGTAGTGTATTCCGACCACATCATGTATGTGTTTCCAACTTCGATGACGGTCGGGTAATAGGCTTTGCCCGGGCTATAGACCGGGTCCGGAGAGTACTCGACCCAGGTCACGGTTCCCAACGCGTTGGTCACGATAGGAATGCCGTCGGCGAAGGCGGCGGCCGCGGCCGCGGACAGGGCCATGACACCCCACAGCATCGTTCGCGTCATGATCGCCTCTCGTGCGGGAACCGGTTCCCACAGGGATTATACTCTCGGCCGGCCCAATTGGAGCTGTTTGTCCCGTTTGTGCCGTACTAGGCGTCAGGGGCTGGCAGACGGAAACGTCTGCCCCACCTAACAGGGAGAGCCGTTTCCGTTCAGGCCCACATGGGCCTCTTCCGCGGTGTTTGGCGGCTTGAGTTTGGGACCGCCCTTAGCCACTACAAGGGCATATACGGGCTCCTTGTCGTTGGCCTTGACGGGGGTCAAATCACGATGCGGCCAATTGCGGCAGGATCTCGCCCGCCGGGCCGCGCAGCGCGCAGTCCACCCACTGGGACGCGGCGGTCTCTCCGGTGTCGATCTCGATCACCCTGGCGCCGGCGCGCCGGGCGCAGGGAATCAGCCCGGCGGCGGGATGCACCACCGCCGAGGTGCCGATCACCAGGAAGACTTCGGCCGACTCGGCCGCGTGCATGGCCTCACTCATCATTCCGTCGGGCAGGGGCTCGCCGAACCATACCACCCCGGGGCGCGCCAGGCCGCCGCAGGCGCAGTGCGGGGGCAGTTTGGGCAGGGGCGCGCGGCGGTCCGGCCAGTCGGCGGCGCAGGCGGTGCAGCGCATCCGCCAGATGTCGCCGTGCAGTTTGAGCACCCGGCCGCTGCCCGCCAGGTCGTGGAGGCCGTCCACGTTCTGGGTGATGAGGGTGAACCGGGGCGTGCGCTTCTCCAGGTGCACCAGGGCGCGATGAGCGGCGTTGGGCTGGGCCGTGCGGATGGCCTGGCGGCGCCAGTCGTACCACTCCCACACCAGGCGCGGGTCGCGCGCAAAGGCTTCGGGGGTGGCCAGGTCTTCGGGCTGGTAGTCCCGCCACAACCCGCCGGCGCCGCGGAAGGTGGGGACGCCGCTTTCGGCGGATACGCCGGCGCCGGTCAACGCGGCCACCGAGGCGGCTCGGGCGAGCCATTCGCGGGCTTCTTCAAGATCGGCCAAGCACGGCTCCAGCAGCGGGCGGGGCGGCCCGGGATGCCCTTCCCTCCCGGGTCTCGCGGGCACTCACATGTTCAGCAGCTTCTCCAGCGTTTCGATTTGCCGTTCGGCCTTTTCCTCATACTCTCTGGCGGCCTTGAGATCGCCATCGTTGAGCGCCTGGCCGGCGCTTTCCAGATAGGTATTCATGAGGCCTTGGGGCCGGGTGAAGCGCGCGTTGAGGCCCATGCCGCTGGCCTCCTGGCGCCGCTGGAGGCTTTGCAGAATATTGTTGATGGCGTCGGAGCGGAAGTGCAGCTTGGCCAGGAACTCGCGGGCTCTCATCAATTCCTGCCGGCTGGGCGCCCTGGGGGCGGCCGGCACGGGCTCGGGCTGGACGGCCGGCTGCGGTGGCGGTTGCTGCGCTTCCGGTTGTGGCGCTGGCGGCTGCGGTTGCGGCTGAGGCTGCGCCGGCGGGGGTGGCGCAGGCTTGGATTCCTGCGGACGCGGCGCGGGTTTCGTGCTTGCATCGGGCTTGGGTGCGGGCTGCGGGGCAGCCTCCTGGGGTGGCGTGGGGACGGCTTCGGCCGGAGTGACGGGCGCTGTCGGCGGCGGCTGGACCGGCATGGGCGTGATGGCTGCGGTCTGCTGCCTGGCCGAGTCCGCCTTGGCGCCCTTCCACGGTCCGAATTCGATGACGCAGACAATCGCCGCGGCGGCGGCGATTCCGCCGAGCGCCATCCAGAGCCCTCGATGGCTCCTGGGCCGCGCAGCCTGGCTCGGCTGAGGGTAAGTAGCTGGAGCCGGCGCGGTCGCCGCCATCGGCGGGGGTGGCGGCGCCATGGGCGGCGCCATGGGCGGCGGCATGACCGGCGGCATGACCGGCGGCATGACCGGCGGGTTACCGGTGGAGAAGGGCGCCCGGGCCGGCGGCGGAGGCGGAGTCAGCCCGGGAGACGGGACGGGCTGCGGCGCCATGGCGGGCGCGGGAGGCGGCGCCGGCACGGCTTCGGTGGGAGCCTTGAGGGTCGCCCCGACCGCGGCCAGCGCGCTGCGGAAAGCCCCGGCGGTCTGGAACCGGTCTATCGGGTTCTTGGCCACGGACATCAGGATGAGGTCGTTGAGCGCCTGTGGAAGGCTGGGGTCGAGCGCGACGGGCGGGACGGGCGGCTTCTCCAGGTGCGCCGACATGATGGCGAACTGGCTGGTGCCATCGAAGGGCCGTTGGCCGGTGACGAGCTGGTACAGGGTGATGCCCACCGAGTAGAGATCGCTCCGCGCATCCACCGTGGCCGCGCCCTGAATCTGTTCGGGCGACATGTAGTACAGCGACCCCACGGCAGTGCCGGTCGAGGTCAGCTTGTGGTCGGTGGCGGCCTTGGCGATTCCGAAATCCATCAGCTTCACCACGCCCGCCTTCGTCAGAAAGATGTTGGCGGGCTTGATGTCGCGGTGGATGATGCCTCTCGCGTGAGCGTACTCCAGCGCCGCGAGAACCTGGCTGGTGGCGTCCAGCGCCAGCGGCACGGGCAGCGGACCCTCATGGAGCTTCCGTTCGAGCGTCACCCCGTCCACGTACTCCATCACCATCAGGATCTGATTGCCGGAGCGGAGGGCATTGCGGAATTGCGCGATGTTGGGGTGATCCAGGCTGGCCAGCACCTTGATCTCGCGCTGGAACCGCTCGGCCAGGCCGGGATCGGCGGTCAGATCCGGCAGCAGGACCTTGAGGGCCTCCACGCGGTCGGAGATCAGGTTTTTGACCTGGTACACCGAGCCCATCCCTCCGGCGCCCAGCACGCCGAGGATCTGATAGTCGCCTATTGTCGAACCGATCTGCAAGTCCATGACGTCACCTCCCGTTGGCGCCGCGGCCGCGCCTTGCCACCCCGCCGGCGGCTGGCGCGGCGATGGCATTACTTGTTGCTGACGGTGTCCTTCACCTTGGGCGCGCCCGGTCCGCTGAACTTGCCCACAGAGGAGGAAGCCTCCACTTCGGTGATGGTAACCGTACCCACAGTGTCTTCAATAACGCGCAGCACTTTGCCTGAATCGGGGTCGCGCACTTCGCGCACCTTGCGCTTCACGTTCAACGTGTCGCCGACCTTGAGGCCGCTCCTCGATCCGACATTCAGGACCAGCGTGCCATCCGGAGCCGCGTCGGCCACCAGGCCGCTGATGTCCACCTCGACCGTGGGCAGGGAAGCCGCCTTGGCTTCCAACTGCTGGGCCACCTCGGTGACCGCCTTGTTGGTGGCCTCGCCCAGGATGGTATTGCGGAAGCCGCTGGACGTCATGTCGATGCCGGCGCCGGCGGAAGGCCCGTACACGCTCCCGCCCGAACCCAGAAGTCCCACTCCCCCGCGCGAGGACTCTCCCTTGCCTTGCGCACTCGCCAGGATTTCGGCGGTGCTGGTGTCCACCATGCGCGCGGTGATTTGCACCACCGCCGTGGATTTCGACTTGGAGGCCCCGCCGATGCCGAACCGGCCGGTGACGCCGCCCAGCGCACCGCCGCCGACCTTGGTGGTTGAATTGTCGTTGCCAAACTGGGTGATGCTGCCGATGACGATGGCATCCACGCCCAGAATGCGCGCGATCTTGGCCGCGGTGGAAGCGTCCGCGCGGTCGCTGTTGGAAAAATTCTGCTCGGCGATGATCTTGTCCAGTTCCTTGCGCTCAATCACCCTGTAGGTGCCGTCGGTGACCAGCCGGTCCACCAGAATATCCGCAATGCCCTTGCCGACATCCTGATTGCTGCCGAATATCTGCGAAACGTAGCTGGAAACCGTCGAATAGTCGAAATTCATGACGGCCACGCGTTTTTTTTGCGCTTGAGCGGGGGACAGAATAGTGAAGAACAGCACAAGTAGGATCGAACTTCCACGTCGCATTGGAACGCCCTCCATGAGCATAAACATTAGGATATTGCCGCGCTGGAGTCAACTGTCCGGGGGGATTCCGGTACCAGTTGGCGCGCCGCGCGGACGCTTCCTATGGTAACGCGTAAACCGGCGGCACATTGGCTCGAAACCGCGGCGCCCAGGCGTGGCGTGCCTAGCCTGGTTCCGGGGAACGGAAACTAAATCGTGTCCTGTCAACGGCGTTAAAGACTTGGGCGCTAGCATCCGATACGAGGATTGTCACCTGCGTGATTCGACATGATCGCGATCCTTGGAATCATCGTAGTTCTGGGAGCCATCGCCGGCGGCTACCTGATGGAACACGGGAACCTGCTGGTGTTGATGCAGCCGGCGGAGCTGCTCATCATTTTCGGGGCGGCGGTGGGCACGGTGATCGTGGGCAATCCGTTGCCAACCCTTAAGAAGATCGTGGGTGGGCTGGTGATGGTATTCACCGGCAGCCCTTTCACCAAGGCCTTCTACCTGGAAAACCTGAAGATGGTGTACGAGCTCTTCACCCTGGCACGGAAGTCCGGAACGGCGAAGCTGGAAGAAGACGTCGACAATCCGGGGAAGAGCGCCGTCTTCAGCAAGTATCCCGAGTTTCTGAACAACCATCATGCCCTGCAGTTCTTGTGCGACACGCTGCGCATGGCGGTTTCGGGGGGAGTCGAGCCGCTGGATATCGACAGCATGATGGAGCTGGACCTGGAAGTCCATCATCGCGAATCGCACGAGCCGATCGGCGCGCTGGCGACCATGGCCGATTCCCTGCCGGGTCTGGGAATCGTGGCGGCGGTGCTGGGAGTGGTCATTACCATGGGAGCGCTGGGCGGCCCCAAGGAAGAGATCGGGCACAAGGTGGCGTCGGCGCTGGTGGGAACGTTCCTGGGAATCCTGTTGTGCTATGGCATCTTCGGGCCGCTGGCGTCGGCCATGAGCAAGCAGACCGAAGCCGAAGGCCACTATTTCGGCTTCCTGCGCATGGCGGGGCTGGCGTTCGTCAAGGGGCTGAGCCCCATGATGGCGGTGGAACTGGCGCGGCGGGCCATCCCCACCAGCGTGCGCCCGACCTTCCACGAAATGGAAACGACCTGCCGCGGCGGCGGGTCGGTAGCCAGTAAGGCGGCATAGCCATGGCTGCTGGCGAACAGACGGAATCCGCCCCGGTGAAACCGCCGCAGCCTATCGTCGTCATTAAGCGAAGGAAAGTGGTGGACGGTGAGCGCCATGGTGGCGCATGGAAGGTGGCCTACGCGGATTTCGTCACCGCCATGATGGCCCTGTTCATCGTGCTCTGGCTGATGAACGCGGACGACGAGGTCAAGAAGGCGATCACCTTCTACTTCAACAACCCTGCCGGAAACGGGAAGATGATGGGCGTCGAGACGCCGGGAGCCATCGGGAGTTCCATCGATATCCCCACGGACGACATGACCAAGCTGCGGGAAAAGCTCCAGCAGGCCCTCAAATCCCTTCCCGCCTTCCGCCAGTTGAAAGACCACGTGGAAATCACCATCACCCCCGACGGGCTGCGCATCGAACTGTTGGAGACCGAAGCGGGGATGTTCTTCGAATCGGGCAAAGCCGTGCCCACCGCCGGCGGAGCGGAATTGTTGGGTAAGCTGGCGCAAGAACTGGGACAGTTGCCCAATAACGTGCTCATCGAAGGGCACACCGATTCCAAGCCCTTCACCGGAGACGGATCGTATTCCAACTGGGAACTTTCCTCCGACCGCGCCAATGCGGCGCGAAAATGCATGGTGGAACACGGACTACGCCCCGAGCAAGTGGGGCAGGTTCGAGGTTTCGCGGACCGTCAACTCCGGCACCCCGAAACCCCGGACAGCGCTTCGAACCGGAGAGTCTCGGTGATCGTCCAGTATTTGAAGCCGCCGGCCGGCGAGCAGAAGCAGGATGCGGCGAAGCAGGCAGATCCGCCCGCGAACGGCACGGCGCCGACGGCGAAGTAGCCGTCTTGCCGGGGGAACCGCTGGCTGGGCCGATGGGCGGTAGGATACGATTCCTCCGGTCGGATCAGTCTCCGGTTCACAGCTACTTCAGGATCGGGGCTTCCTCGGCCCGCCCCTTGCGGTTCGCGCGACACGCAGCGAGGGGCGGTGTTGGCGTGGACGGGAGTTCGCGCTGCTCGTCCACACAGCTTTTTTTGTTTTAGGCTCTCTCCAGGCCGGGATCGAGCAATTCGCGCCAGAGGGCCGAAGTGTGCCGCAACCGCCGGTTTTTCTGCTGCCCCCTGTGGTATATTGGCGATCATTGGCGGTATGGGTCCCTGGAACAGGCTGGGAAGATGACAGCAGGGGAGATCTTGTGTGGGGCCTCCAACGAGGCCCTCAACCAGAAGACCCCGCCTGTTTTACCTGTCGGCTGATCGCTTTGGTTCTGCCGGCGCGCGAGGGCGTCTTTCGCGCGGCCAGAGGCACGTGGGTCGAGGCTCTGGCGATACGCTGGCCCGTGGATTGATCGCCGCCGCCGGCCTACTCGTCATGTTCCTGGGCCGGTAGATGGCGACCGCCTCCCAGGCTACACCATGATCCGCTCGCGCGCGGCGACGGCGACGGCGCGTCCGAGGAGACGGAACGGGGGAGAACGGTGACGAGCGATCGAGTGAGGACCGCGATTCCGGAGAAGAGAAAGCGGCCGGGCGTCTGCTACGCCATGACAAACGACGGCGTGGAACTTCCCGTGGTGGACGTCACGCATCCTGCTTTCGAAGCGAAGATCGGCGAAGCAGAGCTGGCGGATGCCGTCGATCAGTTTGTCCGGGAATGCAAGCGGCGCGAAAAGCTCCCGGATTTCGTCCAGCGTTTGGGCCTGCGCATCTTCTTTAGGCGGTCGGTGCTGGTGGGCGGGCTCCAGAGGGCCAACGGCGGGTTCCTCCGCGGCCTCGACACCTACCTTTTCAAACTCGGAAAGGAGAACCTGGGCGCTGGGTGGGCCCACCCCATGGACGTGAAGATTGCCGCCTCCCTGCCGGCGCTCGCCATGCGACTGCGCCTCCAAGACATGGCCAGCTTCGCCGCCGATGGCCTGGCTCCCGCCCTCGCCAGCAGGACCGCGCAGCCTCTTCACCTTCTCAGTGTTGCGGGTGGACCTGCGATGGATAGCCTCAACACGCTCCTGTTGCTGCAGAGACACGACCCGGGATGTCTGCGCGGACGAAAGGTCTTCATCCATGTCCTGGACCTCGAAAGCGAGGCCCCGGACTTCGGCCGCCGCGCCCTCGCTGCACTTCAGGCGGACGGTGCACCGCTTCGCGGCTTGAAGATCGAATACCAGTTCACCTCGTACGACTGGGGCGACGCGAAAACGCTTCGAGAGCTGCTCGCCCGATTGGGCACTGGAGAAGGAGTCTTCGCGGCATCCTCGGAGGGTGGACTCTTCGAGTACGGATCGGACGGGGAGATCGTTGCCAATCTCGAAACCCTCCATGCCGGCGCCCCGGCCGATACCCTGGTGGCGGGTACCATCGGCCGGCCGGATGGCCCAGCCCGCCATCTTCGCCGCGGATTGAGCCGCAGCGCGGCGCGGCCACGGAGCTTAGAAGTCTTCAGCGCCTTGGCCCGGCGTGGCGGCTGGAGCGTGGACAAGGTAGTCGAAAGGCCATTCAGCCATAACTTCCGCCTCAAGAAGGCTCCAGCAGCACTCGCGAGCGAGAAGGACAGCGGGAACGTATAGCCCCCCCGCGTTGGCGGCCGTTCGCGCGCGGCGATACGCCGCGTCCGGAGCACGCCACACTCGGAAAGGACGCCGCAATTACAGCGCAACGGGTGCGGCAATTGCCCGCCGAAATTCGACGCGGGCCGTCCCCTTGTGCTCCCTTTGGCGCCGCGATTCACGCCGGCGGCCCGCGCGGGGGCCATGTGTGGTTCATCCTAAATCCGGCAGTTGGCGTGCCCGCCGCGGCTGTTTGCCGTTTCCAAACAGCAGATTCCAACTGCTCCGCAGATCACCTGTTGGGTGACAACCGCGTTTCCTCGAAGTGCTTGCGGCTAGCGGACGCCAGGTTGCCACCGCTGTCATTGCAACCACCAAAGCAACCGTGAACCTGCTTGTTCCAAAGGCCGCCCGATGAATTCGTCGCGAGAGAACGACAAACTGACCGTTAGTAGTTCAGCGCACCGAACGGCGCAATTCGGTCATGGCATTCGCAATCCCACTACGCGTGTGCCCGATTCTTCCGAGTACCCAAACTGTCTGCCCGACTTTGGGCGGCAACCCAATCGGAGTGATCATTATCGTGCCTCCAGATTGATCTCCGACCTCGAAGAAGCCCGCTTTGCCGTCCCAGTACGCGCTCTTAACGCTTCCTTCAACCGATACCATCCTAAGGAGGTATTCTCCCGTGTCGGCAACTTCCAGGATGGGCTTGGGCAGGATGTACTTCGCATAGCTGATGGGGCAGAAAACCAGTACGGCGGCAAGAACCCCGAACCCCAGCGGCCCGGTCGTTCTAGCTTGCTTCTCCCTCCGCAACCAACCGACAACGAAGACGAGGCCGGAGAAGGCAAGCACTCCGACCATCGCCATGGCAAAAAGTAATTCATCCGGGTCTCGTGCCCGTCTGGATATGGTGCTTTCGAAGGTGGAAAGCAACGTGTAGGTGAACACCGCGCTGGCGATGAAAACAAGTAGAAATCTGGTCGTCTCCTGGCCCGAACGTCCGGGTGGGGCGCTGTTCACGACGTCAGTACTCATCTCCGCTCCAATTCCTGGCAACGCCTGGAGCTGCTGCCAATCGGCAGGAAGAGGCCGAATTCAACACAGTACCACGGACAAACGCATCTTGGTTCCGTGTTTATCTGTGTTCATCTGTGGCCATTCGCTTTCTGCCGCTAGCGGACCGCCAGTTCCTCGTCGAAGCAGACGGCCACCTTGCCGCACTTGCCGGACGCCATGAGCGAGTACGCGTCCGCCACCTGGTCCAGGGCGAAGCGATGCGTGACCAGGTCGGCGGGATGCAGGTTCCAGCGGACCAGGCGTTCCACCAGCTCTTCCATCAGCCAGATGGAGGTCACCCACGACCCGTAGAGGGTCTTCTGGTCGTGAATCATGTCCGGCGACGGCTGGAACTCCACGCCGCCGCCTTCGCCCAGCAGCGCGATCCGGCCCCACTTGCGCGTGGCGCGGATGGCCGTGGCGCGCGCACTGGCGTTGGCCGAACAATCCACCGCCCGCTCCACACCGTTGCCGCCGGTGAGTTTGCGGATCTGGGCCACGTTGTCCGGGCCGCTGGGCAGGACCTCGTCGCACAGCTTGAGGTCGCGCGCCAGTTGCATGCGCTCTTCCACCACGTCGGTCCCGATGATCCGCTGGGCGCCCAATTTCCGGCAGAGCGCCGCGGTGGCCAGTCCAACCGGTCCCAGTCCGGTAATCAGGACCGTGTCGTCGCCCGAGATCCCGATCTTCCGGAGGCCTTCGTAAACGGTTCCGAAGCCGCAGGCCACCTGGGCGCCATCGGCATAGGTCAGTTCGCCGGGCAGATAGACGAGGTCTTTCTCCTCGGCCAGCAGGAACTCGGCCATTCCGCCGTCCCGCTGCCATCCGTAGGCGCGCCGGTACTGGGCGCTGGTGCAGGAGATCATGTACCCGCGGCGGCAATCGTTGCAGACCCCGCATCCCGAGATGTGGTACACGATCACGCGGTCGCCCTTGGCGAAGCGCCGGCATCCGGGGCCGGTTTCCACGATCTGCCCGGCGGGCTCGTGGCCGGCAATCACGCCCTGATATCCCTCGGGGCCCTTGCCCAGGTGCTCATGGTAGATGCAGCGTATATCGGAGCCGCAGATGGTGGACGCCTTCATGCGCAGCAACACTTCGCCGTGTCCCGGCTTGGGGACTTCGGCATCTCGAAGCACCGTGGTGCTGTCGCCCGGTAGATATGCAGCCTTCATTGTGCGATCTCCCCTTTCAAATCCCAGAGGTCTTCCCAACTCTGGTTCTCTTTCCAAAGAAACACCTGCCCTTTGATGAGCCGGCAATTGCGGTCGATGCCGGCGATGGCGCGCATGTCGGCATCGCTCAGCGGCGGCGAAACGGCGGCGCGCAGGTTGGAAACGTACTCGTTGCGCCTGATCGACTGAGGAATGGGCGTCTGCCCGCGCTGGACGGCCCACTTCACGCAGACCACGGCCGGGTGCACGCCCAGGCGGCCGGCAATCTCCGCGATGACGGGATCTTCGATATCGGCCGTATCCTCGGGCGTGCGGTCGCGGTCGGGACGCGTGGGCGAGCCGATCGGGCAGAAGCCCACCGCCTGGATGCCGCTCGAGCGCAGAAACTCGAAGAACCCGGTTTGCTGGAAGTGCGGGTGCAGTTCCATCTCGTTCACCGCCGGCTTGATGCGCGCGTCGCGCAGCACCAGGCGCAGCTTGGGGGCGGTCATGTTGGAGGTCCCTATGTGGCGCACCAGACCGAGATCCACAAGCTTCTCCATCTGCCGCCACGTCTTCATGAAGTTCGCGTGAATGTACGGGCGCGCGCCGGGGCTTCTGGATTCCACGCTGCATCCGGGCGGATGGAAATTGGGGAAAGGCCAGTGCACCAGGTACAGGTCCAGGTAGTCCAGTTGCAGGTCGGCCAGCGATTTGCGGCACTGCGGGATGACGTCGGCTTCGGCGTGCTTGTCGTTCCACAGCTTGGAGGTGATCCAGAGTTCTTCCCGCGGCACTCCGCCGCGGATGGCGGCGGCGAGCACGCCCCCGACGCTGTCCTCGTTGCCGTAGACCGAGGCGCAATCGATATGGCGGTAGCCAACTTCGATCGCGCCCTCGACGGAGGCGGCGATCTCGGCGGCGGAGAAACGGTCGGACCCGAAGGTGCCCAGGCCGATGCCGGGCATGAATGCGCCGGTATGGAGCCGGCGCCGCGGCACGGAGTGGGGATCGATGAAATCGTGCGAAGTTAGCATTTAAGTTAACGATAACCTAGCATGCGGCGCCAGCGCCCGTCAACGCGACGCCGGGGCCGGTGGCGGGGCGTCGTCCCGTCCAATCAGGGGAAGCGGCGGCGGCGCCAGTTCATAGGGGATCAGCAGCGGCGGGCGGGCGTCGGGTTCGACCAGCCAGGCCTTGCGGCCGGGATAGTAGCGGCGAAGCTTCTGGTTCTCGGCCGCGCCCAGGTCGGCGGCCCAGACCACGCGCGCGGCATCGGGATCGGCGGCGTTGTGGATCCACTCGTGGAACATGTGCGTGGCGCTGTAGCGCACGAAGACCAGTTGCCTGCCTGGCGCATCGGCCAGCCGCTTGCCGATGGCGATGCGTCCCGGGATCGCCGTAGTCGATGAAGGCCGCGCTCTCATACCGCGTCATGGCGAAGAGCATCCGCTCGTTCCCCGCCAGGTGGATGCCATACCAGAAGAGAAACTGGAACCCGCACAGGAAGAGAATGACGTGGGCGGCGCCGGCGAGCCACGGGATGCGGGTGAGCCGGTCGAGCGCGCTGACGCTCACCAGCAGAAACAGGCATGCGGCGGCGGCCACGTAGTGCGGATAGAAATACGGGTAGACGTTGGACCCGAGCGCAAGCAGCCCGATTGCCAGCGCGGCCCATCGGAAGCGCCATTCGCCCAGCGCCAGTAGAAACGCCGGCAACGCCAGGTACAGCGGCGCAAGGAAGAAGAACCGGTAGAAGCGGACGCGCTGCCACAGGCGGCCCATGAAGCCGAGGTCCAGGGCTTCCTCCGTCACGGCGACCTGGGCGCGGTAGACCAAGTCCTGTTCTTCGGTCAGCGCGCGGTGCGGCGGGGGATTGGGTTGGAAGGTGAATGGAGCGGGGACGCCGTACTGATACCGGCTCACCTGGTAGGGCAGCGTGGTGTAACTGCCCGTCACCTGCCGGTTCTGCGCCAGGATCAGTAAGAGCGCGGGCAGAAACGCCACGGCGGCCAGGGCGGCGGCGCGCCGTGAAGTCGGAAGGCGAAGCCAATCCCTGCCGAAGAACCAGGCCACCGCCAGGGCGACGAACACGGATTCGTAAGGCCGCGCGAGCGTCTGCAAACCGAGTCCGGCACCCAGCAGAACGGCGTCGCGCGTCCGCCAGGTTTGCTTGAGCCGGGGAAGCGCACCGAAGATCAGGCAGCCCGCGGAAGCCGAAACCGCTCCGCCCCAGTAGAGGTTCATCCACTGGTTGAGCGGGCCGAAGGCCGCCACCGCCAGCAGGCCGCCGGCGAGCGCCCAGCCCGGGGAGGTCCACGCGCGCAACATCCAGTAGGAGAGCGCGCACAGCGCCGCAACGGAGATGACGACGCCGGCCCAGGGGTGGCCGAACAGGGTCCAGCCCAGCGCCAGAATCAGGCCCTGGCCCATGGGAAAGGTGGAGCTGTAGCTGGGCTCCTGGAGAACGAAGACGGCTTCGAAGAACTGGTGCAGGGGATGCACCGGATTGGCCAGCCTGAAGTGGCGAAGCGTGTCGGCCAGGAGCACGTAGCTGAAATCGTCCGCGCCGCCGGGCGTGGGCGCCGGGAACCGCCACAGCAGGGCCAGGCGAAGTACGACCGGCAGCAGGGCCAGCAGCAGCATGCACCAGCCGGTGCGCCCGGCGAAGCGCCGCGCGGCTTCCTGGAAGCGGGCGCGAAGCAGCACCATCGCGACGCCGAGAGAGGCCAGGGCCAGCTCCAGAAAATCGGCCGCGCCGAAACCGATGGGATTGTGCAGCGGAAGAAACGATCGGAACCAGTCGAAAAGGAACATGCCGCGTCTACTATTCAAACATTGCGCAGTGGACGCGGCAAACCGTTACTTCAGTTCGTCAGCACCCGTTCGAAGAATGCGAGTGCCCGCGGATCGTGAGAATCCTGCAACGACGACATGGCCTGGCGCCGGAGTTGCCGGTCGCGGGTCTCCCCGGCGAGTTGAATCAGCCGCGGGATGCCTTGGCCGTCCGGCAGGCTCCCGAGGGCCGCGCAGGCGGCTTGCTGCACGCCGGCGTCGGCATCCGCGAGCGCAGCGCCGATAGCGGCCACGGCTTTGGCGCCACGCTTGTGGCCCAGTTCGCGCACGGCTTGCGCGCGCGCCCTGGCGTCCGGGCCGGTTTGCGAGAGGGAAATCAGCAGGTCGACGGCTTCCGGCTCCTGGCTGGATCCGAGTGCCGCGATGGCCCGCGTGCGGATGCGCCCGGCGGAATCGTTTTCAACGAGGCCCTTGAGCGCCTCGAAACCGTGACGTCCGCGCGCCGAACCCAGGCAGGCGATGGCCCTCTGCCGCAGTGCATCGGGCTGGCCAGCGGCGGCGAAGCGGTCGAGCGCCCGATCGGCGGCCGGATCGCCATGCACCGCGATGGCGCCCACGGCCGATGCGAGGGGCGGTTCGCGCGTGGCCAACGCCGCCAGCAGCGTGACGCTTTCGGCGGGCGCGACGTCGGCGATCCAGTGGAAGGGAGTCCCCCCGGCATCGATTTCGCAATCCGGTGACAGGGCGCGAATGCGCTCCACGGCGGCGGCGACCACGCGGAAGAGGATCAGGGCGCGGCTGGGCGGCTCCAGGTGAACCGTCCCGCTGGACCACCAGGCGCCGTCGCGGCTCACGAACTCGCACCCCAAAGCGGCGGTGTGGTTCGATGGCACGCTGTAGGCGATCCACGCCGGCTGCGGCGTGGCGGCCAGAAGGGCCTGGAACTCGCGATCCAGACCCTGCGCGGCGGAACGCGTGTCGAGCTTGGCATTGACCAGCAGCTTCGGCTGCGCTGCCAGCGGAAGCGCGGCAGCCAGGACGATCCAGGCGCCTCGCGTCATTTCTTGAAAACCTCCAGCAGGTAGTCGTTGGCTTCCGGGGTCTTCATGCCGATCAGCCGGGTGACGATGATCTTCTGCAGTTCGACATCCTTCTCCTGGCGGCCGATATCCATCAGGCCCTTGGCCTCGCGCCGGTCGGCCAGCCGGTGAATGATGGTTTTCTTGACGGAGGCGTCCTGTTCGGCGCCATACATGGCCACCATGGCGGCGGCGACGTTGGGGCCCTTGTGGCTGGCGAGCGCGTCGATGGCGGCCTGGCGCACGCCGGCATCCTTGTCGGTGCGGGCGACCTCGGCCAGTTTCTCGGTGTTGCCGTTGTTAAACATGCAGCGAAGGATCTTCTTCTTGCCGTCGGCGGTAGTTTCGGCGGCATACAGTTGCCACAGCTCGGGCTGTCCGTTGACCTCGCCGAGAGTGCGCAGAGCCGAATCCCGCAGTTCCGCGTTCTTCTCGATCCGGGCTACCTGCGCCAGGCGTTCCGCGTCGTTGCTGCGCCGGAATGCCGAGAGGATGGTGGACTTCAGCGCGGCGTCGTTGGCGCCGGCATAAATCTCGGAGAGAAGCTGGCCGCGGTTGGGCTTGCTCCTGGTGTCGACGAAGTAGCTGACGGCGCGCAACTGGAGGTCCGGATTCCCGGTGGAGCCGCGGGCGATCTGCTCGAGCAGGGCCTGCGCCTTGGGCGACTGGTTCTGCGCCAGCACGTAGACCGCCTGCTTTTTCAGGCTGGGCGAATGCGCCCCCTTCAACAGCTCTTCGAGAATCGGGAAGGCGCGCTCCGGCTCGGTTTGCATGAGGCCGTTGAGGGCCAGAAGTTTGAGATCGTCCTGGCCCAGATCGTCGGGCGAGACCGGTTTGCCGGCGGCCTGCTTGACCTCGATTTCGAGCGCCTTGGCGTCGTCCAGCCAGCGGCTGTTGGGGTAGGTTTTGCGCAGATCGGCGATGGCGGTGAGGGCGTCGTCGCGTCGGCCCAGCTTGTTCAGCGTGTAGGCCTTGTAATAGAGCGCGCCTTCCACCTTGGCGCCGCCGCGCGCGACCACTTCGCCGAAAGCCGTTAGGGCGTCGTCGAGGCGGTGGGCGTCGAGGGCGCTCTTGCCGCCCTCGTAGAGGCGCTCCTCGGACGTGGTGCGCCCAAAAACGATGGAGCGGCCGGCGATGGCCACATCGTGGTTGTTCTGGGCGAACGTCCAAACCTTGTTCTGCAGCGTGTCTTGCAGTTCCAAGGCCTTTTCCTGGGCCTTCTCCACCATTTCTTGCAGTTTTCCGGACTGCTCAGCCATGGAGAACCACTTGTCCGGCGCGCCGGCGCGGATTTCGGCGGCCATAGCACGGGCCTGTTCGCCCATGGCGCGGGCTTGTTCGCCGTACGCGCGGGCCTGATCGCCCTGCGCGCGGGCCTGCGCGGCCTGCCCGGCGATGGCATCCATGTCGAGATGCGAGAGGGCCTGGTCCGCGCCGTCCAGCAGCGCGTTCAGATCGACGTTCGGCAGGGGCGGCAGAGGCGGCGCCGGCGCGGCGGCCGGAGCCTGAGCCGCTGGAGGCACGGGCGGCGTGGAGGCCGATTGCGCCGTGAGCCACCCGGCCGCGGCCAGCAGGCAACCGGCGATCGTGGAAATTCGAGACGGAGTCATGTTCGTTTTACCCTCGCTATAGTCTCTGACCGGCGGCAGGCTGCGCCTCCGGCTCTTCGTGGTTCCTCACGGCGGAGCTGAGGACACGGATCTTCAGCAGAATGCCTTCGGTTTCCAGCCTCCGGCGCACGCTCTCCAGTTCCGCGGGCGAGAGCCTGGACGGCCCGCGGGCAATGTCCATCAAGACGCGGTCGACGTCGTCCAAAACGTTGGCCACGGCGGTATCGCCGGTATGAGCAGCGGTCTGGCGGTAGAGCCGGCTTTCGCTCACCAGGTCGCCGGCGCGTTCCTGTTCGGCTGAGATGTCCAGCGGGGCTTTCGGATTGGCGTTG
>Ga0209039_10001087_pt1 | contig 26183 bp, 18 predicted proteins | sample BogFormECP12_OM1_FD_188238 | JGI IMG/M metagenome (GOLD analysis project Ga0209039, IMG submission 188238) | Bog forest soil microbial communities from Calvert Island, British Columbia, Canada - ECP12_OM1 (SPAdes) (version 2) | ecosystem: Environmental > Aquatic > Freshwater > Wetlands > Bog ... | reverse complement strand
AGCTGAAGTGAGTACATATCCACCGGGAGGTAATAGCATGACTGATCTTCAACGGCTCATCGAGAAGTATGAAAAGAGGATGGAAGAGCTTGAGGCACAAATTGGAGCGCTGAGACACAGGCACGATGTCCTACTGGAAGCCTCACGTTTGTTGGAGGAAGAGGCCCAGACATCTGGTGTCAGTAACGAATAGTCGGCGTGCTGCAATGTGGGGATGGCGTAAGAGGGCCTTCCACATGAGCGACAGGGCATAAGGATCGAGGAGGCCGGACTGGTTTCGGCCAAGTCCTAGTGTGCCTGGACTTACTGTGTGGTTCTGGAGTTGATGGACACCTACAAACGCATGCAATTGATCCAAGTGCTCTACCGCAATGATAGAGGAGGGCCAGTTGACGATGTCACCCTCGACGAGCTGATACGGTCGCGGAAGATAAAGAGCTTTTATCGGCGTTCAGAAGAGAGATGGGTCGATATTTTCGTCGATCCTGTCAGGGGAAGAGGTCATGCTCACGGTGCGAAAGGCTTGAAAAGAAGATACGCCGACAGGGAAGAGGACAACAGACAGAGAGCGAGAGAAAAAAAGTCCGGCGGGCTCTTCAGGGAAGTGTTCATGCGCCTTAAAAAGCACCCTCCTCGCAAGACACTGAGTGCCGAGGAGTGGTTGGAACGAGGTTTTTTTGGGCTTCGCGCCACTGACAATTACGCGGGAGCGGCTCGGGCATTTGCCCTGTCTATCCGATTGAACTCCCAGTGCCAAGAGGCCTACCTACATCGGGGACTTGTCTACGAGGCCCTGGGTAACTTTCAGCAGGCCACAGAGGATTACGGCATGGCCATTGCGCTGGATCCCAAAGACGGGAAGGCGCACAATCCCCGCGGTCTTGTCCTCGGACGCCCTGACGTAACTGTGAAAGCAATAGCCGGTCTGAGGAGAGCAGCCGATCTGGGGAGAGCAGCCGATCTGAGGAGAGCAGCCGATCTGCAACGCGCGCCTGCAAGCACGTTGCTTGCGTCACGTACAGAACTGCGAGAGGCTTTACCCACGGAGCGGCGTCGTGAGGGGAAGGCTAGCGATGCGGGAACTGAGGTCTTTCCCGAAGTAGCAGGGGATCTTCAACGGCTGATCGAAAAGTATAAAAAAGAGATAACACAGCTTGAAGCACAAGTTGAGGAGGTGAAGCACAAGCACAATATCCTACTGGAAGCCTCACGTTTGTTGGAGGAAGAAGGACTGACCCCTCACAGAACTTTATACGAAAAGCTCGCGAACGCGAGTCGCGAGAAAAATTAGAATCCAGGTCAACCTAAATTCTCAAAACGGAGGGTAGGGTCAGAAACTGCGAGCCGAGGGAACGCGCTCTTTTGAAGGATCGAGTGATTTTCAAAAAAGCTCGTAGACGGCAAATCCGGCGCTTGCTGAAATGTTGTCAGCCGTTCAGTGGCAAAGCCTTTCATCCATGCGGCAATCGTCAACGCTCAACAATTCGCCCCGATCCAGCATTGATGCCGTCCTAGCTCGTCTGAACAAATACATCAGCCATTGGACTTAAGCCGAAAGTTGTATACAATGTAATACAGAATTTCCTTGACGTATCGTGTGCTTCTGCTAAGCTTAAGAGGGGGGCAGTAGGAGGCATAATACAGTGACTGATCTTCAACGGCTGATCGAAAAGTATAGAAAAGAGTTAACACAGCTTGAAGCACAAATTGTTGAGGTGAAGCGCGAGCACGATGTTCTAGTGGAAGCCTCACGTTTGCTGAAGGACAACCGTGGCACAAATGCAGCCCATGCGGCGTTGTCTTTCGCGAAGTACGCGGCGCTGCTGGTGTGTGTGTCACTCCTGTGGCTACAGTTTCACGGCTTTACCCAGTTGATCGTGCCCATCGAAGTAAGACCCACGGATCCGCAGCGGGTAGTAAGAGCCACGGATCCGCAGCAGGTCGACAGAGTAAAGCAATCGCTGCTAAAAGTCGGTGCCCCAACGGAGAAGATCGACGAACTGGCCACCGCCGTCAAGGGCGCCTCGGCTACAGCGGGTGTAAATCCGATACTGCTGGTCGCTCTGATGTACACGGAGAATGAGACCTTCGACTACAAGGCCGTATCCGAGAAGGGCTACAAGGGTCTGATGCAGACGCCCTGGGCGTCCATGCGCTGGGCCGATGTGGACATCTTGCTGGGGGCAAAGATACTGCAGGAGAAACTTAAGCTCAGCGAAAATAACCTTCTGGAGGCGTTGCGCCTGTACAAAGGCGGAAAGAACACGACAGCCACAAGGCAAGCCAAGAGGACGATCGAGGTATACGAGGATCTGCTGAAAGAAAAGAATACGCAGTAAGAAGTGGAGGAAAGCATGGAACGGCGACTTGAACTGGCGACCACGAAGAGGGCAGGCCATGATGACCAGGAACTGTCACTAACGCGAGAGAAAACACCGAGGCTGGGCTTTTGGGACAAAATGGTGATCGCGCTAATACTCGGGGCCATCATCGGGGTTGCTGGGTCAAAGGCCTATTACGAGCGACGCCTCGAAGAGGCGATCAAGCTGCAGCGCTTTGTCCACAAGAGCGTAATGTATGAGATAAGGGAAGTAAAGCCTATACCGAACCTGTAGGTGCAGACACCAGCTTAGGATGGATAAGACATGTACTCACATGCGCTGACTTACAAAAATTGGCTGACGTAACGAGACTACGGGATTTAGCAGGTAAAATGGGCTTCTGCAAAGGCTGTCTATGTTTGGTAGATTTACACTCCGGAGCCAAAGGCCCCGCGTTCGAATCGCGGCGGGCGCGCTTTATTTTAAAGGATCTACGGACGGTAGCAGATGTCCGTAAAGAATCCTAGCTATCCTATTGCTACCCTAAACGCTTGGGCATCTCCATCAAACACTTGTGGGAGAATTTGTGGTTCATCCGGTTCCTGCGTACTTCCAATGGCAACGGGGTGACTTTCTTTCTTTCACTTACAAATGCAGTATTCAGGGATAACCGAGAGTACTGCGCATTACCATTAGTAACGCTTGATAAACGTCTGGGGCAGCCAGACCCCGCAGCTTGGGCGATCGGCTGCACTGAAGCGCCAGCTCAACAATGGCTTTGGTACGCGTGTTAAATCGGGTATAATAGATGCGTCGCAATTGAAATTCAATGAGGAAGACGGTGGTGCCTTGGCTGTTCGAAACCCTGAAAAGGCACGAACAGATGACCATTGCCGAGTGATAGAGGTTGTGTAGAGGAGGCAGAAACGTGAAAGGAAGAACAAGGCGGCTAGTCTTTTTTGGTCTCATAATCGTAGTCCTGCTCATGGCTTCGAGGGTGATCGAGTTTTGCGTTGACTGGCTCTTCTTCAAGGAACTGGCTTACGAAAGCGTATTCTTGAAGGTTTTTGATGCTGAAGCACTGACAGGGCTGGCCTTCGGTGTGGCGTCCTTTCTCTTTGTTCTGGTGAACGCCCTCCTGGTCAGCCGCGTACGGTTCCCCTCCATCAGCCTTGCTTTCAACAGTCAGATGGGCATAGCCCTGAACACGGATTTGCTCGACAGGCTCACGAAACCGGTCGGCATCGTGGTCGCCGCTCTCGTAGGCATTTTTTCCGGAATATGGGGAAGCAGTCTCTGGGGAGAGGTCCTCGTTTTTCAGAATGCCATCGGGACCGGCCTTAAGGATCCGATCCTCAATAAGGACATGGGCTTCTACCTTTTCAAACTCCCGTTCTATGAATCACTGAGTGCCTATGCCGGCACCATCATTTTCATTACTCTGCTTCTCGTAGCCGTAGGCTACGCGGTGAGGGGCGGCCTTCTCGTGGGGGGAGGCAGATTGTCCATGGTGAAAGAGGCGAAAAGGCATATCTGCATCCTTGCAGGCCTTTTCCTTTTTAGGTTCGCCTTCGGTTTCTATCTTGACCGCTTCGACCTCCTCTATTCGGTGCACGGTGTCATCGTGGGCGCTGGATACACTGATGTGCATGCGAGGCTTCTTGCGCTCGACGTGGTCGTATTCCTGACCGCGATTGCAGGAGTGGTTTTCGCCGCATCTTTCGTAAGGGAATCATGGAAAACCGCGCTCTATCCGGCTGGTCTGGTAGTAATTGTTTATATCCTCGGCGTTGTGATCTATCCGGCGCTTCTTCAGAATTTCAGGGTTGCCCCCAATGAACTCGGGGTGGAAAAACCATTTATAGAACATCATATTGCTTTCACCAAATTCGGCTACAACCTCAAGAATGTCGACGTGAGGCCGTTCAACGTTTCATACGGACTGACGGCGGCAGACCTCCAGAAAAACGGCGCCACGATAAAGAACATACGGCTGTGGGACGAATCGCCCCTTCTCAAGACGTACAGCCAGTTGCAGCAGATACGAACATATTACCGGTTCAAGAACATCGATAATGACCGCTACACGATCGACGGCGAGTACAGGCAGGTGATGCTTTCAGCCAGAGAACTCTCTTACGACGACTTACCCAGCAAATCGTGGATCAACGAAAAACTGGTCTTCACCCACGGCAACGGCATCACCATGGGGCCGGTAAGCCGGATCTCAAAAGAGGGCCTTCCCGAATTCATCATCAAGGATATCCCGCCTGTTTCAAGCTCCAACGTAAAAGTAACAACCCCGGAGATATACTTCGGCGAACTCACGGGGGACTATGTGATCGCCAATACGAAGATCCCTGAGTTCAATTACCCTACCTCCGAAGGCAACGTGTATAACTCTTACAAGGGCACCGGCGGTGTTCTTCTCGACTCGCTGGTTAGACGGGCGGCATTTGCTTCGGCGTTCCACACTGTCAAGATTCTCCTTTCATCGGATATCAAGGATGACAGCAGGATCCTCTATTACCGTAACATTGCAGAAAGGGTGCGTAAGATAGCCCCCTTTCTCATGCTCGACTCTGACCCCTATATTGTCGTTTCTGATGAGGGAAGGCTTTTCTGGATGATAGACGCTTACACTGTGTCTGATCGCCTGCCTTATTCGAAGCGGCTCACGAACCAGGTCAATTACATGCGAAACTCCGTAAAGGCAACGGTAGACGCGTTTACCGGGAAAGTAGACCTTTACGTGAGTGATCCCGATGATGCGATCATAAAGGTCTACAGTGCGATTTTTCCAGGACTTTTTAAACCCATGACAGAGATGCCGGCGGATCTGAAGAGACATATACGCTACCCCGAGGGGTTCTTCCGCATCCAGACAGCCCTTTACGCGACATACCACATGGAGGACCCAAAAGTTTTTTACAACAAGGAAGACCTGTGGGAGATACCGTCCCGCGGCGACAAAATGATGGAGCCTTACTATTTGATCATGAAACTTCCTGAGGAAAAGAAGGAAGAATATGCGCTCCTTATACCGTACACACCCGCCAAAAGAGACAACCTGGCAGCGTGGTTCGCGGCGCGGTGCGACGTGCCGAATTACGGGAAATTAGTCATTTACACCTTCCCGAGAGACAGGCTTGTCTTCGGGCCGAGACAAGTCGATGCACGCATAGACCAGGATTCCTATATCTCGCAGCAGCTGACGCTCTGGGGGCAGCATGGCTCACAGGTCATTCGCGGGAGCCTGCTTATCATCCCGGTGGAAACGTCACTTATCTATATACAGCCCCTCTACCTGGCCGCAGAGGACCAGGGCGGCCTGCCGGAACTGCGGCGTGTGTTGGCGGCGTACGGGAACACTGTGGTGATGGATGAAAATCTGGAGCTGTGTCTCGAGCGTCTTTTTGGAGGCAAGCGAGCAGCGACGACCACCGAAACGACAACGCCTGCGGTCCAGAAGAACGCTTCCATTAACGAGCTCGCTAAAGAGGCCATGACTCTTTTCGAAAAAACCAAGGAACTTCAGAGACAGGGTGACTGGGCGGGTTACGGGGAAACGCTCAAGAAGCTGGAACAGGTGCTGAAGCGGATGGCAGCCCAGTAGGGCCATCTCGTCTGCCAACCGGTGTGCCCGGATCGGGAAGGAGTCAACACTTTGCTTCACGTATCAAAGCATGGATGCCGCCTGTACGATGAGAGTCGAAGATTACAAAGGTCTATGTTTTCTTGTAGTAGAAGGGCGTAAGAGGTGATAATCTATACATGGACCCGTTGGGGGGGTTCAAACATCTCATAAAAAGGGAGAGCGTACAATGAAAAAAGGCTATCTTTGTTTCCTGGTCTTGGTCTTTGCCATAGGTATCCTGGCCTGGCCGGCCCATGCACAGGTCGAGAAAAGCGTCAAAATAGGCATCATCACCCCGCAGACCGGCCCCCTTGCTTTCTACGGCATAAGCGCGCTTCGCGGTGTCGAGCTGGCCTTGAAGACAGTCAACGAGAAGGGAACCGTGGGCAACGGGCCGGGAATCCTGGTGGGCAAGGAGCGCTACCGGCTGGAGCCGATCGTCTATGACGACTCCGGGGACCCGGCCAAGAGCGTTCCCGGCATGCGGAAGCTGGCGGAAATGTATAAGATACCGGTGATGATGGGTCCCTTCGGCACGCCCCAGGTGATGGCTGGCCAGACAGTGAATGTCGGGCTTAAGGTTGTGTTTAATGGCATGTCGACCTCTGACGTCGTCCGGAAGCGGGGGAACCCCCTCTACATCCAGGAGCGGGCGCCAGGCCTCTATTTCGGAGAACCCATGGCCCAGGCGTGCATAAACAAAGGTTTCAAGAAGGTCGCTGTGCTTACGGACATAAACGAGGCCTATGTCGCGTGGGGCAAAAGGTTCGGCCAGGAGTTTGAGAAATTTGGCGGGAAGGTCGTGGCCTTTGAAAGCGCCGATATCAAGAATACAACCGATTACCACTCGATTATGACGAGCTTCAAAGCGAAGAACCCGGACATCATCTTCATCACCATGTATGAAGAACCGATGGCCCTTGCCGCTTCGCACGCCGTCGACGTAGGGTACAAAGGGAAGTTCCTCCTCAACTCGGAGTGGGGTCCCAAGTCTGAGAAGATTCTGCCCCTCAGCCAGATCGAGGGCTCACTCGTGGAAGCCATGCTGTGGACGTATTACGCCAAATACCCGGATCAGGACAAAAAGGGCTATGTCACCAACTTCCTCAAGCAGTATGCTGCGATTTACAAAGAAGATTTTGGACTCCCTGCCATCACGAGTTATGACCCCATGTTGATGTTCGCCAGGGCTATGGAACTCGGCAACAGCGTCACGGATGCCTATGCCATCCGCGCTGCCTGCCCGAAGGCCCTCCAAGAGGGAAAACTGCCGCTCCTCCATCCGAATAACGATGTCCTGAAGAACGGCCTGATGGTGGGAGCCCCTGAACTGCTCCTCGAGGTGAAGGGGGGGCAGTACAGACTCATCCAGGAGCTGCGCATTCCGAAAGCCGCACTAGAGTGACAGAAGCGAAGGAGGGCGATACATCACACTCCAGATATTCTCAACGGTGAAGTGTACCGTCAAACAGGATAGGAGTACTGGGGGAGCGATATATTCCCAACGCCGAGCGACTTCGGGACCAGTATCGAGAACACCTATCCCTCCCCTCACCTCCTCACCCGCATGCTCGGGTCCCCGAAGAGGAGATAACTCCTCCGCACATCGGGATCGCTGACGGTGCGCTTTGCCCAAGGAGTGCCTCCCCCACCGTGGCGCCGGTGAAGAGCTCCCCGAGCAGGGCACTGCCCAGTTGCCCCTGGGGTGCGAACCCGGTGAGACTCGATGAAGCGATCACCCCCACGGCCCCTCCCGTGTCAAGCAGTAAGGCCGTGGCCAGGCTGTCGACGGTGGGGATTTCAACGGATTCCGAGCAATTTCAAGGCCTCACAGGATAGGTCGATTTCGCCGTGGTTTAGACTCCGGAGCCCAAGGCCCCGCGTTCGAATCGCGGCGGGCGCGCTTAAAATTCCCAGTAAGATTGATAGGATTTGAAGCGCGGCTCAGTATTTTCGAATACGTAGAAGTGTTCTGTAATCGGCAGAGGCGACATTCGGCATTAGGGTATAGGAGCCCAGAACAGTATGAAAGGCTCCTTAATGAAACTTAACCATGTGTCCATTTTTTCGGGGAAAGGTCAATCGATAATGGTCAGATTCAAGATTACTTTGATGTTGTGGAGTAGCACCTCATAAAGGGCACCCATAAAGGGTGAAGACAATAACTGCCTGATTCTCCCATTGCTTGCCTCTTTTCAGACAGCTATCTTCGCCATCATCACGTTTGACCAAATAGAAGCCATTTGGCTTAAGCCACTTTCTAATACCAAATACTGCTTGACAATCCGTACAGTGCAGCTTTACTCTGGTGTCAGTGGAACGGTCCATGGTTCGATGTAAAGAGTGGTGATACATGGACATTATTTGATTACCCAGGCGCCCTCTGGTAATGCAAGGAGATGTAAGGCAGATACGGATCTTCGATTGACTGTCCGGAAAAGAAATAAGGAGTCCATTATGGAGAAATTATTATTGGTCATGGCCTTTATCGCATTGAGTGTAGGTTCTCTTAATGCGCAAACAGTAGTGAATTTACCATCAGGCAATGTGGCACCCTTCACGGTCCAGAGTGACACGACCTACGTTGGTGTTGCTGGCAGCACCGTAATCAATTGTGATGACAAGACCAGTGGTGTAGGTATAAACGGTGTGAATGCCAGCAATGTGACACTTCAGAATATTGAGGTTACAAGCTGTCATTGGGGCATTCTGTCTCAATCGAGAGGCATAACATGGGTGCTTGATAACATAAACGCACACAATAATTACTTTGGTCTTGAAGTAGGTTCTTGGTTCGATTGCAGTGCCAGCACGGACTGGTTGGTGACTAACAGTCACTTCGACAACAATGACGCGAGCGGCTTCATAGCAACAAACCTGCTTGGAAGTGTATTGAGAGGTAACACCTTTAATGACAACTGTACCTGCGGTGATACGTCAGGCTATTGCTGGTGGTGTGGTGGCTATAGAGGAGATGATTTGTGCCTTTCGGAGAATCCCGCTGCTCCGGGGAACCTCTACGAGAACAATGTTGCTAGTAGGAACTTGATAGGAGCAGGTATATGGCTTGATACGGTGGTTCCCGGAAGCGTCGTCAGGTACAACACATGGGATGATAACCATATGGGGTTTATGAATGAGATCACCTCTGGCACGGAGGCATATGGTAATACAGGCAGAGGGAATGGCGATACCGTGTGGAACGCCGATGCGGGTGCCTGCATATGGGTTGAAGGAAGACCGGGACCCACCTATTCTGAGGGAGGTGTAGGGGCCCCAGCCAATAACAATAATATTCATGATAATGTCTGTGATGGCAACTATCAATTCGCACTACTTGCGCAGAACGGTGGCGGGTATGAGAATGACAGATTCATGAACAATGTATTCAACAACAACACGTTCATCAATACTATAAATGGTCCGGACATTCGATTTGTCTACAGCGGTACCACCAATCAAGTAATGAATAACAGGATTGGTCCTGACAGGGCTTATATGATAGAGGCACCAGCATGGGGCGAGTACATAAGCCTTGAGCAGTTCAATACACTTCCAGGTGTAACAGGTAACTATATAGAAAGTACACCACCTCCTACGGCTTTCTGAAGGATGGTGATACGTATACCTTGATCAATGCTAATGCACGTGGCATAAACGATGACGGTGAGGTGGTTGGTTCTTGCGCTGGCAGTAATGGCCCGCAAGGTTGTCTGAAGAATGGAGATATCTATACTTATTTCCATTACCCCGGCGCTTTCAGTACAGAAGCTAATGGCATCAACAATGCCGGTATGGTCGTGGGCGATGTTGGTATTAGGGTGGTTACCCCCGAACCTGCCACCATGCTATTCCTTGTTTTCGGCCTTGGTTGGGGTCGTAGGGGCTAAGAGGAAGTTCAAGAACTAGATAAAGTTAAATTTCCAAAACAAGAGGCGGGGTCTAGAAATGGCCCTGCCTTTTCTTTTGACCAGTTCCAGTTGGTAATGCCGAAGGGAGAGTCCCTTGGCGTAACCGTTGTGCCAGGAACCCACACCGGACCTTTCACCAAAGCTCTTTCGATGAAGTGAATCTCCCCTCGCCAAAGTTGAGACAACATGAAAAGAAAGTCCTTACGTTAAAAGCTCCCTACACGCCTGTGTCTGGTTTTTATACTTTTGGTAATAAAACGTGCGTTTTCGACCGGTCATAGGCTATTACCGCCCACGGTGCCTGCAGCGGCCCCACCGCCAACACTGCGGCCGACGATAGCACTAAGAAGCGAAAGGCTGAGCGGTACCGGGAGCTCTGCTGACTGTCAACGGTCGGAGACAATCCTTGCTATTCCTGCAGGACCACACCGAGACCTTCAGGCGCTCAAGACCCGCCAGTCAAGGAGATCGTACTTTGCCCCTCACTCACGGAACAAAAAAATGAATGGGTTTCCCTACAAATCGAAAGAAAAGAATGCAGTTAATTCTATACAGGGCCCGACGTTTTTTTGAGATTGTTGGTTTACCTTTTCAGCATGAACGCCTTCCTGGTTTAGAGATAGGACCAATCGATCCGAGGAGGGGGGGCGCGGCATGCAACTTGTATATTGCTTGGAGAACAGAGGATTGGATTGTGACGACCACGGTACTTCTCCTCATCCCGTTACCCCTTTTTATTATCTGCACCTCTTTGATGGCATGGAAAGAGGCAAAGCAACCTGCGGGTGTACAGAAGGAGCCAACGGTACCGGGGCCGGCAGCGTTGGAACGCCAGAAAAAGAAAAGGAGGAGTCCATTATGAAGAAATTATTATTGGTCATAGCTTTTATCGCATTGAGTGCAGGTACTCTTAATGCACAAACAGTAGTTAATTTACCATCAGGCAATGTGGCACCCTTCACCGTCCAGAGTAGCACGACATACATGGGAGTCGCTGGAAGCACGGTGATTAATTGTAACGACAAACTCCAAGGCATTGGTATTAACGGTAGAGATGCCAGCAACGTCACGCTGAAGAACATCGAAGTAACTAATTGTCGCTACGGAATATTGTCTCAAGCGAACGGTGTGGCATGGACTCTGGATGGAGTAAATGCGCACGGGAATTTCTTCGGGATGGCTGTTGGTGCTTGGGAGAACTGTACTCCAAGCTATGATTTTTTGATAACTAACAGCCACTTTGACAACAACGATTCGGATGGTTTGGCTGCCACAAATTTATTAAGGAGTAACATACGCGACAATACATTTAATGGAAACTGCACATGCACATCTGATCCAACTGGCAACTCCGGAAACTGCACTTGGTGTGGCGGATATCGCGAGGACGATCTTTGTCTCTCAGAGAATCCGCCTATGCCGGGAAACGTGTATGATTCCAATACGGCGAACGGAAATGTGAACGGCGCTGGCATATGGTTGGATACTTGCGGAACTGGCGCTGTAGTAAGATACAATACATTGAATAGCAATCAAGTTGGTTTGATGAATGAGATAACCTCTGGCACAGAGGCATATGGCAATACGGGTACTGGGAACACAATGGCTTGCATCTGGGTAGAAGGTAGACCCGGAGCCACATATTCTCAGGGAGGGATTCAAGCACCTGCTAATAACAATTATATACACGATAACGTCTGTACCAACAATTCTCAGTTTGGTCTCCTGATTCAAGATGGCGGTGGTTATGTAAGCGGCAGCCTTATGAACAATACCATAGCCAATAATACTTCTACCGGCACAATCAATGGTCCGGATATCCGCTTCGTCTATGGTGGGACGACGAACAAAGTGACAAATAATCAGCTTGGTCCGGACAGAGCCTATATGATAGAGGCACCAGTGTGGGGCGGGTACATAAGTCTTACGCAGTTCAATACACTTCCAGGTGCAACAGGTAACTATACAGGAAGCACACCACCTCCATGTACACCACTATCTACACAAACACAGACATTGTCGTGTCCAGCAGGTCAAACCGGATCAATTACTCAACAAAGACTTTCCACATGCCCCGGCCCTACATGGGGACCGTGGACTACCATCTCCAATACCTGCTCTGTTACATGCACCCCATTGCCCACGCAGACTAGGACGGTTGCATGTCCAACCGGGTATACAGGAAGCATCACCGAGCAGCGGATTTCTTCATGTCCGGGACCAACGTGGGGAGCATGGACACAGATTGCCAATACATGCACGCCGATTCCTCCTCCCCCTCCCCCTGCCACGCAGTACACGATAAATGCTGCAGCTCAGGGACCGGGGAGCATATCTCCTTCAGGCTCTGTATCTGTTAGGCAAAATGGCTCGGTGACATTCAAAATGTCACCTAACGATCCTAGGAGGCATGTCCAGTCTGTTGTTGTAGATGGCAAGAGCGTGGGTGCCGCGGCATCGTATACGTTTAGCAATGTCAAGGGCAATCACACGATAAGGGCGACGTTCAGGTAATGCAAAAAACAGGAGAACCAACGAAACAAAACTTGTACTTCTGATTCTCGATGCGGTGTACGGGCTCATTGAACTGGAAGCGTTCGAAAGAGCGGTAACGTATATTTCGATGCGACTCACGCAAGAGGACATTGGTAATATGCTTTCTGGTTCCCCCATCGCCTTTGCAAAACCGCGATGGTAGGCATCAGGACCGATCACCTTACCCTGTGACACCTCATAGATGGAATAGGGTAGAGCCCATGTATCACGTGGCGCTCATCGAATATTTTCTTAGTACCACGGCCAGTCCTCTGGGTCAATTAGCCTTTGGTTTAAAAAAATATGCACTTCTGGGTCAAGCACAATGGCCACTGTATCAGTCAAACTGCCCCGCAGTAGCAATCATCTTCTGGGCTCGTTGCAGGCTTTTTTTCGTCGCTATGTTTCGTGCCTCAGCGCTTTGGCCTCGGTGGAGACGCCAAGGTGCACGAGTTGGACATCAGGCTTTTGGGAGAGATCGAGGCTCGTCGACTCATACACGACTCTTCCCCTGCTCAGTATATATACGTGTTCTGCAACGTCCAGCGCAAACGTAAGGTTCTGTTCAACCAGGAGGATTGATTGGCCTTCCCTTTCCAGTTCGGAAAAAATTTTGATAAGCTCCCTGACCATTGAGGGAGAAAGCCCCTCAGTCGGTTCATCCAGCAAAAGCAGATCGGGATTACTGACAAGGGCCCTGGCTATTGCCAGCATCTGCTGCTCTCCTCCGCTTAAATGAGAGGCCCTCACCTTTTTTCTCTCTTTAAGCTGAGGGAAAAGCGTGAACACGCCATCCTGGTCCCAGACCATCTTCTTTGCTCTCTTCCTTGCGGAAGATAATAGGTTCTCTTCAACGGTGAGTGAACCGAAGATACGCCTTCCCTGGGGAACGAGAGCCAAACCCGCATCCACTCTTCTTGCGGGATCGAGCTGAGTGACATCTTTTCCTTTGAAAAGAATCCTTCCCTCCCGGGGAATGTTGAAACCGATCAGCGATCGAATGAGGGTGGTTTTGCCCACGCCGTTGCGGCCGAGCACTGCCACGATGCTCCCTTGGTTAAGGGAGAGATCCACGCCCTGAAGAATATGACTCTGGCCATAATAGGTATGAACCTGCTCTACGCTCAGGATGGGCATGGGTGCCATTCAGCTCATCTCTTATACCAATTCGCCTTCAAGTGTATACCTTCGTTGTCGCTGCGTCGCTTTCCTCGACGTACGTCTGAGTACGTCTGCGTCATCTCCTCGCTGCCGCCTCGGTCTCCATCTTGAATGCAAATCGGTATTAGAAGCCAAAATAGATTCTCTGGACTTCTTTATTGTTCTGCACTTCTTCAGAATTGCCCTGGGCTATCCTTTTCCCCTGGTGCAGCACGGTCACGCGGTCTGCCAGCTGCAACGCGACATTCATGTCATGCTCTATGAAAAAGATGGTCGTTTCTCTGCTTGATTCTTTGATCAAGCTTGTCATAGACGCACGACTGCCTGCTTCCAACCCTGCCATCGGCTCATCGAGCAATAGCAATCTTGGCTTCTGTATGAGGGCCATCACGATCTCCAACTGTCTTTGGACACCGTATGGGAGTGCCGCTACCGGCACGTTTCTCGTTTCCCACAGGCCCCACGGTTCGAGCAATTCAGCGATCGGCTTAAGATTTCTTTCGGAAAAGCTCCCCGACTTCAGGAATGGGAGACGCGTTGCCGGAAGGGCCTCTAACGACAGGCGCAGGTTATCCAGCACGGTAATCGTCCTGAAGAGCGTTGTAATCTGAAACGTCCGACCTATCCCCAGGTGCGCGTATTTGAAGGCAGGAAGCGAAGTAATCTCCCGGCCCAAAAAATGGATGCTGCCCCGGGAGGGTTTTGTAAATCCGCAAACAATGTCGAAAAGCGTTGTTTTCCCGGCTCCGTTGGAACCAATCAAGGCATGCAATTCCCCTTTCCGGATTTCCAGATCAATATCGGTAAGCACCTGCAGCCCCCCGTAGTTCTTGGACAGGCCGGTTATCTTCAGGACAGGGATCTGAGTGTCCATTACTTTCCCGTTAGTTTCCGCCATTCTCTTCTCCAGAGTCCTGCCACTCCTGACGGAGCAGCAATGACCATCAAAACGAAGAGAGCCCCCAGGATCAGGGTCCAACGCTCCGTAACCGTGCTCAATATGTTCTTCACGTAAACCACAAAGAATGCCCCGATGATCGGGCCGATCAGCGTTCCTGCTCCGCCGAAAATAATCATGGTGATGGCCTGTGCCGAGGTGTCAACGGAAAAATATTCAGGGCTTACATAACCGTTGAAGTAGACGTAGAGCAAGCCTGCCACCCCGCCGAGCCCGCCTGCCACAATAAACGAGATCAGCTTCACCCGATCGATATTATAGCCAAGGCTTGTCATGCGCTTCTCGCTCTCACGGATACCGACAAGCGCCATTCCCATTCTCGATCTTCTAAAGAATCTGAGGAAGAGAAGAACTGCTACACAGACCAGGAACGCGCAATAATAGAAGGTCTCAACAGAGGTCATCCACGCAGGGCGGGGAATGTTTGCCAGTCCATCCCCTCCCCCGGTCACAGAACGCCATGAATGGGCGATCGCCCTGAAGACTTCTGAAAAGGCGATGGTGAGCATCATGAAGTAGACTCCCCGGCTCCTGAGCAACAGCCAACCCAGAACCAGGGCAGCGAACGCGCAGGAAAAGAGTGCCGCCCCGATTTGCAGAAAAATACTCGAAGTGAGGCGCAACGCGGTCAAGCCGATAGTGTAGGCGCATATTCCAAAAAAGACAGCGTGCCCCAAGGATACAATCCCTCCGAGACCGAGGATGAGATCGAGGCTCATCGCAAAGATCGACCAGATCAAGGCGAGGGTAAAAAGTCTCACATAGTACGTGGGAAGAATAATCGGACAGATCAACCCGGCAATGAGCAGAAATGTTACGCAGGTCCAGACAAAAGCGGGGCGCTTCCACCATTGCGTTTTTGCTACCGGTTCATTATCGGCGGTTGAGGAAACGTCACGATCGAGGAACATTGCCTCAGGGACTGATACCTGGCTGCTCGGCGCAATGGGCAGGCCGAAAAGGCCCGTTGGCTTCATAATGAGTGCAATGGCCATCAAGGCAAACATCGAAAACATTCCTGTTTCAGGCCAGACCGCCTTGGCCATGGAGTCGAGCAAACCCACCAGAAGCGCACCCAGGAACGCTCCCTTCAAGCTGCCCAGACCGCCAACGATAACCACGGCCATGGCGTATAAGAGCACTTCGATATCAAGACCGGGGTAGACCCCCAGGAAGGGAGCGCCGAGACTGCCGGCCAGACCTGTCAGCAACGTGCCGAAGCCAAAGGTCACCGTCATCAAAAGATTCATTCGGATACCAACACCGGTTGCCATCTCGCCGTCATCGACAGCAGCCCTGATGAAGATACCCAGCCGTGTGCGTGCAAGGATCCACCAGAGGATGAGAACAATTAAGACCCCGGTCAGCAAGATCAGGAGTCGATAGGTGGGATAGAAGAACCCTGCGATATTGGTGGCGCCGCTGAGAATGGGAACCTTCTCCAGCAGCACGGGCGTTCCTCCCCATATCCACTGAGCCAGATCCTGAAACACAAATATGAGGCCGAACGTCAGCAACACCTGGGCAAGATTGTTGACGCGGAATCGGCGAAGGAGATAACGCTCGGTCAGCATGCCCAGGATGGCCATTGAAAGCATCGCCGCCACTATTGCAAGGGGAAAACTGCCGGTGAAACGGGCAACCGAAAATCCGATATATCCTCCCAGCAGATAAAAAGAACCGTGGGAGAGATTAACGATACGGCACAATCCGAAGATAAGAGACAATCCGGCTGCGATAACGAAAAGAAGCATGCCGAAAGAGAGGCCGTTAAAGATTTGAGTGAGCCAGTAGATCATATTCTACCAATTCACCTTCAAGTGTATACCTTCGTTGTCGCTGCGTCGTTCTCCTCGACGTACTTATGGTACGCCTGCGTCGGCTCCTCGCTGCCGCCTCGGTCTCCATCTTGAATGCAAATTGGTATTGGAGATGCGGCAGGGATTGTTCCGCCAGACAGCTCTATATCGGGGCGTACTGTCGCAAGTGTAGTCCGGCCGCAGACGGAAAATCAAGCTCAATCTTGACACGAACGTGAATTCAATATAATGTAGCTGAAGTCAATCCACGGCAGCTACAACAACGAAAGGAGATACTATGAAAAGCGTACGAGCGATCCTATTCGTCTGTCTTGCCTTTATTTTCTTATTGCCTTTCACAGCTTCAGGGGCACCCAAGGATACCATCACCATCGGCCTTCTCGCATCAGTGACCGGGCCCATGAGCTTCCAGGGTAATGCCATTGTGAGAGGGTTCAACCTGGCGCTTGAAGAGGCATCGTACTCTGTTGCCGGCAAGACAATCAAGGTTATCACGGAAGATGAGGTTATTTCGCCGGCCATCGCGCTCACCAAAACGCAAAAACTGGTAGAGAAGGATCATGTGGACGTGCTGGTGGGGCCCGTGAACAGTGCCGCAGCTCCCGCCATGCGAGACTATGTGGTCCAACAGAAGGTTCCCTGGATTGTACCTCTCGCGATGCCTGAGAATTTAACGCTCCCGCCCCTGGCGAACAAATACACCTTTCGTACCCAGGCGGTTGCCAGCCAATTGAACTTCCCCTTTGCCGAATGGCTCTATAAGAACAGGGGCTATCGCAAGATGGCTGCGATCGGCATGGATTTTCCCGCAGGACGTGATTCGGTAGCAGCCTTTAAACGCAGCTTTGAGGCGCAAAAAGGGCAGATCGTCCAGGAAATTTTTACACCTCTCAATACCCCCGACTACGGACCTTTCCTCTCACAGTTAAAGAAGGGGGAGCTGGATGCGGTGTATGCCTGGTATGCGGGTGCCGACGCGATAAAGTTTGACTCGCAATACGTTGATTTCGGGCTGAAGGACAAAATACCACTCACCGGATTCATGGGCCTTACCGAGGAAGTGATCATGGACTCAGTGAAGCATCTGGTCAAAGGAGACACGGTCATCGCGGCTTATGTAGCCACTGTCGATACTCCGGAGAACAAGAAATTTGTGGCAGCCTACCGGGCCAAATATAATGCGGACCCAGCTCTACCTTCGAATAACGCTTATGACGCTGCGAAAATTCTGCTGACAGCCATCGGTGCTGTGAAGGGTGATATTTCGGACAAGGATAAGTTCGTGGCTGCTATCTCCAAGGTCAAGCTGAACAGCGCCCGAGGCCCGATCTTTTTTGACGAACGAGGTCAGATCGTCACTGACATATACGTCTGTGTGGCAGATACAAAAGACGGGAAGATGCAGAACAATGTAATCGACATCATCAAAGGGGCCAGACAAAGATTACCTTAGCGGCACAACGACTTGACGCTGGAGATTGCGGGATCGGATCTTATACCGGCTCGAATTCGTGCGGAGACCGAGGCGGCAGCGAGGAGCCGACGCAGGCGTACCATAAGTACGTCGAGGAGAACGACGCAGCGACAACGAAGGTATACACATGAATCCGAGCCGGTATTAAGCCAAGGCGCCGCCGTCTATGACTATAGTGTGCCCCGTCACATACGCAGATGCATCTGAGGCCAGGAACAGAGCGGCGCCCACGACATCCGTGGTTTCCCCAAGTCGACCGAGGGGCATCTGAGCCGAATACTGTTTCACAAAATCAGGATTATTCTCCCAGCTAGCCTTGCTGAAGTCTGTCTTGACCAGTCCGGGTGCGATGGCATTAACTCTTATTCCACTTTTCCCCAGTTCTTGAGCCAGGGCCCGGGTAAGCATGACCACCCCCGCTTTTGCAATGGAGTAAAGCCCCATACCCGGGGTTATCCGAAAAGAATATTGTGACGCAGTATTTATTATCCTGCCCTTCTTCTTTTCGACCATCCGCCTGCCGACCGCCTGAGCACACAGGTAGTAACTCTTGAGATCAACAGCCATCAGCCTGTCCCAGTCCTCTTCCGGCAGGTCGAGGAGTGATGATCTGATAAGAATCCCTGCATTGTTTGCAAGGATGCTGATGGGCCCCAATCGATCTGTCACGTCTTGCACCATGGCCTCTACTTCGGCCCGCTTGGTCGTGTCCACTTTAACGGCCAGGGAATGGCGACCAAGCTTTTTGATCTCGTCGGCTACGGCGTGGAGTTGACCATCATCGGCAACAAGGTCACAGGCAGCGACATCAGCGCCGGCTCCTGCAAATGCGAGCGCGATGGCTTTTCCGATTCCGCGCCTTGCACCGGTAACGATGGCAATCTCACCGCTTAATGAAAAATTTGGCATGCTCACAGAATACCTCCTTCTCTATGGCTCGTGGTCTTATTGACCTTTGCTTGTTGTATGGTCATTTTACCACTGCAGCGGAATAGATCAACTAAATTGCGATGAGTCTATGCCGGCTTGCAGTCAAGATGGAGACCGTTGCCACCCGCGGATGAAGAGCCTGGCAAACCGCGGGTACCCGGCTAAAGCAGTTGGGTGCTTGCAGGCGTACTTATGCACGTCGTAGTGAGACAGGGCGCAACACCCACTCACGCGGGTACCCGGAAGGTATGCGCTTGAATGGGAAATCACTGTTATTCGGGTTCGACGTGGATTATAACCCTCTTAACCCCCTGGATCCGTTCCTTCAGGTTTTTCTCAAGACCCTCCGACACAGCCTGAACTGTCTCCGCGGTGTCGTCAGGTTTCATCGTGCAATGAATCGTGAGAAAAAGTTCTCCCGGCACCTCTTCTTCTACGGAGATCCGCGTGCAACTGAGAATCTCTTCTTTTTCCTTCATGATCGCCTCAATCGTCTTGGCGAGTGACTGATCATGATCGACCTTCACCTCGTAGACAGGAGAAGGCTTTCTCCAGTCAACATGCGTGTTGATCTCGCTGATCGCGGGATTGTCTTTCTTTATCTTTGCCTCCAGGTAGTCTGAGATTGCGTGAGCCTCTGCCAGCTTTACGTTCCCACCTACCTCCAGGTCGAGATCCACATGGAGCGTCCCAGCCACATCATGAACGCTGATATGGTGCAGATTGTAGCCTTCTTTCGCCCCAAGGGCACGGATCCTCTCTGCGATGCTTTCGGACTCGCTGGGCACCGGTTTCATTTGCAGGGTGATGTCCACGTCCTTGATCTGCTTCTTTATCTTCTCTTCGACCTGTTTGCCTATCGAATAACTTGATTCGACGCTCAAATTCCTGTCTATATCAACCGTAAGATCAACGAAGGTCTGTTTGCCCGCCTCTCGCGTGCGGACCTTTTCGATGTCGATCACTTCAGGCATTCCGGCGACGATATCTTTTACCATCGCAGCCTGATCGGGTACGGTCCTGTCGAGCAGCACGCCGGCTGATTTCATGAGGATGCGGAGGACCATCCTTATCACTACCACGAGAACTACGCACGTGGTGACCACATCTACGACCGTGTACACACCGGTGGTGACCTTCGCTTTTTGTGCGATGTAGGTTATGAGGATACCCGCCAGAGCAATAGACGATGTGATAAAATCGGCCCTGAAGTGGACGGCGTCAGCCTCGATCGCCGGGCTCTTGTATTTGTCGGCAATCCGTCTCAAAGCCCTCGACCTGTGTATGTCACAGAGCACTGAAATAACAAGGACCAGCACAGCCCAGATGTTGGGGTTTATGACCACGTTCTTGAAGAAGAGGCGTTCTACCACCTCTTTCAATATGAAGAATATGGCGAAGAAGAGCAGGAGCGATTCGGTGAACGCAGCAAGGTTTTCGGCTTTGCCGTGGCCGTAGGCATGATCGGCGTCGGCAGGCCTTTCCGCGTAGCGGATGGAGAAAAAAGTGATGATGGTGACGAGCGCGTCGAGTGAAGAATGGAGGGCTTCCGATATGAGGGTCAGGTAACCGGTGGTGAGGCCTACAAAGAGCTTCAGCAGAATGAGCACGCATGCAGTGACCAAAGAGATGAGCGTGACCCTTCGCTTCTCTCTCTTTTCAGCAATCTCCTCAATCATACGTCCCTCTGTCGCTGCATCCAGTGCGTTGTCCGATCCTTGTCCTGTCCTTGTCCTGTCCTTATCCTATTCTTATCCTGGGATCAGCGACCGCAAGCGCTATGTCCGCAAGCAGATTGCCAACCAGCGTCAGGAATGCTCCGATCACGAGTATGCCCATGATCACCGGAAAATCACGGGACATCACGCTCATATAAAAGAGCTGTCCCATGCCGGGAATACCGAAAATGGTTTCGAAGATCACGCTGCCTCCGATCAGGCCCGGCACGGCCATGCCGAGCAGTGTGATGACCGAAAGGAGCGCGTTCCGGACAGCATGCTTCCTCAGGATCATGCCCTCGGGCAGCCCCTTGGCGTAGGCCGTGGTGATATAGTCCTGCCGCAGGACCTCAAGCAGACTGCTCTTCATGAAGCGCGACATGCCTGCAAGGCCGCCGAATGCGGAAATAAGGACGGGAAGGACCAGGTGGCGCGCGAGGTCGGCGATCTTTCCGAAAAATGAAAACTCTGAATAATTGAAAGATTTGAGTCCGGTGATGGGCAGGAGATCGAAGTAAACGCCGAAGAGAAGCATGCAGAGCAGCGCAAGCCAGAACGTGGGTATGGCAAACCCCGCAAATACAAACGCCGTCAAACCTTTGTCAAGGAGCGACCCCTTGTATTTTGCGCAGTAAACACCGATGGGGATGCCAAGGCCAAGTTCAAGCATCAGGGCAAGCAAATTCAGGCTTACGGTGATGGGCAACCGCTCTGTTATCTTGTCGATCACAAGCCTGCGGTCCGAGCTGAAAGAGCGGCCGAAATCTAATCTTGCGAAGCGCTTCAACCACAAATAATACTGGACAGGGATCGGCTTATCGAGGTCATACATGGCCCGAACCCGCTCGCGCACCTCTTTGGTGACCTTCGGGTTCATCTCCATGCCAAGCGCGCCAGGCTCTCCGGGCGGCAGGTGGATTATCACAAAGGAAATGATCGTGATGCCGAGAAGCATCGGCACCATGAAGACAAGCCGTTTAAGAATATACGCGATCATCGTTTTATGTCCTGGTTCATGTCCTGTCTCTGGCCTGTTCCGTTTCCTGTCTCTGTCCTGTAGCGCTGCTGGTCTAATGGCACGTACCATTTGATAAAATTGTAGGTGATGCCCGCAGGAGCAGGCACTATTCCCTTGATCCGCTTCTGCACTGCCAGCGTTGCGTACGGGATGAAGAGAAACGTGTACGGCTGTTCCTCAGCCAGTATCTCCTGGATGCGCCAGTAACAGCGCTTCCGTTCTTCCTGATCGAAGGTCTGCCGCGCTTTTACGAGAAGCTCATCTACTTCCTTGTTTTCGAAGCCCATGAAGTTAAGCTCTTTGGTTCCTTGCTTCGAAGAGTGCCAGATGTCGAATATATCCGGGTCCTGAGGTATGGTCCACGCCAGGAGCACAGCGTCGAACTTGCGCGCATCTATGAACTGGTTGACGAATGCTGCCCACTCGATCACCCTGATCTTCACCGTAATACCGAGTGCGGCCAACCACCGCTGGATAAGCTCCGCGCAGTGGATCCTCACGTCATTGCCCTGGTTGGTCATGATAGTAAATTCGAAGGGTTTGCCATCTTTGGAGAGGCGTCCGTCCGCCCCTTTGACGAAACCGGCATCGCGCAGTAACGCCTCCGCTTTCTTGGGATCATACGGGTACTTCCGTACGTTCGGATTGTAGGCCCACATGTCCGGCTTGTACGGGCCGTCAGCGACCACGCCCTGTCCCAGCAGGATCCCTTCTATGATCTCCTGTTTGTTGACCGCATACGTGAGGGCCTGACGGACACGCTTATCCCTGAAGAAGGGGTGCTTCAGGTTGTAGCCGAGATAGACGTAGTTGAAACCGAGGTACTTGATCTTGTTAAACTCCCGCCTGAACTTTGGGTATTCTGTCTGTCTCACAAACTGAAGTGGCGTGAGGCCGGCCATGTCGATGCCGCCGTTCTTCAATTCGAGGAACTGCGTTGCAGGATCGGGAATAACCCGTGCGATGACCCGGGAAATGTACGGCCGGCCTTCGAAATAATCGGGGTTCGCGGTCAGTACGATCCGGTCGCCGGCGATCCATTCCTTCAACTTATACGGCCCTGTGCCGACCGGCGCGCGTGTGAGAGGAGACGTGGTGATATCTTTTCCTTCCAGCAGGTGGCTCGGCAGGATCGAAGCCCCCCAACTAATCAGTGCCGGTGCGAAAGGTTTGTCATACGTAACCCGAAATGTGTAATCGTCGAGGGCTTCCGCTTTCTTGACCATCAGAAAGTCTGACGAGTAAGCCGTGGGGGTCCTGGGATCGATGGTCACCTTGTAGGTGTAGAGCACGTCGTGCGCGGTGAAGGGCCTGCCATCCTGCCATCTCACGTTCTTTCTCAGATGGAACGTGATGGTCAGCTTGTCAGGCGAGAAATCCCACGATCCGGCAAGGTCGCCCACGATTTTCAGGTCCTTGTCGTACTTGACGAGGCCGTTATATACGTAACCGGCGATGTCGTGCGACGCCCCGTCGGTGGCCAATAACGGGATAAGGTTGGATGCCTCACCGATCGAGCTGGTGACGAGAGTATCCCCGTACGCAGGCTGCCCCGGATCATCATATCTTCCAATTTCCTCCTTTTTGCTGCATGACGAAAGCAGAAGAAGCAACAGGAGACCGAGGAGAATCCTTCTGGCCATTTTAGTGGGAAGATTCTAGCAAAGGCGATATACAAAGTAAAGGCAGGAAGGCGCGAGGATCGAGGCTAAGGGAAAAGGGCTAAGGGCTAACGACGCAATGTTAAAGTTGACACAAACTACTTGAGCTTGTGCTGGTCCTTGTTTTTCTCGTAGAGGATTTTGAGGCCTTTCAGGGTCAGGAGCTCATCCACCTCGTCGATGGTCTCCGATTCCTTGTATATGAGGTTTGCCAGTCCGCCTGTCCCTATCACGTAGGGGTCAGTCTTCACCTTGTCTTTCATTCGTTTGACAATGCCGTCAACGAGGCTGATGTATCCGTAGATGATGCCCGCTTGCATCGCCGTCACGGTGTTTCTGCCTATGATATCCTTGGGCTTCACGAGCTCAACTCGTGGCAGCTTGGAAGCGCGTTCGAACAGGGCTTCCAGCGATATCATCATGCCCGGCGCAATAACACCTCCCTGGTATTCGCCCTTTGGTGTGACATAGTCAAAGGTCGTCGCGGTGCCGAAATCAACGATGATGAGCGCTTTCCTGTGCCGCTCGTAACCGGCCACAGCATTGACGATGCGGTCGGCCCCAACCTCCTGCGGATTCTCATACAGAATGGGCATACCCGTCTTTATGCCTGGCTCGACAACAACGGGATCTATGCCTATATATTTTGAGCAGACCTGCTGAAAAGAATTTAGAAGCGGGGGCACAACACAGGATATGATGGCACTGTGGAAATCCTGCAGCCTGATTTTCTCAAAATAAATCAAACTGCTCAAGAGGATGGCGTATTCATCCACCGTTTTCTGGATGGCGGTGCTCAGGCGCCAGTGATTGACAAGCGTCTCATCCTTGTAAACGCCGAAAACAATATTTGTGTTACCTATGTCGATGACCAGGAGCATGGCTTAAAAAGATACATCTCCAGCGATCACTTTAAGAACCTTTCCGTGATCAGCAAGAAGCAGGGCGCCGTCATCGCCGATCCCCTCTGCAACGCCTTTGAAGACCTCGCCCTGCTGCGTGATCTCGAGAGATTTTCCTTTGATCTCTGCCTTCTCTTCCCAAATCCTCACCAGCTTCACCGGTCCATGGTCTTTCAACAGGTCGTAATAGCTTTCGATATTGTTTAATAGCATGCCACAAACCCGGGCCCTTTCATAGGCAATTTTCGTTTCGATAAGCAGAGACGTAGCTTTTAACCGTATATCGTCTGTCATTTCCCCCATTCTCATGTTCACGTTGAGCCCTATGCCCACTATGACAAACCGGACAAGGTCCGCTTCCGTGGAGAGTTCAAGGAGCGTTCCGCAGATCTTTTTTCCGTTCACGAGCACGTCGTTCGGCCACTTGAGTGCTGGTTTAAGGCCAAAAAGAAGTAACGTGTCATAGACAGCAAGAGACGACAGAAAGGTCACAGGATAAACAGAAGAAGGATGGAGGCTCGGCCTCAACACGATTGACAGATAAATATTCTTGCCGTAGGGCGAGAACCACTTTCTCTGCAGGCGTCCCTTGCCGGCCTTTTGTGCTTCGGCAACGACACAAGTCCCTTCATCCGCGTCAGCAAGCGCAAGCTGATAGGCCAACCCGTTTGTGGAATCGATAGACTCTTTGTAGTGTATTTTTCTGCCCATGAATTCCGTGCGGAGATAACGCTCCACCTCCCACGGATAGAGTCGGTCAGGCGTGGTCTTAAGGCTATAGCCTTCACCCTTGAGCGAGTCAATCGTATAACCCATCCCCCGGAGCTGTTTCACGTATTTCCAGACAGCCGTTCTCGTAAGGCCAAGCCGCGAGGAGACGTAGTCTCCGGAGACATACTCTTCCTTCTCTCTCAGGAAGCTCAAAATCTCGCCGATCCTATTCACTCTCGACCTTGTCGTAATGGGAAAAAAACATAGTAAAAGAAGCCCTTCCCTGGGAAAGAGACCGTATATCCGTGGAATAGCCGAACATCCTCGTCAGGGGAGCATTGGCCTCAACGATCGTGATCTTATCCTGCGACTGTACGTTGTTGATCTGGCACTTCCGCGCGTGCAGGTCAGCTATTATCTCTCCGAGGAATTCGTTTGGCGTGGTTACCGTCAGGGACATCAGCGGCACAAGAAGTACGGGCCCAGCCTCGCCGCAGGCCTTCTTGAATCCCTCGTATGCTGCCATCTTCAGCGTAAGGCGGGCGAAATCAGGATTGTTGAAGGAGGCATCGTGGATAGTCACCCGCACGTCGGTCAGTGGAAAGCCTTTGACCACGCCCATCTGAGACCCTTCGGTCACACCTTCCTCTATAGCAGTGATGTACGGGAACTCCGGCTGCTGCTTGAGGATATCAGGAGTGATTATGATGCCCTTGCCCCGGCCATTGGGTGCAAGCGAAAGCGTCACCGAACCGCGGTATAATGTGCCGTTGATTAATTTTTCAAACGGTTGCTCGACCGTAGCCGTGCGCTCAATCGATTCCTTGTAGACGACTTGCGGCTTGCCCATCAAAACGTCGACGCCGAACTCCTCTTTTATTCTCCGCATGACAACGTCGAGATGAAGCTCTCCCATGCCCGAGACAACCGTCTGAAAAGAGCTCTCGTCGGTCCTGACGATGAAGGTGGGGTCTTCGTCAGCCACCCTCTGCAAAGCAAGGAGGAGCTTCTCCTGATCAACATTCCTTTTGGGCTCGACAGCCATGGAGATGACAGGTTGATAAAGCTCTATCGGCTCCAGGAGGATCGGTTTTGTTTTTGTCAGCGTGTGACCGGTGGAACTCTCCTTCAAACCGACAATACCGACGATGTCACCTGTCCGGGCTTCGTCCATCCGGTCCCTGTGATTGGCGTGTATTTTGTAGACTCTCGACACCTTCTCTTTCTTCTGCAGGTTCACGTTGTAGATGTCGTCTCCAACCTTGAGAGAGCCCGAGTAGATCCTGATGTAGACGAGCTTCCTACCTTCCGTTACCACTACCTTGAAAGCGAGAGCACACAGGTCTTCATCAGGATCTGCCTCGCGGTACACCTTTTCGCCGGTGACCGGATCGTGCCCTTCGGTGGGAGGGAGATCAAGCGGAGA
>Ga0209039_10001086_pt1 | contig 26188 bp, 25 predicted proteins | sample BogFormECP12_OM1_FD_188238 | JGI IMG/M metagenome (GOLD analysis project Ga0209039, IMG submission 188238) | Bog forest soil microbial communities from Calvert Island, British Columbia, Canada - ECP12_OM1 (SPAdes) (version 2) | ecosystem: Environmental > Aquatic > Freshwater > Wetlands > Bog ... | reverse complement strand
CGAGATACGAGCGCCGCATCTCGTCTTCGATGTTGATGGGGATGAGGTTTTTGGCGCTCTCTCCGCCGGCCCCAGGGGGCGTTTGAGGCGGCCCGCCGGGTGGTGGGGTGCCGGGCCCAGGGGGCGCCCCGCCCGGCGGGCTTTGTGGTGGTAGTTCCTGATCTGCCAACGTAGCTCCTGATAAGTGCTTAAGTTCTATCTTAACAAGGGGCCAGGGGTCGGGGGCCGGGGGCCGCGCTGCTTGAGCACCTGAGCCGCGTTGCCCGGTCCAATCTCCCCAAAGAGAACCCAACCTCCTGGGAACTGGACATTCGCGCCGCGTCGCATTTCCGGCAGTAGGCTGCCTTGCTACCGGCCTATGCGGATCTCTAACTTGGTTCCGGAGTCGTAGACGTCTTCAGGCCCATAGTCATGACGCTCCCGGCAGATTCTACAGATGAGCGACCTACGTTCCCCCGGAAGAATCGGGGAAGCAATCAACAAAAAGCCGGGGCAGCCTTCGCTCTTGCAATCGGCATTCAACGTTGGCTGATGCATCGCTAGTCTCCCTTCAAAAAACAAAAAGGCTCAGTGACAGAAATTCTGCCATGAGCCTTTGGATCGTCCCTTCCGTTCGAAGGGTTCCTCCGGGGGGATTGTCTGTCCCCTTACCCGAAGAATACACCCTTCTCGGTATGAGGGTCAATGCTCGCTATGCTGGCCCGGTTCTTCCACTTGTAGAATCTACACCAGGATTCATACCCATGTGCAGACGCCCGCACATCCCCTGCGCACCCTGCGCCCATGGCCACATCGCGAGCCTTGCCCGATCGGCCCGCGAGTTGGGCGGGCGACAAAAGGGGCTTTGCCCTGTGTCATGATGGCTAGGAGGCGGCTACCGATGTCTACTTCCGGAATCGTTGGCGAAGAGATCGACAAACAGACCGCGCAGGCCAGCTCTGCTCTCCAAAACATCTTTGGCGTTGGCGCTGGCACGAGCGCAAGGCAGTTGCTTCCAGGCGCTGTCCTCAACATGGTCGGGCCGTATTCGGCGGCGAAATTCTTTGCGGAGCGCGTCGTGCAATCCGACGCCTTCAACGTGGAACTGGTTCAAGCACTCCACTCCAAATTGCTTCCGCTTGAGCGCATGGCTGACGATGTGCTCGCTGCTGCCCGGCAACGCGGTTACTTCGATGATCCAGATGCAGCCGAGCCGCTTCGTTGGCTCGAAACCTGCAACGAGCAAGTGAAGGACTGCATGGTGGCGCTGGAATCCATGCTGGACCCGCAGCTTGATGACCTTATGGCCGCGGCGTTGGAGGAGCACCAGCGGGGCGAAACAGTTCCACTGGACTCGATTCGTTGAGTGAGCCGCTACAGCGTTTCACTCTCCCGGACAGCGGAAAAGTACTTCGAGCGGTGCGATTCGCCGACACGTGACCGGTTGCGCCAGAAGCTCGAAAAGCTGAGGGCCGATCCGTTCGACCCGCAGAACTCGAAGCGGCTGAAGGGCCGGAAGGACCAGAGATCGGCGAGAGTCGGAGATCTTCGAATCCTTTTTCATGTCAGGGACTTTGATATCATCGTTGCGGAGATTCGCTCTCGTGGCGAGGTCTACAAGCACGGGCAGTGACCGAATGCTCGCGCACCGATTGTCCGAAGGGAGAAGAGAAGGGAGAGAGAGAACATGCGCACCGTTATGCTTTACTTCGCGCTGGCGGCCGGATGGGCACATGCTCAGGACGCACCTGCTCAGAACGCGCCGGAGAAGCCCGTCAGAAGCGTCAGGGACGTTCAGATCGGCATGTCTCGTGACCATGTCCTGTCCGGCCTGAATGATTTATACGAGTGCGACAGAATTGACATTAACCCCGCCTACCAGATTGAAGGATTCAGTTATTGGGGGGTGTACCCGAAGTATGATCCCAAGGTATTGACGAAACCAGAGTCCGGAACCGTCGTTTTTCAGGACGGGAAGGTGTGGCAGGTCAACATCGGCCTGTATCCTGCGATGACCGGGGAAGCCCCTCGCTTTGCCGAGCGCTTCTTCCACCTGCTCTACGACAGAGCCGATCCCCCCGCCTCGCCAAGCAAGTTGGAAAAGGCCTACAATGCGCGCTACGCAACGCTCCCTGTCGAATTGCATAACGAGCATCTGGACGAACTTGAGGAACTGACCATTATATTCACGCTGGACGAGCAGGACTTCTCGATCAGAGTAAGGAAGCGGCAGGGCCAGCCCGACAGCGTGGATATTGAGCGGCATATCTCAGGTGCGCCAACGAAGTAGAGTAGGCGGACCGAGCTCCTGATATCCTGATTCTGGCCGCCTCCCCATCGTCGAAGGCGATAAGCCGGCTTCTTGCCAATTGGACGCATTCAGCGAGGAGCCTCTGGGGGGGATTGCCGCGGGCGTGCATTCGATAGTAACCTGACTTTGGCATGTCTGAATTCCGATTGATCGCGCTCGATCCGGGCCACTTTCACGCGGCCTTGATCCAGAAAGAGATGTATTCCGGGGTCTCGAAGCGGGTGGCCGTCTATGCCCCGCTGGGGCCGGATCTGATGGAGCATTTGAACCGCGTCGCCCGGTTCAATCTGCGCCAGGAAAACCCGACCCGCTGGGAACTCGATATCCACGCCGCGCCGGATTTTCTGAAGCGAATGATCGAGGAGCGGCCGGGCAATATCGTGGTGCTCTCGGGACGCAATCGCGGCAAAATTGGTTTGATCCGCGCGTCGCTCGATGCCGGGTTCCACGTGCTGGCCGACAAGCCGTGGATCATCCGGGCGGCGGACCTGGCGGCGCTCGAGGAGGCGCTGGCCACTTCCAGGCGCCGCGGCTTGGTGGCCTACGACATCATGACCGAGCGCTACGAAATCACCACCATTTTGCAGCGTGAGCTGGTTAATGACGCGGAGACCTTCGGGGAGATCGTGCCCGGAACCGAACCGGAACCGGCGGTGTACATGGAAAGCGTACATCATCTGCTGAAGCTGGTGGCGGGCGTGCCTGGGCTGCGGCCGGCGTGGTTTTTCGACATTGAGGAAGAAGGCGAGGCGCTGGCCGACGTGGGCACGCACCTGGTGGACATGGCGCAATGGACGCTCTTCCCGGAGCGCGCCATCGACTATCGCAAAGATATCGAGATGCTGGCGGCCAGCCGCTGGCCCACCACGATTACGGCCGCGCAGTTCCGGCAAGTGACAGGCGGGCCGGGCGAGGGGCTGGACTATTATTGCAATACGGGCGTGTCGTATGCGCTCCGCGGGATCCACATCAAGCTCGACGTTCTGTGGCGATGGGAAGCGCCGGCGGGGACCGGGGATACGCACCTGGCGGTGTATCGAGGGTCGAAATCGCGGGTCGAGATCCGGCAGGGGAACGAGGAGAACTACCGGCCGGAGTTGTACGTGTTTGCAGGGGACGCAGGGGCCGGCGCGGCGCTCGAGAGGAAGATTGGCGCACTGGCAAGCCAGTACCCGGGCATCGGAGTCGAGGACCAGGGAGAGCGCGTGCGGGTGACCATCCCGGACCGGTACCGCGTGGGGCACGAGGCGCACTTCGCCCAGGTGACGAAGCAGTTCTTTGAGTACCTACGGCACCCGGAGACCTTCCCGGCGTGGGAGAACCCGAACATGTTGGCCAAGTATTACGTGACCACGAAAGGGGTGGAACTGGCGGGCGCGAAATCATGAAACTAGTGGGGCCGGTCTTCACATCCAAGTGGCGTAGGGCTCGCGAACGGGCGGGCCGTGGGTGGGAAAACGGCAGGCTTTGCCTGGTTCGTTTGTCCGTGCGGCCAGGACGGAGCGCCCGGACATTCGGAACATTGCCCCGTATGCCACGGTCAGCGTTTCGTCCGTGGAGGAATCCGACGGCGCGCGCGCAGGGGGTCGCGGACGGCATCGCCGATTCGAGAGATTGGGTGACTGAAGGCGAGACGGCAGGTGCGTGGATCAGGTTAGACTGGGTCGCTCCGGTGACCGTTTTGGGGGTGGATCTCTATGATCTCCCAGACCCTACAAACAACGTTTTGAGCGGTACTTTGACGTTCGATGACGGCAGTACCGTTCCGGTTGAGTCACTGCCTCGGAGCGGCGCCCCGCGCCGGATCACGTTCCCGGCGAAGACCGTGCGCTCGGTGGTATTCCGGATCGACCAGGCACAAGGCCCAAACGCCGGACTGGCGGAGATCATGGTCTTCGGGACGCTGAACTGATCCCGGTTCGCTACGAGGGCCACAAGTGGCCGTGCATATCGAGGAATGGGCCGAATGGTTCATCCTTCTTCGGGTCCGAGCCAAAGCGCAGCACGTTGCCATCGGGATCTTCCACTTGCATCTCGTAGGCCCACGGGTAGTTCGTCGGCGGATGGCGAATGTGCGCCCCCTTCTCGCGAAACTCCGCCGCGAGAGACTCGGCGTCGCTCACCCCGATCCAGGTCCATGCGCCCGGATGCCCCTGGCCCCCCTCGCACAGGAAAATGCAGCAGCGGTCACGCGAGACCGAGACGAAACCTCCAGCATCCCAATCGACCTTGAAACCCAGGGCGCTCACGTAATACTCGATGCTGGCAGGCAGGCTCGCTACGCAGAAGATCGGAGTGGCACGGCCGAATGTATTGGAGGGGTCAGTTGTGGACACGGGTTTGCTCCTCAGGGCTAGTGTAGCGCCGGCGGCGTCGCGCCCGATGCGGGTCTTCGCCGCCGGTGGGGTTGTTTCGGATTCGAACGAACACCGGCGACAAGATCGCCGGCGCTACCCCCTCCAGGCGCGGATCATGGCTTCCAGGCTGCGTTCGACATCCTCGGGGGTTGTCGCCCAGGAGGAAACGCTGATGCGCATGGCGGTGCGGCCCTGCCAGGTGGTGGGGCCGCACCAGCAGGCGCCTTCCCGCTGGATGCGATCGATTACGCGCAGGGTGGTTCCGGCATCGCCAAATGAGACCAGCACTTGATTGAGCACAACCTCATTGAGGATCTCGCAGCCGGCGGACCGCAGGCCATCGGCAAAATGGCGCGCGTGGGCGCAGGTGCGCTGGATCATTTCGGCCACGCCGCGCTTTCCGAGCGAACGCAGGGCGGCCCAGATTTCCACGCCGCGGGCGCGCCGGGATAGTTCGGGGGTGAATTGGCCCGGATCGCGCCGCGCGCCCTTGGGGATGTAGGCCGCCGTGAGGGCCATGGCCCGGCCCAGGAACTCGCTGTCGCGCACAAAGGCCAGACCGCTGTCATAAGGCACGTTGAGCCACTTATGGGCGTCGGTCGCCCAGGAATCGGCCTGTTCGACTCCGGCCACCAGGGGCGCCAGACTGGGGCTTGCCTTGGCCCACAAGCCGAAGGCGGCGTCCACGTGCACCCAGGCCCCGGCGGCGCGGGCCCGTTCGCAGACGCTGCCGACCGGGTCCACCGATCCGGTGTTCACATTGCCGGCCTGCACGCATAGGATCGCGGCCTTACCCAGAGCGGGAAGCGCCTCGGCGCGCATACGGCCCTGGTTATCCACCGGAACCCGGACGACGCGGCGGCGGCCCAGGCCCAGCAGCCCGAGCGCCTTGGTGACGGAAGGATGGATTTCCTCGCTGACGACCACGGTCAAGGGAGGCGCGCCGAACAGGCCGTCGGATTCCACATCCCACCCCAGCCGCTCGAACATCGCCGTGCGGGCGGCCGCCAGACAGGTGAAGTTGGCCATGGTATCGCCGCTTACGAACGCGGCGCCACAGTCCCGCGGCATGTCCAGGAGTTCCACCAGCCAGCGTTGCGCGACTTCTTCGAGGCGGGAGGCGATGGGGCTGGTGGCAAAGAGAACCGCATTCTGGTCCCAGGCGCCGGCCAGCCAGTTGGCGGCCAGCGCGGCGGGCAGACAGCCGCCGTGCACAAATCCAAAGAAGCGCCCACCCGCGCTGGCGACGGTGGCTGGGGACCCAATACGGTCCAGGAGATCGAACACGGCGTCGGGAGCGGTGGGACCATCGGCAAGGGGCTCGTCCAAGACCGCCAGGTTATCCAACGCCTGCTGGGACGGCGCCACCGAGCGTCCGTCGAGTCCGCGCAGGTATCGGTCCGCTTGCAGTGCAACATGGGATAACAGGTCCGCCATTCGACCAGAATACTAGCTTTGGGGGGTGCTAATTGCGCTGCGCGGCGGCGCAGAAGCCGGAGAGATCGGTTCCCGGAATCGCCATCAGAGCCTCGATCTCGACGGCCGCCCCTTTTTCCGTGCGCCAGCCCGCATCCACCCGCTGCAATTCGATGGTGTCGCCTTGGGTTTCGATGGCCACCCGCATACGTTCGCTACTGGCAGCCAGCAGGACCGCTTCCATCCGAAGCCCGTTTTGGTATCGAATTATCATTCGCATTGTATTTCCACCTCTATCAGTTTGAGCGGGTTGAGCCCCGGAGCGTCGCCGCAATTTGTCGATCTCTTTGGATATGGATCGGAAGTACTGGGAGTATGCTCAAGTGATGAATCGTCGTGGTTTTCTGGCCAGCATGGCACTCGCCGTTTCCGCGCAGACCGGCGAGCAGGCGGTCCGTGTAACGGTGCGCCCGGACCAGCCGCTGGGTGTGGTGGCGCCCGATTTCATGGGCTTGGGCTATGAGATCTCATCGGTGGCCCGGCCAGGTTTGATGAGCGGCGCTAACAGCGTCTATGTGCAGTTGGTGCGGACGCTGGGGGCGCGCGGCGTCATACGCATTGGCGGCAACACGTCCGATTATGCCCACTACTTCGCCACGGAACCAGCGGTCTCCAGCGCCCTCGGGACAGTGGTGAACGATGCCGCACTGCGGGACCTGGGCGGCTTTCTGAAGGCGACTGGATGGAAACTGATTTGGGGTTTGGACCTCGGCAGGGGCACGGAGTCGGAGGCGATTGCGGAGGCGACGACGGTGGTGTCGATTGCCGGGCCGAGGCTGCTGGCCATCGAGATCGGCAACGAACCGGACCAGTTCCCGGGCCATCAGCACCGCCAGCCGGAGTACGGCTATGAGGATTGGCTGGTAGATTACCGGCGCTACAAGACAGCGCTGCGCGAGCAGTTTCCGCGTACCCCGTTGGCCGGGCCGGATGTGGCTGGAAAGACCGATTGGGTCACGCGTTTTGCCGCCGATGAAGGTAAAGATGCGGTGCTGCTCACGCATCACTACTACCGTGAAGGGCAAAACCCGAGCAGCACCATCGAGAAGTTGCTGGGTGTCGATCCCAAGCTGCAGCCGCAGCTCGACACGTTGCGCGCCGCCTCGCGGAATTGCGGCCGGCCGTATCGCATCTGCGAGGTGAATTCCTTCTCCGGCGGCGGGCGGCCGGGTGTGAGCGATAGCATGGCGGCCGCGCTGTGGGTGCTGGACTACATGTTCACGCTGGCGGTCAACGGCTGCTCCGGCGTGAACATGGAAACGGGAGTGAACCACCGCGACTTCATCAGCTCCTACTCGCCCATCGGCGACGACGAACACGGGCATTATTCGGCGAAGCCGGAGTATTATGGCATGCTCGCCTTTTCGGTCGCCGGCAAAGGCCGCCTGCTGACCACCGAGATGGATACCGCGTCGCACGGCGTGAAAGCGTACGCCACCCAGGCGGACCGGGGAGCCGTGACGGTTACCGTGATTAACAAACGGGCTGGGCAGGTCGCGGTGACGGTGAGTGGAGTGCCAGGCAGCCGGGCTGCTGTCATCCGGCTGAGCGGCCCTTCTGTCGACGCGAAATCGGGCATCACGCTGGGCGGAGCCGAAGTCTCATCGGCGGGCGTCTGGAAGCCGGGGAAGGCGGAAGTAGTTCCGGTGCGCCGGGGAGAGATCGGGGTTGGGATGCCGGCAGGCAGTGCGGCGATTGTCGAGATTCGCTGAGAAACCCGGTGACAGAAACCCGGTGACTGACGGAACGTTTCCCGGTTTTCGCGCTCCAGAAACCGGGAAACGTTCCGTCAGTCACCGGGTTTTATGTTAGCGGTCGATGCGGGTCGTGATCTTGTCCAGGGCGGCGCGGTCTAGCGGGTATCCCATGCCGGGGTCGGTGGGCGCGGGAACGTAGCCGTCGGGGTCGATGCGGAACTTGTACTTTACGTACGGGCGGTCGGGATACTCCCACGGCCATGGCATCTCGAACCAGTAACAGTTGGGCAGCGCCAGCTCCACCTGGAAGGCCGCCGCGATATCGAAGAAGGCGCCCCAGTTGTGCGGCGTGCACGGCATGCCGAAGGTGTCCGCCAACTGACCCACACGGAACGACCCGGTGATGCCACCGAGGTTGTCGGTGATCAGGCGTGCGATGCCCATGGCGCCGCGGCGAATAAACTCGCCGTAATCGTAGATACCGATGATGAACTCACCTACCTCGGTGGGCACGTCCAGGTGCTTGCGCAGCTCAACCAGGCCATCGATGTCGTAGGTCTGCATGGGGTCCTCGAAGGAGACGTAGCCGCACTCGTCGAGCGCGCGGCCGACCTTGATGGCCTCGTAGTAGTTGTAGCGCTGCACGGCGTCGTACAGCAGGGTGTAGTCGTCGCCAACGGCCTTGCGAACCTCCTTGATCTCGTCGATGTGGCCCAGGTAGGCGGGGATTTGCGAGCCGCTCTTGTGCTGGCCATTACCGGGGTGAATCTTATAGGCTTTGAATCCCGCCGCCTTGGCCTTGAGGGCGTCCGGACCGAAGTCCTCGACGGTGGCCAGATGCTGCGAACTGGCATAGGCCAGCACCTTGTCCTTGGTGCCGCCCAGGATTTTGTAGATGGGACGGGTGACGGCCTTGCCGAGGATGTCCCACAGGATGAAGTCGCAGGCCGCGGCGTGCACATTGGGCGTGGTTCCATGCGGGCGGCTGGCAAAGCCGGGGTTGAAGCCGCCGATAAATGCTCCCCCTCGGCCGCCGCCACCGCCGCCTCCCGCTCTGCCACCGGGCGGCGGTGCGCCTGGCGCCGCAGCTCCGCCGCGTCCACCTCGACCACCGGCAGCCCCACCGGGCGCAGCCCCCCCACCGCCCGGCCGCGTCTGATTGGGTATGTAGGAGATGGTGGGAAGGATATCGTACAGGTTCTTGCCCACGCAGTTGGCCTTGGCGAAATCAATCCAGCCTGGAGGGTTCCCCCGGTTGCCGAGGGTGAAGTTGCCCTCGATCCCGCTATTGGTCACCAGGGAGGCGATTTCGTTTCCGCCGCTCAGGCCTGCCCCGGCGTTTCGCCAACTGCTCCCATCGGTGACGTAAATTTTCGCCTCTTTGATGGTGAGGTCCGGCAAGTCGCCGGCTTTAAGTCCGGCTGCCTGCGCGGCCAGGTTGACGGGGTGAGCCATGGCCGCCGCGCCCGCCGCGGCCGTGACGCTAAAGAAACCGCGTCGCGATACTTCAGATCTTGACATGAGACTCCCTTCCGGCCTTGCGGCCCGCATCAGGATAACACATCGACCGCGCAGCCAACTACCTGCTGAACCAGGCGTCGAAGAAAATGAGCGCGAGCTTGTGAGGCGCCGGCAGCACTTCGATCCGGTTGCCCAATCCCATGACCAGATCGGATTTCTCGTCGTATGCCGGCCACTGGGGCAGGTCCGGGCCGTTGGGGTCGCCGTAGACGCGGTATAGAGGTTGCCACTGCGTTATCGTAAGATTGTCTCATGAACCGGCTTCTCGGGGTATGCGCCATGGCGCTCACGCTGCTGTGCGCCCGCGCGCAGGCTCAAGCGATCGAGTACGAGTCGAACGGTCTGAAGTATCAGACGCTGACAAAATCCGGCGTGACCCTCATGTTCGCCGTTCTGCCGTCGCATCTGCACGAGTACACCACGATCCAGGTCGCGGTTTCGAATGGATCGGAGGGGCCCTACGTGATCCGGCCGGAAGATTTCACGTACGTCCGCGAAAACAGCGTCATCATTCGCGCGACGCCGGCGCGGACGGTGATTGCCATGTTGCAGAAAAAGGGCAGCGGCAGCGATGTCATCAAGCTGGTGGGCAGCTACGAGGCTGGGGTATACGGAAACGTGCACCTCAGGTCGATGACCAACGGGTACGAGCAGCGCCGGTTAGCCGCCCTCTCGATGGGATCCACGAAGCTGAAAGCCGCGGCGACCGCCAGCGCGCTGGCGCTGGTGCAGACCAAACTGGCGCCCGGCGAATCCACCGATGGTGCGGTCTTTTTCCCCACTGAGGGCAAGCCGTTGGGACCCGGCCGGGTGGTGGTGCGAACCAACACCGACGTCTTCGAATTCAACCCGGTGCAAGCCGGCGGACGCGCGGCGGCGGGTTCGGAAACGCCGGCGCGGTGAGCGCTTGCCGACTTCAGCCTCACCGCGTGGCGTACAATGTGTGTACAATCAAGAGGGGTGTGCTATGCGGACGGCCATTTTCAAGAGCGGTGGAAGGGATCGGCGTATCAGCCTGCGAGCCACGTCCTCGCAGGAGCAGTTGATTCGGGCCGCCGCGATCCGCAAGGGAGTGAGCGTGACGGAATTCGTCCTGGAATGCGCGTGTAGACGAGCCGAGCATACAATCGCCGACCAGGTGCACTTCACTTTGTCGGATAAGCAGTGGAAAGCCTTCACCGAGGCTCTGGAGCGGCCGGCCCGGGTCAAGCCTCGCTTGCGCAAGTTGCTGGCGGATTCCTCCGTTCTCGAAAGCCGCTGAGTGTGCCTGGCGCCCTTTCCCCCACCGAAAAGCTGGCAAAGCACCACGATGTGAGTGGGTTCGCGTGCGGAGCGGAATCGCTCGATCTCTGGCTCAAGCGATACGCGTGGATCAGCCAGCAGAGCGACTTGACAACGACGTACGTCGCACATCGGGATCACCGTGTAGTAGGGTACCATTCGCTGGCCGCTGGAAGCGTGAACAAGCGGGAGGCGACGGAGCGGGTGGCAAAAGGGCTTCCCAATTATCCGATCGGCGTCGTACTTCTCGCGCGGCTGGCCGTCGATCAACGGGAGCACGGCAGGGGGCTGGGGCGGGCACTGCTGAAAGATGCGCTGCTGCGCGCCGTGTCCGCGGCCGAAATCGTCGGGGTACGGGCGGTCCTGGTGCACGCGCTCAACGATGAAGCCCGGAGGTTCTACGCGCGCTTCGACTTCGAGCCGTCGCCGTTCGACCCGCTGCATCTGATGCTGCTGATGAAGGACATCCGCGCTTCGCGATAGCCCGCAGCGTCACTCGCCATCCAGCAGGTTTTATTCCAGAACTGCCGGGATGGGGCCGCTCTCGAACGATAAGCCCTCGTCGATCTCCCCCGCCTCTCGCCGGCTCTTGAGACGCGAACGGTTCCAGAACCAGGCAGCCGATGTCGTGGCGCCGCAGCGGGAGCGGCGCCAGGTTCAGATAATCCTGCGAGTCGGGCAGGGTTCGGTCCCACTTGAGAACGGTCACGATGCCGGTGATGCCCATGGCGATGGAGAGGAACAGGTACTTGTCTGGCGCCGAAGCGATGAGAAGGTCTTCGTGCAGGCGTCCGCGAAACCAGTTCAGGAGCGAGGAGTAATTATTGAGCATCAGAAAACACAGGCACGCTTATCGCGCACGGCGGTGAACGCGCCATACCGTTTGGTGAGTCCGCGCGCTTCCAGGATGGGCGGCCGGCTGTCGTCAATCATGGCGCAAGGCCTCCACCGGGTCGACGCGGGCGGCGCGCCGCGAGGGCAGCCAGGCGGCGGTAAGAGCCGTCGCAACCAGGACGGCGGCGGCCAAGAGCCAGGCGGCCGGATCGTATGAGGTCATGCCGTAAAGCATGGAGTTCAACGCGCGAGAGAGAACAAGCGAGAGGGCCAGTCCCAGAACCAGGCCGGCGGCGATCCACCGCAGAGCGTTGCCGAGCACCATGACGGCCATGGCGCGAGGCGTCGCGCCCAGTGCGATTCGTATGCCGATTTCGCGAGTGCGCTGGGCGACCAGGAACCCCAGTACGCCGTAGGCGCCGAATGCGGAAAGCAGCAGGCCGAGCGCGGCGAAGATCGCCAGGAGCAGCGCATTGAATCGAGGCCGGACGGACAGACGACTGGCGGCTTCGCGCAACGGTTCAATCTGGACAGGCAGGGAGGCATCGAGTTGCGCGACGGCATTGCGGATGGCGCGCGACGCGAATTCCGGCGCCAGCGGCGTACGGACAATCGCCACCACGCGCCGGAGTTCGTCCGGGGCGCTGTATATGGGGGCATCGGCCGCGTGGCTGCGGGGCACATAGTATTCCGGATCGTCGTGCGCCGTTCCGCCGCTGTTGCGCACGTCGGCGGCGACGGCTATTATCTGAACGCCGCCGATGGAATGCCCCACCGGGTCGCGGCCGCGGAACAGGCGCCGCGCCAGCGACTGGCTCACGATCATGACGGCTCGATCGCGATCGCGATCCTGTTCCGTAAATGCCCGGCCTTGGAGCATGGGAACGCCCAGTGCGCGGAAATAGCCGGGAGTCACGGCGCGCCAGACTACGGTCCCCTGAACCGGGGAATCCTGTGGCCGTCCATCGATCTGCTGCGCCGCGATGGGCTTCGACCGCAGGGGAACATCGGGCGGCCGAGAGTCGCCGATGGCAACGGTTGCAAAACTGGCGGTGGAGCGCAGGCGCGCCTCCAGTTCCTCGGAGAACGCCAGGCGCCGCTCGGCCGATGGATACCTTTGCGGCGAAAGAGTGAGGGTGGCCGTCAAGACCTGTTGCGTCTCCATGCCCAACGGGATTTGCTGGTATCTCCACAATGCGCGCGATAGCAGCCCGGCGGCGCTCAGCAGAGCCAGCGAGAATGCAAGCTGGATCACAATCAGCGCTTGCCTGACTCTGCCGCGACCGCCGGTTACACCCATGCCGAAAATCAACCCGCTCGCCAGGCAACACACGAATGTGAACGCCAGGACGCGCGAATCGAGCGTTGCCCGAGCCAACTGCGGGATGCCGCCCGGCGCCGCGTTCACCAATACCTTCAACAGCGCGTCAGCCAATGCCAGGCCGCACAACCCGCCCAGGGCGGCCAGCAGCAGGCTCTCCGTTACCGCCTGCCGGATCAGACGCAATCTCCCGGCACCCAAAGCCACACGCAGCGCCAGTTCACGCCGCCGCGCCTCGGTGCGGGCCATCAGCAAGTTCGCCACATTGGCGCAGGCCAGCAGCAACACCGCCAGCACCGCGCCGAACAGGACCCACGCGACAGCTCTGGCATCGCCAATCCGGAGATCGCGCAGACTTTTGACATGCGGCTTGATCTCACGCGCCAACGCCCCGGGCGGCATGCCGGCGAGCGCGCGGGCGACCAGCAGATCGGCTACCGCCTGGGCCGCGGCGATGGTCGTTCCGGGACGCAATCGGGCGATCGCGCGGAGGGGCCTGCCCGTAACGGCGCGCTGCAGGGTTGCGTCGTCCAACCGCTGAGAGATTACCAGGTCGGCTTGGGCCAGCGTCGGCGTCTCGAAATCGGGCGGCAGGATGCCAACCACGCGGGCAGGTTCTCCGTCGACCGCAATCGTGCGCCCGAGAACATCGGGGTGGCCCGCGAATCGCGATTGCCAGATGCCGTAGGAGAGCAGGACGGTCCTCGGCTTGTTGGGGCCATCCTCCTCGGCGGTAAAGCTTCTGCCAAGCGCCGGAACGATTCCCAGCGTCCCAAGAAAGGAAGATTCCACGGACGCGCACTGAAGCCGGATGGGTTCGCCGGAGGTAAGATCGCAATCGTTGACGCCGCTCCAGGATGTCACCGCCGAGAAGGCCGTCTGGTTGCGGCGGAAATCGAGATAGCTGGCGCCAAACATGAAATCGTAGGGAAGCATGGGGCCGCCGGCGCCGATGGAGACCAGCCGGTCCGCATCGCCATCGGAAGACTGCGAAATAGAATCCGGCCAATGCCGAGCGCCAGGGAGAGGATGGCGGCCACGCTGAATGTCCGATTGCGCGCAAGCGCAATTCAGCGTCCAGGCGGCGCTCCCAGCGGCTTCTTCGAAGAAAAGCACCCCAGAGCATTCGGCGCCTCTAGTCCGCAGTCCGGAGAACCAGCGAGATGGCGGAGCACAGCCGATCCCAGCTCTCGGTTTCGGCCTTCAAACGCCGGCGGCCGATTCTTGTGAGGGAGTAGAACTTCGCTTCCCGCCCGCCCTCCGTGGTCTTCCACTCCGGCTTGAGCCAACCGCGGCTCTCCAGGCGGTAGAGAGCCGGGTAGAGCGAGCCCTGACGGATTTGCAGCGCCTCATTCGAGATCCGTTGAATCCGCTGCACAATCCCATAGCCGTGAATGGGACCCAGCGCCACGACTTTGAGAATCAACATGTCCAGCGTGCCTTGGAGAAGCTCCGCCCCTTCCGTATGCCTAGACATCCGAGATATACGCTATCGCAATGGGGTGTGGAATGTCAAGGGAGAAATGGGCGGGTTACCAACCCGCCGCAGGTTACAAACCTGCCCCACAACACTACTTCAGCGGGTAGCCGCGGATGAGCCTGAAGGTGCGCGACCAGCGCGTCTTGGTGGGGAAGTGGATCACCACGTCGATAATGTGATCCAGGCCGATGTTGCCGTTGGTGAGGTCCTGGGTAGGGGCCTCGAAGGACCAGTAGATGATGAGCGGCGTGCCCTCGATATTTTCGCGCGGCACCAAGCCCCAGTAGCGGCTGTCGTCGGAGTCGTCGCGGTTGTCGCCCATGGCGAAGATGAAGCCCGGCGGCACGACGAGTTCGCCCGCCACCACGTGGTTCTCCAGCATTTCCGCGGCTTGGGGCCGCAGCGGCATGTTGGGCGGCGTCGTGGGAAAATTGTCGCGGTAGAGATCGGGGTAACCGGAGGAGTGCAAGGTGTACGGCTCGTTGACCGGCTTGCCGTTGAGGATGAGATGCTGGTTCACGAAGCGGATGTGGTCGCCGGGGACGCCGATGGCGCGCTTCACGTAATCCTCTTTGATATCCAGCGGGTAGCGGAAGACGATGATGTCGCCGCGCCGCACCTCGCGATACGGCAGCAGGTGGCTGGAAAGCGCCCCTGGAGGCGCGTAGACCAGTTTGTCCACCAGCACGTGATCGCCAATCAGCAGGGTGCCCACCATGGAGGCGCTGGGTATGACGAAGGCCTGCACCAGGGTGGTGGTGGCGAACAGCAACAGGACGATGGTGACCGTCCACTCCGCGATGAAGCCGCGGTGCACCTCGTGCGTCAGTTTCGAAAAGTCGTCCCACAGGCTGCGCCAGCGCTTCCGTTTCTCTGTATCCACAGCAGTCATTGTAACTAATGAGACGCGCGGACCGGGAACGGCTATAATTCTGGTTTGACACCCAAACTCGCATTTCTCTTCCCTGGCCAGGGCTCGCAATTCGCGGGCATGGGCAAGGCGCTGGCGGATGCGTACCCCGCGGCGCGCCGCATCTTCGAGGAGGCCGACGACGCACTCGGCTTTGCCATCTCGCGGCTCTCGTTCGATGGCCCGGAGGATCAGCTCAAGCTCACCGAGAACACGCAGCCCGCGCTGCTCACGGTTTCCATGGCTGCCTTCGAAGTGCTCAAAGAGCGGGATCTGGCGCCGGACTACGTCGCCGGGCACAGCCTGGGTGAATACTCGGCGCTGGTGGCCGCCGGAAGTCTGCACTTCGCGGACGCCGTGCGGCTGGTCCGCAAGCGCGGCCAGTATATGCAGGAAGCCGTACCGCCCGGGGTGGGCGCCATGGCCGCGCTGCTCAAACTGCCGGAAGGAAAACTGGACGGGGTCCTGGAGCAGGCCGCCCAGGGCGAGGTGGTGAGCGCCGCCAACCTGAATTCGCCGGACCAGACGGTGATCGCGGGCCATCGGGCGGCCGTGGCCCGCGCCATGGAACTGGCCAAGGCGGCGGGCGCGCGCCGCGCCGTGCTCTTACCCGTCAGCGCGCCCTTCCACTGCGCGCTCATGAAGCCCGCCCAGGAGCGCCTGCGAGCCGACCTGGACGCCACCGATTTCCGCGACCTCTCCCGGCCCCTGGTCAACAACTGGCAAGCGCGTGAGATTCGAACCGGCGCCGAGGCCCGCGAGGGAGTCTACCAGCAGGTGCCCAACCCGGTGCGGTGGATGGAATCCATTCGCCATCTGGCGGGAGTGGGCATCGGGTGCTTCATCGAGGTAGGGGCCGGCGGCGTGCTTACCGGTTTGTTGCGCGCCATCGACGCCTCACTCGCCGGGCTAAGATTTGGCGAGCCGCGGGACCTCGACACGGTCCGGGCGGTTCTGGTAAGCTCACCATAACGAGGATGCCAAACACGATTCTCGATGACGCAATCCGGTGTCCAAGGTGCGGTGGCAAGGACGTGCGCCGGTCGATGTCCCACGGCGTGCCAGACGCGTTTCTGGCGATGCTGGGGAGGCATCCCTTCCGGTGCCGGGCGTGCAAGTGCCGTTTTCATAGGAGCGCCCCGCAAAAACCCTGCGGGCGTGAAGTCGATAACCCCCAAGGGCCCGACGATTCCAAGGCCGTCTAGACCCGTCGCACGCGCACGCCGGCCTCGCCGAATAGCACCTCCACCATGCCGAAGTGCTGGTCGTAGTATTCGCTGGAATACTGCGCCATGCGCTCGGAGGAAACCACCACCTGGCTGATGCCGGACTGCACGATGGCGCGGGCGCAATCCATGCAGGGCATGATCTCGACGTAAATGGTGCATCCCTCGGTGGCCGTTCCCGCGCGCGCCGCGTTGCAGATGGCGTTGCGCTCGGCGTGCTCGATCCAAAGGTACTTGGCGGGCCGCACCAGCCGTTCCGCGACGTCGTCGCGGATGCCGCGCGGGAACGAGTTGTAGCCCGTGGACCGGATTTCATGGTTCGGTCCAACGATCACGCAGCCGATTTGCGTGTTGGGGTCCTTGCTGCGGTGGGAGACTACCTGGCAGATATCGAGGTAGTATTGGTCCCAGCCGGGGATGGTAGGCATGCTTTCCCAATTGTAGCGCCGGCGATCTTTGTCGCCGGTGATTCCTCGCACCGAAAAACATTGGCTGCAAGATCGCCGGCGCCACTTGCATTTTCTCTCGCGTTCAGGCAAGCTGATAGGTTTTCCTCGGATTTTTCATGTTGGAACGCGTGCTGTACCACGATCATTGTTTCGATGGGGCGGCCTCGGCCGCCTTTTTCAGCCGCTTTATCGCGGGCGCGGTTCACCCGGACGCGGAGTTCCGTTACACGGGCATGGCCCACAGGGCCTCCCAGGCCTTCGATCCGGCGCTGTTCGACGGCGACGAGAACGCCATTGTGGATTTCAAATATTCCAGCGATCCGCGTCTCACCTGGTGGTTCGACCACCACCAGAGCGCGTTCCTCACCCCCGAAGACGCGGAGCACTTTCGCCGCGATACCAGCGGCCGCAAGCTCTACGACCCGAGTTTCAAATCGTGCACCGCGTTTATTTGCGCGGTGGCCAGAGAGCGCTTTGGCTTTCATGCGCCGGACCTCGCGGACCTGGTGCACTGGTCGGTGATTATCGACGGCGCGCAGTATCCGGACGCCCGGACAGCCGTCGAGATGGGTGAGCCGGCCATGAAGCTGACGTTGGTGATCGAAGCCGCCAAGGAATCCGATATCGTGCGCCAGATCATCGGCTGGATGCAGTCTCGCCAGCTCCCGGAGATCACCGCCCAACCCGAAGTGCAGGCGCTGTTCGCACCCCTCTACCGGCGCCATCTGGATTCGATCGAGATCATCCGCAGCCGGGCGCGCCAGGAAGATAGCGTGGTTTTCTTCGATCTGGCCGGCTATGAGATGGAAGGCTACAACAAGTTCATTCCGTACTACCTGTTCCCGGCTTCCACCTATACCGTGTCGGTGAGCCCTTCGGCTTTCCGCACCAAGATATCGGTGGGATCGAACCCCTGGGCACCGGCCGCCCCGGCGCACAATCTGGCCACCATTTGCGAGCGTTACGGCGGTGGCGGTCACGCGCGCGTGGGCGCCATCAGCCTGGAGTCCGGCGCCCTCGACAAGGCCCGCGCGCTGGCGGCGGAGATTGTCGCCGAGCTGAAGTCCTGACCTGGCCGGAGACCTTACGAGGCGCTGGCCCTAATGGGGAGCGGACAACCCGCCGATTAGAGGACTGTGAAGCGTGAGGCGAAAACGGCTGCGCGAAGCTTCGACGGGGGGACGTTTGTCCCCAGCGGCTCGCCGCAATGAAGAAGCGTATACAAATCGGGATGCTTCTCGCTTTCGCCGGTCTTGGGGCCGGGGCGGGAATGCTGCATGCCGACGAGCGGTTCTGGTGGCGCTCCTGGGGTGTGCGCGACGGATTGGCCGAGACCTATTCGTATGCCGTGAGCTTGATGCCCGGAGGGAGCGCCTACATCCGCCACGGCGCGGTGCTCTCGATGAGCGTGTTCGACGGCTACGGCGTTACCCGCATACCGGATCCGCGCGGCAACCCGCAACCCGACTTTCGGTCCACCAAAAGGGTGTACGCCGACGCCGCCGGTACGCTATGGACCACTTCCCTGGACGCGCTCCTGCAGTACCGCGACGGAAAATGGACGGTGCGGTATAGGCCGCCCGCGGGTCGCCATGTACTGGCGGCGGCGCCGGCGGGACGGCGTGTGATGGTGCTGCTGGAAGACGGCCTTTGGGAGTTCGACCCGGATCGGCGGCGCTTGCGCGACATCCGCCTGGCGAAGAACTCCAGGATTGCCCCCTTCCTGACGATGTGTCCGGGCTCCGCGGACGAATTCTACATCACCGGCGAACACGGGCTGGCTAAGCTGAGCATGGCGCGCGACGGTGGCGCCTTCGAGTGGCTCGAACTCGACAGCGACGCACTCCGCCTCACGCACTTCGATCATCCGATGCCGGGAACCGGAGAATTGTTCGCGCAGGGAATATCCGGGCGCGGCAAGCGGCGGGTGATCGTGCGCTGGTCGGGAGCCGGATTGCAATCCGTGTACGCGGCGGAAGCCGACAATCTGCTCGGCTGGCGCGGCGGCGATGGCAGCGTCTGGATCGTGGAAGGGGCGGAGGTTTTCCGGCTGCGGGGAGGGCGGAAGTACCCCGTGGAAAGGACCGGAGTCCTTACCGCTAACATTCTCGACGTTTATTCCGAGGGTGGCAAAGCGTTTTGGGTGGCGACCTCGGAAGGGATCGCGCGCTACACACCGCCTTTGTGGCGGCAACCGGCCGGGGTGGAGGACCTCGACCTTCCGGTTCATGCGATCGCCGAGGACCGCCAGGGGCGGCTGTGGATGAGCGCCACGGACTGCGTGCTGGAACTCGATGGCGACAGGTGGACGCGCCATCGCTTGCCCGCCGGTTTCCGCACCCATACCCTGTTGACCAGTAGCGTGGTGCCGCTTCCCGACGGCAGGGTTCTGGTCAAGGCGGTGCAAGCGGAACGCACCGACGGGGTCCTGGCGATGGATCCGAAGACCGGCCGGTTCACCGAGTTTACGCACCCCGAAGGCCGGCATATCAGGCTGCTGGCGCAACGCCCGGGCGGCGGGGCGTGGGTGGGCACGGAAGTGGATGGCACGCCCGGGTTCCGCCTGGAGGTCTACGATGGCAAGAGTTTCCGCAAGGTCCTGGAAGTGGGCCGCGAATGGGTGAGATCGGATCTGCGGACGGTTCTGGAAGGAGGAGCGGGAGAGATCTGGCTGGGTGGCACCGCCGGGGGCGGCCTCTATCGGGATGGCCGGTTATCGAATCCGTTCCAGCCCGGCAACGGCTACACGGAGGCCGGCGTCTTCGTTCTGGGCAGCCTGCCCAGCGGCGAACTCGTGGCCGGCGGCCGCGACCGGCTCTTGAAATACGACGGCAAATCCTGGACCGCGATGCGCGAGGGCTTGGACCGGCTGCGGCACCTTGCCACCACGCGCGACGGCGCTTTGTGGGTGGCTTCCGCCACGGGCGTCCATCGCTTCAAGGATGGGAGCTGGGTCGGCAATCAGACCGAGGAGGGCCTGCCCACGGTGATCGCCTACACTGTCTTCCAGGACAGCCGGGGACGTTTGTGGGCGGGAACGGCGCGCGGCTTGGCCCTGTATCACCCGGAGACGGAAACCGATGTTCCGCACACGATTCTCGACCCGGCCACCAACCTGCGCGAGGTCCCGCCCTCGGGCGAGGCGCGAATCGCGTTCAGCGGGATCGACAAATGGAACCAAACCCCCTCCGAACGCCTGCTGTTTTCGTATCGCCTGGATGGTGAGGCCTGGTCGCCCTTCGAGGCCCGCGGTCTGGCAACCTATCATCGCCTGCCCGCCGGGAAGCACCGCTTCCAGGTGCGCTCGATGGATCGCAGCGGGCATATCGATCCGGCCGGCCGGTCCTTCGAGTTCGCCGTGCTCCTGCCGTGGTACCGGCAGTTCGGGTTTCTGGCGTTGCTCGTTGCGGGATTGTTCGCCATCTTCGTTTTGGCCTGGATCGCGGTTACGCAGTACAAGCGCCGCGGCAGCCTGATTGTGCAACTGCATTCCGCCAAGGAACAGGCGGAAGCCGCAAGCCGCCACAAGACCGAATTCCTGGCCAACATGAGCCATGAGATCCGCACCCCGATGAATGGAGTGATCGGCATGACCGGCCTGCTGTTGGACACGGAACTGACCGCCGAGCAACGGGAGTATGCCGACACCGTGCGCCGTTCGGGGGAGGCGCTGCTCACGGTCATCAACGACATCCTGGACTTTTCCAAGGTGGAGGCCGGCAAACTGGCCATCGAGGCTTACGCGTTCGACCTGCGCCTGACAATCGAAGATGTGAACGAGATGCTGGCGCCGAAAATCGAGGACCGGAAGCTCGATCTGGTGCTGCAATACCCCGCGGAAGTTCCCCGGCACTTTGTGGGAGATTCGGGACGGATTCGCCAGGTGATGACCAACCTGGTGGGCAACGCCGTCAAGTTCACCCCCAGCGGGAATATCGTGATCGACGTGGCATGCAAGTCGCGGGACGCGGCGCGGGCCCTGATGCGGGTCTCGGTGCGCGACACCGGGCCGGGCATTGCCGCCGAGAAGCTGGAGTGGGTCTTCGAGAAGTTCAGCCAGGTGGATGGCTCCCCGACCAGAAAGTACGGCGGCACCGGTTTGGGCCTCGCGATCTCGAAACAACTCGTGACTCTCATGGGAGGCTCCATAGCGGCGAGCAGCCGGCCCGGGGAAGGCTCGACCTTTTCGTTCACCCTGCCTTTGGCGCTCGATACCGACCCGCGCGCGGCGCCCGTCCCGGTGGACGAGCTGCGCAATCTGCGCGCTCTGATCGTGGACGATAACGAAGTGAATCGCCGTGTGCTGCACGAACAGATCGCCAGTTGGGGAATGCGTAACGGCAGTTTTGCGGCGGGCGAGGAGGCGCTCCAGGCGCTTCGGGACGCGAAGGCCGGCGGGGATCCCTACCATTTCGCGATTCTCGATTACCAGATGCCGGGCATGGACGGCGCCGCGCTGGCGCGCGCCATCAGGGCGGACCCGGGCATTTGCGAAACCGTGATCGTGCTGCTGACTTCCATCGGCCGATGGATCGAGGTCCGGCAGAAGGAGAGCGGCACGGTTGACGCATCGCTGGTCAAACCAGTGAGGCAGTCGCAGTTGTTCAACACCCTCTCCACGGCGTGGTCGAAGAAGCACCAGACTTCGGTTCCCGCGAACAGCGGCGGGAATAGCCCGGTCGAAGAGATGCGCCGCGCGCTGTCGGTCCGCTTCGGCGGCTTGCCGGCGCGGGTGCTGGTGGCCGAAGACAATATCGTGAACCAGAAGGTGGCCGTGCGCATGCTCGAAAAGCTCGGCCTGCGGCCAGACCTGGCGGCGGACGGCCGGGAGGCCGTGGAGATGTTTAGCCTTGTGCCGTACGACCTGATCTTCATGGATTGCCAGATGCCGGAAATGGACGGCTACGCCGCGGCGCGCGAGATTCGCCGCAGGGAAGGCCCGGACCACCACGTTGCCATTGTGGCGATGACCGCGGAAGTGCTGGCGGGTTGCCGAGAGCAGTGTCTGGCGGCGGGCATGGACGACCACATCGGCAAGCCGATCTCGATGCAGGCCCTTTTCGAAGCGCTGCGGAACTGGGTCGCCGAGCGGCCGCTCCACATGCGCATGCCGCGGATTTGTGCTATTGAAGATACATGACTCTAAGCAGACCCATAGGCGCCCTCTTCATAGCGCTCCTGTCACTCCCTGCCACCGCGCTCGAGCGGCAGGATGTGACGTTCAAGGTGTTTCAATTCCCCGCCAGCATGAAACCGCGCATCGACGGGAATCCGGACGACTGGAATATCGTGCCGGATAGCTATGCCATCACCATGAGCGAGTTCATGGACACTGAACAGGGCCATGGCATGAACCACGATCCGAAAAAGATGGATGTGAAGATCAAGGTCGGTTGGGTGAAGGGCGAGAACCGCTTGTACTTCCTCTACGAGGCGTACAAAGGTTACTGGGATTTCTCCCTGCCGGGATTGCACAACGACATTTTCGAAGTGGTCGTTGACGGCGATCTTTCCGGAGGCCCGCTCATCGACCAGTACCATCGGGAGATCTTCACTCCCGAGATGGTGGGCAAGTCGGCATCGGTACTCGACCCCCGCATCGATCGTGAGACGGCCTCGCGGCAGACCCACGGCGTGACGGCGCAGAACTATCATATCTTCACTCCGCCGGGTCCCAACAAGAACTGGGCCATGGAGTGGGGCTGCCCGCAGTACGGCGTCGACGCGCCCTATTCCGAGCACGCCTACAACTACAGCTTCAAGCCCGGAGAATCCGGCAAGCTGATCCTCGAATTCTACATCACGCCCTTCGACTATTCCGGCTGCGAAGGTCCGTGGCGCGCGCTGGAGACCCAACTGACGGAGAACAAGCTCATCGGCATGGGTTTGGGCCTGATCGACTGGGAGGGTGCGGATACCAAGGTGCGCTATGGTTTCTGGAATATCTCACACCAGCAGTTCTGGTACGGCGACGCATCCCTGCTGGTGGGGTTCAAGATGATGCCGCTCGAGCCGCAGTTTCAGAAGACCGTGGAGACCAAGTACCCGGTAAGTGGCGAAGGCTTCCCCGGCGGCGCTGGCGGAGGGCGGGGGGGAGCGCCTCCGCCGCCTGCACCCGCCCCAGCGAAACCGCCCGCGAAATAGATCTGCACAGAGCATCCGCTCTCTTACGTTCGCGGCTCCGTTCGGCGCCTCATTCCGAAACGCCTCATGCCGCGCCGCCTCATTCCGAGCCGCGAACGTAAGAGAGCGGTGCCCCCGGAAAGGTAGAGACCCCCATGACAACCCTACGACTACGTTTTCTCTTGCTGGCCGCCCTGCTGGCCCTCCCCGCGCTTGCCGTCGAGCGCCAGGACGTCACTTTCAAGGTCTTTCAGTTCCCCGCCAACATGATCCCGCGCATCGATGGGAACACCGACGATTGGGCCATGGTGCCCGACAGCTATGCCATCGGCATGGACGAGCTCATGGACACCGAGAGGGGCCATGGCATGAACCACGACCCCAAGAACATGGACGTCAAAGTCAAGGTTGGGTGGGTGAAGGGCCTCAACCGCCTCTATTTCCTCTATGAGGCTTACGACAACTACTGGGACTTCTCGCGCTCCGATCTGCACAACGATATCTTCGAGGTGGTGGTGGATGGCGACATGTCGGGCGGCCCGCTGCTCGACGCCTATCACCCCGACATCTTCACGCCCGAGGCCGTGGGCAAGGCCCGGAGCGTGCCCGATCCGCGCATCAGCCGTGCCGACGCGCACTGGGCGGCGCATGGGGTGCAGGCCCAGAACTACCACATCTTCACACCTCCCGGAAACAAGGATTGGGCCATGGTGTTCGGCTGCGCGGAATACATCAAGGAACTGCCTTACGCCAACGCGGCTTACAACTACAACTTCAAGCCCGGCGAGTCGGGCAAGCTGGTTCTGGAGTTCTGGATCACGCCGTTCGACTATGCGGCTTGCGACGGCCCGCAGCGCGCCGTGGAATCCGTGCTGACCGAGAACAAGCTGATCGGCCTCTCCTGGTGTGTGATCGATTACGACGACGTGAACTCCAAGGACCGTGTAGGTTTCTGGAACCTCTCCCACAAGCAGACCTTTTTCGGCAACGCGTCGGACCTGGTGGCCTTCCGCCTGATGCCGCTCGAGCCGCAGTTCAAGAAGCCCATCGCCGCCAACTGGTCGTATAAGGTCGCGGACATGGACCGCCGGCTGGTGGCCTTCAAAGACGAATCCGACGGCAAGATCGCTTCGTGGAAATGGGATTTCGGCGACGGCGGCACCTCGAACGAACAAAATCCGATGCATGAATACAAGGCTGGCCGCGAGTACACCGTAATTTTAGACATCGAAGGACCGGCCGGCACGGCGCGGCGGGCGAAGGTGGGGGGCGTGGCGCTGCGATGATGTGGGGCAGGATTACATCCTGCGCGGCGGTTTGCAACCGCCGCCGTTTGTTAGCCGCCGAAGGGCCGGGCCCAGAGGGCACCCCCACTCGGCCGCAGATTGAAAATCTGCCCCACAAGGCAGCCTCAGTATCCGTTTTCGCGGAGCTTCTCCACCGTCAGCGGACTCTTCACGTCCAGCTTGCGCAGGAGCTTCTCGACGTGCTTGGCGAGGATGTCGCACTCCAGGTTGACGCGCGCGCCGGGCCTGTAACCGCCCAGCGTGGTGTTGCGCCAAGTGTGCGGGATGAGGGTTGACGAAAGCACATCGCCCTCGAGCGCGGCGATGGTCAGGCTGATGCCGTCGATGGCGATGGAGCCTTTGTAGACCAGAAACGCATCCAGCTCCGCCGGCACGCGAACCCGCAGCCACCAATTCTCATCGCCCAGGGCTTCTAGCGATAGCAGCTCGCCGGTGCCATCGACGTGGCCCTGCACGATGTGGCCGCTCAGGCGGCCGGTGGGCGAGAGCGGGCGTTCCAGGTTGACGCGCGAACCGGGCCGCAGGTCGCCCAGGTTGCTGAGACGTAGGGTTTCGGGCGCGAGGTCGGCGGAAAACGAATTGGGGTGCGGGTCGACGGCCGTGAGACACACGCCATTGACGGCGATGCTGGCGCCCACCGTCAGGTCCGTCGTGACGATGGAGCAGCGCACCTTGAGGCGCGTTCCGACGGATTCCACCTCGCCCAGTTCTTCAATAATCCCGGTGAACATCCACGTATCCTTCCACGGCGAACTCGTCGGGCGGAATCGGGTGAATGGTGACGCCCCGTATGCGAATGGCGTCCGCGCGGCGGCGCCGCCCCAGGCCGCCGGCCAGCGGGAGCGCTTCCAAACCACCCAGGATCTTGGGCCCGTAGTAGAAAAAAATGCGGTCGACCAAGCCGCTCTCCAGCGCCGTCCAGTTGACCTTGCTGCCGGCTTCGATCATGAGTGAAAGATAGCGTTGCCGGCCCAGCCAGTCGATGAGGCTTCCGAGGTCCGCGCGCCCGCCGGGACCGTCGAAGATCAGCACCCGGATGCCGCGCTCTTCGAGCAGCTTGCGCCGCTCGGCGGAAGAGGCCGAAGTGGCCGCCACCAACACATCGCTCGCCGCGCTGCGCGCCATTTTCGAATCCAGCGGCAGCCGCAGTTGCGAATCCATGATCACGCGCAACAGCGGGCGGCAGCGCGGAAGTCCGGTGCGGTCGGTCAGCAGGCAATCGTCCGCCAGCACCGTTCCGATGCCGGTGAGAATGGCGTCGTGGTCGTGACGCAGTTCCTGCACGTGGGCGCGGGCCCGCTCGCTGGTGATCCAGCCGCGGTTGTCGTCGGGCGCCGAGATTTTGCCGTCCAGCGTGATGGCGGTCTTCAGCGTCACCAGCGGCCGTCCGGTGCGCATGAAGTGCAGGAACGGCTCATTCAGCTTATCCGCTTCGGCGGCGAATGAGGCCGCGACTGCCACTTCGACGCCCGCCTCGCGCAGCCTGCGAAATCCCTGGCCCGCCACCAGCGGGTTGGGGTCCTCGATGGGCGCCACAACGCGCGCCACGCCGGCCTGAATCAGGGCGTCGACGCAGGGCGGCGTGCGCCCCTGGTGGGAACACGGCTCCAGGTTCACGTAGAGCGTGGCCGAGCGCGCCTTCTCGCCCGCCTGCGCCAGCGCAATCACCTCGGCATGTTGCACACCGGCATAGGTATGGAAGCCGCGCCCCACGATCTCGCCATCGCGCACCAGCACGGCGCCCACCATGGGATTCGGGCTGGCCAGCGACCGTCCCTTGCGGGCCAGCTCCAGCGCTTCGCGCATGTATTCGAGGTTCATGTTTCGAACAGCGATTCGATGAACTTCTCGGCGTCGAACGGCAGCAGGTCCTCCGCCTTCTCGCCCACGCCCACGTAGCGGATGGGCAGGTTCAG
>Ga0209039_10001085_pt1 | contig 26204 bp, 20 predicted proteins | sample BogFormECP12_OM1_FD_188238 | JGI IMG/M metagenome (GOLD analysis project Ga0209039, IMG submission 188238) | Bog forest soil microbial communities from Calvert Island, British Columbia, Canada - ECP12_OM1 (SPAdes) (version 2) | ecosystem: Environmental > Aquatic > Freshwater > Wetlands > Bog ... | reverse complement strand
CGGCTTTTCCAGATGGCGGGATTGACCGGCAAGAACTTACACCGGCACCAAGGTCAAATTTTGCTCAAAATAGTTCGCAACTGCGAAAGTTGGGTTAGCGATACGGGCAAGCATCCTGGGCCCAATTTCGACTGAGTCATGGAACGCCCAGGTAAACTCCCCTTTCGTCGGATGGCTAATTTGAATGTGCGAGGAACCCTTTTGTGCCTTGATGGACCAACCACTGCGGAGGAGGGCACGGAAGACTTTACGGGCTTTGGTACTCGGCCAGTGACTCAAGGGCAGCAGGCGATGGAGATCTCGAGGGGTCTATCCTTTTTTTCTTTCTCGATTTCGTCGGCGAGCACGCGCAGGGCTAGGGCCTTAACTTTTGCCACCGCTTCCTGTTTGCTCTTGCCATAAACGAGGACTCCAGGAAGCGATGTGATTTCGGCAATCCAACGCCCATCCTCTTCGCGGTCGAGTTCGATCTGAAACTTCACTCGGCTCTCTCCCCTTCGATTTTCGCTAGTGTCATCGTAGAGCACGTCCGGCGGCAGGTCAATGTCCAAATTTCACTGACAGGTCCGCCTTACGCTTGCATGGGGAGGGATGCTAATCAGCCCTGTTTTTGTTCCAATTCGGCCCATCGTGCATACAGCTTATCCACTTTTTTCCGGGTCTCTTCCATCTGCGCATAGGTGACGTGAAGCCGCGCGGCGTCGCTCATGATGGCGGGATCTTCCAGCGTCGCGCGTAAAACGCCAAGCTCCTGCTCGGCCTCGGCGATTTTCTTCTCCAGGGTGGCAAACTCGCGCGCCTCCAGGTACGACAGCTTCCTTTTTGCCGTGGCTGGGGGGGCGCCGTCCGGTAGGCCCGGTGGAGAAGCTGAGCGGGGGGATTCCGCGGCGTCGCTCCGCGCGCGCTTGGCCTGCTGCGCGCGCTGCCAAACGTCCCATTGGGAGTAGTCGCCGAAGCGTTCCGCTCCGCCCAGCCCATCCAAGCCGAGAACGACGGTCGAGACACGGTCCAGCATGAAGCGATCGTGGGTGACCAGCACCAAGGCGCCACGATATTCCAGCAGGCTCTCTTCCAGGATTTCCAGAGTGGGGATATCCAAATCGTTGGTGGGTTCATCCAGCAGCAGGACGTCGGCCGGTTGGAGCATGAGCTGCGCGATTAAGACGCGTGCCCGTTCGCCTCCGGAGAGCCGGCCGACCGGCTGACTCAGATCGTCGGGGTTAAAGAGGAACCTCGCTGCCCAGGAGGCGACGTGAATCACTCGCTCCTGATAAACCACCGAATCGCTATCCGGCGCCAGGGCGCGGCGCAAAGTGAGGTCGGGGTCAAGCTCGCGATTTTGGTCGAAGTACACAATGCGCAGCGCGTCAGCCCGGCGAATCTCGCCGCGGGTGGCTTGGATGTCGCCTCGCAGCAGACGGAGAAGAGTGGTTTTGCCGCTCCCATTTTGTCCAACCAGCCCCACTCGCATTCCCGACTTGATGGTGAAGTTCACTCCTTCGAACAGGGTACGATTCCCGAGGGTGCAGGCAACGCCCTCCAGCGTAATAAGCTGTTTGGTTTGCCGGTCGGTGGCGGAAAAGTCAATCTGGGCGGTGGCGGTGCGGCGGCGCGAGTTCAGGTCCGCCAGTTCGCCGATCAACTCGTGGGCTTTATCGATGCGCGCTTTGGCCTTGGTCCGGCGCGCCCGGGGACCCCGGCGCAGCCATTCCAGCTCCGAATGCACGCGATTGGTGAGGGCCTCCTGCCGCTTTCCCTGTGCGTCGAGGTACTCTTCTTTCTTCTCCAGAAACCTGCTGTAGTTCCCTTTGACCCTGAACACGCCATCCACAAAGACCCGATTGAGTTCCACCACCTCGCTCACCACATTTTCGAGAAAGTAACGATCGTGGCTTACCACGACGCACGCGAATGCCGCGTTCTGAAGCAGGGTTTCGAGCCACTCGATCCCGGCAAAGTCCAAATGGTTGGTGGGCTCGTCGAGAAGCAGAATGTCTGCCTGCTGCACCAGCCCCTCGGTAATCCTGAGGCGTTTTCGCCAGCCCCCCGATAGGGCTGCCGCGGGGGTGTCAAAGTCGATAAACCCGGCGCGGCCCAGCGCCTCGGATGTCCGTGCCTCCCGCTCCGCCGGGGGCACGGCCGCCTGTTCGAGTGCCTTCTCGATGACCGACCGGACCGTCTCACCCGGCGCAAAATCGGACACCTGTGCGACGTAACTAAGCCTGCTGCGCTTGCGCGTCGCAACCTCACCGCTGTCGGGCTTCACACGGCCGCAGAGAATCTCCAGCAGCGTCGACTTGCCGGAACCGTTTGGCCCAATCAGGCCAATCCGGTCGCCCTCCGACACGGTAAAGGAGACATTCTGGAAGAGTGGGGTGATTCCGTATTGCTTCGATAGTTCCTGGGCATTAATGATGGGGGCCAAGTCGCTCGCTGTCCTCCTGGATGGAATGGGGAGGACTACAGAACTTCGTCCTCATGTGGGGCTCCACTTCGATTGTATCGCGAGCTGCCTTTTGTGAACATACCAGGGGCAAGCCGGTAGCGGTACAGTTTGAAGCCGTAGCGGCGAGTTTACCTCGCCATATGGCGGCGTAAAGCCGCCTCTACGTCAAACTGTACCACTGCCGGGAACCCGGCGTTCTTGACAATCAAGTTATACTTTCCGGGATTGGGGCATCACGGGCAAATGATGCGGACGCGAACCCGAGAGTTCGCATCTTATGAGGATCAATCTAATTATGGTTTGGCAGAGGGGAGAGACAGATGAAGACACGGCCGACCTCAGTAACAGTGATCTCTTGGATTCTGATCGTGATGGGTGGAATATGGCTCATCGAAAGTACGATAATGTTGAACAACCCCTTGGCCAAGGACCTGATGGCGAGCAGTCCGATTCCGGTTCCCCTTCAGTTTGCCACTTGGTACGTCGGGGTAGTCGTTATGATTGCCAGTGGCCTGGCGATGCTGAAGGGACAAAACTGGGCGCGCCTTCTGTGCGTAATCGGGGGCGCCGTTGGGGGTTTGATTGGGCTGGCAACATCTCCGACGAAAGTGGTCATGATTCCGAGTTTCCTCTTCTATGTGGTTATCGTATTTTTTCTCTTCCGTCCCAAGGTGCAAGAGTATTTCGGCAAAAGCGTGGCCACGGGTGCTACGGAAAGTCATTAGCATTGTTTAATGGCGATGGCGAAGCCCGAGGGGAGTTACCCGGAGCATTTTCATCTTGCGTGGCGAGCCGCAGGCTCATGCGAATTTGTAGTGAAGTCCTTTCGTGACGGAAATCCCATCACCCGAGAGACCAGAATCCGTGTATATTGCCTTTACGAAATCTGCTAATCAGCGTCCTTTGAACTATGAATCAGGCGGCGCGGAAAGAAAAGAAATCGGCACTCGGCACGCAGCGCATCAAGGTGGCGGTGGCCCAGGCGGCTCCCGTCGTTTTCAATCGTCAGCGCACCCTGGAGAAAGTTCACGCCCTGGCGCGCGATGCCGCTCGCGAAGGCGCCCAGTTGGTGCTGTTCCCGGAGGCGTTTGTCTCGGGCTATCCCCGGGGGCTGGACTTCGGAGCGGTGGTGGGTTCGCGGTCCGAGAAGGGCAGGGAAGACTTCCGCCGATACTGGGAGAGCAGCGTGGACGTGCCCGGTCCGGCCGTGGAAGATCTCGGCCGGGCAGCGCGCAACAACCGCATCTACCTGGTCATTGGCGTGGTCGAGCGGGAGGGCGGCACACTCTACTGCACCATCTTGTTTTTCGCTCCGGACGGCAGATTTCTCGGCAAGCATCGGAAGGTGATGCCCACGGGAGCGGAGCGTCTGGTGTGGGGCTTCGGCGATGGTTCCACCCTGTCGGTGTTCGACACCTCCCTGGGAAGGTTGGGCGCGGTGATCTGCTGGGAAAACTACCTGCCCTTGCTGCGCGCGGCGATGTATGCCAAGGGCATCGAGGTCTATTGCGCACCTACCGCCGACGCCCGCGACTCCTGGGCTGCGTCCATGCGGCACATCGCTATCGAGGGACGCTGTTTCGTCCTTTCCTGCAATCAATTCAACCGCCGGCGGGACTTCCCGGATGATTACGGTGCGGCCTTTGGTGATGATCCCGATGCGGTGGTGACGCGCGGCGGCAGTTGCATCGTCGATCCGTTTGGCAATTTTCTTGCCGGACCTAACTTTGAAGGCGAGACGATTCTGCTCGCCGAGATCGATCGCGCTCAGGTCATCCGTGGCAAGTACGACCTGGATGTTGTCGGCCATTACGCGCGGCCCGACATTTTCCAACTCCACGTGGACGAACAGCCCAAACGCCCGGTAACCACGCACTCGAGCGATCCCAAGAAACCTGCACGTAATGCTGGCCGTCGGGCTGTTCCCGGCCAGGGGGAACGGTAGCGGCGTGCCCCATTCAGAGTGAAGACGTGCGGTTCCCGCTGCGGCATCGGGCATGAGAAAATTCCACGGTCAGAACGGGTCGCCGCAGCGTCCGGCTGACGAGGGCAGATTTCAATGAACGGACGAGAGGCTTTGACCTTCATTAAGAAGCATGGGGTCGTGCTCATGTCGGCGCGAGGCCCCGTCCCGAACTTGGCGGAAGCCATGGCGGGTGAGCCCATCCGGGGTAGTTGGTGGGGGCACCCGAAGTCACGTCACATGTACCGGGTGTTTGAAGAAGTATGTGACTCGCGTCAGGTGCTGGTGTGCCGGTTAGTCGGGGGCAAAGTGACCCTTGTGCACCGCCGGTTGTGGCCGGCTCTGGTACGTGTTGGGAGTCGATTACCGAGGCGGGGTCTGGCGGCCGTCCGAGAAGAGCACACGGCACGCGGCAGTCATCGCACGGTAGTCACGGCCTTCCCGCGCTGGGTACCTAAACAAGTCCTTAGCCAGGCCAAGCGGCTTAGCGTCGCGGAGGCCGTGGCGGAACTCAGTGCCGACTTACTGTTCAAGGTGTCGGGATTGAATTTCGCGAAACCTAATCGCCGGTTGCAGGCGACGAAGGACGGCCCGGACGGTTTTTGTGAGGAAGTGTACCAGACCTGTTCTTTAGGTTCGCGGCTTTTCCTTGCCCATAGGGGACGAGCCGCGGAGCTAAAGTACAGGTCTGATTAGCGAAACCACGCCAAACGCCGGATTGCTTCGGACCGTGATTCCTGTAAGCCGCCAGAAGGTGTTGGCCGTTTCATACCCAACAACTATATGACATTGTGATTTAAATGCGGAGGGGGGAACTTAGGGGGACAGTCTTCAGTCAAAGTCGCGGATGTCGCACACCTCGAACCCCACTGGACATTAACGGAGCCCGGCCTGCGGGGAAGGGAAGAGCCACTCGCCGAATCTCTTCGCCGGATGCAGCGTTGAGTTGGCCTCAGCGCATTTTGAGCGTTACTCGGATTCCCTTTAACGGGCGGAGGGTCAGGGATGGAGCGGTGGCCACGCGGTGCCCGGGCACTAGCTTTAATTGAAACTTCTGGAGGATGGCGGCGAGTAGCAGCGGCACCTCCGCCTGGGCGAACGAGTTGCCGATGCACAAGCGCGGGCCCGCCCCGAAAGGGAAATAAGCGCAGCGGGGCAGGCTCTTGGCGAAATCCTTTTCCCACCGCTCGGGCACGAATTCTTCCGGACGATCAAAGAAGCGGGGGTCGCGATGGACCACCCACTGAAACATGGCGAGGGTGGCTCCTTTGGGTATGGGATACCCGGCAATTTCGCAGTCGTTCACCGCCTCGCGCACCACGCCGAAGGCGGGAGGATAAAGCCGCAGCGATTCTTTAAAGACCATTTCCAGGAAGGGCAGGCGCGCTAAGTCTTGAAAAGTGAGCGCGCGGCCTTCCAGAACCGTGCCGACTTCGGTCTGAAGTTTTTGTTCCGCCTCCGGATTTTTCCCCAGCAAGTAGAAGGTCCACGCCAGCGCCAGCGCCGTCGTTTCGTGGCCGGTAAAGAAGAGCGTCATCATCTCGTCCCGCACTTGGCGCTCGTCCATTCCCGCGTCATTGCCATCACGCGCCCTCAACAAGACGGAAAGAACATCCGGTGAGTGGCCATTGCCGTTGGCCTGTTTGCGGCGAATGATTCTCAAAACAATCTCGTCCAAGCGTTTGATGGCTCGCCGGTAGCGGAGGTTTTCGGGCGTGGGAAGCCACTCGGGAATCAGATAAAGGCCGAAGCGCTCGTCATATTGCTTGAAGAAGAGGCCGAAGGCTTCGCAGGCTTGCTCGGCGTCCGAGCTGAACTCTTCCCCGAAGAGAACCTTGGCGACAATCTCCATGGTCAAGCGCGTCATGTCCTGATGCACGTCGCGCTCTTCGCCGTCGTGCCAAGTGGCCAACATGCGCGCGGTGGATTCGAGCATGGTCCGCGTGTAGGAAAGGACGTGGTCGTGATGAAATGCCGGCTGAAGTAAACGCCTTTGCCGCTGCCACAGACTGCCATCGCTGGTGAGCAGGCCATCGCCAAAAAGCGCTCGGCTCTCACGCAGGAAAACCGATTTGATAAAATTGCTGCTCTTGCTGACCAGCACGGTTTCAATATCACGAGGGTGACTGAGGACGTAAGCGTGATGATTGACCACTCGAACGTGGACCACATCGCCGTGTTCGCGGACCTGCCGCATGAGAAAATCCAGTTCATCTCTTTGAATCTCAGGCAATGAGCCCACCAGAAAATGCCCCTTGGGCCCCGGCGGCACGGGGGAACGTTTCATGTCATCCTCCGAGAGTGATTGGAAGTCCTGAAAGAATGAAATTGTAACATGCATCTCAGAATTTCACCGGAGGTGCGATGCGTGGCGCTTCGGAGGGGTGACCGGCGCTCGCCGCTTCCCCGCGCGGTCGCCGCGGCGATCCCTACAACATTGACATCTCAAAATCTCATATTGCGGTCGCTTGCACCAGAGCGGGACCTGCCGAAATCCGACCCCGTTTCATAAGACGCAGAGGCGCAGGGTCTCATGGCCCAGGGGTTTTCGCCGCTTGTCCGAGGAGAATTTGAATTCCTCCAGGGGGGAGGTCTAACAATACCGGGAAAATCTTGTTCGTTTTCTGATTGACAACGATATAATATTTTGTTCATAATTGCTTGGCAGAGAATAAAAGTCAATTAAATATGCGAACGTGAGGAGTTCCCCATGACAGAGAGCGTCCAGAAGCGTCTTGGAAGGGTGCGCCCCCCTCGGGTCCACGTTACCTACGACGTGGAGACGGGTGGTGCGATTGAAACTAAAGAACTCCCTTTCGTAATGGGAGTTTTAGGCGATTTTTCCGGTCAGCCCGTCGATCCACTTCCCAAGCTGAAGGATCGAAGGTTTGTTGAAGTAACATTAGATAACTTTGATGGTGTCTTGGAAAGTATGAAACCCCACGTGGCATTTTCTGTCGATAACAAGCTGAGTGACGACGAAAATGTGGGGCAGTTGAAGGTCGATCTCAACTTCAAGAGCATCGAGGATTTTGAGCCTGAGAAGGTTGCCCGGCAAGTGAAACCTTTGCGCGAACTGCTCGAACTCCGTACTCGTCTCAGTGATTTGAAGGGCGCCTTGCAGACCAATGATAAATTGGACGAGGTCCTGCTGGATGCCGTCTCCAATACTGAAAAGTTAAACAAGTTGCGGTCGGAAATCGGACCCAAGAAAGAAGAGGGAAAGGAGGGGGGCAATGGCTAACGAAGCAAAAGCGGCCGCAGCACCGCAAACTACCGAGCAGGTCGGCGAAAAAACTCTTCTGGATCAGATTGTCGAGACGGGAAGGGTGGGAACGGACGCCGCCACTCGAGAACGCGGCAAGAGCCTTGTGAAAGAGTTCATCAGCCAGGTTTTGGAGGGGGAGGTCACGGTCTCCAAAGACACGGAGGCCATGATCAATGCACGTATTGCCCAGATTGACCATTTGCTCTCCATCCAGCTCAACGAAATCATGCACCATCCTACGTTTCAGAAGCTGGAAGGCACGTGGCGAGGTTTAAAGTACCTCATCAGCCAGAGCGAAACCAGCGCTATGCTGAAGATCCGGGTGTTGAATGTCTCCAAGAAGGACCTTCTGCGAGACCTCCAACGTGCCCCCGAATTCGATCAAAGTGCGGCATTCAAGAAAGTTTACGAAGAAGAGTTCGGGATATTCGGCGGTCAGCCGTATGGCGCGCTGATTGGCGATTACGAGTTCAGCAAGCATCCCGAAGACCTGGAGCTTCTCGAAAAGATGGCAGCGGTGGCGGCATCGGCGCACGCCCCCTTCATCTCCGCGGCCTCTCCGCAGCTCATGAACATGGAAAGCTACACGCAGTTGGACCAACCCCGGGACATTGGGCGGATCTTCGATACCACAGAATACGCCAAGTGGAAGGGCTTCCGGCAAAGCGAGGACTCGAAGTACGTCTGCCTCACTTGCCCCCGGGTTCTGATGCGTCTGCCTTACGGCAGAGATACCGTGCCCGTAGATGGCTTCAACTTTGAAGAAGGGGTGGATGGGACGGACCACAGCAAATACCTTTGGGGGAATGCCGCCTATGCGCTGGGCGCCAGGATGACCACGGCGTTCTCGCAGTACTCCTGGTGTACGGCCATCCGGGGCGTCGAGGGCGGCGGCTTGGTGGAAGGTCTTCCCTCCCACACTTTCCATACCGACGAGGGCGACGTGGCGCTGAAGTGCCCCACCGAGATCGCCATCACTGACCGGCGCGAGAAGGAGTTGGCAGACCAGGGGCTGGTGCCGCTGGTCCATTGCAAGGGCACGGATAAGGCGGCATTCTTCAGCATTCAATCCTGCAATAAGCCCAAGGTCTACGACAGTGATGCCGCCACCGCCAATGCGCGCCTTTCGGCGCAACTGCCGTATATGATGGCCACTTGCCGTTTCGCTCACTACCTCAAGTCCATGATGCGCGACAAGGTCGGCAGCTTCATGTCCCGCGACGACTGCTGGCGCTTCCTGAATCGCTGGATCAGCCAGTACGTGACCCAGGATGACAATGCCGATCAGGCCACCAAGGCCAAATTTCCTCTGCGGGAGGCGCGGGTGGACGTGGAGGAGATCAAAGGCAAGCCGGGCTGCTACCGGGCGATCAGTTATCTTCGCCCGCACTTTCAATTGGACGAGATCAGTGTCTCTCTCCGGCTGGTAGCTACCCTGCCGGAACCGGCGAAGAGGTGATTTTCAGTTTTTGATCGTGACAGGATTTTAGGCCGGGTGGGCCTGAGCCGGCAACTCGTGAATTCAACTCGACGAAAAGGAGGATAAAAGCAATGCCCAGTGATTACTATCTGCTGATTACAGGTGTGAATGGTGAATCGCAAGCCCAAGGCATGACCAACAACATCGACCTCGAAAGTTGGAGTTGGGGTGCGGCGAATCCTGCGAGTCTTGGCGGCAAAGGTCTCGCTGCCGGAAAACCTTCATTGTCGGACTTCACGTGCAGCTTCTCGCTGGAAGCCTCCACCTATGCGATTGTGCAGGACCTGACGAAGGGGACGCATATCGCCACAAGCACGTTCACGGGCCGCAAGACGGGAGGCGGCGGTGAACCCTATAATTACCTGGTCATAACCATGACCAATTGTTTTATAACCAGCTTCAGTACCGGCGGGGGCTCGACGGGTATCCCTACGGCAAGCCTCAGCATCGCGTACGAAAAGATCGAGTACCAATACTACACGCAGGATACGTCAAGCGGCCAGGTTACACTGGCCGGATCGGCAACCTATGACATCAAGCAGGTGCAATCGACGTGACGCCGCCGGCCGCCCCGGGTGCTGACCTCGAGGTGGAAGTGTCTTCACGGCCATCGGGCGGGTGGCCGTGAAGATACCTGGGGGTCTATGACTGTTCAGAATGAGAGCGCCTACGTGTTTTTCCGCAACTTCTAAAACCCGGCACTACAACAAATTGATGCAGGGTGGAGGGGCGCCTCACGAGCGCCGAAGCCTTTCATTTTCAAGACCGGCGGTCATCGACCGCCGCTGCAAAATGGGGAGCCGGAGATGAACTCACAAGAGCTGTTTCGTGCCGGCCAGTTGGCTGACGCGCTGAAGGCCCTGAGTACCGAAGTCCGGGATAATCCGATGGACGCGCGCCGCCGAACCTTCCTCTTCGAGCTCTTATGTTTCGCGGGAGAGTATGAGCGGGCGGACAAACAACTCGAGGTCCTGGGTCAAGCGGGACCGTCGAGTGAGATCGGAGTTCTGCTCTACCGTAGCGCTCTCTTCGCCGAGCGACAGCGGCAGGATCTGTTTACCCGCGGAGAGTATCCGCAGAGCCCGGACTCGTCTGAGCCGCCTCGTACGGGTACATTCAATGGCAAGCCGTTCGGTGCTTTTTCGGACGCCGATCCCAGGATTGGAGCCCGACTCGAACTTTTTGCGGCGGGCAACTACCTGTGGCTTCCCCTGAAGCACGTGGCCTCGGTTCAGATCGAGCCTCCCAAGCGGCTGAGAGATTTGCTCTGGACGCCTGCGGCGGTTCGCACCACGCCCGCGTTCAAAGGGGCTGAACTCGGCGAAGTTATGCTTCCGGTGCTTGCTCCCTTCTCCTGGCAGCACGCCGATGATGCTGTCCGGCTCGGACGGGCCACCGTGTGGGAGCAACGCGAGGGATACCCGGAGGAGGTCCCTTTCGGCCAGAAGATGTGGCTGATCGATGATGAGGAAATTCCTTTTCTCGAACTGCGCTCGCTGGAGTTCAGCCCGGGTCCAACGGGAGACTGACGAACCATGCCGCTTGCCGACGACCTGTTAAACCCTATCGAAGGACCCAACCCCAGCGGCGCCGACCTTCGCTACGAGGAAATCTACAGCAAGATCAAGGAAGCGCGGCGCGAGGAAGCGGTTCCCCCCGCGGGCATGACCGAGAGCGACCGCAAAGTTGCGGACAATCCCCTGGTTATCAAACTCTCCACCGAAGCTCTTACCAAGAAGACCAAGGACTTGTGGCTGGCGGCTTGGCTCACTGAGGCATGGGTGAAGCAAAACGGCTTTAGCGGCCTCCGGGATGGGTTGACCCTTTGCCAAGGGTTGGTGGAGAAATTCTGGGATACCCTCTACCCCGCAATTGAGGATGGCGATGCCGAAATGCGGGCTGCCCCGTTGGAGTTCCTGTCCACGAGGCTCGAAATTCCCCTGAAGAGCGTTCGCCTCGTAGCCAAGGAACCCTATGGCTTTACGGACGTGCAGGAGTCCCGCAAGCTGGGGCGCGAGGCCGACGCGAAAACTGACGAAGCCAAGAAGGCACGCGCCGCAGCCATTAAGCAAGGGAAAATCCCGCCGGAAGCCCTCGACAAGTGCTTCGAAGAAACGCCCAAGGCCTTTTACGCAACAGTCGAGAAGGACCTTGACGGTTGCCTGGCGAGCCTGGCCCCACTCAAGGAATCCTGCGACGCGAAGTTTGGCAACGTGGCGCCTTCCTTGGGTCCGCTGGAGTCAGTGCTCGGAGAAATCCGGATTATCGTCCATGGGTTTCTCCAGAAAAAGCGCGAGAAGGAGCCGGACCCCGTCGAGGCGGCGCCGCCCGAGGCAGCCGTCGAGGCGGCTCCCGGCTCTCCATCTGAACCTGCGGCGGGGCCGGTACACTCCGGTGTTATGTTCTCGGTTGAAACCTCTTCGGAACCTCCCGACCGCTTGGAAGCAGTCCGCAAGATCGCCGAGGCGGCGGCATTTTTGCGGCGGCGCGAGCCGCAGAGCCCCGCGTCTTACTTGATGCTGCGCGGGTTGCGCTGGGGCGAGTTGCGCGCCGCCATCGACCGCGCCGACCCGACCGAGCTCGAAGCCCCTCCCACCGAGCTGCGGAGGCATTTGAAGCGCTTGGCGCTCGACAAGAAGTGGGAAGAGTTGCTCGAAGCCGCTGAAAATGCCATGGCGCTTCCTTGTAGCCGAGCTTGGCTCGATCTTCAGCGCCTGGTGGTGGAGGCTTGCCAGGCCTTGGGTAGTGACTACGAGGCTATAGCACGAGCCATTCGGTCAGAGCTGAAGGCGCTGGTGACCGACGTTCCGCAACTGCTCGACGCCACCCTTATGGATGACGCGCCGGCGGCCAATGCGGAGACGCGCGCTTGGCTAAAGTCTCTCACCCAGGAAGCTCTGCCTGCGGCTAAACCCGCCGAGTCCTCCGGCAGCGCTGACGTGGCTGGGGACGGAACGGCGTCCCGATGGCCGAGCCAGCCTGCCGACCTGTATCTGACGGCGTCACAGGCCTTGCGCGACGGAAATGAACGGAAAGCCTTCGCCATCCTTCAGCAAGAAATCGCGCGCCAGCGTTGCGGGAGGGAGCGATTCCGTCGCAAGATGCAATTGGTGGAGATGTGTGTCTCCACGGGCAAGCAGAACATTGCCCAGCCGATCCTGGATGATCTGGCGGCGGCCATCGAGAACCACAAACTCGAGGATTGGGAGGACCCCGCCCTGGTCGCGAGCGCCCTGGCGACGATTTTGAAGTTGAGCGTGAGGGTTCAGAATGACGCGGGCCAGCGGCAGAAACTCTTCGAACGGATCTGCCGCCTCGACCCCTCTCAGGCCATCCCCTAACCTTAGGAAGCTCATGCCATCTTTTGACAAGGAAGGCCCCGTAACGTTGTCGGTGCTGGATCGGCTCATCGATCAGGAACCGGACCGCAAACTGGAGCCTCCCATGACCAGGGCCCAATCGCTGCGGGAATTGCGGGCGGCGCTCCGGCGGGATTTGGAGTGGCTCTTTAATACGCGCTCCACCATTGAAGCCCCCCCGGAATCCTTGCGGGAGGTGGAGCGTTCCGTCTACAATTATGGCGTCCAAGACACCGCCGGGCTATACCTGGGATCGCCCAAGGATCAGGAATTTCTGACGAAATCCATTAAGACCGCGATCAGCTTCTTCGAGCCCAGGCTAACGGCGGTGAAAGTGACCCTCCAACCTGCCACCGACCTCATGCATGGCATCCACTTCAGTGTTGAAGGCTTACTGCGCATGGACCCGGCGCCGGAACCGGTATTCTTTGACACGCTGTTAGAGCCGACGAAAGGCGAATACAAGGTAACGAGCACCTAACATGCGCGATAAAGTTCTCGACTACTATGAAAACGAGCTCACCTTCCTCCGGCAGATGGGGAAGGAATTCGCCGAAAAGCATCCCAAGATCGCCGCGCGCCTGCAACTGGACGTCAATCGGTGTGAAGACCCGCATGTGGAGAGGCTCCTGGAGGGTTTTGCCTTTCTCGCCGCGCGCGTTCACCTGAAGATTGACGATGAATTCCCGCAGATTACCGAGGGATTGCTCAACATCCTTTACCCCCATTTTCTTCGGCCCATCCCCTCGATGACGATCGCGCAGTTTCGCCCGGACCCGGAGCAGGGAAAGCTGACCACCGGTCTCAGCATTCCCCGCGATTCCATCCTGTATTCCCGGCCGGTGGATGGGGTTCCCTGCAAATTTCGCACCTGTTACGATGTCACCCTCTGGCCCCTCGAGGTAGGCGATGCCCGCTGGATGACCCCCGACAAACTCAATCCCCCCTTGCGTGCTCCGGACGCGGTCGCCGCTCTCCGGTTGGAATTGCGCGGCATTTCCGATGTCAGTTTCGAAAAGCTCCAAATGTCATCCCTGCGGTTCTACTTGCATGGTGAAGGCGATGTGGTGAATACGCTGTACGAACTGCTTTCCAACAATTGCCGGCAAATCATCGTGAGGGACCCCGACAACCCCAAGAAGCCCCCCCACACGCTCAGCGTGAAGTCCTTACGGCCCATGGGGTTTTCCGAATCGGAATCGGTGTTGCCGTACCCACGCCGATCTTTCCAGGGCTACCGGCTCTTGCAGGAGTATTTTGCCTTTCCGGAGAAATTCTTCTTTTTCGAACTGAAGGACCTGGAACAATCCTGGAGAGCGATTCCTGGAGGACGTGCGGAAATCATCTTTCTCATATCCCCTTTTGAAGCCGAGCAGCGGCAGCAAAGATTGGCAGTGGCCGTTACGTCCAAGGCGATTCTTCTAGGGTGCTCCCCCATTATCAATCTGTTTCCTCAAACCGCCGAGCCCATCATGTTGACCCAGAGGCGGTCGGAGTATCCCGTGGTTCCGGATGCGCGGCGGAGGATGGCCACAGAGATTTTCTCCATCGAGGATGTGGTCAGTTCTGACCCGGTCACCCATGAGCTTACCCACTATGAACCTTTTTATTCCTACCGGCACCGGACGCTGAGAGAAACCAACCAAACGTTCTGGTACTCCACGCGGCGGCCTTCCTCCCGGCAGGGGGACGAGGGTTCAGATGTCTCCTTACTGCTGGTTGACCTTTCCATGCGTACCTGCTTGCCGGACACGCAGGTGATCACCGCTCATTGCACCTGTACCAATCGCGACATTCCTGCCCGCTGCCCTTTTGGGAACGAAAACGGCGACTTCGAGGTGGAGGGAATCGGATCGATCAAGGGCGCCGTGGCGTTGCGCAAACCCACCCCAACGCTCCGGCCTCCCATGGGGCGGAATGCGCTGTGGAGGTTGATATCCCATCTGGCGCTGAATTACCTCTCCCTCGTCGAGGAGGGCAAGGAAGCTTTGCAGGAGGTTCTGCGTCTCTATAACTTTTCGGATTCGGCGGATCTGGACAAGCAAATCTCCGGAATCACCGGGGTAGGCAGCAAGCGTCACTTTGCCCGCATCAATTCCGAAAGTGGAATTGCCTTCGCCCGCGGAACCCAGGTGCACATGGAGTTTGACGAGGAAAATTATTCGGGGGGAGGGGTGTATCTGTTTGCCGCGGTCATTGACCATTTCCTGGGCCTATATGCTTCGCTCAATAGCTTCAGCCAACTGGTCGTCAAGACTCGCCAGCGCAGGGGGGTACTGAAAGAATGGCCACCACGGGCCGGACAAGTCATCCTGATGTAAGCGTCTCCACGGTGGAAACCGAACTCCGCGAGAAACCCTTTCTCTTTGAGTTCTTTCAAGCCATTCGCCTCCTGGAGCGTCTTTTCCCGGACAAATCACCCGTAGGGGGATTCAACCCTCCCAGTGCCGAGGTGGTCCAGTTCCTCGCCAATTCCACCCTGGCTTTTCCCGCCAGCGAAGTGCAGTCTCTCGAATGGCCCAAGAAGGACGAGGCGGGGCGGATGAAGGTCAACTTCATGGGTTTGACCGGGCCGGAAGGCGTGCTGCCTCTGTATTACACGTCCTTGCTCGCGGAGCGCACGCGCGCGGGCGATCAATGCGCGGCTGACTTTTTCGATATTTTCAATCACCGTATTATTTCGCTTTTTTACCTGGCTTGGGAAAAATACCGGTTTTCGATCGCTTATGAGCGTAAGGGACTGGACTCCTTTTCCCACCATTTGCTGGACTTGATTGGCATGGGGACACCGGGCTTGCAAAACCGGCTCCCGGTGCCTGATGGCTCGCTACTTTATTACTCAGGGCTGCTGGCACAACGTCCGCGGTCGGCGGAGGCCCTCCGGAATATTCTCGGCGATTACTTCGAAGTTCCCGTCGAGGTGGAACAATTCGCGGGGGGCTGGTATCCGCTGGACCGCAACACGCAAACGGCTCTCGAAGGCGGATTCGGCGAATCCGAGCAACTGGGATTCGGGGCGGTGGTGGGGGATGAGGTGTGGGATCAAACGGCCCGCGTGCGTGTTCGAATCGGGCCTTTATCCTTGGAACAATACCTGGACTTCCTGCCCCAAGGCTCCGCCTTCGAGCCTCTCCGGGCCTTGACCCATTTGTTTTCAAACGGCGAATTTGACTTTGAGATCCAACTGATTCTGGACCGCCGGGATGTGCCGCCTTGTGTGCTGGGCGCTGACGGGGAGCAGGCTCCCCAACTCGGATGGCATACTTACATCAAGACGCGGGAAATGAAAGAAGACGCGTCAGAGACTATTCTTCAGCTTTGGGAAGGAAACGCGGATGACCATCAACCTGAAATCACTGATCGGAAAACTCAATGAGTTTACCCGGAAAACCTTGGAGTCGTCTGCCGGCCTGTGCTTGACCCGCACGAACTATGACATCGAAGTCGAGCATTATGTGCTCAAGCTTCTGGATCAGCCGGACGGTGACTTTGCCCAGATCGTGAATCGCTTTGGCATCGATAAATCGCGGCTCATCGGCGAACTGAACCGGAGCCTCGACAAACTCAAGAAGGGAAATGCCCGCAACCCGACCTTGAGCCCTTCGCTGGTGAAAATGCTCACCGAGGCGTGGACGATCGGGTCCATTGATTTCGGTTCCGGGGAGATTCGGACCGGGTTCACGGTTTTGGCTCTGGTGACGAATGAGGAGCTCAGCCGGCTCGTCCGCGAGGTCAGCAAGGAACTACAGAAGATCGAAGGGGAGGTTCTGCGCAAGGATTTTCTCTCCATCGTGGAGCGGTCTGAGGAAGAAATGGCGGAGCCGGTGGGGGCCCCGGCTGGGACTCCGGGCGTTCCACGCCCGGCCGGCGCCGGTAAGACTGCAAATCTCGATCAATTCACGATCAATCTTACCGAGAACGCCAAGGCTGGGAAAATCGACCCGGTGTTGGGAAGAGATGTGGAGATTCGCCAGATTATCGACATCCTGATGCGCCGCCGCCAAAACAACCCCATCCTCACCGGCGAAGCGGGTGTGGGGAAAACGGCGGTGGTGGAAGGCTTCGCGTCGCGCGTCGCCAAGGGAGACGTGCCGCCTCCCCTCCGCAACGTGGTGGTCCGCACTCTCGATCTGGCATTGCTCCAGGCCGGGGCGGGCATCAAAGGTGAATTCGAAAACCGCCTCAAGGGCCTGATTGAAGAAGTCAAAGCTTCTCCCGTGCCCATCATTTTGTTCATTGACGAGGCCCACACCATGATCGGCGCCGGTGGCCAGGCAGGTCAGAACGATGCTGCCAACTTGCTGAAGCCCGCCCTGGCCCGTGGTGAAATGCGGACGATCGCCGCCACCACGTGGTCCGAATACAAAAAGTACTTTGAAAAAGATCCCGCCTTGGCGCGGCGCTTCCAGGTGGTCAAGGTGGAAGAACCCGTCGAGCTGCAATGTTCGGTGATGCTGCGCGGCATCGTTCCCTCCCTGGAGAAGCATCACAAGGTTCGCATCATGGATGAAGGGCTGACGGCCGCCGTACGGCTTTCACATCGCTATCTGGCGGGGAGGCAGTTGCCCGACAAAGCGGTCAGCATTTTGGATACCGCCTGCGCGCGCCTGGCCCTCGGGCAGAGCGCCACGCCGCCGGCCATCGAGGATGCGGGGCGCCAACTGGATGATCTGGAAGTTCAGCGGGTCATCCTGGAGCGCGAGACGGCCATCGGAGCCGATCATGCGGAGCGCCTGACGGAGATCGCCAAGCAAAAGGTCGAGGTCGAAGCCCGTTTGAAGGTTCTGCGCGAGCGCTGGACCAAGGAATTCGAACTCGTTACGAAGATCAGGGATCTCCATGCCCAAATCGAGGGCGCTACGGGAACGGCTCCGGCTGCGGCGCCGGCACAGGCCAAAGCGCCGGCCGCGGCGTCCCAACCCGCCGCAGAGACTGCTGCCGCCGCGGCCACGTCCCCGGAGCCCGCCGCCCCGGCACGGGCAGCGAATCCTGAGGCCATGCGCACCGACCTCGCCAAGCTGGAAGCCGAGCTGACCGCTTTGCAAGGTGAAACCCCCATGATGCGGGTGGCGGTTGACGCCCAGATCGTGGGCGAGGTGCTCTCTGCCTGGACAGGCATCCCGGTGGGAAAGATGCTGAAAAATGAAATCTCCACCGTGCTCTCGCTCAGCGCGCTGTTGGGAAAGCGCGTCATCGGCCAGGAGCATGCTTTGGACATGATCGCCCAACGCGTGCAGACCTCCCGCGCCGCCCTCGATGATCCCAACAAGCCGATCGGGGTCTTTATGCTGGTGGGCCCCAGCGGCGTGGGAAAGACCGAGACGGCGCTGGCCCTCTCCGATCTGCTTTACGGCGGGGAACATAATCTCATTACCATCAACATGTCGGAATTCCAGGAGCCGCACACGGTTTCAACCTTGAAAGGCTCGCCTCCCGGATATGTCGGTTACGGCGAGGGCGGGGTCCTGACGGAAGCCGTCCGCCGGCGCCCCTACTCGGTGGTTTTACTCGATGAGGTGGAGAAAGCGCATCCGGACGTTCTGGAACTCTTCTATCAGGTATTTGATAAAGGCAAGATGGAGGATGGCGAGGGCCGCGAAATCGATTTCAAGAACACCATCATTATCCTCACCTCCAACGCCTGCACCGATCAAATGATGAAGCTGTGTGCAGATAAGGAAACCATGCCCTCGCCGGAAGGGATTATCAAAGCGATGCGGCCCGAGCTGAATAAGATCTTCAAGCCGGCTTTTCTCGGCCGCATGGTGCTCATTCCCTTTTACCCGATCCGCGAAGACTCCCTCAAGCTGATCATCGAACTGAAGCTGGGGAGAATTCGGAAACGCATCGAAGAGAACCACAAGATTCATCTGACCTACGAGCCGGCCCTGGTGGACACCGTGGCCAGCCGCTGCACGGAAGTCGAAAGCGGGGCTCGGAATGTGGACAACATTCTCACCAACACCCTGCTGCCGGATATTTCCCGGCAGTTGTTGGGGAGAATGGCCGAGGGCGAGAAGGTGGCGCGTATCCATGTCGGCATCGGTGCCGATGGGGCGTTTGTGTACAACTAATTGTAACGCAACCAGGAGGAGCAAAATCATGGGCACGGGCTTCGTACACGGTGATACCAGTCTCTTCACACTCACCACGCCGTTAGGAAAGGATAAACTCCTCCTGAAAGGGTTTAAGGGTTCAGAAGGGATATCGCGTCTCTTTCGCTTCGAATTGGACCTCCTCTCCGAAGACCCCAGCATCGATTACACGCAAATCATCGGGAAAGCCGTGACCATTTCGATCACCCAAGCGGACGGTACGCCCCGATACTTGAGCGGGGTGATCAGCCGCTTTGGCCAAGCGGGCGCGGATGAGACCTTTACCTCTTACCACGCGGAAATGGTCCCCTGGCTTTGGTTCCTGACGCGCGCGGCGGATTGCCGGATTTTTCAGGACAAGAGCGTACTGGATATCATTACGATCGTCTTTAGCGAACTGGGCTTCTCGGACTTCCACAACCTCACTCAAGCTACCTACCAACCCCTCGATTACTGCGTCCAATACCGTGAAACAAGTTTCAACTTTGTCTCCCGGCTTATGGAAGAGAATGGCATTTTTTACTTTTTCCAACACGAGAAGGACAGGCACGTCTTGATGCTGGGCGACAGTGCCAGCGCCAACACGGAATGCCCCGGCCAAAACCAGTTTCGTTTCTACTTTGAAACCCATACCGTTCTGGATGAAGACGTGGTGGACGGATGGCAGGTCGAGCAGGAGTTGCGCACCGGTAAATGCACTCTCTCGGACTACAACTTTGAAACGCCGGGCACGAGTCTTCTTACTACCACCTCCACCATGGACAGTGTCGGCGGAAACAGCCGATTTGATACCTACGATTATCCTGGAAACTACCTCGACAAGAGCGATGGAGACTCCTTGGTGAAAATCCGGATGGAGGAAGAAGAAGCCGTGCATCTGGTCATCCACGGTACCAGCGATGCGCGCAGCATGGTATCCGGCTATACGTTCACGTTGAAGGAGCACTATCGGAATGACATGAATGCTTCCTACCTCTTGACCGACATTCAGCATGATTGCCAGACCTCTGGTTATGGCTCTCAGAGAGGCGCCGCGGAAGAGCATTACTCCAATTCCTTCCAATGTATTCCGGCCACCGTCCGTTTTCGGCCTGCGCGCTTGACTCCGTGTCCCACGGTCATGGGACCGCAGACGGCGGTGGTGGTGGGCCCCTCGGGCGAAGAGATCTACACAGATAAGTATGGAAGGGTCAAGGTGCAGTTCTACTGGGACCGGCTCGGAAAGAATGACGAGAACAGTTCTTGCTGGGTTCGGGTGTCTCAGCCTCTTGCGGGGAAGGGTTGGGGAGCGATGTTCCTGCCCCGTATCAACCAAGAGGTCATCGTGGATTTTCTGGAAGGTGATCCCGATCAGCCTCTGATTACCGGTCGAGTGTACAACGCTGACCAGATGCCCCCGGGCGCGTTGCCTGACGACATGAACATAAGCGGCTTCCGCACACACAGCACGAAGGGTGGGGGCGATCACGACGCTAACGTGCTGGGCTTCGATGATACGAAGGGCTCGGAATACTTTTACATGCGCGCCGAGAAGGACATGGCCGTGCGCGTCCAGAACAATGAAGACCACCACGTTTACAATGATCAGACCATCACCGTCGATAATGACCGGACGGAGACCGTGACGAATGGAAATGAATCGGTCACGATACAACAGGGCACCCGCACCCATACGGTTTACGGCAACGAATCGCTTACCGTTCAGTCCGGGAACCGTTCAGTTGAGGTGCAGCAAGGCAACGACTCCCATACAATCGACATGGGCGATCGCAGCGTTACAATCAGCATGGGCAACGACTCGCTGGATATCTCCGTGGGAAATCAAACCACCACGGTGGATTTGGGTTCGATCTCCACCACGGCCATGCAATCGATCACCCTCACGGTGGGGGCAAACAGTATTACCATTGATCCGACGGGCGTGACGATCAGTGGGATCATGGTGAACATCAACGGAACGGCGATGATCTCCTCGAGTGCTCCGATGATCTCGGAGAGCGCCGACGCCCTGCTCCAGCTCCAGGGCGGAATCACCATGATCAACTGAGGACGGATTGACTCTGGAAAAAATGACAGGCGAAAAACATGGGCAGTGATGAGGTAGCGAAAACACCGGAATCGCCGTTGCGGCAGCTTTGCGCCCGTGCCAAGGTAGGCGATGAAGCCAAGGCTCTGCTGACCGACGAGTTTTCGACCAAGGAATTCATCGCTCTCTTGGTTGAGAAAGAGTTGTTTCCTGACGCGCTTCGCCTGGTCGCCTATCTGCTCCCCAAGCGGGAAGCGATCGGGTGGGGATGCCTATGCGTGCGGCATATCCTGGCCAGCCAAAAAGACCAACCCCTTCCGGAGGTTCAGGTCGCCGCGGAAAGATGGGTGTCTGCTCCCCATGAGGAGAATCGCTGGGCGGCCAAGCGAACGGCGGATCAGGAAAAGCCCAAGACCGCGTCCGGCCTCCTGGCCATGGCCGTGTTTTTCGCGGGCCCGAGCATGGCGCCTCCCAACCTCCAGGCCGTGCCGCCACCCGACCATGCCACCTCCGAAATGGTGGCCAACGCGGTAGTCCTCGCGGGCGTGGTCAAAGAACCCGAAAAGGCCAAGGAAAAGTATGGGGTATTTATGCAAAAAGCCCTGGCCTTAATGGCTCGCATGCAGCACCCGCAGCCGTGAAGGCTGATCGAGACCGTCGATAAGGGGAATCATTATGGGAATGCCCGCCGCTCGCATGACCGACATGCACGTTTGCCCCATGGTTACGGGAATTGTTCCGCACGTGGGCGGCCCCATCATTCTCGGTTGCTTCACCGTGTTGACCGGAATGTTGCCGCAAGCTCGCGTGACGGATATGGCCGTCTGCGTCGGACCCCCCGATATGATCGCGCTGGGCTCCTTTACAGTTTTGGTGGGAGGCCTGCCGGCTGCCCGCTTGGGTGATCTGACCGCCCACGGGGGCACCATCATTCTCGGCTGTTTTACGGTGCTCATCGGATAGAAATCATTACAACCAGCAGGGCATCTGCGCGCCTCGCCCGCGCGCTTTTATTCTTGTTCACGAGGTGGTAAAATGACTTTATTAAGATTCGGTAGACATATTCTTGGGAGCTGGGGCCGGACAATATTTGAATTAGGAACCATCCCGAGTCCGTACGGATGGATGGGTCATGGCCCGCGGCAGATTTTCTGAGCATGGGAGTGGAGGCGCGCAATGAGCTTTCAAATCGGCGACACGCTTGGGGATTATCAGATCATCGGGGTGTTGGGCGCAGGGGGGATGGGGAAAGTTTATAAGGTCAAAAACCAGATTTCCGACCGCGTTGATGCCTTGAAGGTCTTGTTGCCCGATCTTGCCGAAGACCCCGAACTCGCGGACCGGTTCATTCGCGAAATCAAGGTGCTGGCAAGTTTGAATCATCCCAATATCGCGGGCCTCCGCACCGCGTTTCGCCTGGAGAATCAGCTCCTCATGGTCATGGAGTTCGTCGAGGGTACGACCCTGGATGAAAGGACCAAGGCGGGGCCAATTCCCCTCGAGGATGCCATCAGCTACATTACGCAGGCCCTGGCGGCTCTGGGTTACGCTCATAAACGCGGGGTCATTCACCGGGACATCAAGCCTGCCAACATGATGCTGACACCCGACAACATCATCAAGCTCATGGATTTTGGAATCGCCAAATCCAAGAGCGACAAGAAGCTGACCCAGACCGGCACCACCATGGGTTCGCTCTTCTACATGTCGGCCGAGCAGGTGCAGGGCAACGAATTGGATGGCCGTTCGGATCTGTACTCGGTGGGTGTTTCGCTCTACGAGTTGGTCACGGGTTCGCGGCCCTTCCAGGGCAAGAGCGATTTCGACATCATGATTGCCCAACTGCAACAGACTCCCATGCCGCCGATTCAAATGATGCCCGACTTGCCCAAACCGCTCAATGACATCATCATGATTTCGCTCGAAAAGGACCCCGCCAAGCGGTTTCAAACCGCCGAGGCGTTCAGCGCCGCTTTAGGAAGCATCACCCCGGCGCTTAAATCGACCCCAGTGCAAGCCTCCGCCGGCGCAGCCTTTGGACGCATCCCCCCGGCGCCCCCTGTGCCAGTCTCCGCAACCGGCATGATGTCAACGGCAACAACGCCGGCCCCGCCGCCACCCACGCAACCGATGGCGGTGGGTGGGACGATATCCGGTCCGCCGCCTTACATCCCCACCGGCAATCAGCCCACGCTGGTACCCCCCCAGTCGGCGATTCCGCCGGTTCCTTCCCACGGCGTCCCCCAGCCCAGCGCCTCCAAAGGTTATCGCGGGCTTTACATGGCGCTGGGGGCCTTGATTGTCCTGGCGATTCTTGTCGTGGCCGGGATCCAGGTTCCGCGCTATCTGAAGACCCATGCTAGCGGAGACCAAACTGCTCAAATGACCTCGAGCGCTACGCCCAGTCCCGCAGCGACGAGCGCCCCAACCCCCGACACGAGCACACCGCCGCAGACGAGCGCACCGAGTTCCACCACGGCGTCGACCTCTCCAAGCTCCGGCCCCAATCAAGCCGTTGCCGCATTCGGCGCGGGTAATTCCACTCCCCCTCCGGCGGAATCGGGAGCTGTAACGGGCGCTTCTTCAGGATTGACTCCCACCGGGAATCCCCCGAATCGAAGCGGGCAGGCGCCGCACATCACAAACAAGCCCGCGAAGAACCATGCTGCTCCTTCCAATCAAGCGGCGAGGGGAGGGCAGGTTGCGTCGCCGCCAGTGCCTGCTGGGGCAGGCCAGGTCGCGCCACCCCCCACCGAGAACAACGACCAAAGCAAGCAGGAACTTGCCGAACTGGCAGACCTTCACGACAAGCTGTCAGTCCGTGCCGTGTCGGTAAACGAAGGTGTGGAGAACTTGCGCAAAGCAATGTCGGCTAGAGGTAACAACCTGCGATTGGATATTTCCTCCTCACAGACCCGTATGAAAATGTATATGGATAAGTTTGACGCGGCAATGAACGCCGGGGACCCCGTGGCGGCAAAGAAATATATGAGTTTGGCGGAGCATGAGGTTGAAACCTTAGAGAAATTTCTCGGCCATTAGCGGGTTGCGGCGGACGAAGCCGCGGAAGCGGCGGCATCTTGTGGCCCACGGCGCAAGAAGGTGTGAAAAATTCTTGAAATTCTTTTAACCACCGAGGCACAGAGGCGCAGAGGCAAGGAAACAAAGGACCCTCTCTCTGTGTCTCTGTGCCTCAGTGGTTAATACCGCATTTTTTCACACCTTCGCAAGCCGTGGGATCGGGCAGTTCAGATTACAAGGCGAGCCACGGTAGGGGCGGCATCAGCATCCGGCTGGTCCATGGTGATGATGTCGCCCCTGGCGGGGATTAAGAAATCATTACATATTTCGCTTTCCCCACGGCTGGCACCGTGGGCCAAATGACGACGCCCGCTACGCGGGCTTTAGTGGCCCCCTGCGATTGAATTCAGAAATCATCTGGAAGTATGCTATCCGTTGGTCGAGAATTGAAAATAGAAATCCTGGCTAAGTCGGCCGGCCCATAAGCAGGCCATCGAGGTCATCCCGTGTCGGGAGCAGTCTCCCCTCCGCATCGTCTCCAAAAGCTTCTCAAGAAAGGATTGAAGCATCATCGAGAGGGTAGCATGGAGTTGGCCGAGGCATGCTACCGCAAGATTCTGAAGGTCGACCCCACGTCTTCTGAGGCGCGGCAGATGTTGCGCTTATTGGGAGCGAAGGCAGGTCCAGCTCAAGCGTCAATCCAGCCGCACAGCGCGACCCTCGCCGACGACCCGGACACGCTGACTAGCCGCGCTTGTTCATACCTTGCCGAGGGCAAGATTCAGCTCGCGATTGGTTGTTTCCGGCAAGTTGTGGAGCTTCGCCCCGCGTCCGCAGAAGCCTACCAACATCTCGGCGAAGCGCAGGAACGGCTTGGGGACCTCCAAGCTGCCGCGAATTCCTACCAGCGTGCAGTCACTCTCAAGCCTGGTGCTCCGGACCTTTATTGCCACCTGGCAAGGGTTCTCTATCAAGGTGGCGCCCTCCAACCGGCGGTCGAGTTGTACCAGCGCGCCTTGGCGCTCGACCCCAATAGGTACGAGATTTACAACGACCTGGGTCTGGTCCTTACCAACCTCGGCAACTTTGGGGCGGCGGTCGATGCTTTCCGGCGCTCTCTCAAACTTAATCCCCGCTCTGCCAAGACGATTGCCAGCCTCGGATACTTTTTCGAATGTAAAGGCGATCTCATCTCCGCGGCGGAAGCCTATCGTGATGCGATAAAGCTCGACTCTCAGCTCGTTGCCGCCTATGCAGATTTGGGATTCGTTCTTTACGGACTGGGCGAGTTGGCCGAGGCCACAGATTGCTTTCATCGCTTACGTAGACTGCGGCCGGACTCCGCCGAGGCAACCGCCAATCTGGGAATTATCCATCTTCTGCAAGGCGATTTGTCGGCCGGCTGGGCCGAATATGAATCCCGCGGGAAGGTCGGAGTTGGCGATGACCGGAGATTAGTCCAGCGCCGATGGAAGGGTGAACCGCTCGGCGGCGAGCGCATTCTGCTTTATGCCGAACAAGGTTTCGGCGACACCCTTCAATTCGTGCGTTATGTTCCGCTGGTCACAGCTCGCGGCGGACAGGTCGTGTTGGAAGTCCAGCCGGAACTACGTCGTCTGCTCTCGGGAACCGAGGGTGCGGTGCACGTGATGAGCCGAGGCGAGACGCTTCCAGAGTTCACCTGGCAGTGCCCGCTGCTCAGTCTACCTTTGGCCTTCGGAACGGGATTGAATACGATCCCGGCAAGAGTCCCTTATGTCTACCCGGACCCGGCACGCGTGGAGGCGTGGCAGCAGCGGCTCGCGGGGAATACGCGACGCATCGGGTTGGCTTGGGGCGGCAACCCTAGCCACCATCGCGATCGCTTACGTTCCATTCCACTGGACCAGTTTGTGCCTCTAATGAACGTGGCCGGTACAACCTTTTACTCCTTACAGTTCGGCCCGGGAAGCGAGCAGGTGAAGCGATTGCCTCCGGACGTGCGCTTAATCGATCTGGGCGAAGAGTTAAGAGACTTTGCCGAGACGGCGGCGATTGTCAGCCATCTCGACCTGGTGATTACTATCGATAGTTCCCTTGCGCACCTGGCCGGCGCCATGGGTAAACCTGTTTGGATCCTGCTGAACAAAGGCTGCGATTGGCGCTGGTTCTTGGAACGCGAGGATAGTCCCTGGTATCCGACGGCAAGGCTGTTTCGGCAAACCACTGCCGGGGGATGGCAGGAGGTGGTGAATCGAATCGAGCTTGAGCTGCGGCGGGGTTGACGTCGTGCGCGAAAAACGTTTCATGGACGGTAGCCTGAGGAGGGGTCAATGTGAATTTACTACCCTCGCCTCCCGGGCGGGCTGCCCATAAGCGCTAACTTAAGGCAGAATCCCCTGCGCGCGGGACCGTTGCCCTTCATCCGGGTGAAAATGGGCAAGCGTGACCTTGGCTTCCAACTTCCCCGAAGGGGACTTGAACGAAGCCGCCCGTGCGGCGGACGCTACGCGTGCGTGATGCGAGGCGGACTGCCTTAGTCAAGGTATCGTTGGGTCATAAGGAGG
>Ga0209039_10001084_pt1 | contig 26206 bp, 16 predicted proteins | sample BogFormECP12_OM1_FD_188238 | JGI IMG/M metagenome (GOLD analysis project Ga0209039, IMG submission 188238) | Bog forest soil microbial communities from Calvert Island, British Columbia, Canada - ECP12_OM1 (SPAdes) (version 2) | ecosystem: Environmental > Aquatic > Freshwater > Wetlands > Bog ... | reverse complement strand
CGAGGCTGTGATAGACTCGGTGAAGATCGACGATGAGGAGAGGTCCCGGATCGCGGAGGCGGTCGAGCAGGCGCTCCTTGTCGGGAAGGGCAGGATGATCGTGGTGGGGAACAGGCCGGGCAAGACAACCAAGAAGGAGCTGGACAGGTTCTCCGACGAGACCTCCTACAGCACCTTCGGGGCGTGCCCGAACCACCCTGAGATAGTCTTCGAGAGCCTGGAGCCGCGGATGTTCTCGTTCAACAGCCCCTTCGGGGCGTGCCCGAAATGCCACGGGCTTGGCGAGATAACCGAGATATCCGAGGATCTCCTTGTCCCTGACAGGTCCAAGTCGATAATGGACGGCGCGATAAAGATATACGGAAGGATGGACCTGGCCTGGAGGGCGCAGCAGATCGCGGCGGCGGGGAAGAAGTACGGCTTCGACGTCTGGGAGCCGATAGAGAAAATGACGGCGAAGCAGCTCGACGTCCTGTTCTACGGCGAGAACGAGCCCTCGGCCGCCACCGGATGGCGGTGGGGGAACCAGCGGAGAGCGGACACGGGATTCGAGGGCGTGGTCCCGCAGACGATGAGGCTCTACCGCGAGACGAAGAGCGAGTGGAGGAAGGAGGAGATAGAGCGGTTCATGAAGGCCGAGCCGTGCAAGACCTGCATGGGCAAGAGGCTGCAGCCGGTAGTCCTGGCGGTGGAGATAGGCGGGAAGAGCATAATAGACGCGACAGACCTCGGCATAGAGCAGGCGCTGGAGTTCTTCGGCGGCCTCGCGGCCACGCTTCCTGCGAAGGAGCTGGCGATAGCGACCCAGGTCCTGAAGGAGATAAACGAGAGGCTCGGGTTCCTGAAGAACGTTGGCCTCGGATACCTCTCCCTGTCCAGGAGCGCAAGGACGCTATCCGGCGGGGAGGCGCAGCGCATCAGGCTGGCCACGCAGATAGGCAGCAACCTCATGGGAGTCCTCTACATACTGGACGAGCCGAGCATAGGGCTCCACCAGAGGGACAACGAGAAGCTGATAGCCACGCTGAAGAGGCTCCGCGACATCGGGAACACGCTGATTGTCGTGGAGCATGACGAGGACATGATCCGTTCCGCCGACCACGTGATCGATATCGGCCCCGGCGCCGGGCTCCACGGGGGAGCGATTGTGGCCGAAGGAACGCCGCAGCAGATCGAGAAGAACAAAAAGTCCCTCACCGGGCAGTACCTCGCCGGGAAAAAGAAGATCAACGTGCCCGGAACGCGCCGGAAGGCCAAAAAATATGTCACGGTCAAAGGCTGCAGGGAGAACAACCTGAAAAACATCGACGTGAAGATCCCGATCGGCCTCTTCTCGGTCGTGACCGGGGTCTCGGGCTCGGGGAAGTCCACGCTCATCTACGACACGCTGTACAAGGGCATGATGCAGAAGCTGTACGGCTCCCGGGAACAGGCGGGAGCGCACACTGCGATCACGTTCGATTCCGAGATCGACAAGGTGATCGTGATCGACCAGAGCCCGATTGGCCGCACACCGCGTTCGAACCCGGCGACCTACACCAAGGTCTTCGACGAGATCCGGACGGTCTTTGCGGAGACAAAAGAGGCAAAGATGCGGGGCTACAAGCCCGGGCGATTCTCGTTTAACATCCGGGGCGGGCGCTGCGAAGCCTGCGAAGGAGACGGCCTGATCAAGATCGAGATGAACTTCCTGCCCGATGTCTACATCGAGTGCGAGGAGTGCAAGGGCAAGCGATACAACCGCGAGACGCTCGAAGTGAAGTACAAGGGGAAGTCGATCGCGGACATTCTCAACATGAGCGTCGAGGAAGCGATGGCGCTTTTCGAGAACATCCCCTCGATCCGGGGCAAGCTGGAGATGCTCTCCCGGGTCGGTCTCGATTACGTCAAGCTCGGCCAGAGCGCGACCACGCTCTCGGGCGGGGAAGCGCAGCGGATCAAGCTCACCCGGGAACTCGCGAAGAGGGCAACAGGAAAAACCCTGTACCTGCTGGACGAGCCGACCACCGGGCTCCACTTCGACGACACGAAGAAGCTGATCAAGGTGCTTGACGATCTCGTGGAGAAAGGCAACACCGTGGTTGTGATCGAGCACAACCTCGACGTGATCAAGTCAGCCGATTATCTTATCGACATCGGGCCCGAGGGAGGGGATGCCGGCGGCGAGATCGTGGCGACCGGGACACCGGAGAAGGTGGCGGCGGTGCCGGAGAGCTATACCGGGCAGTTCTTAAAAACGATGCTGGGGAAGGCGTAGGGGGGGATTTTTCTCTCTTGTTTTTTTTGAATTGTGTAGCTTGCTCTTGTAAAAGGAATGAAGCCCACTTTGCATAGGGATTCCTTATGGGGGATGAAGTTAATGAATTCCGCTAGAAAGTGGATTCCCAATTTCAAACTACAACAGACCCCTAATGCATTTTTATGTATATTTTCTGAATCAAGCTCTTAATAAATTAAAAACAATATACCCTCCATACTTGAAAACATAAGTTCGAACGAATGATTATGGAAACACAAAACGATCCCGAATTTGGAAAACAGGTATTTGAGTGTCCTCATTGTCATGTTACAACAACAGAGCGATGGTTAAAGATATACAAAGAAGATAAAAACCGAATAGATGAGCACCTCACTAGTATCAATAATACACAATTATCCGATTTTGGTATAAGTGAATGTGATCTTTGCCATAAGCAAACCATCTGGTTTAATAAGAAAATTATCGAACCCATCATATCGCCAGCGCCGATGGCTCACAAAGATATGCCAAATAATGTTTTGGTTAATTTTAATGAGGCTCGAGATATTGTTGAAAAATCTCCTCGTGCTGCTGCAGCGTTATTACGCTTGGCACTTGAAAAACTATTGCCTCAACTCGGAGCTGAAGGCGATGATATCAACAAAATGATTGGGAATCTCGTAAAAAAAGGATATTAGATGAGAACACCAAAAAATCACTAGACCTTGTTCGAGTGTATGGTAATAATGCAGTACATCCTGGACAAATCGATGTAGACGATTTAAAAACGGCATTGTTATTGTTCAAAATTATCAATATACTAGTTGAAAATAAAATCTCACATACAAATATGATTGATCAATATTATTCTAAAATGCCAAAAGGGATACTAAAGCAAATCTTCAAAAGAGATAATTGAATTCTATTCGGTTCAAGCCCTTCCTCCAAGTATTGAATATTCCCCGCCAAGCCCAACATGTATGACTGCTAAATCCAGCAGCAATTGCGATCCTTCCCCGCCTCAGGGCCCCTCGCGGGACACGGCGGGGCAAGTGGCGGTTTTCTTCTCACTGATCCGCCGCGGGGGCGCCCCGTCGGGGGCGGCGGCACTCGTCGCGTGGAGGTATGGGGACGACAGCCCCCATCTTCATGATCTATTTTCAAAGACAGCTGCTTCGTACGGTCACCAGATTTTTTCCGGAAAACTTCTGGTCGCGAGCTGCCAATTCCAAAAAAAGATCGATCACGCTGCGGAGGATTTGAAAAAAAGATCGGATCGTGAGCTAAGGATTTCGGAAAAAGAACGACCTGGCAATTTTCAAAAAAGATCGCCCTCACCACTCACTACGATTCTCCAATTCACGCTCTGTAAAAAAATATTGACGGATCCCCGGAGTTGAGGAGCCCTCATAGATTATTTATCCAGCAATCCGCTTGACCACCACGCCAGAGGGAATGCACTTTTTCCTGCATCTCCTCCGTCGTAGGATTTCCTCCCCGAATACCCGTTCATTGGTAAATCCGGGCCCTTAAAACTGTCAGATCCCTTAACCTATAAATTTGTGCCCTAATTTACCCCCATTGGTCAAAATAAGCCCAAATTGGGCCCCATATAATGCCCTTTGCCGCCCCATATCCGCGTTCTGGCGGCTTCTTTTTTCATCATCAACCAAAACCCGATCGGGTCTGAAAACGGGCCTCAAAACGCTTCTATGAGAACGTTTTATTTCGTCCGATTGCCGAAATACGGCTTATTTGAGGTTATTTTGAAACGGAGCCCGATACGGGCTTCTTTTTGATCAGGAAATGGGTAAACGGAGGCCAGATTGAGCCCGGATTAGGGTAGAGCAGTACTCCTCCCAGCACCCTATACAAGGTGGGGTAGACATCCATCTCCCCCCTTTGCCCGCACAATATATTCACCGGGATTTTCCGGCTTTCCGGCTTTTCCAAAAAAAGCCGGCACGGTTGCTGAAATTTCTCAAAGAAGTTTATGGTGTTACCGGCATTTTTGAAATTCGTTCAACAGCGCTGCCGGACTTTTCAAAAAAATTGCATGAGCGTATCGCACTTTTGGAAAAAACCCGGCGCCTTTATTTTCTGCATGCGGGCCCCAGTCAGTTTCACCCTCCGCGCCCGGGGGTTCATATACCCTCCTGCCGCACTCCTCATCACACATCGTCGTAACCCGGGCAACTGGTGCCCGACAGGAGCATGTTTCGTGAACACGCCACCGTTATCCACCGCACGCATCGCCACCGGATCACCGGAGACCCCCATTACCCTGCTCAGGAAATACTGGGGCTATCCGGGATTCCGCCCGCACCAGGAAGCGATCGTAGTCTCGGTCATTGGCGGAAACGACACGCTCGCGATCCTGACCACCGGTAGCGGGAAGTCGCTCTGCTACCAGCTGCCTGCGGTGTACTTTGGCGGCCTTACCATCGTGATCTCCCCTCTCCTCGCGCTCATGAAAGACCAGGTGGACGCGCTCAATGACCGGGGCATCATGGCCGCCGCGTGGAACAGCATGCTCGATGCGACCGGGCGTAGCCGGATCGAGGCGGCAATGCGGGACGGCAGGCTCCGGCTCCTGTTTATCTCGCCGGAAAAATGCCTGCAGCCGGCGTTCCTTGAATTCCTGCAGGCCTTCCCGGTCCGGCTTGTCGCGATTGACGAGGCGCACTGCATTTCTGAATGGGGCCACGATTTCCGTCCCGAGTACCGTGACCTCGCCCGGCTGAGGAAGTGCTTCCCGTCCGCACCGGTCATCGCGCTCACGGCAACGGCCGCCCCGGAGGTGCGAAGGGACATCTGCCGGCAGCTCGACCTTGTGAACCCCAACGAATTCGTGGGCAGTTTCAACCGGGAGAACCTGCAGTACCGGGTCATCAGAAAGAAGAACCCGGCAGTCCAGCTGGCGGAGATCTGTTGCCGGCACAGGAACGAGTCCGGCATCGTGTACTGCCTGAGCAAGAAGGAGACCGAGGAGTGCGCACTCGATCTCAAGAAGCGCGGCTTTACGGCGCTCGCGTACCATGCCGGCCTCTCCCGCCCGGTCCGGGAGGCCGTGCAGGACGCGTTCCTGAAAAATGTCGCCCGGATCGTCTGCGCTACCGTCGCGTTCGGCATGGGGATCGACAAGCCCGACGTGCGCTTTGTCATCCACTACGATATCCCGAAATCCGTCGAGTCCTATTACCAGGAGACCGGCCGGGCCGGCCGGGACGGGAGGCCTGCAGAGTGCATCCTCCTCTACAGCCGGGGGGATGCGGTCCGGGTCAGGTTCATGCTCGACCGCGATGGCTCAGGCGAACAGGCAGCCCGGATCGCGCGGCGGAAACTCCGGGACATGACCCGGTACTGCGAGATGACCAGCTGCCGGAAAAAATTCATCTTATCCTATTTTGGCGAACAGCCCGCCGGCACGGGCTGCGGGGACTGCGACACCTGCGTCGGAAAGGTTCCTGTACCGGGCAGGAGGGCACCGGCCCGGCACTCCCCAAAGAAGGCCGGCCGTACCGGGTTAACGGTGGCCCGGCACGGTTACCCGATCCCGAGTGTTTAAAAAGCCAGCCTCCGGATAATTCCCTCAGGCATGATCGATACCTCAGGACTTCCCGAAAACCCCGGCTGTTATCTCTATACCGATGCAGCCGGGACCATCATCTACGTCGGGAAAGCCAAAAACCTCAGAAAGCGGGTATCGAGCTACTTCACCAAGAAAGACCACGACGCGAAGACCCAGAGCCTCGTTGCCCGGATCGCGGCAGTCGACGTGGTGGTCACGGACACTGAGACCGAGGCGTTCCTTCTTGAAAACACGCTGATCAAAAAACACCAGCCGAAGTACAATATTGACCTCAAGGACGCCAAGCGCTACGCGTGGATCGAGCTGACAAAGGAGGAGTACCCGAGGCTCGTGATCGCCCGCCGGGCAACGGGTGATGGCACGTTTTTCGGGCCTTTTGTCTCCGCTGCCGAGCGCGACCATGTGCTTGCCGTCGCAAAAAAGGTCTTCCACCTGCGGACCTGCAAAAAGCTCCCGAAACGCCCCTGCCTCAGGCGGCACATGCAGTCCTGCAGCGCTCCCTGCACGGGTACCGTGAGCCCTGCGGAGTACGAAGAGAACGTGAAAAAGGCCGCGTTGCTCCTGAGGGGCCGGCCCACGGAGCTGCTCGATGAACTCCGGCGCGAGATGGCGGCACATTCTGCGGCAGAGGAGTACGAGCGGGCGCTCGTCATGCGAAACGAGATTGGGGCGATAGAACACCTCGCCGAGCGCCAGCATGTCGAGCGCCGGCGGGAGTACGACCAGGACGTGATCGCGTACCAGGTTACTGAGGGGAAGGTATACCTGACCATTTTCAACGTCGAACGGGGAACGCTCGCGAACAAACAGGAGTTCACGTTCGATGCCGGTGAAGACTTCTTCGAAGAGTTCCTCGTCCAGTACTACTCGGAGCGCGAACCCCCGAAAGAGCTGATCCTCAGCCATGAAACGGATCCTGCACTCGCAGAATTCCTTTCGGCAAAAAAGGGCAGGCAGGTCGATATCTTCGTCCCGCAGCGGGGGGAGAAACGACAGCTCCTCGACCTCGCACAGAAAAACCTCGAAATTGCATTCTTCCGCGACACGCTCAAGAGCGCCGAGCTGGGCGCAGCCCTGCACCTGCCCCTCCCTCCCACAGTCATCGAATGCTTTGATATCTCCCATCTCTCCGGCACCGCGATGGTCGGATCGATGGTGCAGTTCCGGGACGGGAGACCGGATAAGAACAATTACCGGCGCTTCAAAGTGAGGACGGTGGAAGGAATTGACGATTTCGCATCGATTGCAGAGATTGTAATACGGCGTTACAAGCGTCTGTCAGAAGAGCATGCCCCATTCCCGGACCTTGTGATCGTGGATGGCGGCAGGGGACAGCTCTCGGCTGCACGCGATGCACTTGCTGCCCTTGGGGCCGCAGGCCAGCCCGTGATCGCCATCGCAAAGCGGGAGGAGGAGATTTATACACCTGATGAGGATCTCCCGCTCAGGCTCGACAAAAAAAGCATCGCGCTCCGGTATGTCCAGGAGATCCGAAATGAAGCGCACCGGTTTGCCATCACCTACAACCGGCTGCTCAGGAAAAAGAAGGTCATTCCCTGATTCGCTCCACGGGGCCCGGAAAAAATCGTGCCAGTAGTCAAACGTTTATATGCTCCGTGATATACTATTGACCTAGAGGATAACGGAGGATTTTATGCCAGACTTTTTCAACCCGTTCAGTGGCACCGTTCCGGACCGTAAGCTGACAAAGGATGAACTCCTGCGGGCCATCCGGCTCGATATCGCTGGTGAACTCGAAGCGATCCACGGATACCTTGCCCATGCGGACGCAACCGACAATGCACTCGCCAGGGCCGTGCTCACCGATATCGCAAACGAGGAGCGTGTTCACGCCGGTGAACTTATCCGGCTTCTCGGAATCCTGACAAACGGTGAAGAGGACGGATATCTCATGAAGGGAAAACTCGAAGTGGACGCCACGGCTGCAGGGCTGGCCTCCCCGGCGCCGGAGGCGGCAGCCACAAAGGATGAACAGACTATTGGATCACTCAAAACGATAGGGGCGTAAACCATGGCAAATAATTATCTTGGACGTGATGATGCACCGATCGAAGCATCCACCTGGAAGCTGATCGATGACGTGATGGTACAGGCTGCAAAAAGCCAGATCGCCGGCCGCCGGATCCTCCCCATCGAAGGACCCTACGGGTTCGGCCTTAAACTCATCACGATGGGAGATTATGCAGTTGAGGACGGGATCATCGGGAGCACCGCGATCCCCGTAACGATGATCAGGACGGAATTTTCCCTCGCCAAGCGCGACCTTGCCGCCTTCGAACGCGACCACCTCGTCCTTGACACGACGCCGGTGGCATGTGCGGCGATGGACGCGGCGGCAAAAGAGGACAGGATCGTCTTTTCGGGCCTCCCCGGCATTGCCGGGCTGCTCAATGCGGAGGGGGCAGGCTCACTTACCCTCACCAAGTGGGACAAGATCGGAGCGGCCGCTGACCAGGTCATCGATGCGGTGACAAAACTTGATGCGGCAGGATTCCACGGTCCCTACGCTATGGCCCTTGCCCCGGCCCAGTACAACCTTCTTCTGCGGCGGTACCCGCAGGGAGATGGTACCGAACTCGATCACATTAAATCGATCGTCACCGATGGCGTGGTCAAGGCCCCGGCGCTCAAGAAGGGCGGGGTGCTCCTTGCCTCGGGTAGCCAGTACTCATCCATCGCGATCGGCCAGGACATGGTGACCGCGTACAACGGGCCGGTCGAAGATTTCCTCGAATTCCAGATCTACGAGAGCCTTGCGCTCCTCGTCCGTGCCCCGGAATCGATCCTCGTGCTGAAGTAACCATCATCCCTTTTTCAGGGAAGTCCCGCCAGCGTGGAGAAAACAGTCCATGTCGATCCGAAAATGCTGTCCCGGCATAGGTGTTCTTATTCTTGTTATCGCACTTGCCGCTGGTGCCGGCTGTCTCAGCACTACGAATGTACGGGACAGCTCGGCCGGCCCCATTCACACCCATTACGAGTACCAGGACTCATGGTCGCCGGAATATGGCTGCTATACCCACCTGACCGGGTACGTGTACAACGCGGGAAACACCTCCACGGAAAACCTGAGGCTGGACTTCAACCTGGTCAACACCGGAACCAGCACCATCCGGGATTCACGATCCGTCTATATCGGAAGCGTCGGATCGGGGGACACCCGGACCTACGAGACGATCCTTGACGGCGAGTGCTCGCAGGACTACCGGGTCGACTTCGCCTTTGAAAACCTGTAAAACGGCATACTGCCGGCGGTCTTTTCTTCCGTTGAGCAGCTGCTCTTTACCGTTGGTATTCCAGCGGGTCTGCCATGCCGGCCTGTTCGAAAGCTTCAAGGCGCTCGGTGCAGGCCCCGCATTTCCCGCAGGGATGTTCCCCGCCCTTATAGCATGACCAGGTATCCGCATAATCCACCCCGAGCCCTATCCCCTTTTTGACAATATCTCCTTTAGAAAGCCAGAGGTAAGGTGCATGGAGCACGAGGTCGTTCCAGTCACAGAGGTGCATCGCTGTCGCCATGGCGCTCACGAATGCCGGCCGGCAGTCAGGATAGATGGCATGGTCTCCCGCGTGCGCCCCGTAACACAGGTGACCGGCGCCGATACCGATGGCATGGGCTCCGGCAAGGCTTAAAAAAACCATGTTCCGGTTCGGGACGACGGTCTGTTTCATCGTCTCTTCCGCGTAATGGCCTTCGGGAACCTCCCATGCCTCCCTCGTCAGGCTGGACGGGGCAAGATCATTGAGGACCGATAGCCCGACAATTTTGTGGGGGATGCGGAGTTTTGCGCAGGTTTTTTGTGCGCACTGGATCTCTTTTTTGTGCCGCTGGCTGTAATCGAACGTTACCGCACTGACCTCGTATCCCTGGTGGATCAGGTCATAGAGCAGGGTGGTGCTGTCCATCCCGCCGGAAAAAATAAGAACCGCCTTCATCCCGGAATCATATCCTGTCTCACAGGTATCTTCAGGGAGGTATATCAAGGAAACGCCAGGCACTCTTCCGGGATAGTATCGACAGATGATCCGGTGGCAGGAAAGGGATCGGGGAATAATGAACGTAGCTCCGGGGGATCAAAAGGAATCCCGGAAAACAACCACCTAAAAAGCATATCACCACAAACAACGAAAAGAGATCCTGAGAGTTCTTACCCATGGCCGGCCCGTACATGAAAAGCGGCGAATCCATTATCCTGACCACGGATCGGGTGCTCATCGACGATATCGAGTACGACCTGATCCTCACCAGCCAGCGGCTCGCCCTGGTTGACAGCGGCCACACCATCGACCAGCCACAGGTGGTCCCGTTTGCCACCATCCTGTCAGTCAAAGGCGGGACGACCCCGGCGCGGGAGCCATTCATCACCCTCACGGTCATCGACCCGGCCGGGTTAGGCGATGCAAAAACAATCGGCCTGGTCTTCTCCCAGCAGCCGTACCAGGACCGGTCCGCGGAATGCGATCTCTGGGTAAAGAAGCTGATAGAGCATATCGTTTCCGTCCGGCAGGAACCGGGGTCGGCCGGAAAACAGCCTGCGGCAGAAAAACCCCGGGGCATGCAGCCTACACTCCGGCGGTTTATCGCCCCGGATCTGCCCCTCCCCCACAGCGAGGTACCCCAGAGCCACAGGCCATCAGAGGACCTGCTCTCCGCGATGCAGGGAGCTGCGTGGCAGAGTCTGGGCGATCGCACAGAAGAACCGGTGCCGGGGGAAAATACAGTCACCGAACATGAGCCTGAAAAGATAGTACCTCCTGTTGCCTCCGTGAGCGCCGGGGATGAATGTGCGGGTACACAGGACACGGGGGAGACCGGCCCTGCAGGCGCTGTGGATCATGGGGAAGAAACCCTCATCGAACCGGCTTCGGATAAGGAGAGCACCCCACCCGACGAGAGATCGGAACACACAGTCGTTCCGGCAACACCGTTCAGGGAACTGGTACCGGAGATTACCGTGGCGGTACAGGACTATCCTGCCCCGGCCCAGCCGGATAACCGCCAGACCAGACCGGTAGGCGATATCGAGGAACTATCCAGGCAGTTCGAGGGGATAGCACCTGTTCAGGCCGAAGAGACCGTAACATTCCGGTCTCAAGCCGGGGAACCGACAGGGATACCCGACACTGTCGTATTTCCGGTACTCTCCGGAACTGCACCCGATGTCATGCCAGCGCCCGTACCGCCCACGACCCCCCCGGCAGGAGCGGGGCCTGCCGCCGGGCAGCCCCCTGTACCGCAACCGAGAAAGAAGAGGGCCGGGATGTTCGTTGTGATCGCTCTCGTGATCCTTGTCATTATCGGCGTGACGGCCATTATTCTTCTTCCATCCCTTTCGGAAACTGCAAGTGGGCCAGGTTACCCGGCCATTACGCCCACCGTGGCACCCCAGCCGGTCACGACAATCCCGCTGGCCGGAACCCCCCCGGTGGGCGTCTGGGTGAAGGTGACCTATAACGGGACCTATTACGGGGAGTACGGGAACCCGGGAAGCCTCATCGAGGCCCGGGGAACCGGCGTACAGTTCTATGCCATAAAGAACAGTAACGGCCTTGTGCAGGCCACTTTCCGGAAGCTGGACTACTCGGGGGACACCCTGACCGTAGAAGTGTACAACAACGGTACCATGGTCACGCATATCAGTAAAAGCGCCCCAGGGGGAACGATTGCGCTTCTCGTCGATCCGGTGAAAGGGAAAGCCCCGTATGTACCGGTTACGACCGCCAGTGTGTGACAGGAACCGGGCAGGATCCGGCTTCTGGGCTGCCTGACCTCATCCCTGAACCTTTTCACAGCGGTGCATTGAAACACCGGGAATATATTCGGCCGGTGATGCGACAGGCCGGACCCTCTTTTAAGGATAGTATGGGATAAAAAAGAACCCGCAGGCCCCACTCAGCCTATGAACAGGCCGAGCAGCCTGAAGGCGATCCCGCCGATCCCGATAGCGAGGACGACTTCGGTAAAGGAGATCGCAAGCGACCGTTTCCACCCGAATTCCGAGGCGAGGACCAGGATGACCGATATGCAGGGGATATAGAGCATCGAGACGAGCGCGATGACGATGAGCTGGACGGGGGTGAGGAAGGCTGCGAAGTTGGTCGATCCGAAGAGCACGGCAAGGGTGAGGATGGTAAGTTCCTTTCTCACGATGCCAAAGATCAGGGTGATCCCGACGATGACCGGCAGACCGAGCCAGAAGACCGTAACGGGTGCGAGGAGGTTGTTTACGGGGGTGAGCAGGCCGACTGCGTAGAAGACCTGGATCAATGCACTCCCCACGATATATGCGGGAAAGACGAACCAGATAAGCGATTTTGTCCGCGCCCATGTCTGCTTAACGACAACGGATGCCGAGGGGACATGGTAATCCGGCATCTCCATGATCAGCCCGACCGACTCGCCCGGGACGACTTTGAAAGCGATCCTCCCCACAATGATGATCAACACGATATCGAACGCGTAGAGTGCAAGTGCCCACCAGATGCTGACGAATTTCCCGACGAGGCCGAGGACAACAACCGTCCGGGCCGTGCAGGGGATAAGCGTGACCAGAAATGCCGCGAGCAGTTTCTGCTTGGGCGATTCCATGATCCGGCAGGAGAAACAGGCCGGGACATTGCACCCGTAGCCAAGAATGAGGGGAATAACGGCTTTGCCATGCAGCCCGAGCTTGTGCATGCCCCGATCGAGCATGACCGCAATGCGGGTAAGGTAGCCGGAGTCCTCCATCACCGCGAGAAGGAGGTAAAACGGCAGGACGTACGGAATGACCAGCGTGACTCCCGCGACCAGTCCCGAGAACGCGCCATTCCAGAGAATACCGGCGACCGGGCCGGTGATGATCGGTTCATACGGTTCGATCTGCGAGAGGAATGACTGGATGAGGTCTGAGATACGGGCGCCGACGACAAAAGTCCATACGAGCAGCCCTCCTATCACGAGTAACACCGCAAGGTACCCGAAAAAGGGGTGAAGAGCGACCTGATCGAGCCTGTCGGTCAGGCTCTTTTTGTGCATACCGTCCTTTGGGGGCCGCACCTTGATCACCTCAGCTGCGATCCGATCGGCGACGTTATACCGCTCTGCACTCATTACGACGCAGACCGTTTCGCCATGGATCGCCTCGATCTCGGCCGCGAGCCGGTCCGCTGTGCTGACAATATCAGGTGCCTGTTCCTTTACGATCGTCACCATCGCGGGATCGCGTTCGATCAGTTTGATGGCGACGAACCGTACAGGATAAGGAAGGGTCAGCTGCGAGAGCACGGGAACAAGTTTTTCGATCCGTTCCTCGATCTCTTTCCCGTACCGGAGGACCGGAGGGGTCGGGCGGCGCTGTGCGAGATCGAGGATCGCATCAGTGAGGGTGGAGATACCCTTACCCTTGATCGCGACCGTGGGAATAACAGCGACACCGAGGAGTTCAGCGAGTTTTTCCGTGTCAATGGTGATGCCCTTTTTTTCAGCGAGGTCGATCTGGTTGACCGAGATGAGGAGGGGCGGGGCGAGTTCGAAGAGCTGGATGGTGAAAAAGAGGTTCCGCTCCAGAGCGGACGCGTCGATAACGTTGACGACAGCATCCGGTCGTTCAAGGGCGATGAAGTCGCGGGAGACGAGTTCCTCCATCGAGTACGTGGAGAACGAGTAGATCCCCGGCAGGTCGATCACGCGGATCCGTTTGCCTTTGTACTGGAGGAGTCCCTCGGCCCGCTCGACCGTCTTCCCCGGCCAGTTCCCGATGATCTGGTCGACTCCGGTGAGCTGGTTGAATGTCACACTCTTGCCCACATTGGCATTACCGGCAAGGGCGATGGTGTAATCGACATTTTTTATGGTGGTGCCCGACTGTTTTTTCGGGGTGCATTCCCTGCATCCGCCGCAGCCCGTCACGCCTCACCTCCTTTGCGAACATCGACGAAGATTTTTTCCGCTATAGCATGATCGATAGCAAGTTTTGTCCTGCGCACAAAAACCTCGACCGGTCCGTTCATGGGCGCCCTGCGTGTCACCGATACCGTCGTCCCGAGGGTAAGACCGAGATCAGAAAGCCGCTGGACGACCTTGCAGTCTCCCCGGATAAATGCGATAGTCCCGTTCTGCTGTGCAGTAAGATCGGTAATCGGGACGATGGTTCCGGTCCGCAGTTCCTTGGGATCAGGGAGGGCAGCACCGGTTATGACCTCGCATTCGCTGCAGCTCCCGACTCCCTTGCCGCAGGGAGCAATAGGGCTGCCGTGGGGGCACCGTTCCGGGGCGTTGAGCATCCGGCAGAGCGCGTTCTCGGTGTCTTCCGAGATCGAATGTTCCATCCGGCATGCCTCGTCGTGCACCTTTGCCCGGTTGATATGCAGGACATCGGCAAGGAAGACCTCGAGGAGCCGGTGCCGGCGCTTGATCGTCTCAGCGATCTTCTTTCCCTCCCCGGTCAGGCTCGCACCCCGGTACGGTTCGTAGTTCACGAGGTTCTTCTCCGCGAGGCTCTGGAGCGCCTCGGTTACACTCGCCGGTGCAACCTTGAGGCACTTTGCAATCGCCGTGGTCTTTGCGGAGCCTTCTGTACCGGCGATATCATAAATCGCTTCGAGATATTCCTCGACCTGTTCCTGCGCCATCCGGATAATAATTAGGTTACCCTAAATAAAAATAGTTTCGGTCAACCTAAAGATATCCCTCATCCCCATATACTCAGCCCGGCCGGATCCCAGACAGCAGGGATTACCCGGATCGCGGAGATCCCCCATCGCCAGGAGGCCCGGCACACAGGTTACATCCTTCCGGTAAACCGGAAGGAGCCTGCATGCGCAGTTATCTCGAACCGTGCTCCCTTCCCAGGTATACCGTTCTCGTGGATCGAAAGACCGGTGCTCTGGAGGATCTCGCGGGAAAGGAAGAGCCCAAGCCCGGTATGTTTGCCAAAACCCCGGGTGAAGATCTGGCCCTTGTCTGCTTCCTCAATACCGGCCCCGTTATCTTCGCACGTTAGAATAAAGGAATCCCCGGAACACCGGCACGAGAACCGGACTGTACTTAGGCCGCTGCCACCGTGGCGGACCGCATTTTCCAGGAGATTGATGATCACTTTGACGAGCAGGGGATCGGCAAACAGCTCAACGCCGGCACAATCCTCGGTTACGCTGATAGACTCTGAATCAACCTGGCTCTTCGCGTTGGCAATGCACCCGGAAATATCCTGCCACGCCGGCGACTTCATGCCCATTTCCTGGTAATCGCGGGTGAACGCGATCTCGTCCCGGATCATGCGCGTGATCTCATCGATCCTCTGGAGATAGACCGTGTTCATGGCAGGGTCATTGGTGCTCTTCATCAGGTCGAGATAGACCGTGAGCCCGGTGACCTTGTTCATCATGTCATGCCGGGTAACGCTCGAGAGCAGGTTGAGTTTTTTATGTGCGGTTGCCAGCGCATCAAGGGCCTGGCGCCGGTCGGTGATATCACGGAGGATAAAAAGGTGCTCCGTCGGTGCCTGCCCGGGGACGCTGATATTCCGGCAGACCACTTCGTACCATCGGGAGACCCCCTCCTGAGTGATCATAATTTCCTGGTGGTCCTCTGTCACGCACCCGTTTCCGGTAACGAGGCGGGACAACTGCGGGAAGTACTCTGCTAGAGGTCTGCCGATGATCTCTGTTTCCGGGTCACAGGCGATCATGCGTGCAGCCGGGTTGAGGTCCAGGATCCTGCCTTTGGTATCCATGACAACAATTCCATCACTTATCGCGAGGAAGATCTGCGGATATGCAACCGGCAGCATAAAAAAGAGTTGGTACCGGAAGAGACCCAGTGCGAGGATCACGCCGACACATGCAAAGGCAAAGGGGGTAAGGTCCAGTCCCGGCACAGGATAGATGGATACGATGTAGAGGAGGTTTACCAGCACTGGTATGGTGGCAGCGATCATGAGAAGGGCGATCTGCCTGCGGTAGATGACCGGGGCGCCGGAATACCTCGATGCAAGGAGGATCATAGCAACCAGGATCAACAGGTAGGAATACGTGACATGCAGCCAGAATAGCGGCCCCCGCAAAAAAACCCAGACGACGGACCCGGATATCATCCGGGGGAATACTGCCGAATAATAGAGGTAATGATACGGGTTTGTAGCAACCAGCAGGACGACAATGACCGGGACGACCGCAAGGAGGCCAAGATTCCGCAGAGTAATATACCGGGACCTTCCGGTATAGCACAGCGCCACCAGCAGCCATGCGACAGGTACAGTGACGATCCCCACATATTCGAACGTATTAAACAGCAGGTTTGCCTCAAGATCTGCAGAGATAAGCTGGAGGGCGTACCCGACGGCCCAGAGTGCGGCGGCGATCATCAGCAGGGCAAACGGCGCAGAGACCGGGTTGGTGCGGTCCCTCCACCCGAGATACGCCAATGAACCCGTCAGAACCGCCGAAAGGAGAAGCGGGATCAGGAACGGTGAATACTGAAAGATCATCCAGTCATCTCTTAGGCAAAATATTCTCTACAATTATATGCCAGATGATGATATTGAGTATTTCTAAACGATCCGCCCATGGTGAGCGGGGCATCGGCCCGGAGCAGCATGACGCCGTATCCCGCGAGTATCTCAATCCGGTGCCGGCACAGGAAAACGTCCGTTCCTGCCACGGGGCCACCGGGCAAAGCCGCAGGCTCCAGACCTGAAGATTTTTGAATCATGCATGCATTGGTAGGTACAGGGAGAAATTATGGCAATTGACTGGTACAACGAGTTTGTCGATACCAAGTACGAACCGGCAAAGGACGACCTTGTCTGTCTTTTTTATTTTGAACCGGCTGCCGGGATTACCAATGAAGAGGCTGCGGGGCGTATAGCCTCCGAGAGCTCGACAGGCACCTGGACAACCCTTTTTACGATGCCGCCAAGAATGAAGAAACTTGAGGCCAAGGCATTTGCGTTCGACAACCATTTCGTCAAGGTTGCCTACCCGCTCGCACTCTGGGAGGAGGGGAACGCCGTCCAGCTGATGAGCGGGATCGCGGGAAACATCTTCGGGATGAAAGCGCTCAGGAACCTGCGCCTCATTGATGCATCGCTCCCGTTCGCCTATATCCGCGGCTTTAAAGGGCCGCATTTTGGCATGGACGGGATCCGTAAGATGATGAAGGTCCGGGACCGGCCGCTGACGGGAGCCGTACCCAAACCGAAGATCGGCTTTTCGGCAAAAGAGCATGCCGAGGTTGGGTACGAGACGTGGATGGGCGGCTTTGATTTTGTCAAGGACGATGAGAACCTCACGTCGACCTCATTCAACCAGTTCGAGGATCGGGTAAAATACATGACAAAACTGCGGGACAAGGCCGAGCAGGAGACCGGTGAGAAGAAATCGGCGTTTTTAAATATCTCCGCCGATGTCGAGACAATGAAGAAGCGTGCTGACATGCTCGCGGAGTATGGCTGGAACTACGCGATGATCGATGTGGTGGTTGCAGGTACGGCAAGCGTCATGACGATGCGGGACTACTGTTCTGACCTTGGCCTTGCGATCCATGCGCACCGGGCGTTCCATTCAACCTTCGACCGGAACAAAAAACACGGCATGACGATGTACTTCCTCGCAAAGCTCATGCGCCTTATCGGCGTTTCCCAGATCCATACCGGGACGGCAGTCGGAAAACTGACCGGCACCAGGACCGAGTCGATCCTCCTTGCAGACCTGTTGAGGAAGAAAAAGATCGCGGAGGTTCCTCACCAGTGCCTCGAACAGGACTGGGGAACCCTCAAGACCGCGTTCCCGGTCTCTTCTGGCGGCCTGCACCCGGGCCTCGTTCCTGAAGTGCTCGATATCTACGGCAGGGATCTCGTGCTGCTCGTATCGGGCGGCATCCACGGTCACCCGAAGGGAACCCGGGCCGGGGCACGGGCAACAATGCAGGCAATTGAGGCATGGCAGGAGGGCGTAACACTCGAAGACAAGGCAAAAACCGCACGGGATCTTCACGAAGCGCTGAAGAAATGGGGATATTACAAGCCGAAGTGACCTCTATCATCCCGTTCATGCGGCTGCTATGCCGCATCAGGAATCCCTTTTTATATCCCGGCCAAAACTCCTAAGCATCGTGACAGGATTCCAGCTTGTCTCTTCCTTCCAGCCGGCCGGCTCGCAGCCGGAGGCAATTGCCCGGATAAATGACGGACTGGTGGACAACGCCCGGTTCCAGACGCTGCTTGGCGTCACCGGCTCAGGGAAAACATTCACGATGGCAAACGTGATTGCAGCGGCAGATAAACCAACGCTTGTTATCGCCCACAATAAGACACTTGCCGCGCAGCTCTACCAGGAGTTCTGCGACTTTTTTCCGAAAAACCGGGTCGAGTACTTCGTCTCGTACTACGATTACTACCAGCCGGAGTCCTACATCCCGGCAAAAGACCAGTACATTGAGAAGGACTCCGCAATCAACCCCAAGATCGAGATGCTCCGGCTCTCCGCCACGGCGTCCCTCTCGCACCGGCGCGACGTGATCGTGGTTGCCTCGGTCTCCTGCATCTTCGGCCTCGGGAACCCGGAAAACTTCCGGAACCTCGGGTTTGACCTCTCTGTCGGCCAGAAGATCTCAAGGAGCGAGATCATGAGCCGGCTCCTTGACATCCAGTTCGAACGGAACGACATCGATCTCGCCCCTGGCCGGTTCCGGGTCAAAGGGGATACCATCGATATCGTGCCCGGGTACTTCAACGATATCATCCGGATCGAGCTCTTCGGCGACGAGATCGAGCGTATCCGGGAAGTGGATAAAAATACCGGGGCAAAAAAAGAGGAGATGAAGTATTTCTATGTCTACCCCGCCCGCCACTTCGTCACACATGATAGTGCCCGGAAATCCGCACTCGCCTCAATACAGGAAGAACTCGACGAAGTTCTCCCCACGCTCGGCCTCGTCGAGGCACACCGGCTCCGGCAGCGGACGAACTTCGATCTCGAAATGATCCGCGAGACCGGCTCCTGCAAGGGAATCGAGAACTATTCACGGCACTTCGATGGCAGGAAAGCCGGTGAGAAACCGTACTGCCTGCTCGATTACTTCCCGGACGATTTTCTGTTGATCATCGATGAGAGTCACCAGACAGTCCCGCAGCTGCACGGCATGTACAACGGCGACCGTTCGCGCAAGGAAACGCTGGTGAATTATGGGTTCCGGCTCCCCTCCGCGCTCGACAACCGGCCCCTGAAATTTTTTGAATTTGAACAGTACATGCGCCGGGTGATCTTTGTCTCGGCAACGCCCGGCCCCTATGAATTAAAACACTCCACGCAGGTGGTCGAGCAGATTATCCGGCCGACCGGCCTCGTCGACCCGGCGGTCGAGGTCCGGCCCATCGAGGGGCAGACGCTCGATGTGATCGAGGAAGTAAAAAAGACCGTCGCACGCGGCGATCGGGTGCTCGTGACCACGCTCACCAAAAAACTCGCCGAGGAACTTTCAGAATACCTCGCCGACCGGGGGATCCGCACCCGGTACCTCCACTCGGAAATCCAGACTCTGGAGCGCACCGAGATCATCCGTGAACTGCGGCTGGGTACATTCGATGTACTGGTCGGGATCAACCTGCTTCGGGAGGGCCTCGACATCCCCGAGGTGGGGTTCATCGGCATCCTCGACGCAGACAAGGAAGGGTTTCTCCGCGATGCACGCAGCCTGATCCAGATCATCGGAAGGGCGGCACGGAACGTGAACGCCAAAGTAGTGCTCTATGCGGACTCCATGACCGATTCGATGAAGGCCGCAATCTCCGAAACGCAACGACGGCGCGAGAGGCAGATCGCGTACAACGAAGAGCACCATATCGTCCCGCAGACGATCATAAAACCGGTAAAAGAGAAGGAAGTCGAGATCAAGGACACAAAACATCTCCCCAGAGCGGAGATCCCCAACGTGGTTATCGAGCTGGAAAAGCAGATGCACGATGCGGCAGACAATCTCGACTTCGAGCGGGCGATTGCACTCCGTGAGCAGGTAAAAAAACTCAACGAACGGCTCAGGGAAGCGGGGAAACATCCTGTACATCAAAGAAGCACTTAAACAGAACGTCCCAAGTTGGTTATCGGATCGGCTCTTCGGGCGCCGGGGATCCTTACCCTGAAAAAAATCAGGGACGGAACGTGATTATTCTGCCAAAAATTACCGGCTGAAGCCGTGTTTTTGGATAACACCTGCCCATTTACGGAAAAGTGGATGCAATGATCTGGGAATTCGGCGTTTTAAAAAACGATACCGCAGCTATCGTGCCACGCCTTCCTGGACTCCACCGGGTTCCTGGGCACCCACCATGTAGTAACGCTTGATGAATTCGCGCACTTTTTCCGATTCTATCCAGCCCATATCGAGCTGCGTTACAATCCTGTCGATCTCGCGGGCCTGCAGGATGATCTTGTCAGTCACATCGCCGGGCGCAAGGCTTGAAAGCCCCACGATCACGGCCAGCGGGTTCCTGATATGGTCCCCGAGAATGGCAAACTGCTCGATATTCTTCTCTATCTGTTCGAGCGCCTGTCTCTTGATGGACTCCATCTGCTTCCTGTCGGTGATGTCGATAAACGAGGCCATGATGCAGACAGGGTTGTCCATATCGTTTTTCACAAGGTTGATCCAGAGCAGGACATAGAACGGCGTCTGGTCGGCTTTGTAAAGAAGAATCTCCCCCAACCAGCTCCCTTTCCTGTGGAGCGCATCTTTTATCGTTTCGATTCCCTGCGGGGACGCGACAAATTTCCAGAGCGTTGTGCCGGAGAACCCCTGCTCGTCAGAGGATCCCATCATCGACAGCAGCGAATGGTTGACGTAGGTGATCGCAAAATCGAGGTTCATGATCGCGATCGCATTGAGAGAGGAACTGATCGCGTGATCTTTTATGATCAGCGACTCCTCAGCCTCTCTCCTCGCCGTGATATCAACAATGGTACAGACAAACTGATCATCCGGGAGCATCCCTGCAGAAAGCAGAACCCATTTGGTGGCACCGGCCTTTGTCAAAAAACGTGTCTCAAAATTCTCCACATTTCCCTGGGTGGAAAGGTGCTGGAAAAACGCTTCCCGGTCGGCCGCATCGGCCCACATCCTAGGGAACGACAGGGATTCAACCTCGGCAGAGTCGTAGCCCAGCGTATCAGCGAAACGGCGGTTTACTTCCTTTATGATACGATCTGAGCTGTTCACAAGGCCGATACCCGCTTCAGAGTGGTTGAAAATGCCATGGTATTTCATCTCGTTCCTGCGCATATGGATAGCGAGATTTGAGACGACAGCGGCAACACCGATGACCACAAGGCTGGTAACAAGGGAGGCTACCACCTGATCCAGAGCCCCATCCGTGACAAACGCAACGATCCCGATGTAAAGTGCAGATACTCCGGCGGCATAGGAAATTCCAAGGCGGGGATACCAGTACGCCGCGATCACAATCGGGATATAGAAAAGGTTTACGGCGACAGCCGCGGTGCCATAATGGAATGCGAGGATATTAATGAGGAACGCAACGATGGTGGTATTGACAATAATAAACAGCCAGAGATCGACGAAACTTTCTTCACGGTCTCCAAAGAGAGGTTGTTGTCCGGTCATCAATTCACACCAACGGGTATGAGCCCCTGCCTGAGGAAAGCCTAAGGGACGCTCTCCCTCGCAATTCCCCGTCTATGTTTCCTCATTGCACAAATGGACATTAATATTTTTTGGTTCATGAATAACCAAAGACAAATAATAAGAGCAGCATTTGAGCGGGAAGTTCATAAACTAACGTATTTTTGGATATCCGCAACAGTAACGGGCGATACGGGGCATTGCACCGGTTCACAGGGCCGGTTGCCATGCTGTACCTGAACAGGATTTCCTGGTTTGGGAAAGACCAGTTTCCGGTTTCTGGATTTTTACCCGAAACCCCATTGGGCAAGTGTCGTGTGCGAGGGATCGACATCCTTCCACGTCCAGCCCAGCGCTTCGATGATCCGGGAGATCGGCTGCTCGATGGTCTTTTCCAGCATCAGTTCCCAGTCGGGGACAAACTCTTTTGGCACCTGGTCGGCATACTCGAAACAGAGCACATCGGTCTTGGGGTACTTACCGGTCACGGCTTTTATGTAGATGCGCTTTGGCTTGCTGCCTTTGCCAAACTCAGTATGCAGGTACTGGTTTGCGTACCGGGCACCCCGGACCTGTGCATCATCGGTCTCGTAATCGTCAAGTGATTTACCGATCCCGCCCGGTATGCCGATCTCATCAAGAGAGAACTTCCCCGCCCGGTACCGGGTAATGATACCACCGAGGTAAGCCTTGATCTCAGCATACTCCACACCGTCAAGGATCATCTCCATCACCTTTGACTGGACTACTTTTGTGATCTGCGGCGTATCGCTGCGCCGGATCTCGAAACCGACAATATCTATCTGGTCTGCGTCTTTTCCCTCCTTCCAGACGAGACGGCCGGCGTACCGTTTCTTCTTTCCGGCCTGGAAAAACCGTGCGTAGATCTTTTCAAACTTGATCGAGAAGTAATGGGTGTCCGCGTTCAACTCGCGGCGGGCAAAATCCCGGTAACTGTCGTTGAGCTGTTTTTCAAGCATCCGGGCCGTTTCGATAGTTTTCTCCCGATCAAGCGGCGGTATCTGCACCATACAGGAGTCTGTATCACCATAGATCACCTTGTATCCCTGCTGCTCAATGATCCGCCGGGTATGCTCAATGATCGCCCGGCCCACAGAGGTGACGGCGGCCCCGATCTCCCGGTCGAAGAGCCGGAACCGGGTGTAGCCCGAGACACCGTAGTAGGTGTTCATGATCACCTTGAGCACATTCTGCTGCATGTCGTAGAGGGCATACTGCGGCGAGCCGTAGGGAAAGGTGTTCCGGAGGTTTTTTCTCGCGTCCCGCTCCTTGAGAAGTTCAGAGAGGATACTCCGGGTCAGCCCGTCAGGCTGTTTCCTGAACCGGATGCCGTTTGGCGCCATCAGCTCGCCTTCGGGATCTTTTGTTTCAGGCGATGCATTGATCGTCATCATCGCCATCGGGTAGAGCGATTTAAGGTCGAGCACCACCACGTTCTCCCGTACGCCTTTGCTCGGCTCAAAGACTGTGGCTCCTTCAAACTCCTCGGCATTCGCAAAACCTTTGGAGGGGAGGATATATTTTCCGTGCGCCTTTCTGAGGATGTAGACATCGATTACACTCGATGAATTCAGCGTTTTGTCCAAGGGGCAGCCGACATAACGGGCGATCTCCCGGTAAAAGCCGACAATATTGTCCTTCCTGTTGATCGCAACACAGAGCTCAACATCCTTGTAGTTGTATTCGACAAGGAGCGCCGGTTGTTTCTTCCAGAGATCGGAGACCGTACCGGTATACCGCACCTTGCGCTCCCCGACCTCTTCTTCGGCTACTGCATCGAGACGGTAGGATTCCTTCAGGGTCGAATGCATCTTTTTGTAGCCGGTAAGGAGATCGAAAAGCGCCCTGCCACGAAGCGCGTTTCGCTCGGTCATTCCGGGGAGACGGGCGAGCATGACCGGTGAGAGCCCCATTTTCTCCATCCTGCCCGTGATATAGGGCATATCGAATTCGACAAAGTTCCATCCCGAAAGGATATCGGGATCGCGTTTGGCGATGTACGCGCCAAACGCCCGGAGCATGGACACCTCATCGGCATACGTGCAGATTGTATGGGTGCCCTTCCGGAAACAGCCGTTTTTTAAGCCACCTTCCTCCTCTTTGGCAGTGATCTCTGCCGGCATCGGGACTCCGCCGAACAAGAACGTGGTATAGTCGTTATCGAACGAATCATGGCAGGTGATACAGATGATCGCGTCCCGCTGGGTATCCGGGAAGCCACGCTCGTCTTCGCATTCGATATCTATCATGCAGACCCGTGCAGGTGCATCCGACTCTGCGGGAACCAGTGCGTGGTACTCCACCGTTGTCGAGGGTACAGTGACCGCCCCGGTAAGCCCGCAGTCGATCATGAACCTCGTCGCAAACGGGATGTCGGCCTCGAAATGCCGGTACCGCTCCCTCATTTCCCGGACATCGCCCGGGCGGACGGTATATAGCCGTTTAAGTTTCTCTCCCCGGATCGAGCGGTAGATGGTATCCGGCTCGACAGTCACCTGCGGGGGATATGCGTGGCCGATCTGCTCCTCGGGGACATAGAAATACGGCAGAAAACCGGTAACATCGATCCGGTATGCGTCGCCTCCCGCATCCCTCCCGAAGATGTGAATGATCGGCCCGTCGGGGGTGTTGCTGTACTCCACCTGGTTGATCGCGATCGTCAGGCCGCCGATCTCCTCACCGGTGCGGGAAACCGTGAGCGTCTCCGAGGATCCCATGACCTGTGCGGGCATGGCCTATGCCACCACCGTGCGGCAGAGATCCCGGACAAATGCCCCGGCCTGCGCCATCCCTGCCTGTTCCCAGCGGTCAAGGTCCCACGAGACGATCTCGTGGATACCATCGCGCCCGATCCGGACCGGGACGCCAAGCGAGCAGTCAGTGTGACCATACTCCCCTTCCAGCACCGCAGAGCAGGGAACCGTATCCCGTGTATCCGAAAGAGACATTCGTATAAGTGACACGATATGGTACGCCGGGCCAAAAACCGTGCCGCCTTTGCCTCTGATCACTTCCATGCTTGCACCCCGGAGTTCATGGAGGATCTCAGGACGCCTGCTCTCATCGATCGGATTGGGGAGCCGGGAAAAGACCGGCACCTGGTACTCGCCGTGCTCCCCGAGGACAACCGCTGGACCCTCAATGTTTTTCCGATGAAGGGCAAGTGCGAACCGTGCGCTGTCAAGCTGGCCGCCAAAGCCGATGCACCGCTCACGGGAGAGACCGGTGAGGCTGTGCAGAAGGAAATTGTTCACGTCCATGGGATTTGTCACGGTGACGAGAAGGCCCGAAAAATTATCCAGCAGCCCGGCGCACTTCCGGACTACAGGGAGATTTGCCGTGAGGAGATCTGCCCGGGTTTTTACCTCCGATGTGCGGGGGGTCCCTGCCGCAAAAATGCAAATGTCGGCGTCCCGTATATCTCGAATGTCGCAGGAGATGGTGATCGGGAGCCCGGTATGCCGGATATCGAGCACCTGTGCCTTGAGGAGACTCGTGCTCTGATCGTACAGGACAAGTTCATCCGCGAGCCCCAGGATGGCAGCAAGGGAGGCGACCTCTCCGCCGATCCTCCCGACACCCAGAACCGCAAGCCGCACCATAATTCTCCTCCTTTACTAGGTATGCACCTCATGAAGTTAAGTGACTGTCGACAACCGAACCGGCAGATCTTAGTCAAAGATGCTCTTTATAATACATCACGTCCATTTTTTGATGGATGGTTGTACTCAGGACGGGCCCGGTGACGGTCGGCGGCGTGACACTCGATAACCACCTCCTTCTTGCCGCCGGGGTTCTCGGGACAACCGGTGCATCCCTCTCAAGGATACTTGCCCAGGGAGCCGGCGGCGTGGTGACGAAGTCAATCGGCCCGGTGCCAAAAGACGGGCACGCCGGCCCCTGCGTTACCCTGCTCGACAACGGGGTCCTGAATGCCTTGGGGCTCCCCAACCCCTCCCGCGAATTTACCGGAGAGCTTTCAGCACTCGGGAACAAGCCGGTGATCGTGAGCATCTTCGGTGGAAACCCCGGGGAATTTGCCGAAGTCGCCGGGTGGTTTAAGGGGATGGCAGCCGGTGTTGAACTCAACCTCTCCTGCCCTCACGCAGAGGGCTATGGTGCGGCAATCGGCGTCGACCCCGACCTCGTGGAGAAATGTTCCCGCGCAGTGAGTACCCTCGGGATGCCCACGTGGGTGAAACTGACACCGAACGTGACCGATATTACCGCGATCGGAAAAGCGGCAGAACGCGGAGGGGCGTCCGCGATCGTCGCCATCAACACCGTAAAAGCCATGCGCATCTCAACCGGGCTCAGGCGCCCGGTGCTCGGCAACCGGTATGGCGGGCTCTCGGGAGAGGCGATCTTCCCGGTCGCAGTCCGCTGTGTCTACGAGCTCTACGAGGCCTGTAAAATCCCCATCATCGGTTGCGGGGGAATCTCGACTGCCGAAAACGTGATCGAGATGCTGATGGCCGGCGCCCGTGCCGTCGAGATCGGCAGCGCGGTGCAGCGCGATATCGGGGTCTTTGAGTCCATAAAAAAAGACCTGTACGCAAAAAAAGGCGTCGAACCCGAAGAGATCGTGGGGTGCGCCCATGGATGATCAGCTGCCTGTACGGGTTTCCACAACAAAGATAAAAAAAGAGACCCCGTCGGTAAAAACGTTCTTCTTTGACCGTGAGTTCTCCTTTGAACCCGGGCAGTTTGTCATGGT
>Ga0209039_10001083_pt1 | contig 26223 bp, 23 predicted proteins | sample BogFormECP12_OM1_FD_188238 | JGI IMG/M metagenome (GOLD analysis project Ga0209039, IMG submission 188238) | Bog forest soil microbial communities from Calvert Island, British Columbia, Canada - ECP12_OM1 (SPAdes) (version 2) | ecosystem: Environmental > Aquatic > Freshwater > Wetlands > Bog ... | reverse complement strand
TCTTGCTGCGATACTTCCTTGCCGAACGGCACCATGCCCAGCGATTGATAGGCGCCGTCGCGAACAATCTTGAACCAACGCTCGTTCGTCAGCGTCGTGGAGTAGCGAAGATCCGGCAGCACTCCACCGCTGACTGCGACATCGCCGTGGCATCCGGAGCAAAAGCGCTGGTAGACCGCCTCGCCGTGGTGGATCGCCGCCGCGCTCGCGGTCGAAGCAGGCGGATTCAAAACCGGTTCTTCAAACGGCGGCAGCGGCGGGAGGCTCGCCTTCCCATCCAGTTTGAACGCCAGCATCCGGCTGACATTGCGCACTCGTCCTGACTTGAACGAAACCTCGCCCGTGACCAGCGGGAAAACTCCGCCCCAGCCGGCGAGCACCGCGACGTACTGCTCGCCATTCACGGAATAGGTGACGGGGCCTGCCATCACGCCGGTTTGCGCATCGAACGACCAAACCTTCTCGCCGGTATCGGCTCGATACGCTTCAAAGCGCCCAGCGGCCGTGCCTTCAAAAACGAGATTCCCAGCCGTGGCCAGTGTCCCGCCATTCCACGGTCCCGGCCGCTCCACCGCCCACGCCTGTTTCTGCTGCACCGGATCCCACGCCACCAATTTCCCTTTCACGCTGTCGAGAATGGCTTTCTTGATCGTGGGATCCTGCGGCATTCCCGTGGCTACCATGTCGAGGCCGAGATTCAACGCCAAGTTCTTGAACTCGAACTCTTCGGGCGACTTGTAATTGAATCCGACGTCATTGACGGGAATGTAGGTCAGGCCGGTCAGCGGACTGTAGGACATGGGCTGCCAATTATGCGCGCCCAAAGGCCCGGGAACGATCGGCGGTGAATTGACGCTGGGATAACGCGCCATTGCGTTTTCAATTGGGCGGCCGGTTTTCATATCGACCCCGGTGGCCCAGTTGATAAAAGTAAAGGGCTTCGCGGAGATCAGCGCCCCGTTCTCGCGGTCGATGACATAAAAGAGGCCATTCTTCGGAGCGTGCAACAATACTTTCCGCGTTTTGCCTTCGATGGGAATGTCGGCCAGAATTATCTGCTCCGCTGAATCGTAGTCCCAATCGTCAGTAGCATTTTCCTGATAGTGCCAAGCGTATTCCCCGGTGTCCGGCTTGAGCGCGACGACGGAGCAAGTGAAAAGATTTTCGCCGCCCTTCGGGCTCCGATACTTCTCATTCCAAGGTCCACCGTTGCTGACGCCGATGTACAAAAGATCAAGCTCCGGATCGTAGACGATGGCGTCCCAAACCGTGCCGCCGCCTCCGATCTTCCACCATTCGCCAGTCCATGTCTTGGCGGCCTGCGCGAGAATCGGCTGCTCGAACGGTTTCGCGGGGTCGCCGGGCACGGTATAAAAGCGCCACGCCAGCTTGCCTGTCTGCGCGTCGTAGGCCGACACGTAGCCGCGCACGCCGAACTCGGCGCCACCATTGCCGATAATCACTTTGCCCTTCACGATGCGCGGCGCGCCCGTTATCGTGTAGCGCCACTGCGGGTCGATGGTGAGCTGTTCCCAAACCGGCCGGCCAGTAGCAGCATCCAGCGCGATCAGCCGGCCATCGAGAGTCCCAATGTAGATTTTCCCTTGCCAAACGGCGACGCCGCGGTTCACCACATCGCAACATGCGTTCGCGCCCCACTGCCGCGGCACTTTTGGATCGTAGGACCACAGGCGAGCGCCGGTCGCGGCGTTCAGCGCAAATACCTTGCTCCATGCGGTGGAAAAGTACATCACGCCATCGACAACGATGGGTGTGGCTTCCTGCCCGCGCTTGGTATCGAGATCGAAATACCACGCCAAACCGAGCCGGCCTGCGTTGTGATCGTTGATAGCGTGCAGCGGGCTGAAGCGCTGCTCGCTATACGTGCGCCCGTACGTCAGCCAGTTTCCCGGCTGATTCTCGGCTTTCACGATCTGTGCGTCACTCACGCCTGCCGACGCCGCTGCCCGAGACTTCGTTTCTCGCGCAGTGGAGAGGTTGTGTACCTGGAAGATCAGAACGCCAAGAACAATTATGACTGCTCCAAACCGAAGCTCGCGCATGCGAATCAACCCTTCCGTTCTTTGCGTTGGTCAGGCCCAGCAGATTGCAAGAGTGTGACCTCAGCGGCTAAAGCCGTTCCTCAAAACAAGCCGGTTATCGCAGCGCTGAAGCGCTGCGCCACCCAAAATCAAACAACGAATTCTTCAGCAGCCTGCTAAGAATCTGTCTTTACCTTTACTATCTTGGGGCGCTTCTTCGTGGCCGAGAGTTTCCGGATCACGTCCTTTGGCAAAGGCACGCTCTTCATTCGATGAGCCTCAGTGGGGTGGGCGGCCGCCCACACGTGCGTCTCCCAGCCTTCCATGGCCAACACACCATCGCGGAGGAATCTGTGGCTGACTACAAAACTGCTCTTTCTCCATTCGGTGACCGAGGATTCCGCCACCAGTTCGTCGCCATAGGTGGACGGGATGATAAACCGCGCCCGCGCCTCCACCAGCGGAATGCCGACGACACCATGGGATTGGAACAGCTGCCGCAGAGGAAGTCCCGCCGCATGAAACAGCGCCGATGTGCACTGATCGAACCAGCGGAAATAGTTGGCGTAGAAGACGATGTCGCCCGGATCACAATCCCCGAACTCGACCAGGATTCGAACACGATTCACAAACATAATCGACTCTGCCCCCAACAGATCTGCATTTGGCGGCGAACTGCAGATCCCTCGCTTCGCTCGGGATGACAATTCATAAAGGGTGTCGCTCCCTGTGCACCCTCCCGCGACTTTCATCCACGGGTACCTATGGCTGCCGAGCCTCGACAGGCATTGCCGTCTCGTATGCCCTTTTGACGAGTTGCCCTTTCATCTCGTAGCGCGGCAGCTTGCCGGCACGCACCAGTTCGACGGACGCCGAAACGCTCAGCGTCGCTTTGATCTTGCGCTCAATCGCCAACTTGAGCGCAGCCCAAGCCGCAGGCTCGCCACAACACTCCGCGACAACCTTCAGCGGCGGCTCGACTCCAGGGCCCGGCTTGTCAAGTACGATTTGAATTTCCCCGGTTGTCGCCGGATAGAAACTCGAAACCACATCCTTGATCGCCGAGGGAAAAACATTGACGCCCAGCACGATCAGCATGTCGTCCATACGCCCGATGCAACGCAGTTTGAAACCGGTACGGCCACACGCACACGAAGTACCCAACACCTGAACCCGATCGCGCGTGCGAAAACGCAGCAGGGGGACGCACTCCCGCTGCAAGCTGGTGTACACCAACTCCCCAGTTACGCCCGCTTCGTGCGGAAGGCTCTCGCCGGTCTGGGGATCAATGATTTCCACGACCACACTATCCGGTCCGTTGAAGTGCATCCCTGATTGCCCCGGGCATTCACTGAAAATGATGGGCGCCATGTCGGCATTTCCCAGTCCTTCCGTGACTCGCGCGCCCCAGTCCTGCTCCAGCTTGGCGCGTATGGCAGGGATACCGGCTCCAGGCTCGGCGCCGCAGAAAAGTTTCTTCAATCCCAGTGCTCGCGAATCCATGCCCGCTTCCCGCACGAAATCGGCGAAGTACGCGGCATAGGACGGCGTGCAATGCATCGCATTCACGCCCAGCAGCGGAATGATGGTCAGCGCCTTCTCCGATGCACCCGTGCCCAGGGGAACAAACACCGCGCCCACCGATTCGATCGCATCCTTCGAAGTCAGGCCCGCCACGAACAGCGCAAGTCCGGCCGCGTGAACCACCACGTCCGTTTTCCGCAAACCCTGGGTGTAAAAAGATCGCGCTGTTAGCCGCGTCCACACCTTCGCATCGCGGCGCGTGATTCCGACGAAGCTGGGCTTGCCGGTGGTGCCGGTCGAGCTGTGAACGCGAATCACGTCACGCCAGTCGGCGGCGATGTGGCGTCCCAGAGGCGGATGCGCCGCCTGGCTCGCGCGCAACTCTTCCTTGGTCGTGAAGGGGAAACGGGCCAAGTCGTGTAACGTGCGGAAGTCCTTGCGACGAATCCCGGCGGCACCGAACTTTTCCCGATAGAACTCGGAGCGAGCAAATAAGTAGTCGAGTTGCCGCGCGAGGAGTGCCTGTTGCAGGCTGGCGGTCTCTCTCGCGGTCGCTGTCTCGATCTTGCGATCCAAGTAATCGTTCGCTCGCATAAGCCGGTCTCATAAGCCAGGGCGTCGCCGGGTTGCGTCATGGCGAGGAGCGCGACAGATTCTATCGAACGTCCGTTCCTTTCCGCAAGCCTTTTCCTGTGTTTCGCTTAGAAGGGTGACCTCCGCAAACATGTTCTCAAACTCATACGAGATCTTTGAGTTCAATAATAAGGATGCTGATCTCCAACGGTCCCAGGTTCTCCACCGTGTGCGGCGGCAGTGGTTGCATCCACTGGGCGCAGGGGATGTTTGGTGCGTCTCCCGCCTGGCGGCTATCGAACAGAATCTCGCCCTTCTCATCCCGCCGGATAAAATGGCTGAAGCTGAGCAGGTAAGCGACCCCACCGCATCGATGAGTGTGCAGCGGGACTATATCTCCCGGAGCAATGCGGGTGTGAAGAACGCGCACGCGCTGGTCTTCCAGCAACAGTCGATGGTGGGCCGGCGCAGCTACGAGAGCATCGAGCGAGTCCGGCCACGGCGCGTGATTCCGGTTCGGAAGAGCAGGATTTTGGCTCATGGTTATGGTGTCATGGCCCGCAAGTTCGCAGCATGAACTCCAACTGTCATCCTAAGCGAAGGACCTCTGCATCGCGAATTCAAAAACACAGGTCCTTCGCTTCGCTCAGGAAACACAAGACCCTGGAGGTTGTTCGTTGGGCCACGCGCGGAGTTTGAAGCGCCGTATCTTCCCGGTAGCCGTCTTCGGAAGCTCGGGAAGAAACTCAACCCAGCGCGGCCGCTTGAAGACCGGCAGCCGGCGGGTCACAAACTCCTGCAGCTCGCGAGCGAGTTCAGGCGTGCCTGCGGTGCCCTCACGCGGCACGATGCAGGCAACCGGCTTCGCCAGTTGGTCTGCATCCTTCCGGAAAACCACCGCCGCTTCCAGCACGGCCGGATGCTCGATCAGGACGCTTTCAATCTCGATCGGGCTGACCCAGACGCCGCTCACTTTCAGCATGTCGTCGGATCGTCCCGCGTACCAAAAATATCCATCCGCATCCTGGTAATACTTGTCGCCGGTTCGGATCCAATGGCCCTCGATTGTATCTTTGGTCTTCTCGTGCTGATTCCAGTAATAGGCACACGTAGAGTCGGCCTTGACCAACAGATTGCCGGTCTCCCCTTGCGCCACCGCACGGTCATTGTCGTCCACGATTCTGGCGTCGAATCCGGGGATAATCGTGCCACTGGAGCCAGGGCGCACAGCGCCCGGACGATTGGAGATCATCATGTGCAGCGCCTCGGTTGAGCCGATCGCGTCGAGGATTTCCACTCCGAAGCGCTCTTTGAAGCGATGGAATACCATTGCAGGCAAGGCTTCTCCGGCGGAAATCGCATGGCGCACGCAGGAGAGATCGAATTCTCGTCCGTCCGGCGAGGGATGTGAGAGAAGCTTGGCGTAGTTCGATGGGACTGAAAAAAACAGGGTCGGGCGGTGGCGTTCGATGACTTCGAAGACGTCTTGCGGCCTGGGTGGACCGGGCAGTAGGATGCTGGTGGCGCCTACGGCTAGTGAGAAGTACAGTCCATTCCCCAGCCCGTAGGCGAAGAAAAGCTTGGCGACGCTAAAGCAACGATCATTCTCCGAGAGGTTCAGGATCCTCTTGGCATAGCGCTCTGAACTCACCACCATGTCATGCTGAAGATGAACGCAAGCCTTCGGCGGACCCGTGCTGCCGGAGGAGTAGAGCCAGAAGGCGGCATCATCTTTGCTGGTCGGCTCTGGATCGAGTGCGGGAGAACTCTTCTGGGTTAGTTCCTCAAAGGTGAACATGCCCGCCCGCGGCCCAGCGCCAACAACGACGATTGTCTCCAGATGGCGCAACCGATGCTTGGGAACGGCCTGGACGAGAGAAAGCAATGACTCACTGACGATGGCCACGCGGGCTCGCGAATTGTTCAGCAGGTACTCATAGTCGGCGGGTTTCAGCAGAGTATTGACAGGGACCGGAACTGCCCCGATCTTGATCGCGCCGAAAAAGCTGGCGGCAAACTCGGGCGTATCCAGCAGCAGCAAGAAAACGCGCTCTTCGATGCGCACACCAAGATTTCTGAGTCCATTGCCCACTTGGTTTACACGCTCAAAAAGTTGGCGATAGCTGACCTGAATATCCTCGCACTCAATTGCCATCTTTGCGCCGCGACCCGCTGTAATGTGGCGGTCGATGAAGTACGCGGCGGCATTGAATTGGTCCGCAAGTACGATCGGAGGGGGCGAGGTCATGGCAAAGTCAGATTCTACAGCCAGAGACAACGTTATACAGGCTCTCAGCGAGGCCCACTATATCTCGCATTTTATCCACACTCGTCTTCCACAACTCCACCCGGACTCGGGAGATGCTGTCCCGGCTGCGCACGATAAGCCGTCGTGCCACCGATCATAGTCCAAAAGATCTTGGCGTCTTTCAGTTTCTCGGGCGAATCCGTCAGAAGGTCACGAAAGACGACATCCGCCAGAACCGCGGCAGTGCAGCCGAGAAGCTAGGATTTCTTGGGCGCGCCATTCACGGTGCGAATCCGAGAGTCTGGCTCAAGGAATTGCGACGACGTTCGGGAGAGTAGCCCATGGTGGGACGACGGCGGTAGGTAGAAGGCGCCACCGCAGCGCAACACCGTGACTGAACCACAAGATATTGTCATCCATGCATGTCGTCGAAGAATGTCTTCAGTTCGCGGCAGCGCGAGGGGTGGCGCAGCTTGCGCAGAGCCTTGGCTTCGATCTGGCGAATGCGCTCGCGGGTGACGGCGAACGCCCGACCAACCTCCTCCAGCGTGTGCTCCGAACCGTCCTCCAGACCAAAGCGCATCCTCATGATCTTCTCCTCGCGCGGAGTCAGAGTGCGCAGCACCTGCCCGGTCTGCTCCCTCAGGTTCACGTTAATGGCAGCCTCGTCCGGTGCGAGCGCAGCGCTGTCTTTGATGAAGTCGACGAGATGGGAATCCCCCTCCTCACCAATTGGCGTCTCCAGCGAGATCGGTACCTGCATGATCTTGCGCACTTTGCGCACCTTGGCTGCGGGAATGTCCATACGTTTGGCAATCTCTGACGCGGCAGGTTCGCGGCCCAACTCCTGGACCAGTTGCCGCGAGACGCGAATCAGCTTGTTGACGATCTCAATCATGTGCACTGGAAGCCGGATGGTGCGTGCCTGATCGGCAATGGCTCGGGTGACTGCCTGGCGAATCCACCATGTAGCATAGGTGGAAAACTTGTAGCCGCGGCGATACTCGAACTTGTCCACCGCCTTCATCAGGCCGACGTTTCCCTCCTGGATCAGGTCGAGGAACTGCAGTCCGCGGTTGCCATACTTTTTAGCGATGGAAACCACGAGGCGCAGGTTGGCTTCAATGAGCTCGTGCTTGGCCTGCTCCGCGTCCATCCCGCCCCGGATGATTTCACGCTGCGTGCGCTGCAATTCCTGGAACCCCACGCCGGCAGCGCTTTCCAGCCCTTCCAGATCGGCGCGATGCTGCCGCTGAGTCTTGCTGTATGCCTTCTTGAGTTCTTCGCTGCGCGTGCTCTCAACCTTCTTATCCAGGTTGCTGATATGGCGGTCGAGCGATCGCATTACCTCAATGGTTTTGTTCACTCGATCGATCAGGCGTTGGCGCTCGGAGTTTGTGAAACCGCAGCGGCGAATCATGATTGACATCCGCACAATCTCGCGGCCCAGCTGGCAACGGCAGCGACTGTGTTCGCGTGCTTTCTTTTTTGCCGGGATCGTCTGCAACTGTTCGGCCAGGTGGCTGGCTCTCTTGTAATGCTTTTGCAGCTCGTCGATGCGGCGGGTGACGTCTTCGACGCGGTTCTGCAGGATCTCCTCGGTGATCTCTTCCTCATCGAAGACGACAGTTTCCTTGATCGAGCGCACGCCGCGCCTCAAATCCTGGCCCATGGCCAGGACCTGCCGGATCACAATAGGCGAGCGGGAGAGTGCTTTCAATGTGCGCAGCTGTCCACGCTCGATGCGCTTGGCGATATCCACTTCCCCTTCTCGGGTGAGCAGAGGCACCGCGCCCATTTCGCGCAGGTATATCCGCGTTGGATCGTTGGTCTTTTCCAGGGCGCCACCGGTGGGATCAAGGTCAACTTCGCTGCCGTCCTCCACTTCCTTATCAAGCTTTTTTTCGAAGGCCGAGAAACCAAGCTTGGGCTGCCCAACAAGCACATCAATCCCCTGCGTTCCGATGGTGGTGAGCAGGTCGTCCAGATCCTCTGGGGAATGGACGTCGCGCGGAATCAGGTCATTCACCTCGTTGTAGGTGAGATAGCCCTTTTCCTTGCCTGCATCAACGAGTTTCGTAATGTCGCCAATAGACAAGTGGAATCTCTCCAGCGCCGTCTTGCCATGGAAGCGAGACTCTGCGGGGAACAAGCAGCTGACTACTTCTGCCCTCGCGGTTGTGAGACCACGGAAGCGGAATTGATTCGAACCGTCGCGTGAGCGAAGGTCCGGCATCAGCCCAGCCCACATCCGCCGCGGCAAGGCTAGCAAGGTACGGCGGTTTCATTATGCTGGTTGTTCGCCTTTGACCGACCCCGGAAGTCGCCGCCGCCGCATTTTCCGAACGCCCCACCCGCGAAACAAACAGGCCGCGAGTTTCCTCTTGCCAGTCAGTCACGCAGCCCAAACAACTCAGAGAGTTGTCGTGTTGATGATACGCGATCAGCCGCCAAGTTGCTGTGAGAAGTCGGCAGTGGTTTGAAATCCACAGGGCTAGCGTCAGAGTCCGGCCTGTGGGAAACTGTCCACATGGCAAACAAGCGTACAAAAGCCGATAAAGAACAGCGCCAAGCCAGTCAACTGGAAAAGAGAGCAGACACCCACCCAGAGCAAACGCCTAAGAAGCCCAAAGCCCGGGAGGACTTCAGCCCAGCCGCTGCCCGGATCGTGAGAGGAGCTACCGAACAAAAGTAAATTCCATCTGCGTTGATCGCTTAAAGAACCGTGTGAATTTCTGTCTAAAATCCTCCATGTTCTCGCACAATTTCATAATTGCGACCACTTTTATTGACATGAACAATACTCACCGGCGCCCGCTCCAGACGGGCTTGCCTTTCTCGTCTCGGAGCACCACGGTATCGTTCCCCCTCACCACTTCGCGTGCCAGCATGAGGTCGGCTTCACCCTGCTTAACTTTCGAACCCGTGAGAGAGATCTCGTCTCCCTTGTTGAAGCTCACGTCCATCTCCGCCAGAAAGGACTGCGGGCAGAGGTAGACATCGACGGTGTTCGCGCCGCTCTTGACGAGCAGATAAGCAATTTCCTTCTCACTGCCTTTTGGCGGCAGTCTCACCTCCTCGATGGTGCCTTTCAGCTTCGTCTCGGACTGCAGATCATATTTGGGAGCGCTTGGCGGTTGCTTGTTTTGCGCAACCAGCGACAAGGCGCAGAAAAGACATGACAGAAGAAGAATGTTGCGCAAGCCGAGTGACGCAGTGGGCGTGATCCGATCACGCATGGCTCCCCTCTTTCAAGGAGCAACCGGGAGGCTCGGTGCGGTGGAGAACCAACATAGAAACTACCGGCTCGCGGTCTCCTCATGTGCTAAGAATGAAGCCAGCTTTCCCGCCCCAATAGTAACTCTCTTTTCAATACGCGAGATGAACAGTTTGGTGGAGGGACGGGTCGCTGTGCCAGCGTTTGCCTTTCTCTTTTACTCTGCGTAAGATTCCCGCTCGGGACTTGCATCCGAACTCATCCCCTGTCGCAGGAGCGTTGATGTCTACCGATTCCCTTCCCCCGAAGTACAACTCGCGCCGCAATTTCCTTCGCGCAGGCGTGACCGCCACGCTGGCCACCGCCACTTGCCCGGCGCTCGGCTCGGCTCGTGTTGTCGATTCCGCGCCTGCGCCCGGGCCGGCCGTCGGAGATTTCGTCACGGACTTCGAGCTCGACGAGATCACCATTGACGATGTCCAGAAGGCGTTCCAGTCCGGGCAGTATTCCTCCCGCTCCCTGACTGAGAAGTACCTGAAACGAATTGGCGAGGTCGACAAGACCGGACCCATGCTTAACTCCATCATCGAGCTCAACCCCGACGCCCTCAGGATTGCCGACGCGGTCGACCAGGAGCGCAAGTCGAAGGGGCCGCGCGGGCCGCTCCATGGCACTCCGGTCCTCATCAAAGACAACATCGATACCGCCGACCGTATGAGCACAACCGCGGGCTCGCTGGCGCTGCTGGGATCGCGCCCTGCGAACGACGCTTTCGTCGCCGCGCAGTTGCGCAAGGCCGGGGCCGTGATCCTGGGCAAAACCAATCTCAGTGAATGGGCCAACATTCGCTCCAGCCATTCCACCAGCGGATGGAGCGGGCGCGGCGGACTTACTCGCAACCCCTATGCGCTCGACCGCAATCCGTGCGGATCAAGCTCGGGAACTGGGGCCGCGGTTTCCGCCAATCTCTCGGTTGCCGGTGTGGGCACGGAGACGGACGGGTCGGTCGTCTGTCCTGCTTCGGCGAACGGGCTGGCAGGGCTTAAACCTACGGTTGGACTTATCAGTCGCAGCGGCATCGTTCCGATCTCGCACAGTCAGGACACGGCTGGTCCCATGGCTCGCACGGTGCGGGATGTCGCCATTCTTCTTAGCGCGATGGCGGGAGCGGATCCACAAGATGCCGCGACGGCGGAGAGTCAAGGCAAGCTGTTTGCCGACTACACAAAGTTCCTCGATCCCGCGGGACTCAAAGGCGCGCGCCTGGGAGTGGTGCGTAAATATTTCGGCTTCAACGATGCCGTCGACCAGCTCATGGAATCGCTCCTCGGCGAAATGAAGCGTGCTGGCGCTGAGATCGTCGATCCCGCCGATATTCCCACCATTGGCAAGTTCGACGACAGCGAGCTCACCGTCTTTTACTACGAACTCAAGGCCGACCTTGCGTCCTATCTCGCTCGCCGCGTCAGCTCTTCGGTAAAGAGTTTGAAGGACGTGATTGAGTTCAACGAGCGCAATCGCGGCCGGGAAATGCCCTACTTCGGGCAGGACATTTTTCTCAAGTCGGAACAGAAGGGCCCGCTCGACTCGAAGGAATATCTCGATGCGCTGGCCCTGAATCATCGGCTCACCCGCGCCGAGGGCATCGACTTCGTCATGGACAAATTCAAACTCGACGCGCTCGTCGCCCCCACGGGAGGGCCGGCTTGGCTCACCGACCTGATCAATGGCGATCACGTGGCCGGAGGCAGTTCGAGCGCCGCCGCTGTCGCCGGCTATCCCAATATCAACGTGACCGCCGGATATCTCTGGGGGCTGCCGGTCGGAATCTCCTTCTTCGGACGCGCCTGGAGCGAACCTACGCTGCTCAAGATCGCCTATTCGTTCGAGCAGTTGACGAAGGTGCGGCAGAAGGCGCGCTTCCTGCCGACGATTGTTGTGTAGAGACGGGGCTTGCCCCGTCTCCGTATGCGCTCTGTACGAGGCCGAAGACGCGGCAAGCCGCGTCTCTACTGGGCAGTTGGGCTTGGAGTCACGGGTGCGGCGGGAGCAGGTGGAATTACGGTCGGCCCGGGCGCAAGCGGCGGCTGGTTCGAGTCCGGCGCGAACGGTAATGGCGTGGCAAACAGCGGCTCTTGCAGCGAATCGGGCGCCGACTGCGCTTGCGACGGCCGGATTCCCTTGGCTTCTACGATCGACCAGCGCCAATCTTCATCGGGGCCGGGAGTGATCCCGATATTCTCGTGAAACGTGGTTGTGCTGAAGGGCTTGGCCTCGGCCTTGAGGTGATAGAGGAGGGTTACGTCGGAACGCCGCTCGACGGCAACTGGCGTAAGGCCTTGGGCGGCGGGAATCACACGCGCGCGCGCGGCCACTTCCGCGCTCTCTCCAGGCTTGCGTTCGAGCGTCAGTCCAATGGTGATTTCGCGAATGTCCCAGTCGGTGCCATTGAATACGTCCAGTTGCAGGCTCTCATCCTGAATGGAACCCGGACCGTCGAGCTTGAGCAGTTCGGTGAGTGGCAAGTCTTCGATCAGAACCGGCTTGATCAGCAGCGAACTGGCCCGGGCGTTGAAGGAAAGACTGCAGGTTACATCGGGCGACGATACTTTGAGGGTATTGCCGGAAGGATCAATGGAAAACACGGTCCTGTCTTGTTTAACCGGCCTTGTTTTCCTGGCATCCTCCATGACCTGGGCCAGATTGTCGTTATCGATCACCGTGCGGTCTGGATCCGTCTGTTGTGGAGGCGGCTGCTGCAATTTGTTTTTGCGCAGGTCGCGTGCAAGGTCGCCGAGCGAGGGGGCATCGTCTTGCGCCGAAGCAGCCCACGGGCAGAGCAACACGAAGAGCAGCACACCGAGCGCAACCAACCGCAGGCTGGGGAATTTGCATCGCATGATTTCGGTCGCTGAGAAGCGTGGGCGGACTCAGCCGGTCCACATGGAAAGTCTAGGCGAGATAGAACGGAAAAGAAGTTACCGAAGGGACACGGTGGTACTAGCACTTCCAGAAATGGGGAAAGGGACATGGACGCGCTCAAACGGAGCGAGGCGCAACGGGGGCGCGCCCAAGCCCTTCTCACCAATTGCTACTTACAGCAGGCCAGAGTTACGAAAACGGGCGATCGGATCGGTTACCCGCACTGGTTGACGCTTAAAAACCCAGCGCGCCACCGCAATCCCCAATGCCGCATAACACAGATGCCAGAATTTCATACAATCGCTCCCCACGCTGGACCTTATACGGGGAGAGACTACGAAGGTCCCGTCGTGCCCTAACCCTAACTCTGCTTCATCGGCAGGTCTAGGCCACGAAGGTGCTATAAATTCGTTCAAAAGTAATGGTGGGTAACTAGTGCGAAGTAATCATGCGGTGGAGGGACGAGCGTCTCGCCCGTCCAGCGGTTGGGCGGCCGGGCGGGGACGCCCGGCACTCCACCATTAAGTTTTTACTGCGTGGAGTTCTCGATCCAACCGCCGCCGACGACGATGTCACCGTCGTAGAAGACGGCGGCCTGGCCGGGGGTGATGGCGCGCTGCGGCTCGTCAAAGGTAACTCGGACTTCGTCCGGCCCGGCGGATTCAATAATGGCTGGTGCAGGTTGATGCTTGTGGCGGATCTTCACGGCGACCCGCATGGGCTGGCGCAGCTCGGCCATCGAAATCAGGTTCACCCGGCGAGCGCGGAGAGTGCGCGAGTACAGCTCCTCGTCCTTGCCGACCACCACTTGCCGCGTGTCATTCTTGATTTGAATCACGTACAGCGGCGAAGCGGTGGCCACACCGAGGCCCTTGCGCTGGCCGACCGTGAAGTTGTGCACGCCGGCGTGCTCGCCGATCACCTTGCCGTCGGTAGTGACCATCTCGCCGGCAATCATCTCTCCGGCAATCAGGTCGCCGGAAATCCGTGTCGGCCTGTCTCCCTGCTCGGCGAGATAGGCTTCGAGAAAGCGCTTGTAGTCGCCGCCGGGGACGAAGCAGATTTCCTGCGAGTCGGGCTTTTCCGCGATCACGAGGTGGTGCTTGCGGGCAAGTTCGCGCACTTCCGGTTTGGTCATGCCGCCGAGCGGGAACAGAGTGCGGCTCAATTGCTCCTGCGTAAGGCCGAAAAGAAAGTAAGTCTGGTCTTTGGACTTGTCGGCTGGGCGCTTCAGCAGCCAGCGGTTGAGCTGCTCATCAAAGGCGACCTGGGCGTAATGGCCGGTGGCAATCCGATCAGCGCCAATCTGCCTTGCCACAACAAGAAGCTGGTCAAACTTCAAGTGATTGTTGCAGAGGCTGCAAGGGATGGGCGTGCGCCCGGCAAGATACTCCTCGACGAACGGCCGAACCACATCACGCTCAAAGCGCTCTTCGTGATTGACCACGTAGTAAGGGATGCCCAGGGTCTCGGCCACGCGGCGAGCATCGTAGACGTCGTCGATCGAACAGCACCGGCCCTGGACGGATTCCGGCATGCCTGCGTGTCCGGCGAGACGGCGCTGGTTCCAGAGTTGCATGGTCAGGCCGATGACGTTGCGCCCTTCGGCACGCAGCAGGGCCGCGACGGTTGAGGAGTCGACTCCTCCCGACATGGCGACGGCGATGGTTTCGGGAGACGACATGCGTGCTCCTAGTTCGGCGTTCAGTTGGTGCTCCTTGTTTGCGGCTTCAAATAAGCGGGGGCTTCGGGTCGCGTGTGGAAGTCGGAATATAGATTCGCAGACGGATAGTACTCGGTACGAAATTGCACCTTACCCGCAGCCTCGTCGCCAGCAACGCTGGCGATAACAGCCAGCATAAGATCGATGCCCGCGGAAATACCCGCCGATGACCAGATCTTCCCATCCCTCACAAAACGTTCTTCCACCACTTCCACGTCTCCAAGCGCTCGCAGGCGGTCAAGCGACGCCCAATGTGTCGTGGCCTTCTTCCCGGATAGCAGCCCTGCGCGATGCAGCAGAAAGGAGCCGGTGCATACGGAAAGCACGGCCTGACAGTCTCTGGCTTGTTCTTCGATGAAACGAATTAAAACCGGATTATCAACTTCCTTGCGAGTACCTTCTCCCCCAGGCACCAATAGAAAGTCGAGCCTCGGGCAATCCTCCATTGAGACGCTGGGATTCACCGACAATCCTTTGGCGCAGATGATCGGATCGAGCGACTGCGCGATGAGGAAGCAATCCTTGGGCCCCGCCGCCAGCACGCTCCACATCCTGACCATCTCCCAGGGCCCAACGAAATCCAACTCCTCAACCCCTGGAAACACAAGAATGCCAAAATCCACCGATTACCCTCCCCACAGGCGCCGAGAGCCAAAAGCTAAGAGCTAAGAGCCAACGGCGCTCTTCGGCCACACCGGCGACAACTCTCGCAAGCGCCCTACCGTTTCCGGGACCAAGCCCAGTGCGAAATCCACATCCTCCGCCGTATTCTGCTTCCCGAGACTGAAGCGAATGCTGGCTTTCGCGCGGTCGGGACGCAGCCCCATTGCGATGAGCACGTGCGATGGTTCGATTGCCCCGGAAGAGCACGCCGCGCCGGTCGAGACGGCCAGTCCCTTCAAGTCCAACGCAATAACCAGCGCCTCGCCTTCGATGCCATCGAAATAAATATTGGTCGTATTGGGCACACGCGGCGCGCCTTCGCCGTTTAGGCCTGTGGCTTCGATCGCGAGCAGTTCCCTCTCCAGATGGTCGCGTGCAGCGGCCATCTTAAGATCGTCGCCGCGTTCGAAGCCAGCGATGGACAATTCGGCTGCCTTGCCTAGACCAACGATGCCCGGAACGTTCTCCGTCCCGGCGCGGCGAGATCGTTCATGACTCCCGCCATAGAGCATGGGCTCAAGCACAATTCCCTTGCGCACGTAGAGCGCACCCACCCCCTGCGGCCCGTGAATCTTGTGGCCAGAGATGGTTAGCAGATCGCATCCGATTTTGTTGACATCGATCGCGATCTTCCCCGCCGCTTGCACGGCGTCGGTGTGGAAGTAAATGTCGGCTTCGGCAGCAATCTTTCCAATCTCTGCGACGGGTTGCACGACGCCGGTCTCGTTGTTGGCGAACATGATCGTGATCAACGTGGTATTCGGCCGAATTGCGCGCTTCACATCCGCCGGATCCACCAGGCCGTGGCCATCCACCGGAACGTATGTGACTTCGCATCCCGTCGTATCGCGATACTTGCCACGATACTTGGCCAGATGCTTGCAGGCGTTGAGTACGGCGTGATGTTCGATGGTCGAGGTGATGATATGGTCGCCCGACCGCGCCAGGTCAAAGCTCGGCAGCCCAAATATCGCAAGATTGTCGCCTTCCGTACCGCCGCTGGTAAACACGATCTGGGAGGCGCGACAGCCCAGCAGCGCGGCCACCGATTCGCGCGCACGCTCGACCGCGGCCCGCGTCTCCTGTCCATGATGATGGATAGAGGACGCGTTGCCAAAGTGCTCGCCAAAATAAGGCCGCATGGCCTCCATGACCTCGGGGAGCACCGGAGTCGTTGCATTGTTGTCGAGATAGACCCGTCGCATCATGCTGCTTCTATTGTACTGATGTTGTAGTGACGTTCGGTGCGGGAAGTAGAGACGGGGCTTGCCCGAGGCTCCGGAGACGCGGGAAGCCGCGTCTCTCCAGGGAATCAGTAGGCCCCTTTAGGGGCTGGGCATCGAAAATTAATGTCCTTGAGCCATCTGCGGTGTGCGTTCCCCGAGGGTGAAATTCACGTCCACCGTTTCGCGGGGAGGAACCGTGATCGGTTTGCTCCAGATTATGGGATCGGAGAAAATGGGACGCTTGACCCGGACTTGGGTCGCAATGTCATAGAGCGCGCTTTCGCCGACCACCCTCCATCCTTCGTGTAAGGCGACGATTTCGTAATCGCCAGGCGGAACCTGTGTGAGCTCGAAGTTGCCGTTCTGATCGGTCACCGCATAGTACGGATGCCGCGCTACCACCATTTCGCCATTCATCCAGACATGTACGTTGCAGCGCAGGTTTACCCTGCCTTCGCGGACCATGGGACGCGTGATCTCCTGCCCCTCAAGAACAAAGGGCAGGTTGTAATCCGCGCTGCCCGACATCTGCACGGTGTGCAGCAAGGGGTCGCTGTTCTTCACGCTCAGAGTCGCTTCCACCGGCACCAGCAAAATGTGAGGTTCGTAGCGGCAGTTCTTTTGGTTGAGGAAGCGGCGCGGCGCGGGCAGGTCCATCGCTTTCCCCCGGCTGATGTTCTTGAGAAACACGACCGTGTTGGCCACGCCGCCGTTCGGGGCAACCAGCAACCGTTCAAGGTCGCGGCGCTTCTGCCCCAACGGATCGCAGACCTGCGGGTCTTTGTTGATTTCGGAGGCCACCAAGTGAGGCACGGTTCCCTGCCATTTCACGGTTCCCTTGATGGTGCCTCCGTCTTCGACGGAAATGACCTCGTAACCCGCTTGTCCGGCAGAAAGTTTTGGCGCGAGCGCGATCACGAGCAGTGCGAGCAAGCGAAACATGTATTTCATATAACGGCTCCTTGAAAAAGCGTCGCCTGGGGCAGACGAGCCGGCACAGCACGGTGGGAAACATAGCCATGGCGAGGATGCCAAGCGGCTGTCAAATATCGTTGACTTGGCGGTTTCCCACGTAACCGCGCTGCTTGATTACGACCATAGGCCATATCCTCAAGGTCGATCAAATAACCAGAGGACAGAGACTATCGGGGATGACGCGGAGGCGGCCGATGCGCTTCTTCCGCCTGTAGAGACGGGGCTTGCCCCGTCTGCGCAGACGCGGGAAGCCGCGTCTCTACGGGAAATGACAGGCCCCCTTTAAGGGCTGGCATCGACATCCGCTTTTTTCCGCAGCGGCGCCTATTCCGGCCACAGCGAGGCCGCCGTCTTGCTCAAGATCTGCTCTCGCATCTCTTCGCTGATGGGCAGCGCCTTGAATTCCTCGAGATTCCGCTTGACGTCCGGAACGCCCGGGCCCGGCCAATCAGTGCCAAACAGCGTCTTGTAGGCGATCTCGTCGAGCCGCGGAAAATACTTCAGCAACGTTTTCGGTGGAATGCCGCTGATGTCGAGATAAACGTTCGGGTGCCGGCGGAGGAGAAAAAACGCAGTGTGCATCCAGAGCGGCCGGCCGCCGTGTGCCAGCAGGATTTTGAGCTTTGGGAAATCGACCGCAACGTCGTCAACGTAGATCGGGTCGCCGTATTTATTGCGCGCGCCGGGGAAAATCGACGTCCCAGTGTGGAACATGACGGGGATCCCATTGGCTTCGGCAGCCCGGTAGATGATTTCGAGTTCCTTCACGCCGTGCAGATAATCGTTCGGAAACAGCAGTTGATGCGGCGGATGGATCTTGATCATGCGAAGGCCGAGGCGCAGGATGTGCTCGACATCCGCCATGATGTTGGTGGTGTGCCGCGGATGCAGGCTGCCACAAGAGATCAGGCGCTTGGGATCGTGCTTCGTGTAGTCGGCGACGAACTGATTGACCTCGGGTGTAAAGCCGATCACTTCCGGCGCCACGTAATTGATCAGCGCGGCACGGTCAACGCCGCAGCGGTCCAGGTATTTCAGGAAGGCCTTGGGCGAGCGGCAATATTCGGCGATCTCGTCGAAATTGGCGCGCTTGTGCCTCATCAGTTCAAGCGCATGCGGCTTGAAGAGTTCGAGCGGCTCGATGTGGATGTGACAGTCGGTGATCAAGAGCGGCTCCTGGCTTCTAGCTCCTGGCTGCTGGCAACCTTGAACTGTTCGCTAGAAGCTAGGAGCTAGCGGCCAGAAGCTTCTTTCAATACAATGGCACCTTTGGATCCACCGTCCGCGCCCAACCATCGATCCCGCCGCGCATGGATTGAACTTTTTCGTATCCCTGCTGGCGGAGCCAGTTGGTGACCGTCAACGAGCGTACGCCGTGATGGCACAGGACCACGATGTGGTCGTCGGGGTCGAGTTCCGGGTGAGCGCGAGTCGGGATGTCGCCCATTGGAATGTGCTTCGCCCCTTCGATGCGGGAAGCTTCGTATTCCCAAGCCTCTCGAACATCGAGCAGTGTAAATGTTTCGCCGCGCTGCTGCAGCGACTTGACCTGCCCGGGAGAGATTTCGAAGTCCATAGTTTAGTCCTTACGTGTAGAGACGGGGCCTGCCCCGTCTCCGGCGACGCGGCAAGCCTCGTGTCTACGGAAAATCAGACGCCCCTTCAGGGGCTAAGCGCAGGAAGACCGAGCCATCCACATATCACTGCGATCTCGCGCCCTTCCTCCGCGACTCCGCCGCACGTCCCAGCGTGGTCAGACTCACCAGCGCGGCCACCGCCCAGAGCGCGCCGGTTCCAATGCGAGCGGCGCGTACATCGGCGGACGGAATGTTACTCCACAGCGTCAACCCACAGCCGACTACAAAATTGATGACGAGCAGGCCGAAAAACAGCCGTTCGCGCAGGCAGCGCGTGTCGAGCGCCAAGCCGGCCAGCAGAAGTATCCACACAATGTAGGTCGCGGCCGTCCAGGCGTCGTGCGGCCATTCATACTCGTTGCGAGTGACGTGGCCAAACGAAATCCACGCGAAGTAAGCGCAGCCGAGGAAGCCGGCCACGCCCCACAATGGCGTGCGGCACATCAGGTGGCTGGAACTAGAGGGCGGCTTCGCGCTGATCTTGGTCTTCGCGTCTTCTATCTGGCTGTTCATTTCGGTGGTCGGCTGTCTAGGAAGGCAATGATACCCTCGCGCGCGTCCGCGGTCGAGATGAGTTCATCTTCAACTCGAATTTTGGCGGAGCGGCCATCTTCGGCCTTAAATCTTTACCACAGGGGGCACAGGGGAAAACGGGAAAATCCATTCGTGCTTTTCTTCGTGACTCCTCCGGTTGCTCCCCTTTCTAGATATTAATCGCCGACTTGCGCGGCTCGCCAATGGTGGACAGCGGATCGCGTGCGCCCACTTTCTCTTTGATCCACTTCTTTTCGTTGCGGATGATGTCGAGCAGCAGCGCTTTATCCTTTGCGCTGGGAAGATTCTCTTCACAGTGCTGCTCGTAGCTGCGGTCATCCAGCGGCTCGCCGGTCTCGCAGTGGTACTTCTTTCCTGCCCATTGTCCGATGTTGCGATTAAAGTGGATGTCCGGCGTGTACAACTTCTTCTCGCCGGGCTTCAGGAACGTGTTCAGCCGCTCGACCAATCCCGCAACTTCCTGCCGATATAAATGGCGGCTGTAGTCGTTCAAGTCGTCGAGGTCGGCGGTCTTATCGTTTTGTAACTCGTCGTACCGGCCTTTGATTCCCCAGACGTAGGCCCAGTGCGCCGAGGAAGAATGATCCGTGCCGAAAAGGTCGAATGAACTCGAGATCCACTTGTTCAGGTATTTCTGCATCAGCCACCGCGGGATCACGCCCGCCTCGACCACGCGGCGCAGCCCGTCGTTGCCGGTTCCCATGTGGAAAGCTTCTTCGCGCAGCATGTAAGACGTCGAGCGTCCGAGCGGCGCAAACGAGGAATACTTCAGCATCTGAAGCTGGAACTTACCGTCGCGGTCCACGAAATCGGTGTAGGTAAAGAAGTCCAGCCAGTTGTCGACATCGACGTTGAAGGTGCCCAGCAGGCGCTTGTTTTCGAAGGCGCGGCGCTCCAGCATTTTCTGGGCTTCCACCTTGCCTGAAGACCCGAAGAAGTCGATGAGCAGCGCGCACATTTGCCAGCCGTGGCGCATTTCTTCGATCATGACGCGAGTTAGCGCGCGGCGATCCCATTCCGTCGGCGCGGTTTCAAACAGGTTGCGCTGCTGCTCCACGCTGGCAAATTCGGTGTCGCCCTGATAGACGATCATGTTCATGAGCGCGTCCCGCATCTGCTGCGTCGGCACCTGGCGCAGATTCTCCCACTTGTTGCGGCCTTTGTAGGAGCCGAACTGGATCTCCCCGGTCTCAATCGCTCCGTAGAGTGTATCGAAGTGAAACGCCTCGACGTCGCCTTTATTGACGCCAACTTCCTTGCGCCATTCGTTGAACAGGCCGACCCAGTCACCGAAGCTTCCGATTTTCGCTACTTTGCCTGGCATAAGACCTCGAAATTCTTAACCACAGAGGACACAGAGGAACACAGGGGAAAACATCTTCAGGTGTTCCCCTTTGAACCCCTGTGGTTCAAGCTTTGTTGGCACTCACTTTGCCGTAAACACAGCCGGCCGCTTTTCAACGTACGCGGCCAAACCTTCTTTGGCGTCATCGCTCTGGAACAGGATCTGCTGATTCTCGCGCTCCACGGCTAAAGCCGATTCCATGGGAATCTCCCAGCCAGTCTGCACGGCCCGCTTGATGCGTCCCACAGCCTTCGCGGCCTTGTTCGGGGGCGTGAACTGGCGCGCATACTCCATGATGTTCTCCATGAAGCCATCGCGCTCGAAAATGTCGTTCACAATTCCGAACTCCTGCGCCTCTTCGAAAGAAAATGTATTGCCGGTGATCATCAGTTCGATGGCTTTGCTCTTCCCGACCAGACGCGACAGGCGCTGCGTTCCGCCGGTGCCGGGGAGCACGCCGAGGTTAACCTCGGGCAAGCCGATTTTGCCCGCGTCTTTGCGAGCAATTCGGAGGTCGGCAGCCAGCGCGATCTCGAGGCCTCCGCCGACGCAATGCCCATTGATCGCGGCGATCACGAGTTTCGGCGTGTGCTCCAGCCGCAGCAGCATTTCATTCGCGTGCAGGCAGAAGTAATACTTGAACGTGGGATCGACCGAGGCCAGCATCTTGATATTCGCGCCGGCAGAAAAAAACTTGTCGCCCACCCCCGTGAGCACGATTACGTGCACATCGTTATCCATGCGCGCCTTGAGGATGGCTTCGTCGAGCTGGCGGTTCATTTCGTAGGTGTAGGTGTTCGCCGGAGGATCGTTCATCTCGATCACGGCCACGCCGGCGTCGGCGCGATAGTTGATGAGCTGCTTGGTGGTTTCGCCGGTGATCGGCTGCGTCAAGGTTGCCATAAATTGCTCCTTATTGCTTTCGCGTTAACTTGTTCGTGTTAGCTTCTTCGCGTTAATTCTTTCTGCGCGGTTTGCCGCCGTGCACAATTCCGTTGAGAAAAATGTTGCCCATCTGTTGCGCGAGCGCTTCTGCGTTGCCGTCGACGCGCGGGTTGTACCAGGTGTAGATCCAGTTGATCATGCCGAACACGCTCATCACCGCGGTGCGAGTATTGAAATCGAGACCGCGTTTGCGCCGGAGCTCATCCATCAGTCCGAGGCAGATGCGGTAGTATTCGCGCTTGATGCCAGCGATCTCGGAGCTCAGTCCGTTTTTCAAAGACTCGTCTTCATGCGAGAGCACCTTCAATCCCTGCTGATTGCTCACAAAATACTCGAGGTGATTCAGGATGAAGATGCGGATGCGCTGCTCGGGATCCGCGACGCTCTTGAGCCGCGCTTTAAGCTTTTCGAGAATGGTGGTGAAGGTGTGCTTCTGAATCAGGAACAGCAGGCGCTCTTTGGACTCGAAGTAGTAATAAAGCCCCGCCAACGACATGCCGGTGGCGCGGGAAATATCTCGCATGGAGGCGCCTTCGTATCCCTTGAGGCAAAAGACTTCAGTGGCATGGTCGAGAATATGTCCGAGGCGCCGGTCGAAACGAGTCACAGGCGCTCGACTGGACGTTTTCCTGGGACGCCGGGAAGCGCGGGTTGCGGGCACGGTCGCCATACGTTCGAACGTTCGTTCCAATTATACGGCGTCGTGAGGTACATCACAACAAGGTGCGATGCCCATGCGCCCGGCCTGCACAAATCCCTTAGCTTTTGATTCCCGCCATCAACTTCTCGATCTCGGCTTTCTGCTCGCCGGAGAGCGGCAAGAATGGAAGCCGTGACGGCCCTCCGTAGTAGCCGTTGAGGTCCATCGCGTACTTCACGCCGGGGACGCCGAGGTCGCCGACCACGCGCTGGGCACCTAACTTCACGCGCTCTTGCTTTTCGCGGGCGAGCGCGCCGTCTCCGTCTTTGAATGCGGCGTAGATTTCGTAACATGCGGTGGGCGCTGGACAAGCAAGCGCTAGAATGGCGCCAACCGCTCCCAGTCCGAGCGACGGTTCGAGTTGGTGAGCGGCGCCGACCATGACCTGGAAGCCGACTTCTTTCTGGCGCGTCTTCAATTTTCCAACAACGGTCACGGCAGAGGATGAAGGTTTCATAGCGCTGTCTGCGTGGACGGGCGTAGGCGCCCGTCTCTCCACCGCTTCGGCGGAACCCGTGAGCGCGGCGACGCTGACCAGTTCCCTGCTCTGCTTCTCGCTGTCCGCAGCGGCGGCCTTCAACATGCGCGGAGTCACGGCCTCGAATGTTTCCGTCACCGTAACCTCCCGCCTCACGTGGCGCGTGCCCTCGACCATCTGTTTCACTTTGTCGAGGTTGCCGCTCGATTCCTTGATGGCGGCGATGTTGGGATGGCCGGCGAGTTCGATCACGACTTCGGCGGGGATGTCATATCCGGTGGCCTGCGGAAAGTTGTAGATGATGATCGGGAGCGCCGACCGGTCGGCGACCGTGCGATAGAAAGCGAGCAGATTCGCCGGCAACATCTGCTTCTTGTAGTAGTGCGGCGTGCGCACCATGGCGGCGTCGTAGCCGAGTTCGGCGGCGTATTCAGTGAGCCGCAGAGTTTCATGCGCAGACTCGATGCCGGTGCCGGCGATCATGACTTTATTGGGCGCGGCGGCAGCCAGCGCTGTCTTCAGCACGTCGCGGCGTTCCTGGTCGGAGAGCAGGATCGCCTCGCCGGTTGACCCGAGCACCACGATGCCAGCGACCGGAGTGCGCGAGTAGCGCTCGACGTTCGCTTCGATCTTCTTGTAATAGACCTCGCCATCAGGATAGAAGGGCGTCGTGATGGGCGGAAAGATTCCGGATAAAAGCATGGTGGACCCCCAGTTGATAGATGATAGTTGCCAGTCGTTGGTCGCTAGTCGTTCGCAAGGACCCTTGCCCTCAGATTATCAGCCCTCACGCTTAACTTTGTCATCCTCAGTTCAACAGCGAAGTCATGAAGACCAGCAGGAAAACACATCCGTCAACGATGACGACTGTGGATCCGATCCAGATCAGCGCAACCGTCCGCACTTGTTGCGGGGAAGGCGTGGTGATCCCAATCGTTTTGTGCAAATAGCCGAGCGTGTTACTGACAAGTTCCGGGGGCACAACTCGGCTCATGATTCCCAGACCGAGAAGTAACATCACGATGTGGAAGGCAACGATGGCGATCATTGCTCGTTCCGCCTGCTAACCAGCCCAATCGTAGCATTCCGGCAGTTCAAAGTATTGTGATCGCGGGCAGTTGCCGAGCTGCGCTCGGCTTGGCGGGCGGGGGCGCCCGCCCCACACGATCACTGGCAGACAGGCGACTTTCCGTTGGGGTCGGCTTCGTGGCGATAGCGATCTTCGGTTCCGACGAAGAAGCGTTCAAACGGCGTGGATGTTCTTTCGTCGACCATGGTCTCAATTTGCCAGATCATGCCACCTTTGCAAACGCCGGCATTCGAGAGCGGCGTACGGCGGTCGCCTGCGTAGTAGAAAAAGTCGTCTCTGCCGTGGCCAGGCAGGGGATCGGAGGAAGTTCGCAGCGTTCCGTGCGCATCGAATTTGAGCAGAATGCGGCCGTCTTCCATCGGCAATGGCGGCCCACCTTTCTGGCGGAAATCGACGCGCACCCAGCCGCTGTATCCGGCGGGAATCAGGAAGCGCTCCGGCGGCCGGCGATGAAAAACAAGATCGAAGGCGGCTGGGCCGAAGACAACGGCAGCGATGAAGAGGGGAAGGCCGAGAACTGCGGCGATGATGAAAGGGGCTCTGTTCATGAGCAGTTATTTCGCAGCGACTCGCTCCGCGTGCAGCGCCTGCAGAGCTTGCACGCGCACCTCTCCGCGTTGCAGGGCGGCGATACCTTCCGCGGCGGCTCGGGCAGCGGAGAGCGTGGTAATGGTCGTGATGCGGCCGGTGACGGCGGCGCGGCGGATCGCTTTCTCGTCGAAGTACGGATCGGGACCGTGTGGCGTGTTGACGATCAACTGAATTCGATCGGCTTTGATCAGGTCAACCGCGTTGGGACGTCCCTCTTTTACCTTGTATACGCGCTCAACCGCCAAGCCAGCTTCTTCCAGGGTGTCCGCCGTGCCATGCGTGGCCACTAGTTTGAATCCCATGTCAACGAAGCGACGCGCGACCTCGACCACCTGCGGCTTGTCATGGTCGGTGACGCTGATGAAAACCGTGCCCTGCGTGGGCAGTTTCTGGCCGGCGGCAATTTGCGCTTTGGCGAAAGCTTCGCCGAAATTGTCGGCAACGCCCATGACTTCTCCGGTGGAGCGCATCTCGGGGCCAAGCACAGTGTCGACGCCGGGGAATTTCGACCAGGGAAAGACCGGCGATTTCACGTAAAAGCAGCGGCCCGTGTCCAGATCGGTGCCGCGCTCGACGTATTCCGGTAGGAACTCGCGCAGCTTGCGCCCGGTCATGAGTCGCGCGGCAATCTTGGCCAGGGGTACGCCCGTAGCTTTTGAAACGAAGGGCACGGTGCGCGAGGCGCGCGGGTTCACCTCGAGGACGTAGACCTTGCCATTCCCGCTGCCGGTGTGGAGGCGGGTCTCCGACCCGCCTGGACGGAGCCCTTCGGCTCCGCTCAGGGCAGGCTCCGACCCGTCCCCACACGAACTAAACTCGCTGCGCGGGATCGCGAACTGCACGTTCATCAGGCCGATCACTTTGAGCGCGCGCGCCAGCTTGAATGTGTATTCGCGCATGCGCGTGAGCAACGGCTGGGGAATGTCAACCGCGGGCAGCACGCAGGAAGAGTCGCCGGAGTGAATGCCGGCTTCCTCGATGTGCTGCATGATGCCGCCGATCACGACGTCCTCGCCGTCGGAGAGCGCGTCCACGTCCACTTCAATCGCGTCTTCCAGGAATTTATCGATGAGGACCGGACGGTCTTGCGAATACTCGACCGCCTGCTTCATATACTGCGTGATGGTGTCTTCGTCGTAGGCAATGACCATGGCGCGCCCTCCGAGAACATACGAGGGGCGGACCAGCACCGGGAACCCGATTTTGTTCGCGGCTTCGACTGCCTCTTCGACCGAGGCGACCATGGCGCCGGGAGCTTGCGGGATGTCGAGTTCCTCGAGCAGTTTTCCGAAGCGCTTGCGGTCTTCGGCGAGATCAATCGATTCGGGCGTAGTGCCAATGATGTTGACTCCGGCAGCCTTGAGCGGCAGAGAAAGATTCAGCGGCGTCTGACCGCCAAACTGCACGATCACGCCGACCGGCGCGCCGCCGGAGGCTTCGTGCTCGCAGACGGCGAACACGTCTTCGAGCGTGAGCGGTTCGAAGTACAGGCGGTCGCTGGTGTCGTAGTCGGTCGACACCGTCTCCGGATTGCAGTTGATCATGATGGTTTCGAAGCCGTCCTCGCGCAGCGCGTAGCTGGCGTGGCAGCAGCAGTAATCAAATTCAATTCCCTGCCCGATGCGGTTGGGGCCGGAACCGAGAATGACGACCTTTTTCTTCGCGGTGGGCGCCGCCTCGTCTTCTTCTTCGTAGGTGGAGTAGAGATAAGGTGTGTAGCTTTCGAACTCCGCCGCGCAGGTATCGACCCGCTTGTAAACCGGCTTCAG